>Ga0070696_100000781_pt1 | contig 20461 bp, 16 predicted proteins | sample KBSK1253metaG_FD_65474 | JGI IMG/M metagenome (GOLD analysis project Ga0070696, IMG submission 65474) | Corn, switchgrass and miscanthus rhizosphere microbial communities from Kellogg Biological Station, Michigan, USA - KBS K1-25-3 metaG | ecosystem: Host-associated > Plants > Roots >... | reverse complement strand
TCGCTCTCGCATTGCTGGCCGCTCTTCCGCTTCGCGCGCAGGAACAATCCCGCGACACCGCGCGGACCGCGCCGGTCATCGTCACCGCCACGAGGGTGCCGCTGAGCCGCAGCGCGCTGCCGGTCGCCGTCACGGTGATCACGGGCGAACAACTTCGGCTACGTGGAATCACCACGGTCGCGGACGCGCTGAACGACGTCACCAGCGCGTCGGTGGTGCAGTCGGGCTCGCAGGGCGCGACGACATCGCTCTTTCTCCGTGGCGGGGAGAGCAAGTACGTGAAGGTGTTGATCGACGGCGTGCCGGCGAACGACCCGGGCGGCGTGTACGACTTCGGCTCGCTCACCACGGACAACGTCGAGCGCATCGAGATCGTGCGCGGCCCAGCGAGTGTCATCTATGGCGCGGACGCGGTGACCGGCGTGGTGCAGGTGTTCACGCGCGGCGGCGTTGGTATCCAGCGCGCCGAAGTCGACGTCCGCGGCGGCGGCGCGCCGCGCGATCGCATCACATCCAGCGGGGGCACGCCGGACGCGATGCGCCTATGGGACCTGGCGGCGAGCACGAGCGGCACCATTTCGTCTGGAGCCTATTCGCTTGGGCTGGCACGGCATCAAACCACGGGTCTGTACCAGCTCAACAACCGCTACCTGAACAATGTCCTCAGCGGCCGTTTCAGCTTCACACCGGTGGCCGGCACCGACGTGCGCGTCTCGCTGCGGTACACCGACTATCGCTTCAACTATCCGACCAACGGCGGCGGCACCGCTGTTGACAGCAACGCCTTTCGCACCGAGGACCGCACCATCCTCGGCGCCGAGGTCGATCGGGCGATTGCCTCCAAGCTCCGCGCCGTGCTGTCGGTGAGCTCCAGCATGAACGACGGCGGCACGGACGATCAGGTCGACCAGGCGGGAGGCAACAGATTCGTCTCGCAGGACAAGACGCGCAGGCGCGGCGCGGAACTGCGCTTCCATGTGCTCCCCACCTCGATGGCCGCGCTGACCTTCGGCGCGCAGCTGGAGCAGCAGGACCAGCGGTCGCAATCGCAGGGCGCGTTCGGGACGTTCCCATTCAGCTCGCTCTTCAGTGCGTCGCGCCGGAATGCGGGGGGCTACGCCGAGGTCGTGCTCACGCCGACGACGGAGATCACCGCGACCCTTGGCGGACGAGTCGATGACAACGAGCAGTTCGGCCACTTCAACACCGGCCGCGCCGGGCTGTCGTGGCGTCCCATCGCGTCCACGCGACTACGGGCCACCGCGGGGAGCGCCTTTCGCGAACCGACGTTCAGCGAGAACTACTCCACCGGCTTCGTGACCGGCAATCCCGACCTGAAGCCCGAGCGCGCCCGCAGCGTAGATGCGGGAGTGGAGCACGATCTGCTCGACGGCCGCGTGCAGCTGGCGGCGACCCTGTTCGCGCAGCGCTTCAGGAACATGATCGACTACACCGGCAGCACGACGTCGTGCGGCTACAGCTATTGCAACGTCGCGGAGGCCAAGTCCAATGGCGCCGAGCTGGAGCTCCAGACCCGGTTGCCTGGTTCATTCTCGCTTGCCGCGGGCTTCACGGCGCTGAAGACCCGAGTGGAGTCCCCCGGCTTCGACTCTACGAGCGGTGGGCTGTATCGTCGCGGTGAATCGCTCATTCGCCGTCCCGAGCGGAAGTGGAATGCCGAGCTCACTCATCGCGGCCGCGGGCCGCTTTCCGCCACAGTGCGCTATCTCGCTGTGGGAAAACGCACGGACAGAGATTTCCGGCCATTCCCGGCGACGCCGGTGACCCTCGACGCGTACCACCGGATCGACCTCGGCGCTGAGTACGCCATTCGATCCGATGTGCGTGGCAATTCCGCCCTGACTCTACGTGTCGAAAACCTAGAGAACTGCGGATATCAGAATGTCTTCAACTTTCTAGCACCCCGGCGAACAATCGCTGTTGGCGTTCGGAGCGCATTCTAGAACGAGGTATGAGGCGTGAGGACCTCCAAGTTTTCAGGTGAGAGGCAGCAGGAGTGAGATAGTTCTAGAGATGTGAGTGAACACCGAAGTACTGACTCGCCGCTCTACAACTATCTGAGCGCTCACACCTCTCTACCAGAAAACTTGGAGGTCCTCAGGGCTCACACCTGATCTGGAATGGCAGGGGTTGAGGCCAGTCTATCTTTAGCATCATGTCGCTCTTGGTCAGTGAAGCGATCGTCCTTCACGCGTTCGACTATCTCGAATCCTCGCGCATCGTCCGGCTCGTGACGCGCGACGCTGGCATGCGCTCCGGACTCGCCAAAGGGGCGCGCAAATCCAGACGTCGTTTTGGCAGCGGCCTGGACCTCTTCGCCCAGGGAACCGCGTTCCTGCACACCAAACCTGGACGCGATCTCGATACGCTGAGCGGCTTCGAGGACGCCCGCACCCGCACCGAGCTGGCAGCTGACCTCGAGCGCTTTCACGGCGCGGAGACCATCGCCGAGATCGCGCTGCAGTTCGGCCGCGAGGGCGCGGACAGCGAGCTGTTCGACGCCGTGGCGTCTGCATTCGATGCTCTCGCCGAGAATGCCGGCCGCGACGCGCGCGAAGTCACCCTCGCCGGCGCCTGGCAGATCGTCGCGGTGCTCGGCTTCGGCCCCACGCTCACGGACTGCGCCGAATGTGACTCTCCGCTCGGCGAAGACGAGATCGCGTTGTTCAGTCACGCTGCCGGCGGAGTGCTCTGCCCCCGCTGCGCGTCGCTCACCACCGGCGGACGCAAACTGCCCGCGCCCGCGCGCGCCGCGATCTCCGCCTGGATGCAGGGCGTGACCGTACCGTCTTTCACCGACGCGGACGCGCGCGCGCACCAACGGCTGCTGCGCGAGTTCCTCGGCTACCATCTGCACGACGGCCGTACGCTGCGCGCGTACGAGCTCTGGGAGCGCGCCGGCTGGACCGCGGCATGATCCTGGGGACCGCTGGACACATCGATCATGGCAAGACGGCGCTGGTGCGCGCGCTCACCGGTGTGGACACCGACCGTCTGCCCGAAGAGAAGCGCCGCGGCATCACCATCGATCTCGGATTCGCGCCGCTGCCGCTCGACAATGGCACGGTCATCGGTGTCGTCGACGTGCCCGGACACGAAGCGTTCGTCCGGACGATGCTGGCCGGCGCCACCGGCATCGACCTCGCGCTCATCGTCATCGCCGCAGACGAAGGGCCGATGCCGCAGACGCGCGAGCATCTCGCGATTCTCGAGCTGCTCGGCGTGCGCGACGCGATCGTGGCGCTCACGAAATCGGATCTCGTGGATGAAGACTGGCTCGCGCTCGTCACCCAAGACGTGCGCGAGCTGCTCGCGCGAACGCGGCTGGCGTCCGCTGAGATCGTTCCGACTTCGATCGTGAGCGGCGCAGGCATCGACAGGCTGCGTGAGGCGCTCCGGCTCAAGGCCAAAGGCGCAGAGCCCAAAGCCTCCGACGATCTCTTCAGACTGCCGGTCGACCGCGCGTTCACGGTGAAGGGGACTGGAACCGTGGTCACGGGCACGGTGTGGTCGGGAGCGCTGTCGGTGGACGACACCGTGCGCGTCATGCCCTTCGGCGCGACTGCCAGGGTGCGCGGCCTTCAGAACCATGGGACAGCGGTGAGGCGAATCACTCCGGGGATGCGCGCCGCGATCGCGCTCGCTGGCGTGGATCAGAGCGCGGTTTCCCGGGGCGCGACGCTCGTCACGCGTAACGAGTGGGAGTCCACGCTCATTGTGCGGGCCGATTTGGCATTGTTCGAAGACGCCCCCGAGCTGCGACCCCGCACGAAGGTGCGCTTTCACCTGGCGACGTCCGACGTCGGCGCGCGCGTGGTGGCCGGGGGCTCGCCAGTGGCGCCGGGTTCGTCGCGCCCAGTGCGCATCGTGCTCGACGAACCGGTCATGGCGCGCGCTGGCGATCGTTTCGTCCTGCGCTCCGCGTCGCCGCTGGCGACCATCGGCGGCGGCGTCATCACCGACTCCAACGCGCCGCGCCGCGCTCGTCCGATGCCAGGGCTCGAGCTCGATGCTGCGGATCGTCTGCGTCTCATCGTGACCGAGGCCGGCGGACACGGGGTCGCCGAGTCGTCGCTGTCCGTTCGGCTCGGCATCCCGCCGTCGCACGTGCAGGAGCTGGTTGCCGGAGCGAAAGCGCTGGTGCGCGTCGGAGACCGGCTGTATGCGGCCTCGATGCTCGACGATCTTCGCGCGCGGCTGCTCGCCCTCGTGCGCTCGCACCACGACCAGCGTCCGCTCGACACCGGGATGCAGCGCCAGGAGATTCGAACGCGCCTCGGAGTCAACGTAGCGGTGTTCGACCACCTCGTCGCGGCGCTCGTCGGCGCGAAAGAGCTGGAGGCGGCCGGTGGAGGGTCCGAGCTGCGCGTCGCCGGCCGGGCGCCGGCGGTGTCGGACCAGCAGCGCAAGTTGACGGAGGAGATCGTGGCGGTGCTCCAGGCGGCGGGCCACGAGCCGCCTTCGGTGAGCGAGCTGCAGCAGCGTTTTGGCTCCCAGACCCAGCCGCTCCTGCGGCATCTGGAACGGGAGCGGCGCGTCGTCCAGGTGGAGGACGGTCGCTACTACGCCCCTGAAGCCGTGAACGAGCTGCTCCGTCGGCTGGAGGGCGGGATGGCGGGGAAGGGCGAGCTGGCGCCCACCGATCTGCGGGAATTGCTGGGTTTTTCGCGCAAGTATCTCATCCCCTTTCTCGAGTACTGCGACCGACGCGGATACACCGCCCGCCAGGGCAATGGGCGCATTTGGCGGGGGGTCAAAGGGTAACTTTCAGTATCCTGACGCCTGACGTATGACGTATCCTGACGTACGACGTATGACGCACGGAATCAAAAATGATCAATCCAGATAAACTGACCGTCAGAGCGGGCGAAGCTTTCAACGAGGCCATCACCCTCGCGCGTCGCAACGGCAACCCGCTCGTTTACGATCTCCACCTGCTTGCGGCACTGCTCGAGCAGGACGACAGCATCGTCGTACCCATTTTGCAAAAGGCCGGCGCCAACGTCACCGAGATCAAGGTGGCGATGCGCCGCGAGATGGACAGGTACGCGAAACAGAGCGACGCCCAGCCTTCCGTCTCTCGCGAGCTCAACCAGGTGTTCGATCGGGCCGAATCCGAGGCAAAGGGGCTCGGCGATCAGTACATCTCTACAGAGCATCTGCTCCTCGCTCTTGCCCACACGAAGGGCACCGAGAGCCGCAATGTGCTCACTGCGGCGGGTGTGACGGATGAGGAATTACGCGCGGCTCTCGAGCAAGTCCGCGGATCGCACCGCGTCCAGGATCAGAATCCGGAGAACCAGTATCAGGCGCTCGAGCGTTACACCCGCGATCTCACCGAGATGGCGCAGAAGGGGAAGCTCGACCCCGTCATCGGCCGCGACGAGGAGATCCGGCGCGTCGTCCAGGTGCTGTCGCGCCGCACCAAGAACAATCCGGTGCTCATCGGCGAGCCGGGGGTCGGCAAAACCGCGATCGTCGAAGGGTTGGCCCAGCGCATCATCAACGGAGACGTGCCCGAGAGTCTCAAGAACAAACGGCTCGTCGCGCTCGATCTCGGCGCGCTCATCGCGGGAGCCAAATTCCGGGGTGAGTTCGAGGAACGGTTGAAAGCAGTCCTGAAAGAGATCGCCGAGTCCGAGGGGCGCTACGTCGTTTTCATCGACGAGATGCACACCCTCGTGGGCGCTGGAAAGGCGGAAGGCTCGATGGACGCGGGCAACATGCTCAAACCCATGCTGGCGCGCGGCGAGCTGCGCGTCGTGGGCGCCACGACGCTGGATGAGTACCGCCAGCACGTCGAGAAGGACCCCGCCCTCGAGCGCCGGTTTTCGCCCGTGTACGTCGGCGAGCCGTCCGTCGAAAGCACCATCGCCATTCTCCGCGGTCTGAAGGAGCGGTACGAAGCGCATCACGGCGTCCGCGTCACCGACGACGCGATCATAGCGGCCGCGACGCTCTCGCACCGTTACATCGGAGACCGTTTCTTACCGGACAAGGCGATCGACCTCCTCGACGAAGCGGCGTCCAGGCTGCGGATCGAGATCGATTCGATGCCGCAGGAGATCGACGAGGTCGAGCGCAGAGTGATGCAGCTCGAGATCGAGCTCACCGCGCTGAAGAAAGAGAAGGACAAGTCGGCGGTGGAGCGTCGCAAGGCGATCGAGAAAGAGCTCGCCGAGCTCAAGGAAAAGTCGGCGGGAATGAAAGCACAGTGGCAGCGCGAGAAGGAGACGTTGGGCGCGGTCGCCAAGATCCAGAAGGACATCGAGCAGGCCAAGGTGGAGGCGGATCAGGCCACACGCCGCGGCGACTTGGCCAAGGCGGCCGAGATCAGCTACGGAAAGATTCCCGAGCTGCAGCGGAAGATGCAGGACGCCGAGAAGCAGCTGGCCAGCGCCAGCGGCAAGCCGCGCTTCCTCAAGGAAGAAGTTACCGCGGAGGACATCGCGGAGATCGTGGCGCGTTGGACCGGCATTCCCGTCACGCGCATGCTCGAGAGCGAGCGCGAGCGCCTCACGAAGCTCGACCAGGAGCTGGCGAAGCGGGTCATCGGTCAGGACGAAGCCGTGCAGGCGGTGGCGAACGCCGTGCGCCGGTCGCGCGCGGGACTCCAGGATCCCAACCGTCCCATCGGTTCGTTCATCTTTCTCGGGCCGACGGGAGTGGGGAAGACCGAAACCGCGCGCGCGCTCGCGGAATTTCTCTTCGACGACGAGCACGCGATGGTGCGCATCGACATGTCCGAGTACATGGAGAAGCACGCCGTTGCCCGTCTCATCGGCGCGCCGCCAGGATATATCGGCTACGAGGAGGGCGGCCAGCTCACCGAGGCGGTGCGTCGCCGGCCATACTCGGTGGTGTTGTTCGACGAGATCGAGAAGGCGCACCCCGACGTGTTCAACATCCTGCTCCAGATTCTCGACGACGGCCGGCTCACGGATTCGCAGGGACGCACCGTCGATTTCCGGAACACGGTCATCATCATGACCTCCAACGTCGGCAGCCATTTCATCCTCGAGCACGCCAAGGGCGACTGGCAGCTGGTCGAGACGCAGGTGATGCACGAGCTGCGCGGCCAATTCAAGCCCGAGTTCCTCAACCGCGTGGACGAGATCATCATCTTCAAGCCACTGGGAACCGAGCAGATCGAGCAGATCGTCGACATCCAGCTCAAAAAGCTCGTGAGCATGCTCGCCGAGAAGAAGATCACGATCGAGGTCTCTCCCGAAGCGAAGCGCCTCATCGCCGAAGAGGGCTACGATCCGGCGCTCGGCGCGCGTCCGCTCAAGCGGACGATTCAACGGATGATTCAGAACCCGCTGGCGCTCGCGGTCCTCGAGGGGCGCTTCAACGAGGGCGACCACGTCATCGTCCGTCCGGACGGCAAGGGCGCGCTCGCCGTGGAGAAGGTGGGAAGCGCCGTGCCGGCCATGTCATCCTGAGCGAAGAAGCTGTCATCCTGAGCGAAGCGAAGGATCTTCTTTCTATGCGACTATCACGTTTGAAGTCTCACGGTGAGATCGCATTTACGGCGCTCCTTCTCGCTGCTTCGCTATCGAGCTGCTCGGCCCTGCGTCGCAGCGGGCCGGCGCCCAACGAGCCGGACACGATTGTCGAAGTGGAGAATCACGGATTTCCGGACGTCGTCATGTACGCCGTGGCGGCTGGAGATCCGTACCGACTCGGCATGGTGACCGGCAGCAGCTCGGCCAAGTTCAAGCTGCCGCCCCGGTTCACCAGCGTGGGGAGCGTGCAGCTCCTCGCTCGTCCGATTGCGGGCAGGGCATATCTGCTGCCGGCGGTATCGGTTTCCCCGGGAGATCTGATCCTGGTGTCGCTCGAGAATTCGGCCGCGCAGTCCCATGTCTCGGTCGCGCCTCGGTAGACGTCACGAGTGACGATCGCGACTCCCGTCGATGAACGGTGGATCGGCGCCGCGCTGGATCAGGCGTCGGTGGCGGACCGTGAGGGCGACGTACCCGTCGGTGCCGTGGTCGTGCGCCGCAACGAGATCATCGCGCGCGCGTCGAATCGCACGGTGCGCGACCAGGACCCCACGGCGCACGCCGAAGTCCTCGCGATCCGGGAAGCGTCACAGGTCGTGGGATCGTGGCGGCTGGAGGAGTGCACGCTGTACGTGACCCTCGAGCCATGCACCATGTGCGCGGGCGCGGTGGTGCTGGCGCGTCTCGATCGACTGGTGTTCGGCGCCTGGGATGACAAAGCCGGGATGGTCGGATCGCTCGGCGACCTCGTTCGGCATCCGAAGCAGAATCACAGACCTCAAGTGCTCGGCGGCGTTCGTGCAGAGGAGTGCGCTGAGTTGTTGCGGAAGTTCTTCGCCGCCAGGAGATCGGCGCCGTAGTGCGCGTTTTTTGTTGAACCAGCCTGCGACACTGGCTATTTTCAAACGTCTTGTTGGACAGGTGGCCGAGTGGCTGAAGGCGCCGGTCTCGAAAACCGGTGTACCCGAAAGGGTATCGTGAGTTCGAATCTCACCCTGTCCGTTCCCCCACAGAAGCGCAGCAGCGCATCATCGAGGGGCGCCGGCGCGAGCAGGAGGAGGCCCGCCGTAGAACGAAGGAGATTGCTTCGCTCGCGCACGAGACGACTGCTGCGCTGGCGCTGGTGCCAAGCATCGGTGGCCTTCGCTGAGCAATGACGGAACAGCCATTAGTCGCCGCGCTTCCTTTCCGCGTGGAGTCGCTGCGCGGTGCGGCGGGCTCACCGCGAAGTCGCCCCCGAGGGCGGCGCTTCGGCGGTAAGTAGCACCTGACGGCCATGACCCGTTGGGTGCGGGGGCGCGACTCCCTGGCGTCGGCATAGAATAGAGGTTCGATAACAGTGAGCCCTCCTTGGAGTCCTTTGTCGATCCGCGGATCGTGCGGGAACCCTCGGCGCGCACGTCTACGCGCCGAAAAGCCGCGCGTCCTGACGAACTCGTAGAGCTCCACGCGTTTTGTCGAGACGGTCGGCTCTACGATGTCGAAGGTTGGATCCAGACCGGCCGACCGCTCCAACTCAGTGAACCCGCCGCGAAGGGGCGTGTCACGTCGGCACTCCAAATCGGATTGGATGCAGGAAATCAGGCGCTTGTCCTGTTGCTGCTCTCGAACGGATACGATCCGAATGGCGAACTCAATTCACCGCTTGATCTGGCCTTAAGTGCACGACGGTTTGACCTCGTTGACTTACTGCTGAAGTGGGGCGCTGATGCGCATCGCGTGAACCTCGGCGACCTCTTCGACACATACAGTTCGTGCCTCTACCAGCGCTTCCTCGAGCAAGGGGTTGACCTCACCGAGGGCCACGCACTTGCTGAAGCAATCGCGTACCACACGAGCAACAAACCATTGCTCGGCTTCGCCAAGCGACATCGACTCACTAACAAGAAGATTCAGGCGGAACTCGACATCGCCCTAGCGCATCACGCGGGTGAAGGAAACGAGAAGGGAGTGCAGCTGTGCCTATGGGCTGGTGCGAATGCGCACGTTGCCGTCCCCAATCTGCGCTTTCGGTCGATCTCGGCGGCTTCGGATGAAGATGAGGATGGTGAAGCATTCCTCGGGTTCAGCGCCGTAAACGAGGCCTGCCAGCGTGGCCACTTGGATATCTTCAAGCGCCTGCGGCCCGATCCGACGCTTGATGATTTCGAAGAACTCTGGCGATCAGCGGCCAGCCCAGAAATAATCGATGAACTGGCACGCCATGGATTGCCCAAGAACGTGGTGCCAGTCATCCAACATCACCTGTGGTGGGCGACCTTCACGGAAGGCTCGAGATGGATCGGGACGCTTCGCCGTGTATTCGAAGTCGGCGTGCGTTGGCAACACAGCACTCCCGATGGAATAGCCGGAATTCGCCGACACCTGCTGAAGGCGAAGGACAGCACGTTCATCGACCTCATGAAGATTCTGGCGACCGCTGAGTTCTGTTCACCGGAAGTCCTGAGGGAATTGGGGCGGACGGCATCAATTCGGGATCGGATGAAACAAGTCGGCTTCATCGAGTCATCCGAACCTCGGAACCGATACGGCCCACTGCGGCCAACGGGGTCGCGCGAAGTGGTGAAGAAGTTCGGCGTGGAGCCGCCACCATCGAAGCGAGCAAGGGTTCCTGTGGCACGCTCGGTTCAGATTGGCCCAAGGCAAGTGGGTGACGTACCGATCCGTCTGAGCCGTGAAGAACTCTACGAACGAGTCTGGTCCAAGGCGGTGGACACGGTCGCAAAGGAGTGCGGGTTATCTGGACCGGGCCTCAAGAAGATCTGCAAACGACTTAGCGTTCCCGTTCCACCGCGTGGATACTGGGCCAAGTTGAAAGCGGGGAAGTCGGTCCGTCGCGCGACATTACCCAGGTTGCCCGTCGAGACGTGAGCGAACTCGTTGCCGGTATTGTAGTCATTCCAACCAATCAGCTTACCGCCGTGTTAGGTGCGATTCGGCGAGCCCGCAAGCGCGGACTAGCACTCACTTTTAGGTCGCTTCTACGACCCGTTACTCGCGTTACGCTTTCTTATTCCAGCCATGGGCGCAATCTTCTCACACGTTCATAGAGGATTGTCTCCCATGTTGTTCGATACAACAGCGCTGGATCGGATGTACACCGAGAGCGTGAACCAGGGCCTTCCGCTGTTGAAGTTCGCACTCTTCGACAGCCGCGTGCTTTTTCCTCGCTCAGTATTGCCGGAAATCATTGAGCGCGAAACGGGTCAGCGCCTCACCTTGGCTGAACTGGATGCACTGGAGAGAGAAGGGCTTTTCAAGTGGTTTGGCGGGGCGGGCGATGACGGCACAGAACTGGGTGTACCGATGTACGTGCCCACACGCATTGGCCTGTGCTCCGAACGCTTGAACAAAGGGTGGTTAATGGAGGAGTTGAAGGACTTCGCTGAGTGGGAGGAATGGATCGTCAGCGATACGCTGTCCGATGGGTTGTCGTACGAGGACGATGACTGTGCTCTAATCGCTCGCGAAGTCGCGAGCCAACTAGAAAGGCTCAACGAGGAAATCTGGAGCCGGCTACCTGTCAACGAGCAGCCCGAAGGCTGGAAGCAAATGTCGTCGAACAGCGTTTTTAAAGCCCGCAGTCTGGCAGACTTAGAAGCCGAACGGGAGCGACTGGATCGCTATTTGGCAAAGCTGGAATTTGAAGATCTCACCACGGCTACCCCAGAACGCAAGCAGCGGCTCGGACGTCACGCATTTCGCATTCGCGCGAGAGACGAATTTGTCCGCGTGGTAACAGTCCTCTCTGACCGCAAGAAGATCGAGGCCGGCTTCAGCCAGGCCGTTTCACTGCTCGGGAAGCAGAGTGTCTTTCCCGAAAAGGGACACTTAGAGAGCTACGGCGAAGTTGACTGGCACCTAACGTTCACCAATTGGCGTTTTCTCGAAGATCCCGATCACTATCCGATTCGGCTCCCAGGCTTCGTCCTCATCGGCGGCAAGGTCACGCTAGAAGAATTGCACTCACCGGAGGTCTATAAGGAACGCTCAGAGCTATTTCGCTTGAATGAGTACGTCGATCTATTCAAGAAAGTCGCTGCGGAGCCGCGTTGCGACAACTGCTCTAGAATCCTCAAAGCTCCCGTCAGCGGGCGCCGTCGGTACTGTTCGGACCAGTGCAGTCAGGCTGCGCGGCAGCGGACGTACCGCGAACGGCAGAAGGCCACGATTCTGCGCCGACCGCGAGAGGGCTGAATGTTGGGGAGTGCCGCACGCACGCCGGAGATCGCGGCGCCGTCGATATTCCAGCGCATGGAACGCTGTCGGTTGCTGGGCCATCCGACAGCGTACTGGTGCCGTCGTTACGTCGCGAATGGAACTGCTCACGTCTGTTTCTGGTGCGACGAATGTGATCGTCCAGTTACTCGCGAGCGATACGAGGCGCCCGGCGCCTCAGTAACAGGCGATTGGCTTCGCCGCAAGGTCGGCCTCGATCCGGAAAGGCTCCCGCCGGTTAGCAAGGAGATCCGATATCGACTGTGTGCTCGTTGTGGCGTGACGGCTCCGTGCGAGATGCACCACATCGCCCCGCGAGCACTGTTTGGGGACGCCGACAGTTGGCCGGTTGTGCCGCTATGCGGAAGCTGCCACCTGGAGTTTAGCAACCGGTTGGAGGCTCACATTCGCCGTTCCGGCGCAATCGTCACGCGCCAGCTGTCTCCTCGATCGCGCCAGGGATAGCCGCGCTTTACTCGTTAGTCCTTGCCGAAATTGGCCACGAAGTCAGCGCCAGGCGTGGCTTTGATTGGCGCGTCCTTCAAGTATCTCGTGAGTCGGCGTGCGGTCTTGCCGCTATCGCGGCCAGTATGGCGCTGTTGTCCCAGGCGTTTCTGCGCATACGTCATGAAGAGTCGTTCCTTGGCTCGTGTCAGGGACACATACAAAAGTCGCCGTTCGTCGCCTTCTTGCGGTCCTGACTCGGAGCGACCCGGTACGTACTGATCCTCGCACACCATCACCACGACGACACGCGAACTCAGTCCCTTCGCCTTGTGCATGGTGAGCAAGCTCACGGCCCCACGACCAAGCTCCTGCTCCGGTGCGGCATTGGCCATAGCTAAAACCGCGAGAATCTCCTTAAAGGATGCGGCCTCGCCATTTTCTGCGACCGACGTGATGTGGGCGACGGCTTCGTCTAATTCCGTAACGCCGCCCGCTTTCAGTGCGGCGGCGATTCTCGATATAGCGTCGCGCAATTGTTCGGCTGTCAGAAGGGCGTCGGCGTCGCCAACGATCTCTTTTACTTGCGCGAGCAGCGCACCAAGAGTCGCGTACTCTGCATTCAGCGCGGTCGGTGAGCCCTTGCTGTCGGCGGCTTCCCTCAGCACTTGCGCGAACGTCTTGCCCGTGGAGATGGCGGTGCTGGTGAGACCGGCAATCGTGACGTCGCCGACTTTGTTCTTGCGCACTTCGAGGAGCGTGCGCCACGCAAGACTGTCGGTCGGTTCGACAGCAAGCCGAATGAGACTCAGGAGTACCCGTCCTGAAGCAGTGTCCAAGGCTGATGCCGGGCTAACGTTCACATAGAATGGCACCCCGGCGGCCTGCATCTTTTCCGCCAGTGGTTTCGAAAACGCTCGGCCCCTGTCAGATCGTATCAGGATGAGAATGTCATCCGGTTTGTAACCTTCCTCGTCAAGCAGATGGCGACACAAACTCGCGATGCCGGATGCTTCCTCTTCGCCATTTTCGAAACCGAGCAGATGGACTTCACCATCGCCGGCGTCCTTGCGAGGCTTCCACGGTTTGTCGATGCGCCCGGGATCGAGATTCGCTACAAACCGCGCCAACTCCATGATCTCGCGGTCGCATCTAACACAAGTGCCAAGAGGTAAGTCGATCGATGGTTTGTAGTCGGTGTCGAATGACTTGATTCCTGCTGGATCCGCGTGGCGGAATCCGTAGATGCTCTGATCATCGTCACCAGCGACGTACAAGTCTGCCTTCCGCTCGGCAAGTCGCCGGATGACGCTCAAGTCGCACGCATTTAGGTCCTGATACTCATCGACAAGCAAGTGTTTGATCTCGCCGTGTAACGTCAGGTCCGTCCGCTGCTCCATGGCCTTTTTGAGCTGATATACGAGTTCGGAGCGCAACGTGTAGCCATACGCGTTCCGATGTTGCTGCCACGCTCCAACGAATTTCGGATCGGCCTTTAGATCACCTTTGCCGCCATCGGCACGGAGCGTTTCCCAATCGGCTGACAGATCGCGCAAGTGATCCTGTATCTCGTCAACGTCACTCGCTTTGAGGATCGTCTTCAAGTCCTCCTGCACAATGTGACGTTCTTCCCAGTCGTCCGCGACGCGAAGCGGTTGAGGCAAAGCGTCGATGAGCTTTGCGTTGCGAAGCAGCGTGCGAAGGGCAAACGAGTGAAGCGTGGCAATGTACGGTCGGGTCGCGAATCTGCCTTCGAGCGCCCGGTCTACGCGTCCCCGCAACTCGCCCGCCGCGGCGCGAGTGAATGTCAAAGCAGTGATGGCTTCAGGCTCTACCTTCTTGTCGAGAACCAAGTACTCAACACGCCCTCTCAGCGTGAAGGTCTTACCCGTGCCTGGACCCGCTAGCACCCGGGCGTTCTTGCCGTCATGGGACGCAGCGTGCTTTTGGTCATCGAGAAGGCCATCTGACCAATGCTTCGGCCCTGACTCACCTGCGTTGATCATTAGTCTGAGCGGTTTTTGTGGGATCGCGACATAGTCGCATATCCTTAGAACCTGAGCAAATCGTAAGGAGACTACTGTCGCTTACGAACCACGTAACGAGTGAACTGGCCTTCCGCAAGATCTAGCGCGGCGTTTGTGTAGGGCCGACGCACACGCCGCGACCTGGCAAACAACTCGACCCGGCGTGCCTCGCGTTTGATGCTCAGGAACGAGAGGTCGAGACCCAAATCAGGCATTGGCCAGTAGCTGTGCAGCAACTCCTCGCGCTCGTTGAGCTCGGAGACAGCGATATTAACATGCGGGCGACTCGCCGCACGAATCTTCACCACACCAGTGGCCAAAGCGTTGCATTGGGTAGCGAAACGCCAGTCCGAGAAATAGACGTTATCCTGCGCAGCGACGAACTGAATACGACTGAAGGCGTGAACATCAACAGGTCTCGCGTTGACGTGGCTCGACTGTCTCCGCGAACCAACCTTATAGACCTCCGAGTCGAACAGCAGCAAAAGCAACTGCGGGCTGAGCGGGCAAATCAACATGAAGCCTGAACTGTGCGCGCCAGTGACACCCGTTCCCGTGATACCCTGGCAATAGCAGTTGTAGCGAAACACGGGTTTGTCGCTCGTAACGAACGAATGGTCGGGCGGCGCCTGCACCAGCGTTGACTCCAGATCAGTCAGCGCGCCCGCAAATAGCGGTGCCGAGCGCAAGCAAATCAACAAGGCTTGATCCTCTGCGGCGCCCCAACTCTGCGGCGTCTTCCCGTCAAACACCGCACGTTCTACGGCCTTTGAGTGAGCAACAACGTGGCCGAGGGCCGCGGTAGTTCTAAGCAGTTGATACCCGAGGAAGACTCGCAACACGATATGCTCCTCTGTACCCAACGGCGGGCACTCGCCACGCACGTGAATCTTGCCGATCACTTGCGCAGCGGCGCCTTCGATGACCGAGAGGGCATCTTCGAGCATGTCGTCTTCACCGTACATCCTGTGCTTAAAGCACTGATCACGCAGGCTCGCGTCCTGCACTGTCTTACGGCCTGCCAGATTGTAAAGGTGAATGCGACGGTCTGCGCTGGCGAATGCGCGAAGAAAGAAACGCGGGACATAGTGATGCCGTCGCTTCATCTCATTTTGCTAATGCTGTCCTCGTGATCGCCGGTCTTCGATCATCCGGTCGAGACTCATTCGCGTGGCCGCCAAAGTATGTGGCGAGGGTCGCCACAGGGGTTGGAGGTGGGGCTGCAGTAACAGTAGCTGTAACAAACGCCAATGGCGCGTGGTGACGTTGGCTGACGTAACTGCTGCTTGAAGCTCAATGGGAGTTGGCGCCCAATGGCCCATTAGGCCCCGATTGACGTTAGATCTCAAACGACTATGTCATTTCCGGATCTCCGTCGATTCGAACTGACTGCCTTTGAACGGCAGGAACTTACGCGCGATTTCACGCTGGCTGCGTCTGACGTTTCCCTGAACGAGGTCTCGCCCGACGTGCGGAAGGCAGTTCCTACGGTCAGCGGCTGTTACTTCTGGACGATGAGACGCGAAAACGTCGAATACAAGATCTACATCGGGCGCACGCGGTCATTGCGGACGAGGCTCAAAGATTACGCTAACGCGATTCAGATTCATGCACCGAACGACTACAAGCTCAGGTTCTTTCAAGAGTTCATTCATCAAATGGATTCTGAGGCGGCGTTCGACCTCTACGTGATGGCGGTTGCCGAATCAGAGTTCAAAGCGAAGGAGACTGCGTTGGTGCGACAGTTCCAGCCGTTCGTGAACTTCCTCAGGGCACCGACCGCCGAAGACCGCGCGAGAATCCAGGACGGCTTCCGACTGTACTACGAGGAGGCCTTTCGCCATCGACTTGACGACGGCTAGGGTCAGGGGTGCCACGCAAGAAACAAGTTCCAGAGGAAAACCCCACCGACGTTGAACCGCTGCGCGCTGCCGAGTGCGAAGCGATCATCGCTGGCGTTGAGTCTGGCGTGCTCGATCATCGAGGAATCCATGAGCGGATCATTGCGGCTGTCCGCAATGGAAAGCTGTGGACTACCATGGAGTGGAAGGCGCTGCGAAGTGAGCTAATCAAGGCTGCCTGCGAGCAGTGCGGAGAGACGGCGGGGCCAATGAACCTGCAGCACCTCTGGCACCCCGACACGGTGACGGACATTGCGCACCGTATTCGCGACAAGCACAAGGCAGAGTGCTTCAACCGGTTTGTTGTGGAGTCTGCCAACGATCCGCGCTTTCAGGATCGAGTCGTTCCCGATGGTCCGCCGCGTCCAGGTTGTCCCAAGTGCGGCGGATGGGTGCTCAAACAACGAAAGAGCCCGGGATGGAAGCGATTTCGGTGCGAGACCACGCGCCAGAGCCGCCGCTGCCATTTCGAGTTCGATGAAGCGGTTGAGGTTCAGCCCCTTGCGGTGGACTACGGTGGCTCTCGCCAACGGGCTGTCTTCGAGGTGGCCTACAGGCCGATCTATAACGACACGAACGAAGACATGCTTCGCGTCGCCACAATCGAAGCAGTGCGTCAGTTTCAGCAGTACATGAGCGGTGAAGGCACGGCGACGTTCTGCCGTCGATGCGCGTACATGTGGGACGAGAAGGGCCTCAAGCTTTGCGTCACCTGCCGTGACTCCTGGCATGAGCACTTCTTCAAACAGTGCAAAGCGTGCGAGCATGGGCTGAAGTGGGTCACGTGCAAGGTCTGCAACGCCGGGCGCCACACTGACAATTATCCGTCGTGCTACAAGTGCGCCGAGCGCGCTATTGAAGAATTGGACAGCATTGAGTGAGGTGTGCCCCAAGGTGAACCCGGAAGGTGAGACACTTGGTAGCAAACGGGGCCAAACCATCACTCGCACAAGTGATTGATTTGGCCCGTTGTACCCCGACTTACCTTCCTATACTACGGAGGGGCTGGTCTCGAAAACCGGTGTACCCGAAAGGGTATCGTGAGTTCGAATCTCACCCTGTCCGCCTGATGGCGCGGTGGCGCGGTTCTGGCCGCTGGCGCCACTTTTGTTTCAACATCCTCTGCGCGCAGCGAAGGGTATCTTCTTCGAGTGGATCGCATAACGGTCTCCGCGCAACTGGCCGACGGAAGAACGCGAGACTTCGACGTCGAGCCTGATTTCCTGCAACGGCTGTATGCTCTCCAGCTCGGCGGCATACAGGGCAAGGAGTTGATTCATGCCCTGCTCACTGACGACTGGACCACGCCCCCTGTCCTCGTAACAGTCTCGGGCATCGCTCCCGACGGGGAACGAGTCGACATCAACATCCGTTACGAATGACGTCGGCGAGTAGCCGACGGGCGACAGTCTTCGAGCAAGGCCACGCGTTGACCGTGAGACGCAGCGAGGCTTTCTTGTAAAGCGAGGACATCGGAGGTGACCGTGGCCTTCACGATCAAGGTGAACGGCAGGACGCACCAGGCTGACGTCGACGGCGACACGCCGCTGCTTTGGGTGTTGCGCGACGCGATCGGTTTGACCGGCACCAAGTATGGCTGTGGAGTCGCGCAGTGCGGTGCCTGCACGGTGCACATCGACGGCAAGCCGCTGCGATCGTGCACGCTCCCGGTGTCCGCGGTGGGAACCGCCGAGGTGACGACCATCGAGGGCGTTGCCGGACGGATACCGAGTGCGGTCCAGCGCGCCTGGGTTGCGAGCGACGTACCCCAGTGCGGCTTCTGTCAATCGGGTCAGGTAATGAGCGCGATCGCGCTGTTGCGCGCCGTCCCGAATCCAAGCGACCGCGACATCGACCTCGCCATGAACGGCAACATCTGCCGGTGCGCTACCTATGTGCGCATTCGTGCCGCCATCAAGGACGCTGCTCGGGCGCTGCAAGGGGGGGGCAACACATGAGCGCACTCGACACTCCCATCACCCGCCGCGCCGCCGTGCAGAGCATGGCTGGCCTGGTCGTCGGCGTGTATCTCTCCCGCGCGCAGCGCGTGGCGGCCGCGGCCGAAGCGTTCGCACCGACCTCCGCGGCCCTTCCCCCGTTTGCGCCCAATGCATTCGTGCGTATCGGCACGGACAACACGGTCACGGTGCTCATCAAGCACATCGAGTTTGGCCAGGGTCCCTTCACCGGTCTCTCGACGCTGGTAGCCGAAGAGCTGGACGCAGACTGGTCGCAGATGCGCGCCGAGCACGCGCCGTCGAATCCGGAGCTGTACAAGAATCTCTTCTTCGGAGTGCAGGGAACGGGCGGCTCGTCGGCGATCGCCAACTCGTACGACCAGATGCGTCAGGCCGGCGCGACCGCGCGCGCCATGCTGGTGGACGCAGCCGCAAATGCTTGGAAGGTCCCTGCTGCCGAGATCACCGTCGAGCGTGGCGTGCTTCGGCACGCGCGCACGAGACGGCAGGGGCGCTTCGGCCAGTTCACCGAAGCGGCCGCCCGACTGCCCGTGCCGACCAACGTGAAGCTCAAGGATCCGTCAGCCTTCCGATTCATCGGAAAGGAAGGCGCAGCGAAAAAGCTCGACGCCGCCGCGAAGACGACCGGCAAGGCGCAGTTCACGATGGACATTCGTGAGCGCGGCATGCTCACGGTTGTCGTCGCGCGTCCGCCGCACTTTGGTGCACGCGTCGCCAGTTTCGACGCAGCCGACGCGCGCGCCGTTCGCGGCGTTGTCGACGTCAAGCAGATCCCCACGGGGGTCGCTGTCTATGCGACCGGCTTCTGGGCTGCCAAGAAGGCGCGTGACCGGCTGCGCATCACCTGGGACGAATCCGGCGCAGAGCGGCGCGGCAGCGAGCAGCTCGTCTCGGAGTACCGCGCGCTCGCGCGTACACCGGGAACGGTGGCTGCGTCGACCGGCGACGTCGACGCGGCGCTTGGCCGCGCGAACAAGGTGCTCGAGGCCGAATTCGTTTTTCCCTATCTCGCGCATGCGACGATGGAGCCGCTCGACGCGTTCCTGAGCTGGGATGGCCAGCGCGCGGTGGCGCGTTACGGTAGCCAGTTTCCCACCACGGATCATCAGACCATCGCGAAGATCCTCGGCCTGCCGATCGAGCGCGTGAAGCTCGAGATCATGCTCGCCGGCGGGAGCTTCGGCCGGCGCGCGCAGCAAAACGACCATGTGGCCGCCGAACTGGCGCAGGCCGCAAAGGCGATTGGCCCGGGCCGGCCAGTGAAGGTCGTGTGGACGCGCGAGGATGACATGCGCGGCGGCTACTATCGGCCGCTCATCGTCCACCGCATGCGCGGCGCGATGCAAGACGGGCGCATCTCGGCCTGGTCGGACACCATCGTGTCGCAGTCGATCGCGAAGGGCTCGCCCTTCGAAGGAATGATCCAGAAGGGCATCGATCCCACGTCGGTCGAGGGCGCGCGCGAGCTTCCGTACGACGTCGCGAACTTCCGCTGCGACCTGCACACGACGGACGTGGGCGTCCCCGTGTTGTGGTGGCGCTCGGTGGGGAGCACTCACACCGGCTACGCCGTCGAGTGCTTCGTCGACGAGCTGCTGCAGTCCGCGGGACTGGATCCGATCGCCGGTCGGCTGGCGATGATGAGCAAGACGCCGCGCGAAGCCGGCGTGCTCCGCGCTGTCGCGGACCTCGCGCACTGGACCGGCCCGGGACCGGTGAATGGTCGCGCGCGCGGTGTCGCGGTGGTGCAGAGCTTCAATACGTCCGTGGCACAGATCGCGGAGGTCTCATTGGAGAACGGCGTGCCACGTGTGCACAAAGTGTGGTGCGCGGTCGATTGCGGTGTCGCGGTAAACCCGGACGTCGTTCGCGCACAGATGGAGGGCGGCATCGGCTTCGGATTGGGTCACGCGTTGTTCGCGGAGATCACGCTCGACGACGGCCGTCCCGTGCAGGGCAACTTCGACGGCTACCGCTCGCTTCGCATTCATGAGATGCCCGAGGTCGAGGTCAGGATCGTGCCCTCGACCGAAAGACCCACCGGGGTCGGCGAACCCGGCGTGCCACCGGTCGCGCCCGCCGTCGCCAACGCGCTCGCACGACTCGGCGTCGAGCGGCCGAGACAACTGCCGATGGTCAGAGGGGGAGGCCGTGATGCGCGCGCCTGACCTGCTGCCGGGTTCGCGATGCGCCATGTTCGCGGTGACTGGCGTGGCTTTTCTGGCCGTCAACTCGGGAACTGTCGCACCCCGAAGGCCAGTTGAACCGACAGCGTTCGCGGCGGAATCGCTGCGACCAGTGGCCGCATTCACGATTATCGCGAACCAGCGTGTCCGCGCCGAGTCGCTGTTCGTCGAGATGGG
>Ga0070696_100000780_pt1 | contig 20480 bp, 22 predicted proteins | sample KBSK1253metaG_FD_65474 | JGI IMG/M metagenome (GOLD analysis project Ga0070696, IMG submission 65474) | Corn, switchgrass and miscanthus rhizosphere microbial communities from Kellogg Biological Station, Michigan, USA - KBS K1-25-3 metaG | ecosystem: Host-associated > Plants > Roots >... | reverse complement strand
TTCAGCCTGGTCTTCCTCGACGAGCACACCCTCTACGCGGCGCGCGACCGGCACGGCATCCGTCCCCTCGTGCTCGGGCGGCTCGAGCGCGGCTGGGTGATCGCCAGCGAGACCGCCGCCCTCGACATCGTCGGCGCCAGCGTCGTGCGGGAGGTCGAGCCCGGCGAGCTGGTCGCGATCGACGCCGACGGGCTGCGTACCACCCGGTTCGCCGCCGCGGAACCGAAGGGCTGCGTCTTCGAGTACGTCTACCTGGCCCGCCCGGACACCACGATCAGCGGCCGGAGCGTGCACGCCGCCCGCACCGCCATGGGCCGGCGCCTCGCGCGGGAGCACCCGGTGGAGGCCGACCTGGTCATCCCGACCCCAGAGTCCGGCACCCCGGCCGCGATCGGCTTCGCGCAGGAGTCCGGCATCCCCTACGGCCAGGGCCTTGTCAAGAACTCCTACGTCGGCCGCACGTTCATCCAGCCCAGCCAGACGATCCGGCAGCTGGGCATCCGGCTGAAGCTCAACCCGCTGCGCGAGGTCATCCACGGCAAGCGGCTGGTCGTGGTCGACGACTCGATCGTGCGCGGCAACACGCAGCGGGCCCTCGTGCGCATGCTGCGCGAGGCCGGGGCCGCCGAGGTGCACGTGCGCATCTCCAGCCCGCCGGTGCGCTGGCCCTGCTTCTACGGCATCGACTTCGCCACCCGAGCCGAGCTGATCGCGACCGGCCTGGGCGTGGACGAGATCTGCGCCAGCATCGGCGCGGACACCCTCGGGTACATCAGCACCGAGGGCATGATCGAGGCGTCCGGCCAGCCCCGCGAGCGCCTCTGCACGGCCTGCTTCACCGGCGAGTACCCGGTGCCGATCCCGCCGTCCGCTCAGCTGGGTCGCCACGCCGTCGAGACGCTCCCCGGTCTCAGCCCGGACGACGACCCGCACGCTTCCGCGTCCGCCCGCCCGGCCGCGGTGGTCACCGGCGCCCACGGCAGCGTCGACGCCGACGGCGTGAGCACCGGCCTGGCCGGCGGCGCGTCCGACGCGCTGGCCCGCCCGTGAGCCGCGCCGCTGTGCTCGCACAACGGGCCCGCGTTTCGCGCGAAACGTGGCACCGCGGAGGCGCTCAGTGCCGGGTTTCGCGCGAAACGCGGCCCATGCGCATGTCGGCGTCCGCACGAGCACGGCCATGAGCGAACCCGTCACGTACGCCGCGGCGGGGGTCGACACCGAGGCGGGCGACCGCGCCGTCGAGCTGATGAAGGAGTGGGTGGCTCGCACCCGACGACCCGAGGTCGTGGGCGGGCTCGGCGGGTTCGCCGGCCTGTTCGACGCCAGCGCCCTGAAGGCCTACCGGCGGCCGCTGCTGGCCACCAGCACCGACGGCGTCGGCACCAAGGTGCAGATCGCCCAGCGCCTCGACGTCCACGACACCATCGGCTTCGACCTGGTCGGCATGGTGGTCGACGACATCGTGGTCGCCGGCGCCGAGCCGCTGTTCATGACCGACTACATCGCCTGCGGCCGGGTGGTCCCCGAGCGCATCGCGGCGATCGTGGCCGGAATCGCGCGAGCCTGCGTCGTGGCCGGGTGTGCGCTGACCGGGGGCGAGACCGCCGAGCACCCCGGGCTGCTCGGCCCGGACGAGTACGACGTGGCCGGCGCGGTCACCGGCGTGGTGGAGGCCGACCGGGTGCTCGGACCCGACCGGGTGCGCGAGGGCGACGTGCTCGTGGCGATGGCGTCGTCCGGCCTGCACTCCAACGGCTACTCGCTCGTGCGACGGGTCATCGACATCGCCGGCTGGACGCTGGACCGCCACGTCGACGAGCTGGGTCGCACCCTGGGCCAGGAGCTGCTCGAGCCGACTCGCGTGTACGCGGCCGACGTGCTCGATCTCATCCGGTCGGACTCGAGCGGCACCGGGGTGCACGCGCTCAGCCACGTGACCGGCGGCGGGCTGGCCGCCAACCTGGCGCGGGTGCTTCCGCGCGGCGTCGAGGCCGTCGTCGACCGCAGCACCTGGACGCCGGCCCCGATCTTCTCGCTCGTGCGCCGGCTGGGGCAGGTGCCGGTGCACGATCTCGAGCGGACCCTCAACCTGGGGGTGGGCATGATCGCGGTCGTGACGCCGGACGCGGCCGACGCCGCGGTCGCTCGGCTGCGCGAGCGGGGGCTGCCGTCATGGGTGCTCGGCGAGGTCCGGGTGCCGGGCGAGCACGACCCGATGGACGGCGTCACGCAGGGCGCGAAGGGCGTCGACGGCGGTGCGGTGCGGATGATCGGCCACCAACGGATCTGACGGCCCCACGATGAGTGCGCGCAGGGGTGCGATCGGGTCCGTGGCGATCACCCCGGACCGGGCACAGCCCTGCACGCACCCACGCAGGGGCGCACGGAATCAGCCGCCGTTCAGCGGCAGGCGATGCTCAGCGCTCGCCGGACGCCCAGCGGGCCGACCCGTCGTCCTCGTCGTGGTCGGAGGACTCCGAGGCGGCGTGGGGCCGGACCCCGTCGATGCGGGACGCGCCGTGAAGCTCGCGCTGGAGGGCAGTCAGGTCCGTGTCCGGGCTGAAGTACTTCAGCTCTCGGGCGACCTTGGTCTGCTTGGCCTTGGCTCGGCCGCGACCCATGGCGTCGACCCCCTCATACGTGGGCCCGGGGCGGCGTGAACGCGGCCCCGGGATCGGTGTGCTCTCTCGTACCTCAACGGTACCTTGTGCGCCCATGTTCCGGCGAGTCGCTGGTCGCCCCGGCGGCCCATCGTGCAGCACCTCACACCCCGCCACCCACGTAAGGCTCAGCGCTTGCCGGGCAGGAAGGAGCGGCGCACCCCGACGACCCGGTCGATGCGCTGCTCGGCGAGCCGGTCGGCGGCGACCGACGGCGGCACGTGCTCGGTGTCGGCCAGGGCCAGCACCTCGCTGGTGGTGTCGAAGATCCGCTCGACCCGCGCCCGGGCCCGCTCGAAGACGAAGCCGTGCAGCTCGTCGGCGACCTGGATGACCCCGCCTGCGTTCACCAGGTAGTCGGGGCAGTAGAGGATGCCGCGGCGGACGAGCTGGTCGGCCACCGCGCGGCCGCCGTCGTCCTCACCGGTGAGCTGGTTGTTCGCCGCGCCGCAGACGATGCCGGCGCGCAAGGTCGCCACGACCTCGGGCGTGAGGGCGTCGCCGAGGGCGCAGGGCGCATAGACGTCCAGGTCGGCGGCGACGAGCTTCTCGGTGCTGTCGACGACGTCCACCTGGGCGTGGGCCGAGCGCAGCCGGTCGACGGCCGCCTGGTTCACGTCGGTGACGACGACGTCCGCGCCGTCCGCCAGCAGGTGCTCGACCAGCAGGTGGCCGACCTTGCCGACGCCGGCCACGCCGACCCGACGGCCCGCCAGCGTCGGTGAGCCCCAGCGGTGCGCCGCCGCCGCGCGCATGCCCTGGAACACGCCGAACGACGTCAGCACCGAGGAGTCGCCGGCGCCGCCGCCCGACTCGCTGCGGCCCGTGACGAAGTCGCACTCGCGGGCGACGACGTCCATGTCCTGCACGTAGGTGCCCACGTCGCAGGCGGTCACGTAGCGGCCGCCGAGGCTCTGCACGAACCGCCCGTAGGCGCGCAGCAGCGGCTCGGACTTGTCTGTCGCCGGGTCGCCGATGATCACGGCTTTGCCGCCGCCGATGTCGAGGCCGGCCAGCGCGTTCTTGTACGTCATGCCCTTCGACAGGTGCAGCGCGTCGGTCAGGGCCGCGTCGGCGTCCGGGTAGGGGTAGAACCGCGTGCCGCCGAGCGCCGGGCCGAGGGCGGTGCTGTGGATCGCGATGATCACCCGCAGCCCGCTGGAGGCGTCGTGACAGACGACGACCTGCTCGTGGCCGCTGTCGTAGATGTGCTCCGTGCTGGTCCTGCTCGTCACGGTGGTGACTCCTTGCGTGAAGCCGTCCTCGTCGCCCTCGTGAGGCGCCGGACGGGCAGCCGTCGGCGCCAGGCACCGGCGCCGTTGAGCACCAGGGTAGGGCCCGGGGTGACAGGCTTGCGGGGTGTCGCGTCCGCCGTACCTCGCCTACCTGCGAGTGCTGCTGCCGCTCGACGAGCTGCCGGGGCACGAGCAGCGTCGGTGGGCGGCGTACGCGGCGACGGCGCCGGGGCGCGAGGAGGTCGCGGCGCGGCAGTTCGCGGCCACCGTGCGCCGGCTCGCCGGCCGACCCCCCGTGGTGGTCCCTCCCGTCGAGAGCACCGACGGCATCGTCGTCGAGATGGAGGGACGCCGCTACGTGTGCCCCGAGCAGCCGCGGCTGCGCTCCTGGTACGGGCTGCGGCCGGACGCCGGCGAGGCACCCCCCGGCGTCCAGCTGCCGGAGGTCGCTGTGCCGGCCGTGCCGGGCGGTGCCGTGACGCCGACCGTGCGCGACCAGGCGGTCGCCGACCTCGCGTCGTACGTGGAGGGCGGCGGTGACGTGCGCCTCTACAGCCGGACCTCCACCTGGCACGTGCCGCTGGCGTGGTTCGTGCTCTTCTCCCCCGACGAGCGCCAGCTGCGGCTGCCCGAGGGTCACCGCACCGGCCACCGGCGAACCCCGAGCCGCGGTCCGGATGACGGGGCGCGGCGTTCGCTGCGGTACCTGACCGAGATGTCGTCCGCCCGGCGCCGCTGTGCCATCGCCCTGCGGACGGTCCGGCGCCAGCTCGAGGACATGCCGGTCGCCGGGGAGATCGAGCAGGTCGGCCGGTGGCTCGAGGAGTTCCACCCCCACTGCCTGGTCGAGCTCGACTACGCGGGCCTGGTCGACCTGATGGACGACGTGCACCTGGCCGGCGACGACTCGGTCGCCGACGTCACGGCTGGGTTGGCGGCGCTCGCCGAGGGCGACAGCGCCACCGCCGCGGCCGCCTACCAGCGCCTCGGCACCCGCTGGGGACGGGTCGCGTTGATGTCGCGTTCGTCCTAATGCGCGGCAGTTCGAGCGAACGAGGCCGTTCGGGGGGTTTAGTCCGTCGGTGGACTACGTGGGCGGCTGGGTCACTCCCATGTGACTAGTCCGGTGTGGTGAGGAGAAGATGATCCGTCCCTAATGTTCCGCTACCGCCCCTGATACATCATCCTTGAGGCAGTTCGCACGTTGCGGTCGTGCGTAAGACAAAGGAGCGCTCAATGGCCACCCGTACCCCGGACGCGGAGTCCCTGCTTACCCCAGCGGAGGTCGCCGCGTTGTTCCGCGTGGATCCGAAGACGGTCACGCGGTGGGCGAAGGCCGGCAAGCTGACCTCGATCCGCACGCTGGGCGGCCATCGCCGCTACCGCGAGGCCGAGGTCCGCTCGCTCCTGTCGGGGATCCCGCAGCAGCGTTCCTGACCCGTACCTGACGGCGGCGCCGCACCCGGCTCGGGTGCGGCGCCGCCGTACGTCGTCGCCTGCCGGCGTCGAGCGACCCGGTCGCCGGCCGGGCCGAGGGCGGCTGAGACGATGGGGGTGGCCGCAGCCCATGCCCGACCGAGAGGCCCCGACATGAGCGAGACCCTGACCGCGCCGGTCGCCGGTGCGCCCGCGACCCGACCCGGCAGCCGGCTGGTGCGCGCCTTCGTGGCCATCGCGGTCGTCGAGGCGTTCACCTGGGCCGGCCTGCTGGTCGGCATGTACCTCAAGCACATCGCCGACGTCACCGAGCTCGGCGTGCGCATCTTCGGCAGCCTGCACGGCGCCGCGTTCCTGGCCTACGGCGTCCTCGCGCTGCTGACGGCCCGCCGACAGCGCTGGCCGCTGGTCTGGACGACGGTCCTGGCGCTCGCGTCCGCGGTGCCGCCGTTCGCGACGGTGGCCTTCGAGCGGCTCGCCCGCCGCCGCGGGCTGCTCGACGCTCCCGCCTGACCCCGCTTGACCCAAGAGCCCGGCGTCCGGGTCCAGCCGCTCACCCGGGCAGTCGGCGCTTCTGCGGGTAGATCGTCTCGCCCCTGGCGAGCATGGCGACGAACTGCTCCAGCCGCCGGGCCCGGGTCTCGGGCTTCTTGGCCTGGCTGAGCCGCAGCAGCACGGAGTAGCGGTTCTGGCTGGTGAGGATGTCGAACATCGCCTGCGCGCGCGGCTCGGCCGCCAGCGCGGCGGCCAGATCGGGCGGCAGCTCCATGCCGGCCGGCCCGGCGTAGGCGGCGTCCCAGCGGCCGTCCGACTTGGCACGCTCGACCTCCGCCAGTCCCGACGCGTGCATGCGGCCTTGCTCGACCAGCCGTTGGACGTGCTCGACGTTGCGCCTCGACCAGGGGCTGCGGGCTCGCCGCGGTGTCCAGCGCTGGCGGTAGACACCTTCGCCGCCGCCGCGTACCTGGCCGTCGATCCAGCCGAAGCAGAGCGCCTCGTCGAGGGCCTCGTCGTAGCGCAGGGACGTCGGCCGGCTCGTGCCCTTCTTGGCGAGCACCAGCCAGACGCCGTCCGGCCGGTCGTGGTTCTCGCCCAGCCACGCCCGCCAGGCGGCAGCGTCCGGCACGCACAGCTCGGGCAGGTCGTCGGCCATGAGCTGAGCGTGCCAGGCGCCGCCGACAGGTGCGCGCCGCGCGCCCCGGTGCACGAGCGGGGCCCCCACCGCCGCTGCGGTGGGGGCCCCGTCTGGGTCGGTGCGCCGGACGCTCGGGGTCAGGCTTCGACCGGTGCCGCGGTGCGGGACCCGAGGGTGAGCACGACGTCGTCGCCGATGCGGCCGCGGTGGGCGAACCCGAGGGTGGCCAGCAGCAGGAAGAGCGCGCCGCCGACGAAGGCGCCGATCGAGGCGTAGAACGCGATCTGGCCCATGGTGCCGAACGCGTAGGCGTTCAGCAGCAGGCCGCGCAGCGTCTCGCCCTTGAACGTGGTCTCGACCAGGCCCTTGAGCTTCGCGTCGTCGGGGTTGGCCCGGGACTCGGTGCTCAGCTGGGCGTAGGTCTTGCCACCGGTCATCTCCGCGATGTGGACGGCGATGTAGTGGTCGGCGTAGGCCTTGGCCTGAGCGCCGGTCGTGAGCTGCTGCCCGGCGTACTGCTCGAGGTACGGCCCGACCTTCGGGTCCTGCAGCCCTGGGTCGCCTGCCTTCGGGAAGTAGATCTGCTGCGCGGCGAGCTGGGTGTGCACCTGGTCCTTGACGAACGAGTGCGCGTAGGCGAGCACTCCGCCCGCGGCGAGCAGGAGGACGGCGATGACGAGCCCGGTGGAGCTGACGATGGTGTCGAACGTCTTGCGGCGCATGGCCTGTGCCCTTCTGTGGTGTCCGGCGTCCGCCGGTGTGTCGATCGGAGTGACGTCTTCACGATCGGCGATGAAGCCGGGGTGGCGCCGGGGCCGGAGGTCCCCGTGGCATGACGCATCTGCGTCCCCTCCCACCGGCCTGACTGCGTCACGCTCGGGTCGCCGGCATCTCGGGGTGCGGGTCGGCGGAGGCGGAGATAGGAAGGGGCATCCGCATCCGACGCCCCGAAGGAGCTCTCATGCCTGACGTCGTGGACGTGATCAAGGCCCAGCACCGCATCGTCGACTCCCTGCTGACCCAGGCCGAGCAGGAAGGCGCCGACGTCCGGGCCACGATGCAGAAGGTGGCCGCGCTGCTGAAGCCGCACTCGGAGGCCGAGGAGTCGTTCGTCTACCCGAGCATCCGGCAGAAGCAGGCCGACGAGACCGCGGTGGTCAAGGACGGCGTCGCGGAGCACCACCACCTGGAGGGGCTGCTCGACCAGCTGCTCACGGAGGACCCGGACGGCCCCGGCTACGACGGCAAGCTGGCCGCGCTGATCGGCGAGCTGCGCCACCACGTCGAGGAAGAGGAGCAGGACCTGCTGCCGGTGCTGTCGAGGAAGGCCGGCGAGAAGGAGCGCGAGGCGATGGGCCGGCGGTTCCTGGACGAGACCGGGCAGCTCGGCGCCGACGCCGGCGGCGGTGCCGGCTCGGCGTCCGGTGGGGAGCCGACCAAGGCCGAGCTCTACGAGAAGGCCAAGGAGCAGGACATCGAGGGCCGCTCGTCGATGACCAAGGACGAGCTCAAGCAGGCCGTACAGGGACACGCCTGAGCCGGAGGCGGGCCGGTCCCCCGGGCGCGCTAGCCAACCGGGCCGGTCGTGGTGGAGTCTGGGCCGGTGAGCGCGCGGGACGACCTGGACGTCGGTCTGACGACGGTCGCCCTGCGCGCGATCCTGGCCTCGTCGTCCGGCAGCGGTGGCCGCGCGGACGTCGTGGCGCACCGGCTCGGTGAGGCGATCCGGCTCGGCCTGATCCTGGACGGCGAGCGGCTGCCGCCCGAGAGCCGGCTGGCGGAGCACCTCGGTGTGGCGACCGTGACGCTGCGCGAGGCCCTCGAGGTGCTGCGCCGCCAGCACCTGATCCGCACGCGCCGAGGCCGCGGCGGGGGCACGGTGGTGACGGCCCCCGCGGACCGGGCCGAGGGGCTCGTCGAGCGCCTGAGCACCCTGACCGCCCATGACCTGCGCGACCTGGGCGACCTGCGAAGCGCCGTCCTGGGCATGGCCGCCGCCCTTGCGGCGCGTCGCGCCATGCCGCCGGAGATCGCGCGGCTGTGGCAGTACGTCGAGCGGCTCCAGACGGCGGGGACGCCGGGGGAGCGCCGTCGCGCCGACACGCAGTTCACTCTCGGCGTGGCGGCGGCCGCGCAGTCGCCCCGGCTGGCCAAGGAAGAGCTGCGCGTGCGGTCCGAGGTCGGCGACCTGCTGTGGCTGGAGAACGACGCGGTGGACGACAACGACTCCGTCGCCGCGCGCGTGCACCTCGTCGAGGCGATCGAGGCGGGCGACGGTGACGAGGCGAGGCGCCAGGCCGAGGAGCTCGTCGCCGCGGACACCCGACGCCTCGTGCAGCTGCGGTTGCAGGCGTACCTGGCGGCCGCCCGGCGCGGGGCCGTGGGGCACGAGACGCCGGCGAACCCGGAGGGACCGGCGTGAGCGCCACCGAGGCCCCCGGCGTGCTCGACGACCTCGACGCCGAGCTGAGCCGGGTCTTCGGCACCCTGACCGAGCTGGCGTCGGAGTACGTCGAGCTGGTGACGTCGGCGCAGGACGCCGGCGATCGGGTCGTCAGCACGGACCTCGCTGCGCTGCGCCCCACGATCGTCGCGATCCTCGACAGCCACCCGGGCACGATCGTGGGGGCCGGCGTCATCACGGCGGCCGACCTCCTTGCCGACACGACGCGATGGCTCGAGTGGTGGTGGCCGCGCACGGGCACGCCGCCCGAGCAGCTGCGGGTGAACCTCGACCCGGCGGCCCCGGACTTTTACGACTACACGAGCGAGGACTGGTACACCCACCCCGAGCAGACCCGCGACATCGGCATCGCCGGCCCGTTCGTCGACCACGTCTGCACCGGCACGTACTCGGCGACGCTGACCGTGCCGGCGTTGCGGGGCAACGACTTTCTGGGTGTCGCCGCGGCCGACATCCTGGTGTCGAGCATCGAGCGCCGCCTGCTGCCGCGCCTGCTGCAGCTGGGACGACCGCTCGTGGTCGTCACCCCGGCCGGGCGGGTCGTCGTCTCGACCGACGCCGCCTGGGCGCCCGGGGTGCTGCTGCCGTCCGGCTGGGCCGACCGACCGGTCGACCCGGTCGTCGCGGTCTCCTCCGGTGGGGAGACCCCCCTGCGCTCCTGGTGCGTGCTGGAGCCCCCGCCGCATCCTTGACACTGAAACACTGGTTCCATAGGTTTGCGCAGTCCCCCAGGAGGACGACGTGACCGGTGCGGTCGACCCGACGCCATCCTGCTGCGCGACCCGATGTCGACCGAGCTGAGGATCCTGCCCGAGATGAGTGCGGAGCTCGACCCGACGACGTCCCTCTCGGTCGCACCCGCAGACCGACGGACGCCGGCCATCAGCCTGCGTTCGTTGACGAAGACCTTCGGTTCCGGCGAGGCTGCGGTACGGGCAGTCGCCGGGGTCGACCTCGACGTGGTGGACGGCGAGTTCCTGACCCTGCTCGGTCCGTCCGGGTCGGGCAAGACGACGGTCCTGCGGATGATCGCCGGGTTCGAGCTGCCGACGAGCGGCACGATCCTGCTCGACGGGGTCGACGTGACCCGGGTGGCACCGTTCGACCGGGACGTCAACACGGTGTTCCAGGACTACGCGCTGTTCCCGCACATGGACGTCCAGCAGAACGTGGAGTACGGGCTGCGAGTCAAGGGTGTCGGCAAGGTGGAACGTCGCCGGCGGGCCGTCGAGGCGCTGGAGGGCGTCCGGCTGGCCGAGTACGGCAAGCGCCGCCCCGCGCAGCTGAGCGGCGGGCAGCGGCAGCGGGTGGCCCTGGCGCGGGCGCTGGTCAACCGACCCAAGGTGCTGCTGCTCGACGAGCCGCTCGGAGCCCTCGACCTCAAGCTGCGCGAGGAGATGCAGGTCGAGCTGAAGGCCATCCAGCGCCAGGTGGGCGTGACGTTCGTGTTCGTCACGCACGACCAAGAGGAGGCGCTGACCATGTCCGACCGGATCGCGGTGTTCCGCGCCGGGCAGATCGAGCAGGTCGGTAGCCCCGCCGAGATCTACGAGCGGCCCGCGACCGAGTTCGTGGCGGGGTTCGTGGGCACGTCGAACGTGCTGGGTCCCGAGGCGGCGCGGCAGGTCCTCGGCTCGGGCGGCCGGTGGTCCGTGCGCCCGGAGAAGATCCGGTTGGTGCCGGACGACGGCGGCGTCGGCGCGGACGAGCACTCCGCGGACGGCACGGTGGCCGAGGTCGTCTACGCCGGACCGACCACGCGGTTCGTCGTCGACCTCGAGGTCGGCGGCCGGCTGGTTCTCGCCCAGCAGAACCTGCGCACCTCCTCGACGGAGGTGTCGTCGCTGCGCGGCGCCAAGGTCCGCCTGGCGTGGCGGCGCGAGCACGAGTTCCGGCTCGACCGGGACTGACCGACGGGCGGCGCCGTCCGGCCCGCTCGCGACGAAGGAGGAGAGGTCAGATGGCAGCCAGTCGACGCACGACGGTCGCCGCCCTGGGTGCCGCGGTGGCGCTCGCACTTGCCGGATGCGGTGGCGACAGCGGGGGCAGCACCACCGGCTCCACCAGCCAGCGCGCGAAGCCGCCGCAGGTGAGCACGCTCGCCAGCCTCGGGGCCGGCGAAGGGGCGATCAACATCCTGGCCTGGCCGGGGTACGCGGAGGACGGCACCACGGACCCGACCGTCAACTGGGTCAAGCCGTTCGAGGACGAGACCGGGTGCAAGGCCAACGTGCAGGTGGCGAACACCTCCGACGAGATGTTCGAGAAGATGGGCAACGGCGACTTCGACGTCGTGTCCGCCTCCGGTGACTCCTCGCTGCGCATGATCTACGCCGGCAAGGTCGCCCCGGTCAACACGAAGCTGCTCACCAACTGGAACGACATCGCGCCGTTCCAGAAGGAGCAGCAGTGGAACTCCGTCGACGGCGTCGACTACGGGATCCCCCACGGCTGGGGCGCGAACCTGCTGTCCTGGCGCACCGACAAGGTCACCACCGCGCCCGACTCCTGGGGCGTGGTGTGGGACCAGAGCTCGCCCTACAAGGGCAGCATCACCGCCTACGACTCACCGACCTACCTGGCCGACGCCGCCCTGTACCTGATGGCGACCAAGCCCGACCTCGGCATCAAGAACCCGTACGCGCTCGACCAGAAGCAGTTCGACGCGGCCGTCGACCTGGCCACCCAGCAGAAGTCGCTCCTCGGCGGCTACTGGTCGTCGTACACCGACGCGCAGAAGAACTTCACCAGCGGCACGTGGGTGCTGGGCACGTCGTGGCAGATCATCGTCAACCTGGCCCAGGCGGACAAGGCGCCGGTCGACGCCACGCTGCCGAAGGAGGGCTCGACCGGGTGGGCCGACACGTGGATGGTCGACGCGAAGTCGCCGCACCCGAACTGTGCCTACCTGTGGATGAACCACATCACGACGCCGAAGGTGCAGGCCCAGGTCGCCGAGTGGTTCGGCGAGGCACCGGCCAACACCAAGGCATGCGCGCTGACCAGCGACGCCAAGCACTGCGAGGTCTTCCACGCCGAGGACGAGGCGTACTTCAAGCGGATCTGGTTCTGGGCGACGCCGCAGTCCGACTGCCTGGACGGCCGCACCGACACCAAGTGCGTGCCGTACTCGGAGTGGACGAAGGCCTGGAGCACCCTGCGCAGCTGATGCCATGGGCGCCGGCCCGTCGGCCCCCCGGCAGCTCCGGGGAGAGCCGGCGGGCCGACGTCCGGACCGATGAGGAGGTGAGATGAGCACGACAGCGCAGGACGCGGGCATCCGCAGGTCGCCGCGACGGCGGGCCTCCGCCTTCCTGTTCCGCAGCCCGCGCACGCGGCTCGGTGCCTTGGCGACGCCGCCGGTGCTGTGGCTCGTCCTCATCTACTTCGTCGCGATCTTCTCGTTGCTGTCGACGGCCTTCTTCGGCGTCGACGAGTTCACCAACGCCGTCGTGCGCTCGTTCACCACCGCGAACGTGGTCGACGTCGTCACCGAACCGGCCTACTGGCGCGCCACCGGGCTGACCGTGTTCATCGCGATCTCGGTGACCGTCCTGTGCGTGGCCCTGGGCCTGCCGATGGCGTTCTTCATGGCGAAGGTCGCCCGGCAACGGTCGCGGGGCGTCCTGGTCGCGCTCGTCATCACGCCGCTGTGGGCGTCGTACCTGGTGAAGATCTACGCCTGGCAGGCCATGGTGCAGCGCGACCGGGGGGTGATCGCCTGGGTCCTAGGGCCGTTCGGGGGGCACGGCCCGGGGTTCGGCCGTGTTGCGATCATCCTGGCGCTCACGTACTTGTGGTTGCCCTACATGGTGCTGCCGATCTTCGCCGGCCTCGAGCGGCTGCCGGACTCCCTGCTCGACGCCTCGGGCGACCTGGGCGCCCGCCCGTGGCGCACCTTCCGCAGCATCGTCCTGCCGCTCGTCTACCCCTCGGTGATCGCGGGCACTGTCTTCACGTTCTCGCTGAGCATGGGTGACTACATCACGGCGCAGATCGTCGGCGGCAAGGTGCAGATGCTCGGCAACATCGTCTACCAGAACTACGCGGCCAACCTGCCGTTCGCCGCTGCGATCGGGCTGATCCCGATCGCGGTCATGCTGCTCTACCTGGCACTCGTCCGTCGCACCGGCGCCCTGGACAACCTGTGAGGGCGGCATGAACCTCACCGGTCGTTCGCGGTGGTTCTTCCGCGGCGCGATGGCTCTGGGCCTTGCGTTCGTCTACGTGCCGCTCGCGGTCGTCGTCATCAACTCGTTCAACGCCAGCACCGTGTTCGCGTGGCCACCGCAGCGATTCACGGTGCACTGGTGGGCCGACGTGTGGTCCAACACCGGTGTGCGTCAAGCGATCTGGACGTCGGTGAAGGTCGGTGGGGTCGCCACCGCCTTCGCGCTCGTGCTGGGGGCGCTCCTGGCCTTCGCGCTCAGTCGCTACCGGTTCTTCGGCCGGCAGACCCTGTCACTCCTCGTGATCCTGCCGATCGCGCTGCCGGGCATCGTCACGGCGCTGGCGTTGCGCACCGCGTTCAGGACCATCCTCGGCATCGAGCTGTCGATCTGGACGGTGGTCATCGCCCACGCGACGTTCTGCATCGTCGTGGTCTACAACAACGTGATCGCGCGCCTGCGCCGGCTCGGGACGTCGTTGGAGGAGGCGTCGATGGATCTGGGTGCCGACATCTTCACGACGTTCCGGCTCATCACGCTGCCGAACCTGCGGGGCGCCTTCCTCGCGGGCGGGCTGCTCGCGTTCGGCCTGTCGTTCGACGAGATCGTGGTGACGCTGTTCACGGCTCCGCCCGGGGTGACGACGCTGCCCATCTGGATCTTCCAGAACCTGTTCCGGCCGAACCAGGCGCCGGTCGTCAACGTCGTGGCCGCGGCGCTCGTGCTGCTGTCGGTGGTGCCGATCTACGTGAGCCAGCGGCTGGCCGGCGACACCCGGTCCGGCGGCCGGCTCTGAGCCCTTCTCACTCGAAGCGCGAGGGGTCGCCGACCCCGACCCGGACGACCTCCGGGAACCCGGCGGACCAGTTGATGACGGTGCTGGGCTCCATGCCGCACTCGCCCGCGTCGATCACGGCCTCGACCTGGTGGTCCAGGACCTCCTTGATCTGCCAGCCGTCGGTCATCGGCTCGTCGGAGTCCGGCAGCAGCAGCGTGCTGGAGACCATCGGCTCGCCGAGCTCGCGCAGCAGGGCCTGGACGACGGGATGGGCCGGGATCCGGACCCCCACGGTCTTCTTCTTCGGGTGAGCCAGACGGCGTGGCACCTCCTCGCTGGCCTGCAGGACGAACGTGTACGGCCCAGGGGTGACCGCCTTGATCGCCCGGAACGCCGCGTTGTCGAGCACCACCAGCTGGCCCAGCTGCGCGAAGTCGGCGCAGACCAGCGTGAGGTCGTGCTTGACGTCCAGGTTGCGCAGCGACCGGATGCGGTGCGCCCCGTCGGTGTTGCCGAGCTGGCAGCCGAGGGCGTAGCAGGAGTCGGTCGGATAGGCGATGACGGCGTCATCACGGAGCATCCGCACGACCTGCGCGATGGCGCGCGGCTGCGGGTCCTTCGGGTGCACGTCGACGTACCGGGCCATGCTCAGACCCTACGAGGCCGTGCGCCGTGCGACGCGCAGATCGGAACGACCGGCTGGCCCTGCCGTCCGCCAGCTCGCGCTGCACGTCGGAGATGGCCGACGTGCGCCTGTCCTTCTCACCGGGCGATGTAGCCCCCGTCGATGTAGAGCTCGAGCCCGGTCACGAACTTCGCGTCGTCGCTCGCGAGGTACGCCACGCCCGCCGCGATGTCCTCGGGCTGTCCCAGGTGTCCCATCGGGGTCATGTCCGTCATGGCGTTCCAGTACTCGGTGCCCCGGGTCGGCTCCAGGATCGGCGTCTCGATGAAGCCGGGGTGGATCGAGTTCACCCGGATGCCGGCCGCGCCCCAGTGCAGCGCGGCGTTCTTCGTCAGCGTGCGGACGGCGCCCTTGGCCGCGTGGTAGGCGGGTGACGTGCCGAAGCCGCCGCTGGTCCCGAAGATCGAGCTGATGTTGATGATGGAGGCGTGCTGGGACTTCCTCAGGTGGGGCGCGGCGACCTTCATGCCGAGAAACACGCCCGTCTGGTCGATCTCTACCGTCCGGTGCCATTCATCGAGGGAGGTGTCTTCGATCGTCTTGAGGTCGCCCATGCCGGCGTTGTTGACGAGGATGTCGAGGCTGCCGAACTCCTCGACGGCCTTGGCTGTCGCGGCCTCCCAGTCGGACTCGCTCGTGACGTCGTGACGCACGAACGACGCCTTGCCGCCGGCGTCGGCGATCTCCTTGACCGTGGCCTCGCCGGCCTCGGCTGCGATGTCGGTGATGACCACAGCAGCACCCTCGCTGGCGAGGCGCTGGGCCGTTGCCTTGCCGATCCCGCTCGCCGCGCCGGTGACGAGGGCGACGCGACCTTCAAGCCTGTCCATGGTGGGCTCCTTGCCGTAGAGATCAGTCATCGAGAGCTCGCCGGGGAGCCCCTGCCCCGTGACGTACGGCGTCGGTCTTCACCGCCAGTGTCCGTCACGGTTCCCGCTGGCGCTGGCTGTTCGGCCGACCCGATGCCAGCCGTGCGTGCGAGGGCTACTCGCCGGTGCCGCCGTCCGCGAGCTCGCGCGCGATGTCGAGGTGCCCGGCGTGACGCGCGTACTCCTGCAGCACGTGGAACAGGATCCACACCAGGGTCGGCTGATCGTCTTCGTTCGTGAACCGCCCACCGACGGCGGCGGACGACGTGAGGTCGGCGTGCTGCAGGATCTCGCGGGTGCGGTCACCGCCGGCGTGCAACGCGTCGAGCAGCCCGTCGAGCGTCTCGTCCCCGGCGACGTGCCAGCGGTCGTCGAGGTCGTCGCCCCACGGGTCGTCGACCTGCTCGGCAAGGAAACCCCAGACGAGCCAGCGACGTTCCATGAACGTCAGGTGCTTCACGAGCTCCAGCGGCGTCCAGCCGGAGGGCAGTCGGCTCGATCGCAGGTCGGCCGGGCCGAGCCCGCGCACCTTCGCCTCGACCGTCTGCCGGTAGTAGTCCAGGTAGCGCACGAACAGGTCGCGGACGTCGCTCGACGTCCCGGGCTCGGGGAACGAGGGGGTCACCAACCCAGTCTGCGGCGCTCCCCGTCCCCGCGTCTGGGCCGATCGGAATGGCGGCCGCCGCCGGACCGTTGATGACAGTCCCGCGAGAGGAGTGGTCGTCGTGTCGGAGCTGTTCGAGGGGCTGGCCGGTCGGTACCGCCGCGCGCAGCTGTACTTCGAGATGCGCGACTACCTCACGGCGGCGGTCGACCTCGAGGCCGTCGTGGCCGGCGCACCGGAGAACACGGCGGCACGGCTGCTGCTGGCTCGGGCCTACTATCACGCGGCGCGCCTCGGCCCGGCCGAGTCGACCCTGCGCGACGTCATCGACCGCGCGCCCTGCGACGCCTACGCGTACCTGCTGCTCGGTCGCGTGCTGCAGCGTGGGGGACGCCCCGAGGAGGCCAGGGGCCCGCTGCGCATGGCCGCGATGATGAACCCCGACCTCGCACTGACCGCTGGTCAGGGTGGGGACACCGTCGAACGAGGCACGGTCGAGGGGTGATCCGCCGCGCCTCGAGCGCTGCTCCGCAGGTTTCCGTGATCTTGCTCGACAATCCCGACAAACCGGTAGCCTCCATGCCAGGAGACGTTGGACCTCGGCTGAAGGCACCTACTCGGAGGGACCTATGTCGGACAAGCAGAGCATGGACGAGCCCCACGAGCGGCGCCCGTTCGCGGCGCATGGTCACCTGGACGTGGTCACCCTCGGCGGCTTCACCCTCGGCCGTGGCGTGTTCGAGCCGGGCTGGCGTTGGTCGGAGGACGTCAAGCCCATCGCGGGCACCGACTCCTGCCAGACGCATCACACCGGGATGTGCCTGTCTGGGCGGATGACGGTCCGGTTCGACGACGGCAACGAGATCTCCATCGGCCCCGGCGATGTCGTCAACCTCGACCCTGGGCACGACGCCTGGACCGACGGGGACGAGCCGTGCGTCGTGCTGGACACTGGCGTCAAGGCCTACGCCAAGCCCAGCTGAGGTGCGCGCGGCTGGAGCGAGTCTGCGCACACGGTGCATCGGGGTATCACGGGTGGTGGCCAGGGGCGGGGTCGAACCGCCGACCTTCCGATTTTCAGTCGGACGCTCGTACCAACTGAGCTACCTGGCCCTACAGCACACCACCGCGGGTGGCGGGTGATGTGGCGACCCCGACCGGACTCGAACCGGCGACCTCCGCCGTGACAGGGCGGCGCTCTAACCAACTGAGCTACGGGGCCTTGGGTGACTGCGCGTGCTGCTCCGCCCATCGGCGGACCACCCGATCCTACCGGCAGCGGACCCTCGTACCCCCAACGGGATTCGAACCCGTGCTGCCGCCTTGAAAGGGCGGTGTCCTAGGCCGCTAGACGATGGGGGCGCCGGGACGCCTCCGAACGTGCCAGCGTCGCAGGACGCGGTTCAGCATAGGGGACGGCCACGCGAACGACCAAAACGACGATCCGTCGTCCGCGCCGACGGAAGCCTCTCGCCGCTGCGGCACACTGGCGCCGTGGTCGAGCTGAGCGAGGCGGAGTTCGAGGAGGCGGTCGCCGATGCCCTCGACTCCGTGCCCACCGAGCTGATGGACCTGCTCGACAACGTGGTGGTGCTCGTCGAGGACGAGCCGCCCCCCGGCGAGCCCGACGACCTGCTCGGGCTCTACGAGGGCACCCCGCTCACCGAGCGCGACAGCTGGTGGGCGGCCGGCTCGCTGCCGGACCGGATCCTGGTCTTCCGCGGCCCGACCCAGCGCATGTGCGCCGACCGCGCCGAGCTCGTGCGCGAGGTCTCGATCACCGTCGTGCACGAGATCGCCCACCACTTCGGCATCGACGACGACCGCCTGCACGAGCTCGGCTGGGCCTGACCGCCGTCAGGCGGCGCGCGCGGCGGCCCGGCTTCGGGCGGCCCGCGCACGTGCGTCGGGAGCCGTGCGCAGCATGGCCAGCACCGCCCGTTCCATGGCTCCGTGCGTGGCCGGCTGGCCGGTGTCGACGCCCGCGCCCAGCCGCCGCAGCGCTGGCTCGACGGTGACGCCGTCCTCGAACAGGTCGACGACCCGCGGGTCGACGTAGGAGGAGCGTGCGACGGCCGGGGTGTTGCCCAGGTAGTCGGCCACCTCGCGCATGGCCCGGGCAACCGCACGACGGCGGGCGGTCGGCGTGTCCGCGACGTGCGTGGAGACTGCCAGCGCGACGGCGGCCAGCACCGTGCCGTGCCAGGTCCGGAAGTCCTTCGCCGAGAACACTCCGCCCACGACCTGCTTGACGTAGTCGTTGATGTCGGCGCTCGTGACGTCCACCCACCGGCCCGCCCGCTTGTATGCGAGCAGCTCGTCGCCTCCCCCGCGCCGTCGGCACAGCAGCCGCACCGCCTCGAGCACCTGCGGGTCGCCGACCGCGACCAGCCGGTGCTGGCCGGACTTGGCGGTGTACTCGAACACGATCCGGTCGCCTTGGACCCGCACGTGCTCGCGCAGGATGGTGGCGAGCCCGTAGCTGCCGTTCTGCTCCGCGTACGTCTCGCCGCCGACCCGGAAGAAGCCGAGGTCCAGCAGCCGGAACGCGGCCGCGAGCGCCCGCTCGCGTGGCATCCCGGCCAGGGCCAGGTGCTCGGTCACCCGCCGACGGGCGCGGGGGAGGCGCGCAGCCATCTGCAGCATGCGGTCGTGCTTGGCCTTGTCGCGCAGCTCTCGCCAGGCCGGGTGGTACAGGTACTGACGGCGTCCCGCGTCGTCCGTGCCCACCGCCTGGATGTGCCCGTTGGGCTGGCGGCAGATCCACACGTCCTGCCAGGCCGGGGGGATCACCAGGTCGCGGATGCGGGCGAGCACCGCCGGGTCGGTGACGCGGTCCTCGCCGTCGAGGTAGCAGAACCCGCGCCCCTGACGTCGTCGGGTCAGGCCGCTCTGCGACGGCGAGACGGTCCGGAGGCGGGGCACGTTCGTATGGTGCGGGCAGCCCCGGGCCTCGGCAATTCGGGCGTCGGAGGGTGACCGGCCGGCGCGTGGAGCGGGCGCCGGCACCCGTCCGGCCGAACGAGCGACAGGCCAAGGGTCGACCGCGCCGGGACCGGGCCGCAACAATGAACCATGAGCATCGTCGACCTGGCGTCACGGATCATGACGCTGGCGCAGGATGGCGGTGCCGAGGAAGCGTTGCGTCTGGGGCAGGACGCGGTCGTCCGCCTCGGCGCCACGCCACCGGCCGAGGCGGCGGGCCTGTGGTACGCCATCGCCGTCGCGCAGCACAGCCTCGGGCAGACCCAGGCCCAGGCGGCGGCAGCCGACCAGTGCCTGGCCCTCGCCCGCCGCCACGGGTCGCCGGGGTGGGCCTCGAACGCGCTGTCGGTGCGGGCGATGGCGCTGGTGCGGCAGGGCGCGGTCGAGCGGGCGCTGACCGACCTCGCGGTGTCCGAGGCGGAGCTCGCCGCCTGTGACGACCCCGGCCTCCGGTGCTGGGCGCACACCGGCCTCGGGTACTGCTACGACCAGATGCGGCTGTACGAGCTGGCCCAACCTCACTTCGAGGCGGCGCTCGCGCTCGGCGCGTCGTCGCCGATGCCCCTGCCGGAGGCGCCGGTCATCGACCGGCTGAACCTCGCCGAGATGCACCTGCGCTGGGCCGACGAGCTGGAACGGGTGATGCCCACCCACGCCAGCGCGGACGACGTCCGCCAGCAGGTCCGGCAGGGCCTGCGGTGGTCGCGGGCGGCGCTCGAGCTGGCCACCGAGCTGGCCCTGCCTGAGTACACCGAGGTGAGCCGGCGTCTCGACCTGTGCCTTCGCGCCGAGCAGGAGCCGCTCGACGCCGTGCCGGACCTGCGCGCTGCGTTGGACGAACCGGGGACCGACGCGACGGGCTCCCGACCCGGGGGCCGGGGCCAGGTCGCGACCGCGCTGGGCCGGGCTCTTCGCCGGCTGGGCGACCTCGAGGCAGCGGTGGACGCCGCCCGGGTCGCTGTCGAGGCGGCCGAGGCACCCGGCGACTGGCAGGTGCTGGCCGCGGCACGTCACCTGCTCGTCGAGCTGCAGGCCGACCAGGGCCTGCCGGGCGCGGTCAGCGGCCGGGAGTACGGCCGACTGCTGTCCGGCGTGCTGTGGACGCAACGGCTGCACACGCTGCAGGGTGCGCGCACCGCCGTGGACGTCGAGCGGCTGCAGCGGGCCCGGGAGGAGGCCGAGCAGCGGGCACGCGAGGACCCGTTGACCGGTCTCGGCAACCGGCGGGCCCTGGACGAGGCGGTGCAGCAGCTGATGCCGTCGTCCGGCATCGGGCACGGCGATCGCCGGGATGCCGTCGCCCACAGCCTGCTGCTGTTCGACCTCGACCGGTTCAAGTCGGTCAACGACCGATACGGGCACCTGGTGGGCGACGAGGTGCTGCGCACGATCGCCGGCGCCCTCAGCAGTCTCGCGAGGTCTGACGACGTGCTGGTCCGGCTCGGCGGCGACGAGTTCG
>Ga0070696_100000779_pt1 | contig 20482 bp, 17 predicted proteins | sample KBSK1253metaG_FD_65474 | JGI IMG/M metagenome (GOLD analysis project Ga0070696, IMG submission 65474) | Corn, switchgrass and miscanthus rhizosphere microbial communities from Kellogg Biological Station, Michigan, USA - KBS K1-25-3 metaG | ecosystem: Host-associated > Plants > Roots >... | reverse complement strand
CCCTGCAGGCGCGCGGCGAGGCCGCGTCCGAGGTCGTTGGCGCCGGCGATGACGGCGCGCTTGCGCAGCCCCTGCGCGGCAAGGAGCCGCGGCAGCAGGCGCGGCAGCGCCTCGTGTGCGAGGAAGAGCGCCGCCGGCGTGGCGAGCGTCCAGGCAAGGAGCACGCGCTGGTCGAAGACGCCGAGGGTGCGCGAGGCCCAGCCGAGCAGGATCAGCACGGCGACGATCGCCATCCAGCCGGTGGCGATATCGAGCGCCAGCTCGCCGGGCGTGGCGGCCTCGCCAGCGAGGCTGCCCGGAAAGGTCATGGCGAAGACCAGCAGCGCGAGGATCAGGCAGCCGCCGTCGAAACGCCCGCCGAAGAAGGCGACGGTCGCGGCCAGCATGCCGATCGCCACCAGCGGGTCGATCGCCGCCTGCAGCAGCGCCGCCGTGCCCGGTTGGCTGTGCAAAAGGCGCGAGTGAGGACCGAATTGCGCCTTCGCGCGCGGTTCGTGGGTGGCGTGCACGGAAAGCCGAGCGTAGGCCACCACGGTTCAACCATGATGTTGCGAGCGCCTGCGCTTTGTAGCCTCAGCGGACTAGCGTTTTGCCCCTGGGCCCTTCGAACTACGTACTAATTGCAAGGACTATAGTTGCCCCCGCCATGACTACTGCCCTCAGTTCCGCACTTCCCTCGGCCGATACCGCACAGGCGCCCATTCTGCCGGGCAGTGCGGAGGCGAAGACCAGCGACGCGCGCTCCGCGGCGACGGACTTTCTGCAGATCGAGTCGATCGTTCTCAACCTCGATGCCTCGCTGCGCGTGCATGCGCGGGCCCATTTCTTCAGCTGGACGCAAGGGCTGCTGCAGAGCCTGATCCGCCACGAGCTGCTGATCTGCACGCTGTGCCTCGGCAAGCCCCCCGCGTTCCGCGCCGACGGCTTCTCGATGACCACGCCCGAGCCGAACCTCTTCAGTGACATGTTCCTGCGCGATACCGCGGTGGCGCCGGCGCTGCTGAAAGCCTGGGAGGAGCGGCGCTACCAGCCGGTGATCATCGACGTCGGCCAGAACCAGCCGGCGCTCGGCAGCGGCGGCTTCACGCGCGAACTGGAGCGCCTCGGCGCGACGCAGCTTCTGGTGCACGGCATCCACGACGCCGACGGCCGCGCCACCAGCCTCTTCATGTTCGCCTGCCGCCCGGGCAGCGCCGGGCAGCGCCAGGCCTATCTGGTGCAATTGCTCGCGCCGTCGCTGCATGCGGCGTGGGTACGCACCCAGCTCACCAAGCGCGCCGAGACCGGCGGTGACAAGGCCTCCGGCGGCAGCGTGCTGACCGTGCGCGAGCTCGATATCCTGAAGTGGATCTACCTCGGCAAGAGCAACTTCGAGATCGGGGCGATCCTCAAGATCAGCCCGCTCACCGTAAAGAACCACGTACAGAAGATCCTGCGCAAGCTGAACGTCGTCAACCGCACGCAGGCGATCGGCAAGGCGCTCGAGCTGCGCATCCTGAATCCGTAGAAACACGCGGCATAAAGCGATTGATCGGGGCCCGCGCGGCCCCGATTTTTTTTGACCCCGCGTACCGATGCGCGTGACTCGGCGGCCGCCGAAAGGATTACACGCGCGTCACCGGATGCGGGCCATTAGTCCGTACGGTGCATTAGCACTGCCGGCAGACGGATCGGCGCCGTAACACGCTCCACCTAGGATGCCATGAAGCCCGCACATGAAGCCGCTTGCCCGAATCGCGCTCGTTTCCATCGCGCTCGCCTGCGCCAGCTCTCGCGCCAACGACGAGGCGCCGCCCGCGCTCTATTCGTTCGCCGATCTCTACCGCCTGAGCGCGAGCGCGCCCTCGGCGAGCCCGCTCGGCTTCACCGAGCCGCAGATCCACCTCGCCGCGCGCGAGCTGCAGGTCGCTGCCGCGCCGCGCTTCAGCGTCGCGCCGGTGTCCGGGCCCGGGCGCTGGGCCCTGATCCTCGCCGGCCTCGCCGCCGCCGGCTGGGTCGCGCATCGGCGGCTCGCCTTCCCCTACTGATATGCGAGCGCTCCTCATCCCGATTCTTGCGCTCGCGGCGGCCGGCTGCGAGCGCGCGGCCGCCGATCGCGCCTCTTCGCAGCTGGTTGCACGAGTGAACGGCGTCGAGATCTCGGCGCGCGAACTGCGCGCCGCCGGTGCCACGGGCCTCGCGCAGGCGGTCGAGAAGGTGATCGATCGCGAGCTCCTGGTGCAGAAGGCGCTGGAAAGCGGCCTCGAGCGCGATCCGCAGGTCGCCGCCGACATCGACAACGCGCGCCGCGAGGTGTTGGCGCAGGCCTATGTCGAGCGCGCCGCGCAGGCGCGCGCCGCGCCGACGCGCGATGAAGTGCACGCCTTCTATGCCGAGAACCCGGCGCTCTTCGCCGAGCGGCGCATCTACCGCACGCGCGAGCTGGTGGTATCCGCCAACCCCGAGATGATGGACGTGCTGCGTGGCGAAGTCGCGCGCGCCTCGGACCTGGACGATGTCGCGGCGTGGCTCAAGAGCCGCAACGCCCGCTTCAGCATCGCGGCGCAGACGCAGCCCGCGGAGGAGATTCCGCTCGCCTTTCTACCGCAGCTCGCGCGCATGGGTCCGGGCGAGCTCGCGGTGTTCCCGACCCCGCTGGGCGCGAGCGTCGTCCAGCTGGTTTACTCGGAAAGCGCGCCGCTCGCCTATGAGCAGGCGGCTGCGCTCATCGAGAACTTCCTTGCCGGACGCAAGCGCCTCGCGGTGGCCCAAGACGAGGTGAAGCGCCTGCGCGAGACCGCACGCATCGAATACGTGGCGCAGTTCAAACAGTCGACGAGGTGACGATGATTCGCATGACTATGGTTGTCCTACTCACGGCGCTGGCGTTGCCCGGGCTCGCGCAGTCGCCGGAAAAGCTCGGGCCGGGCGACACGGTGCACGTCACCGTGTTCCAGCAGCCGGACCTCACCACCGACGCGCGCCTGAACGACGCCGGGGTGATCAACTTCCCGCTGGTCGGCACCATCAAGATCGGCGGGCAGAGCACGATGGACGCGGCGAACAGCATCGCCAAGGCGCTGAAGGACGGCCAGTACCTGAAAGCGCCGCAGGTGGCCGTCGCGCTCACCACGGTGAGGAGCCGCCAGGTCTCGGTGCTCGGGCTGATCGTGCACCCGGGCCGCTATCCGCTGGAAGAGTCGCACATGAAGCTCCCGGACCTGGTGGCGGCGGCGGGCGGCATCGCCGCCGGCGGCAGCGAGGCCGTGACCGTGATCCGCGACGGCAAGAGCCAGACGGTGAGCGCGCTCTCCAAGGACTTCGATCTCAAGGGCGGCGATACCGTGTACATCGAGCGCGCCCCGGTGTTCTACATCTACGGCGAAGTGATCCACGCCGGCGCCTACCCGGTGAAGTCCGGCATGACCGTGATGCAGGCGATCTCGGTAGGCGGCGGCATCACGCCGCGCGGCAGCGAGCGCCGCATCAAGCTGCGCCGGCTCGAGGCCGACGGCAAGACGCGCGAATACGACGCGAGCCTTGTCGACGTGGTCAAGGCCGACGACGTCATCTTCGTCAAAGAAGCGCTTTTTTAGGGAGTCCCGATGGATCTCAGCCAATACATCCTTGCCCTCAAGGCGCGCCGGAAGAGCTTCATCGCCGTGTTCGCGCTGACGGTATTCGTCGCGATCGTCGTCGCGCTGCTCATTCCGAAGCGCTACGACGCCGTCGCCACCGTCCTGATCGACGCGCGCGACGAGCAGACGCTCGCCCCCGTGCCGCTCTCGCCGCGCGAGCGCGCCGGCTACATCTTCACGCAGATGGAGCTCATCACCAGCGGCAAGGTCGCCACGCGGGTGGTGCGCGACCTGAAGCTCACCCAGCAGCCCGGCATGCGCGAGGACTGGGAGAAGGACACGGGCGGCGTCGGCTCCTTCGAGGAGTGGATCGCCAACAACATGCTCGAGAAGCTGAAAGTCGATAGCGGCGCGAGCAACATCCTGGTGGTCAAGTACTCCGATCGCGACCCCAAGCGCGCCGCGGCGATTGCCAACGGCTTTGCCAAGGCCTACATCGACTACGCGCTCGAGCTGCGCACCGAGCCCTCGCGCGCGGCGGGGATCTGGTTCGATGAGCAGCTGAAGACGCTGCGCGCCGACGTCAAGAACTCGCAGGCGAAGCTCGCGGCCTACCAGAAAGAAAAAGGCATGGTCACCGCCGACGATCGCATGGACGTGGAATACACGCGCCTTGCGGAAATCAACGGCGAGCTTGGCCGCGCCAAGGCGGCAACGCTCGATGCGCAGACGCGCTACAAGCAGGCGCAGGATCTCCTGAAGGACGGCCTCTCGCTCGAGGCGTTCCCCGAGGTGCTGTCCAACGCCTACATCATCACCATCAAGGGCGCGCTGCAGGCCGCCGAGTCGCGGCTGAAGGAGCAGTCGGAGGTCTACGGGCCGAAGCACCCGACCTACCAGCGCACCGAGAGCGAGGTCGCGACGCTGCGCGATCGGCTGCAGGCCGAGGCGAAGAAAGTGGTCGCGGGCCTCGGCAACGGCGTCTCGCAGAGCCAGAAGCGCGTCGAGGAGCTGCAGGCCGCGGCCGGCGCGCAGCAGGATCGCATCCTCAAGCTGCGCGAAGGGCGCGTCGACCTCGCGGTGCTGTCGCGCGACATGGAAAACGCGCAACGCGCCTACGATACCGCTCTGGCGCGCGCCATCGCCGTGAAGATGGACAGCAAGGTGCGCCAGACCAACCTCGCGATGGTCACGCCCGCGGTCGAGCCGCTCAGGCCCGCGGTGCCGAAGGTCGGCCTGATCAGCATGCTGTCGGTGCTGGTCGGCCTGCTGCTCGCGGCCGGCATGGTCTACGTCTTCGAGATGATGGACCGCCGCGTGCGCTCGAGGAGCGACCTCGAAGCGCGGCTCGCGGTGCCTTCGCTCGGCATGCTTTCGCGCTGGACTCCGGCCGGCGGGCGGCTCCTGCCCTCGCCCAATTCCCCCGTGCGCGCGGCGCGCGCGCTTCCGCACCCCTGGTGAAAGAGAACGACCATGCTCGCAAAACCCACTGACAACGTACTGTCGATCGAGAGCGCCGCGCGTCCCACCGGGCGGCACATCGGCGCCATCCTGATGGACGAGGGCAAGCTCACGCCCTCCGACGCCGAGCAGGTGCTCAAGCGCCAGCGCGAGCTCGGCTGGCGCTTCGGCGAAGCGGCGATCGAGCTTAACCTGATCACCGACAGCGACCTGCGCGAAGCGCTCGCCAAGCAATACGAATTCCCGTATCTGGTCTCCGGGCCCGACGGCGTCAGCAAGGAGCTGGTGGCCGCGTGGGATCCGTTCCACCCAGTGGTGGAAGAGCTGCGCGCAGTGCGCACGCAGCTGCTGATCCGCTGGTTCAACCCCGCGGCCGGCCGCCGCACCCTGGTGATCGCGAGTCCCGGCGCGCGCGAGGGACGCAGCTTCATCGCCGCCAACCTCGCCGTGTCGTTCTCGCAGCTCGGACAGCGCACGCTGCTGATCGACGCCGATTTCCGGGCGCCGCGCCAGCAGGGCATCTTCAATATCGCCGACCGCTTCGGTCTTTCTTCCGTGCTGTCCGGGCGCGCCGACCTGTCGGTCGCCGCGCCGGTCGCCGGCATCACCGGCCTTGCCGTGCTGCCCGCGGGTCCGGTGCCGCCGAACCCGCTCGAGCTGCTCTCGCGCGGCAGCTTTGCCGCGCTGCTCGGCCGGGCGCAGGCGGAGTACGACGTGATCCTCATCGACACGCCGCCCGCGAGCGAGTACGCCGATGCGCAGAGCGTCGCTTTCCGCGCCGGCGATGTGCTGCTGATTTCGCGGCGCGACCAGACGCGGGTCGAGGACACCGAGCGCGCCGTCAAGGAGCTCTCGGACGCCGCGGCACGCATCGTCGGCACGCTGATGAACGCGTACTAGGCATGCGGCGGCCCCCGGATCGCAAGTTCATGCTGGCGGCGACGGCGCTGCTCATCGCCGCCAGCCTGGTGCTTGCACGCCCCGCGGTCGGCACCGACCCGGTGCCGACCACCGCCCTGATCGTCAAGCTCTTCGGAAGGTCATGACATGACTGCGATTAGCGCCCGGCTGCCTGGGGAGCGCGGCCCGGGACTCCTTACCGCGGCTCTCGGCCTCGGCCTGTTCGCGATCGTCTGCGGCGTCGGCCTCGCGATCGGCGAGCTCGACGCGATGCTCGCCGCCATCACCGTGCTCGCGTGCTTCGCGACGCTCGCCGATTACCGCGTCGGCGCGGTGCTGCTGGTCATCATGCTGCCGGTGCAGGGCAGCAACTTCTTTCCGCACAGCGTGCTCGGCGTCATCGGCCTTAACCCGCTGAACCTGGTGCTCGGCGCGACCTTCGGCTCCTATCTCGTGCGCGGCTACGGATTCAAGCGCTTCATATCGAAGCAGCTCGTATGGTTCTTCATCGCGCCCATGGCCGTCGCGGGCCTGATCGGCATGCAGCATGTCGGCGACATCCATCCCGCCTTCTACGAGCAGGAGCTGATCCAGTACACCAGTGCGCTCGGTTACCTCGGCCAGACGCTGTTCAAGCCGCTTCTCATGGTGCTGGTCGCGATCATGATCGGCGCCGCCGTGGCGCGCGTGAAAAAGGCCGAGAGCTTCCTCATTCCCATCATCGCCTCGGTCTGGGTGATGAGCCTCATGGCGATCGGCTACGTGGTGGCCGAGGGCGTGAGCCTAGGCGCGCTCGCACTCGCCACCTCACGCACGTTCTTCTCCGGCCTGGGCTTGCACGCGAACGACTTGGGTCGCCTCTACGCGGTGGCCTATGCGCTGCTCCTCTTCACGTGGGGCGAGACCAAGGACCTGCGGCTGAAGACGGTGCTCCTCTTCACCATGGGCATCCTCACCATCGCCCTCGTGCTGACGTTCTCGCGCGGCGCCATGGTGGGATGGGTGTTGGTGAACGCGCTCTTCCTCGTGTGGAAGTTCAACGCCAAGACCATCGGCCTCGCGCTCCTCGCCGGGGGCGCCGGCCTGATGCTGATGCCGGGCGCGGTGGTGAGCCGCATGAGCCTCGGCCTCGTGGGCGGCGCCGACGTCAACGAGTTCAGCGCCGGACGCATGAACGAAATCTGGATCCCGCTCTTCCCCGAGCTCTTCAAGAGCCCGATCTGGGGCAACGGCCTCGACTCGATCATGTGGTCGAAGGCGATGTGGACCGAGCAGATGGCTGTGGTGACGCATCCGCACAACGCTTATATGCAGGCGATCCTCGACATGGGACTCGTCGGCATGGCGCTGCTCCTCGCCTTTTACTGGCACGTGTACCGCTGTGCGCGCGATCTGGGCAGCAACGCATATCTCAGCCCCACGATGCGCGGCTTCTACCAGGGGGTAGTGGCAAGCCTGCTGTGCTTCATCATCACCGGCTTCGTCGGTTCCAGCCTGCGCCCGTCGATGGAGTTCGCCTTCCTCTGGATCGCGATCGGCATGATGTACGGGCAGCTCGCCCGTCGGCGCATGGGCACCTGAGCATGCCGGCCGCCACTCTGCGAGAGGCCCTCGCCCCCCCGCAGGGTCGGCCGCACCCGGCGCCGCGCCTCGCCGCCGGCCGCAAGCCGCACGTCTGCTTCGTCGCGCCCTATGCCTGGCCGGTGCTGGCGCGCGATCCGGCGATCCAGGTGGTGGGCGGCGCCGAAGTGCAGCAGTCGATTCTCGCGCGCCTCTTGGCCGCGGCCGGCTATCGCGTGTCGATGATCACGCTCGATCACGGCCAGCCGAGCCCGGTCATGGTCGACGGCATTAGCGTGCACAAGGCGTTCAGCCTGGGCAGCGGCATTCCCGTGGTGCGCTTCCTGCACCCGCGTCTCACCACCATGTGGCAGGTGCTCGGCGAGGTCGACGCCGATGTGTACTACCAGCGCTCGAGCGCCATGTGGACCGGCGTGGTGGCGCAGTTCTGCCGCCGCCACGGCAAGCGCTCGATCTTCGCCGGCGCCTCCGACCGCGATTTCGAGATCGGCCAGGAGCAGATCCACCTCGCGCGCGACCGCTGGCTCTACCGCTGGGGTGTGGCGCACGTCGACCGCGTCATCGCGCAGAATGCCTTCCAGCTGGAGAGCTGCCGTCGCAACCACCGGCGCGAAGCGCTCGTCATCCCGAGCTGCTATGCGCCGCCACCGCATGCGCAGCGCGCGACGCTCGCGAATGACCGCGTGCTGTGGGTGGGCACCGTGCACGACTACAAGCGGCCGCACTGGTTCCTCGACATCGCCGAGCGCCTGCCCGAGCGCCGCTTCGTCATGATCGGCGGCCCGAGCCTCGGCGGCAAGCGCATCCCGGGCTACTACGAAGGCGTGCGCGAGCGCGCTGCAAGGCTGCCCAACGTCGAGTTCACCGGCTTCCTGCCGCTCGAGGAGGTGGAGCGCTGGTTCGATCGCGCGCGGCTCCTGGTGCTCACCTCGGTCTACGAAGGCATGCCCAACGTCTTCCTGCAGGCCTGGGCGCGCGGCGTGCCTACCGTGGCCACGGTCGACGTCGGCGCGCCGGTCAATACCGTGTTCGACGACGTGGCGCAGGGCGCCGCGCGCGTCGAGACGCTCCTCTCGGACAGTGCCCTCTGGACTCAGGCGGCCAACGATTGCCTCGCATATTTCGAGCGCAATCATTCGGCAGCCGAAGTGCTCGCTCGTTACGCGCGGCTCTTCGACGAGCTCGCGGAAAGATGAACACTGCAGCCAAAGCGATCGCCGCCCAGGGACTCGCGCGGCGCGCATTTTCGTTGGGCGCGGTCAAAGCGTTCGACAACGCGCTGCAATTCCTGCTGCCGGTGGTGCTGGTGCGCTGCCTCGACGCGCACACCTTCGGCGAATATCGCCTGTTCTGGCTGGTGGTCGGCACCGTCATGGCGCTCGCGCCAATCGGCATGCCGTACGCGCTGTACTACTTCGTGCCGCGCTCCGATGCGCGCGCGCGGCGCCTGTATATCCACCAGACACTCGCGTTTCTCGCCTGCGCCGGCCTCGTCTCGGCGCTGATCGTCAGCCCGCTCAACCCGTGGCTGCCGCCGACGCTGCGCCCGCTGCTCAACTACGGTGTGCTGCTGCCGGCGTTCATCGCGCTGTGGGTGACCTCCTGCCTGCTCGACTTCCTGCCGACCATCGAAGAGCGCATCCCGCTGCAGGCCGTAGCGACCATCTCAGTGGCGCTGGCGCGGGCGCTGCTCGTCGCCGGCGGCGCCTGGCTCACCGCCGACATGGGCGTGATCGTCTCTCTGATGCTCGTCACGGTGCTGCTCAAGCTGGCGCTGCTCCTGAGCTACATCGGCCGCTTCCACGGCTGGGGCCGGCCCTGGTTCAAGCGCGCGTTCTTCGTCGAGCAGTTCACCTACAGCGCGCCGTTCGGCATTTCGAGCGCCTGCTACCTGCTGCGCGGCCAGGCCGATCAATGGGTCGCCGCGACACTCTTCAGCCTGCACAGCTTCGCGTCGTTCTCGATCGCTGCCATCCTCGGCCAGGTGGTGAACATGTTTCGCGCCTCGGTGGTCGAGGCATTCATGCCGAGCATGAGCCGGCTCGAGGCGGCCGGCGACGCCAAGAGCATGATGGAGATGAACGCGCGCGCCAACGTCATGGTGGCGAAGCTTCTCATGCCGGTGCTTGGCTTCGTGTTCGCGTTCGCCGAGGACGTCGTGAGCCTGGTGTACACCGCCTCGTACGTCGACGCGGCCACCGTGATGCGCGTCTACATCGTCGGCCTCGCCGCGCTGATCGTCGAGCTCGCGAGCGTGATGCAGCTCCTGCGCCAGGGCGTGTTCTCGCTCGCCACGAACATCGTGGTGCTCGCCGTGTCGGTGCCGCTTTCCTGGGCGGGCGGCGTGCATCTCGGCCTCGCCGGCGCCGCCGCGGGCAGCGTCAGCGCGCTCTACCTCGACCGCACCATCGTGCTGCGTCGACTCGCCGCCATCACCGGCGTGCCGGTGCGCGCGCAGCAGGACTGGGGCGCGCTCGTACGCCACTTCGCCTGGACCGCCGCGGCGACCGCCGTCGCCTCGCTCATCGTGCACCTGTTTTTCGGCTCCGCGACGCACGTCGCGCGCCTGGCGGCCGGCGCCATCGTGGTGGCCCTCGTCTACGCGCCGTTCAACCTGCGCCGGCTCGCATGAGGATCGTGTTCGTCACCGGGTCGCTGGTGCACGGCGGCGCCGAGCGCCAGGCGATCACGCTCGCCAATCGCCTCGCCGAGCGCGGCCACGACTGCCACGCGATCTACGTCAAGAACGATCAGAGCCAGCTCGGCCGGCTGCGCCTGCCGGCCAGCGCCACGGTGCGCTGCCTGCACGCCAGGCGCTACTTCGACCTGGGCGCGGCTGCGCACCTGCATGCGCTGCTCGCGCGGCTCGCACCGCAGGTGGTGCTCGCCACCAATCCCTATGCGCTCATGTACGCGTCGCTCGCCGGCGCCGCGCCGCTCGCCGTCTCGCTGCACTCGACCTTCGTTTGCGGGCTGAAGGAGCACCTGCAGATGCTCGCCTATCGGCCGCTCTTCTGGCGCTCTGCCTGCGCCATCTTCGTCTGCGAGCGCCAGCGCCGCCACTGGCTCGCGCGCGGGCTCTTCGGCCGGCGCAACTGCGTCATCTACAACGGCATCGACCTCGACTACTGGCAGCCGCCAAATGAACACGCGAGCGCCAGGTCGCTGCGCCACGCGCTCGGCTTCGCCGACAGCGACTACGTGATCGGCCTCTCGGCGGTGCTGCGGCCGGAGAAAAACCCGGCCCAGCTGATCGATGCCGTGGCGCGCCTGCGCGCCATGGGACTGCCGGCGCGTGCGCTCTACATCGGCGACGGTCCGGAACGCGGCGCGGTCGAGGCGCGGGCGCGCGCGCTCGGCGTCGCCGACCGCTTCGTCATCTCAGGCTTCCAGGAAGATGTGCGGCCGTTTCTCTCGGCCTGCGACGTGGTGACGCTCACCAGCTTCACCGAGGCGTTCTCGCTCGCGGCGATCGAGGCGATGGCGCTCGCGCGGCCGGTGGTGCACCCCGCGGTGGGCGGCGCCGCCGAGATGATCCATTCGGGCCAAGAGGGCTGGCTATTTCCGGTCGGCGATACCGCTACGCTAGTTGACCGTCTCGCGGCGCTCGCCGATCCGGTCGCGCGCACCCGCATGGGCGAGAACGCGCGCGCCACCGTCGCGGCGCGCTTCTCGGAGCGCGCGATGGTCGAGCGCTACGAGCAGCTGCTCTCGGAACTGGCAATACCCAGGAGCAAAAGTGCACAGCTACGAAACCGCGCTACAGCGCATTAGAAGTGGGGGCAAAAGCGGCAGGCGCACCTGGCTCGTCACCGGCGCCGCGGGCTTCATCGGCTCGCATCTCGCCGAGCGGCTGCTGGCGCTCGGCCAGACCGTGGTGGGCCTCGATAATTTCGCCACCGGCAAGCGCGAGAATCTGCCGCCGGGCATCCGCTTCATCGAAGGCGACATCCGCTCGCTCGACGCGTGCGAGCGCGCCTGCCAGGGCGTCGACGTCGTGCTGCACCAGGCGGCGCTCGGCAGCGTGCCGCGCTCGGTCGACGATCCGATCGCGAGCACCCAGGCGAACGTTGCCGGCTTCCTCAACATGCTGGTCGCGGCGCGCGATGCCGGCGTCGGGCGCTTCGTCTACGCGAGCTCGAGCGCCGTCTACGGCGATCACCCGGCGCTGCCCAAGGTCGAGCCGGTCACCGGCCGCGCCATGTCGCCCTACGGGCTCACCAAGCAGGTGAACGAGCTCTACGCCGATGTTTTCGCGCTGTGCTACGGCTACCCGGCGATCGGCCTGCGCTACTTCAACGTCTTCGGCCCGCGCCAGGACCCCAATGGCGCGTACGCCTCGGTGATTCCCGCCTGGATCGGCGCCCTGCTGCGCGGCCAGGTGCCCTTCATCAACGGCGACGGCGCCGCGGCACGCGATTTCTGCCACGTCGATAACGTGGTGCAGGCGAACCTGCTCGCTGCGACGGTCGAGGATCCGGCCGCGCTCGGCCAGGCCTACAACATCGCGCTCGGCGACCAGACATCGCTCGTCGAGCTCTACGCGCTGATTCGCGATGGCGTGGCGAAGCGCCTGCCGCAGGTGAAAAACGTGCGCCCGGTGCATCGCGAGCCGCGCCGCGGCGACGTGCAGTTTTCGCGCGCCGACATCTCGAAGGCCGAGCGCCTGCTCGGCTACCGCCCCGCCGTGCGGATCAAGGAGGGCCTCGCGCAGACGATCGCCTGGTACGCGGACAATCTCGCGCCAGTCATCCCGGAGAAAAAGGTGGCGCATGTCTGAAGCAGCGGTACTCGAGCGCAGTCTCCCGCAAACCGAAACCCCGGCGACGCTCGCCACCGTGGCGGTGGTCGGCCTGGGCTACGTCGGCCTGCCGGTGGCAGTGGCCTTCGGCCGCGAGCGGCCGACCATCGGCTACGACCTCTCGAAAAAGCGCATCGAGAACCTGCGCCATCACGTCGACGCCACCGGCGAAGTCGCCACCGCGGAACTGCTCGAAGCGCGACAGCTGCGCGCTACCTGCTATCCCGCCGATCTGTCGCAGGCGGACTTCATCATCGTCGCCGTGCCGACGCCGATCAATGCCGCGCGCCAGCCCGATCTCTCGCCACTGGAATCGGCGAGCGAAACCGTCGGGCGCTACATGAAGCCCGGCGCGATCGTGGTCTACGAATCGACTGTCTATCCCGGCGCCACCGAAGAGGTGTGCGTGCCGATCCTCGAGAAGGCCTCCGGCATGCGCTGGAAGCAGGACTTCCACGTCGGCTATTCGCCCGAGCGCATCAACCCCGGCGATCGCACGCACACGTTCACGCAAATATTGAAAGTCGTGTCCGGCGACGACGCCGACACGCTGGAAAAAGTGGCGAGCCTTTACGCCTCGGTGGTGAAGGCGGGCGTCTATCGCGCCTCGTCGATCCGCGTGGCCGAAGCCGCCAAGGTGATCGAGAACACGCAGCGCGATCTCAACATCGCGTTCGTCAACGAGCTCGCCATCATCTTCGAGCGCATGGGCCTCGACACCAACGAGGTGCTGAAGGCCGCCGGCACCAAGTGGAACTTCCTGCCGTTCAGGCCCGGGCTGGTCGGCGGGCATTGCATCGGCGTCGATCCGTACTACCTCACGCACAAGGCCGAGCTGATGGGCTACCACCCGGAGGTGATCCTCGCGGGACGGCGCATCAACGACGCCATGGGCGCATACATCGCGAGAAAGACCGTCCAGCAGATGATCCATGCCGGCCGCAACATCAAGGGCGCGCGGGTCAACGTGCTCGGCCTCACGTTCAAGGAAGACGTGCCCGACATCCGCAACTCCAAGGTGATCGACATCATCCGCGAGCTGCACGAGTTCGGCGTCGAGACCTATGTGCATGACCCGCAGGCGAACGGCGACGACGCGCTGCACGAGTACGGCGTGCGGCTCTGCGAGTGGGACTCGCTGCCCGCCGCCGACGCGCTCATCCTGGCCGTGGCCCATCGGCGCTACCTCGAGCTCCCCAGTGAGGCGCTGATGCGCAAGGTGGTGCGGCAAGGCTGCGTCATCGACGTGAAAGCGGTGCTCGATGCGCAGACGCTGCGCAAGGAAGGGTTGCGGGTGTGGCGGCTCTAGCAATGGAACGCGAGCTCGCGCCCGCCGCGAGCCCGAGGAAAAGGAAGCTGCGCGTCGGCGTGTTCGCCGATGCGCCGCTGCAGCCACGCTGGGTGGTCGAGGCGCTCGCCAAGCTTGCCGCGGCGGAGTTCGCCGAGGTGCGGCTGATCGAAGCGGGCTGCGGCGCGCCCGGTGCGCGCCCGCTCGCCTGGCGCGTGTACGACCGGTTCGACCAGCGGCTTTTCGGCACCGCGCCGACCGATCCCGTGCTTCTCGCCGACCAGCTCGCGCCCGGTGCGCCGGACGCGCCGCTCGACATCGCCTTCGCGCTCGGCACGGTCGACGATGCGAAGCTCGAGGGTCGCGCGCGCTATGGCGTGTGGCGATTCTGCTTCGGCGCCGACGGCGCGCTCGGCGAGGCGCTGGCGGGCCTGCCGGAGGTCGCCGCGGCGGAGCCGCTGAGCGCCTCGGGCCTGAAAGTGCGGCTCGCGACCGACCGGCCGGCGCGCCTGGTGTATCAGTCCTGGGCGCGCACCTATCCGTTCTCGGTGGTGCGCAACAGCGACCACCTGCTGCGCAAAACCGCGGAGTTCGCCTATCGCGCGGTGCGCGAGCTGCATCACGCGGGCGAGGGCTGGCTCGGCCGGCTGCGCGAAGTGCGCGAGCGGCCGACGCCGCCGCGCGCACCGGGCGTTGCCGATCTCACGCGCATCATGGCGCGCGTCGCGCGCCGCAGTATCGAGCGCGTCCTGCACATCGAGCAGTGGTTCCTCGCCTATCGCTTCGGCGGCCGCGTGCAGGCGAACCTCGAGGGCTTCACGCGGCTGATGCCGCCGAAGGACCGCGACTGGGCCGATCCCTTCGTGGTGGAAAAAAGCGGCCGCTATTACATCTTCTTCGAGGAGCTGATCTACGCCGAGGGCAAGGCGCACATCGCCATGCTCGAGCTCGACCGCGCCGGCCATGCGTCGGTGCCGCAGCGCGTCCTCGAAGCCGATTACCACCTGTCCTACCCGTACCTCTTCGAGCACGACGGCCAGCTCTGGATGCTGCCGGAGAGCGCCAACAACCGCAGCGTCGAGCTCTATCGCTGCGTCGATTTTCCGCTGCAGTGGAAGCGCGAGTGCGTGCTGTTGGACGACGTGCGGCTGGTCGATGCGACGCTGCACCGTGAAAAGATCGGCGGCCGCGAGCGCTGGTGGATGTTTGCCAACTCCGCTGCCGGCGGCTCGCGCATGTTCGACGATGAGCTGCATCTCTTCTACGCCGATCGGCTCATGGGCGAGTGGCAGCCGCACGCGAAGAACCCGGTGAAGTCCGACGCGCGCTCATCGCGCCCGGCGGGCGCGCTCTTCGCGCGCAATGGCATGCTGTACCGGCCGGCGCAAGTGTGCGTGCCGCGCTACGGCGCCGGCCTCGCGGTGCATCGCGTGCTGAAGCTCACGCCCGAGGAGTACGCCGAGCGCCAGGTCGAGCGCCTGCTGCCCGGCGCCGAAAGCCAGCTCTTCGGGCTGCACACCATGAACCGGGCGGGCGATCTCATCGTGGTGGACGCGTTCGCACGCCGGCGGCGAATCTAGTGCAATGACGACACGCCTGTATTCCCGCATTGCGATGCTCGGCGCGGCGCCCGAGACGCACGGCAGTATCGCCGCCGCCGTCGACGCCTACCGCGCGCACGGGCTGTTCAATCGCTGGCCGATCGCCTACGTCGCGACGCACGGCGAAGGCACGCTCGGGCAGAAAATCGCCATCACCGCCAGAGCGGCGCGCGATTTCGCGGCGCTCCTCGCCGAGCACCGGCGCATGGCGGTCCATATCCATGTCTCCTCCGGCGCCGGCTTCTGGCGCGAGGCGGCGTTCATGGGCGCGGCGCTCGCCGCCGGCTGCCCGGTGGCGCTGCAGCTCCACGGCACCGGCTACGACGCCGCGAGCCGCTGGTTTCTCGAGCGCGCCGCGATCGTCTGCGTGCCTTGCGAGGCGATGCGCACCTGGGTGCGCAGCGTCGCGCGCGGCGCCGCGGTGGCGCTGGTGCCGCCGCCCGTGGCGATCGATGCGCCCCCGCTCACGCAGAAGGCGAACATCGTCCTCTTCCTCGGGCGCCTCGACGCGGAGAAGGGCATCTACGATCTGCTGGGCGCCATCGCCGCCGTGCGGGCGAGCGTGCCCGACGTGCAGCTGGTTTGCGCGGGCGATGGCGACCAGGTCGGCGTCACCCGCTATGCCGAGCGGCTGGGGATCGCCGAGGCGGTGAAGTTCACCGGCTGGGTCGGCCCCTCGGGCAAGCGCGCGCTCCTCGAGCATGCGGCGATCCTCGCGCTGCCCTCTTACGCGGAAGCGCTGCCCACCAGCGTGCTCGAAGCGATGAGCGCCGGCATCCCGGTGGTGGCCTCCAAAGTCGGCGGCATTCCCGAAGTGCTGGTCGATGGCGCGAGCGGCCTGCTGGTGGCGCCCGGCGACACGGCGAATCTGCAGCGCGCCATCGCGCGCATCCTCGGTGACCGCGCGCTCGCCGAGCGCATGGGCGCCGTGGCGCGCGAGACCGCGCGCGTGCGCGCCGCGCCGGAGCGCGCGCTCGCCGCACTCGAAGACGTCTACGACGCACTCGGCGTCAAGGCTTCGGAGGAGCGCAGGCCTCGCCTGCAGGTCCCGCTGCGCAAGGCCGCGTGAGCCGCCCGGTGGTCGTGCTCCTGGGGCCGAGCCGCGAGGCGATCAGCGGGGTGACCACGCACCTGAACGGCCTCATCGGCTCGCGGCTCGCCACGCGTTTCGACCTGGTGCATTTCCAGGTCGGCAGCGAAGGGCGCGGCGAGAGCCTGCCTGGCCGCATCGCCCGCGTGGCGGCGAGCCCGCTGCAGCTCGCCGCGGCGCTCGTGAGAAGCGGTGCCGACATCTTGCACATCAACACGTCGCTCGATGCCAACGCTTACTGGCGCGACCTCGCTTACCTTCTGGTGGCGAAGCTTTGCGGCGCGCGCGTGCTCTACCAGGTGCACGGCGGCCAGCTCGATACGTTCGCCGCGAAGCGCGGCTTTTTCGCGCGCTTCGTCGATGCCAGCCTGCGGCTTGCCGATGCGGTGGTGGTGCTCTCGCGCGCGCAGCTCGATGCCTTTCGCGCGCGCCTGCCCGGGCATCCGGTCGAGGTGGTGCCCAATGGCGTCGACTGCGCCGCTTATACGCGCTACAACCGGGCGGCGCCGGAACCCGCGGCGCCGCTGCGGCTCATCTACATCGGGCGGCTCGCGCCCGGCAAGGGACTGCTCGAGACGATCGAGGCGCTGCGCATCGCGCGCAGTCGCGGCGTGGCGGCGCGGCTGGTGCTCGCCGGCAGCGGCCCCGAGGAGCCGCGGCTACGCCAGTACGCGCGCGACGCGGGCCTCGCGCGCGAGGTGACGTTCGTGGGCGCCGCTTACGGCGAGCACAAGGCGCAGCTCCTGGCGCAGGCCGATGCGCTGGCGCTCGCGAGCTATAGCGAGGGGCTGCCGTACTCGCTTCTCGAAGCGATGGCCGCCGGCGTGGTGCCGATCGTCACGCCGGTCGGCGCGATCCCCGACGTGGTGACCGAAGGCGAGCACGGCCTTTTCGTCGCGCCGCGCGACGCCGAGGCGATTGCGCAGGCGATCGCGCGGCTCGCCGCCGAGCGCGCCTTGCTTGCGCGCATGAGCGCGGCGTGCCGCACGCGCATCGCCGCCGCCTATTCGCTCGAGCGCGTGGCGCGTGATTTTTCGCAGCTCTACGCGACGCTTTGCGCGACGCGCACCCCGAGGATTGCGTAGCCATGTGCGGTATCGCCGGATGGATCGCCCCCAGCCGTAACGCGCCCGACGAGCGCGCGCTCGCGCCGATGCTGAATGCGATCGCGCACCGCGGTCCCGACGGCTCCGGCAGCTGCTCGTTCGTCGCCGCCGGCGGCGAGTACCGCGTGGCGCTCGGGCACCGGCGGCTCGCCATCATCGACCCGGTCGGCGCGCAGCAGCCGATGTGCGATGCGCAAGCCGGCCTTGCGCTCACCTTCAACGGCGAGATCTACAACTTCCGCGAGCTGCGCCAGGAGCTCGAGCGGCAGGGCTTGCGCTTCCAGCGCGACTCGGACACCGAGGTGCTGCTGCGGGCCTACCAGCACTGGGGCCCGCAGTGCGTGAACCATCTGCGCGGGCAATTCGCCTTCGCCGTGTGGGATGCGCCGAACGAGCGGCTGTTCCTCGCGCGCGACCGCTTCGGCGAGAAGCCGCTCTACCTGCACCAGTCGGGCGGCGGCCTCTATTTCGCCTCCGAGATGAAGGCGCTCCTCAAGCTTCCCAACGTCTCGCGCGACATCGACCTCGCCTCGGTCTGGGACTATCTCGCCTACCGCTACGTGCCCGGGCCGCATACGCTCTTCGCCGGCATTCGCAAGCTTGCGCCCGCCACCGCCGCCACCTGGCACAACGGCCGCCTGCAGGAGCTGCGCTACTGGACGCCGCCCGACAAGTATCCACGCACGGCCGCACGAGAGCGGCCCGCGCAGGAAACGGTCGCCGCGTTCCTCGAGCGCCTCGCCGAGGCCGTGCAGCTGCAGATGGTGAGCGACGTGCCCTTCGGCGCGTATCTCTCCGGCGGGCTCGATTCGAGCATGGTGGTGGCGCTGATGCGGCGCTACTGCGCCAAGGTGAAGACGTTCTCGGTCGGCTTTGCCGGCGACCGTTACAACGAGCTCGAGCACGCGGCGCTGGTGGCGCGCGAGTTCGGCACCGATCATCACCCGATGACGGTGACGCCCGAGGACTTCGTGCGTTGCCTGCCGCAGCTCATCGCCTACCGCGATGCGCCGGTGTCGGAGCCCTCCGACATCGCGATTTATCTCCTGTCGAAGGAAGCGTCGCGCAGCGTCAAGATGGTGCTCACCGGCGAAGGCTCGGACGAGCTGCTCGGCGGCTATCGCAAGCACAGCGCCGAATGCCTGGGCTGGATGTACTGGAGCGTGCCGCGCGGCCTGCGCCGAGCGTTGGTCACGCCGCTCGTGCAGCAGCTGCCGTTTCGCTATCGCAACGTCAAGATCGCGCTCGCGAGCCTGAACTGCGAGGACTGGCGCGAGCGCTACGTGCGCTGGTTCGGCGCGATGGACTTCGCCGAGCGCCGCGCGCTCATGCGCCTGCGGGTGGACGAGCGCGAGATCCGCGAGCACCTGCCGCCCTTCGATGCGCATCCGGACACGAGCGCGCTCAGGCGCATGCTGTACTTCGACCAGACGAGCTGGCTCCCCGATAACCTGCTCGAGCGCGGCGATCGCATGACCATGGCGGCCTCGATCGAGGCGCGGGTGCCGTTCCTCGATCACAAGCTCGCCGAGTTCGTCGCCACGCTGCCCGATCACTGGCGCACGGACGGCTGGCGCAGGAAGCGCGTGCTGCGCGAAGCCGCGCGCTCGGTGCTGCCGCGCGTGATCACGGAGCGGCGCAAGGTCGGCTTCCGCGTGCCGCTCGACGAGTGGTTCACCGGCCACATGCGCGACTATCTGTGCGACCACCTGCGCTCGGCCGATTCGCTGACGCGCAGCTACTACAACAGCGCGGTGCTCGACCGGATACTCGATGAGCACACGCGCGGCGCGCAGACGCACGACAAGCTGCTCTGGACGCTGCTCAATCTCGAGATCTGGCACCGCCAGTACCGCAGTCCCGCGCCGCGGGAGGAGCGCCTCGCATGTGCGGCCTAGCCGGCTGGGCAGCCGCGGGCAGCGCGCCGCAGGCGCAGGCGCTCGCGCCGATGGTGGAAGCGCTGGCGCATCGCAATGGCGAGGAGGCGCTCTGCGCGCTCATCGACCAGCAGCCGCGCCGCACCGTAGTAATGGCCGCCTCGCTCTGCGATCCGCAAGGCGTGTCGGTCGCACTCGATGGCGCGATCCTCAACGCCGCCGAGCTGCGCGCCGAGCTCGGCCGCCACGGCATCGCGCTCGCCGCGGCGAACGACGCCGAGCTTCTTGCGCAGGCCTATCAATACTGGGACAAGGAAGTGGTGAAGCGCCTGCGCGGCGCGTTTGCGCTGGCGCTGTGGGACGCGCGCAGGGACCGCCTGCTGCTCGCGCGCGATCGCTACGGCCAGAAGCCGCTTTACCTGTACCAGGCGGGCGGCGCGCTCTTCTTCGCCTCCGAAATGAAGGCGCTGGTGCACGCACCGGGGGTCAAGACCGAGGTCGATAGCGTCGCGGTGAGCGACTACCTGGCGCTGCGCTACGTGCGCGGGCCGCGCACGCTGCTCGCCGGCGTGCGCAAGTTTGCGCCCGGCACCTATGCGGTGTGGCAGTTCGGCAATCTGCGCGAAACGCGCTATTGGTCGCCGCCCGACGGCGACGCCGGCGGGCTCGCGCCGGCGCCCAAGGAGCCGGTCGAGGGATTCATCACGCGCCTCGACGAGGCAGTGCGGCTGCACATGGACGGCGCGCGGCCGGTGGGCGCGTTCCTGTCCGGCGGCTACGACTCGGCCGCGATCGTCGCGCTGATGAAGCGCCACAGCGAGCGCGTCGCCACCTTCAGCGCCGGTTTTGCCGACGACCCGCAAAGCGAGCTGCCCGCGGCCGCGCGCCTCGCAAAACACTACGGCACCTCGCACCGCGAGATCGTGCTCGCGCGCCGCGATGTGCTGAGCGCGCTGCCGCAGGCGGTGGCGCGGCGCGATGCGCCGTTTCACCGCCCGGCGGACGTGGCGCTGCATCTGCTCGCGCGCGAGGCGGCGCGCGAGGTGAAAGTGGCGCTCTCCGGCGACGGCGGCGACGAGATCCTCGGCGGCTATCGCCGCCATACGTTCCTGCGCGGCTTCGCGCCCGGCCCGAAGAAAGTGAACGGTCTCTTCGTGATTCCGGTCGCCGATCCGCGCGAGCCGGCGCCGGCCGAGGGCCAGACGAGCACGCTGCGGCGC
>Ga0070696_100000778_pt1 | contig 20498 bp, 18 predicted proteins | sample KBSK1253metaG_FD_65474 | JGI IMG/M metagenome (GOLD analysis project Ga0070696, IMG submission 65474) | Corn, switchgrass and miscanthus rhizosphere microbial communities from Kellogg Biological Station, Michigan, USA - KBS K1-25-3 metaG | ecosystem: Host-associated > Plants > Roots >... | reverse complement strand
CCGCTCCTCGGCGTGTGTTTGAAGTTGGTCTGCTGGCGAAGATGCTTTTGCGGCTGATTGGGCGATGCGACGACGACATCAAAACGCTCACGCAAAGCTGACACAGGGGGCACAGTCACGTCTCACTCGACTGCGCCATCGCGGGGCGACCCGCGCGGGGATGCGAACAATAGCCCCGCGACAATGGTCGGACAACGGTTTGTATCGGAGCAGACCATAGCGTCGCGCACGCGATGGACTTCTTGCCTTGAGCGTCCCACGAAGTGTTGCTCGGATACGACAATCTCCGCATCTGGCGCGGATCGTGGTTTCCTAAGCTTTGCTGTCGCAAGTGGTTTCCCCGACGCACCGTCGTCCGTTGCGGGGCACATCCGTTGCTCGCAGGCAGCGCGTTCTGCGTCCCTGTCTCGATTCCTCTTTTGCACGAATCCATGGCTGTATCAGACGGCGCGCGTCGCGCTGGTGCGCGTGAGTGGCGTCGTTTTTTTCGGAAGTACTCTTTGGCCGACGACGTTATCGGTACGTTGCGCGGTTGATGGACGGTATCGCGCAGATCGAGCCGCCATTGCAGCGCCGTTTGAGGCTGCGGTCGGTCGCACCACCAGATTCAGCCCAACTGCGCGCGGTCGCACTCGTTTCGATCGCGTACGGTATCCTGTTCTACGAGCCGTTCCTGACGCTGCTCCGGGATTGGTGGCGCCTTCCTGAAGCCGGTCATGGGATCCTGCTCGCGCCGATCGCCGTGTGGTTGGCGCGGAAGTCCGGGCGTCATCCGCAGAGCATGAGCCACGCGATGCTCGGATTGGCGGTTCTGGTCTTCGCGGTGTTGATGCGGTACGCCGGTGGACTCGCGGCCGAGCTTTTCACGACGCGACTATCAATGTTGGTCGCGCTCGCCGGACTCACGTTGTACTTCGCTGGTGTGCGGCAGCTGATTCACTGGTGGTTGCCGTTCGCGCTCCTGCTCCTCGCGATTCCCCTCCCGGAACTCGTGACGCAAACGCTGGCGCTGCCACTTCAGTTCAAAGCGTCACAAATGGGAGCGTCACTACTCGAGATGCGAAATGTCCCGGTCCAGCTTACCGGCAACATCATCCGCGTTCCCGGACACGAGTTGTTTGTTACCGAGGCATGTAGCGGACTTCGCTCAATGACTGCGCTGCTCAGCACAGCCGTGTTGCTCAGCGCAATGTGTTTGAGAACGCCTGTGGCTCGCGCGGCGCTCATGCTCCTCGCCCTGCCAATCGCGATCGTCGTCAATGGCATCCGGGTTTTCTTGACCGGATTCCTCGTGTACTTCGTCGGACCAGCGGCTGGAACGGGATTCATGCATGCCACTGAAGGATTGCTGCTCTTCATCGTGTCGCTTGCCGCGTTGGGCCTGGCGACGGCTGCTGGAATAGCGGCAGAGCGTACCTTTGCCCGGGTGCGCGCGCATGCATAGGGTTCGCAGCTACGCGCCTGCGATCATACTGCTTCTGGGGTGTGCGGCGCTGTTGCAGACGCACACGCAGGCGGCGATCCCACTGGCTGGCTCCCTTGAATCTGTCTTTCCCCACGCCATGGGATATACGGTCACGAACCAGAAACTCAGCGTTGAAGAAGAACGCGTTGCCGGAATGACCGCGTACGTTGCTCGCGCTTTCACCCGCGACACCAGCGTGGCGTTCACCACGCTGGTGTCGTATTACGACCGTCAAACGCAGGGCAAGACAATCCATTCACCACGCAATTGTCTGCCTGGAGCTGGTTGGGAGATCATGCGGGGCGGAATGCAGCGCGTGGCGGTCCTCGGCACTTCGCGAACGGTCAACCGGTATGTGTTGCGCCACGGCCGATCAGCGGCAGTCGCGTACTATTGGTATCAAGGGCGAGGTCGAGTGACCGCGAATGAATACGCCGTGAAATGGAATTTGCTCCGGGACGCGGCGTTTCTAGGCCACACAGAAGAAGCGCTGGTGCGTGTCGTCTTTCCTCTCTCAATGGCGTCGATGGCGATGATCGACGACTCACACGCGGAGCTGCAGGAGGACGTAGCCGCTCGTCAGATAGTAGCGCGCTTGATCGTGGAGGTCGCCAGTGTTCTTCCGCAGGTCGAGTGATCAGAGTCGCGTGCCACGTCGGCCTGGCGGATCGGCCTTCCGACTCGGCTCTCAACGCCCATCGAGGCGTCTCTTAGGCGTTCGCGAATAACCGTTCCGCCTCCGAAACGTCACGGAACGCGATGCCGCGCCCCAACAGTTTCGCGCAGAGCTCATCGCTTGAGGCGAACACGCTCGAGGCGCCTTCAGCGCCCCGCAATACTGCGGCGTCATCGTGTTTGCTCACGTAAAGGACGCCACTGAGATCGTGGCCGCTTTGCGCGACGACAGGATCGAGGACGTGATCGATTTCGGCCGGGGAAATAGAGTCCAGGACGAGCATGATCGCGGTCGATCGGCTGGCGCGATACGCCGCTGAGATCAATGACACTGGGATTTCGCCGTTCGGCCTGCGCCCGATTTCGAGCAGGGCGGCAAGTCTTGCCGATGCCTGTGGCATGTCTGCGTGGGGAGAAGTGAGCGCGCATGGGGCAACCGGCATGCCCCGTGTCAGTCCGGCGCGCCCGACTCTAACTGGATGATTTTCTGTGGGTTATAGAGAGAACGCGTTTACCGCTATGTCTCGTTGGATGGAAAGTCGTTGCGGCTGATTGCCAGTCTGTAGAATGGATGCAACGACCTTTTTGGCGTTGCCGTGCTCCCTAGGCCAACGCGAGTTCGGTAGGACGCATCCGTTTGGCACAGTTGGCGCCATTGTTCATTGCAGGTTCAGCGTGTGGCGCTTCTATGACTAGGCTGCGGTAGGGAGACCACGGCTGTGGCGTGCGATCCACAGGTGAGCTCTCGCGAGGCGTAGAGAATGAAGCTTCCGACTCTCCTAAGATCCGCCCCTGCCGCTACTTAGGCCTGTGCGAGCAGCATTGGTTTGAAAGTCCGGCTCTTGCAAACCGACGCTCGCCTGCGAAGGCCACCCTCCCAAAGACTGATGTCTAACGAATTCATTCTCGGCATTTCCGCTTTTTACCACGACAGTGCGGCCGCGTTGCTCAAGGACGGCGAGATTGTCGCGGCGGGTCAGGAAGAGAGGTTCACGCGAAAGAAGGGCGACTCTGACTTCCCCGCGTCCGCCGTTGCCTATTGTCTGAAGACCGCCGGCATCAAGGTCGAAGACCTCACGGCTGTCGGATTCTATGACAAGCCGCTTCTCAAGTTCGAGCGCATTCTCGAGAGCTATCTCGGCGTGGCCCCTCAGGGGTTCAGTTCGTTCCTGAAGGCGGGCCCGCTCTGGATCAAGGAGAAGCTGTACACCGACCGGATGTTGCGTGACGCGCTTGGCGGATACGAGGGCGAGGTGCTTTACGCCGAGCATCACGAGTCGCACGCGGCGAGCGCGTTCTTCCCTTCTCCGTTCCCTGAAGCGGCCATCTTGACCATGGATGGCGTCGGTGAGTGGGCGACGGCATCGATCAGTGTCGGTCGGGATGCCGATATTGCGCTCCTGCGCGAGCTGCGTTGGCCTGACTCGCTGGGACTGCTCTATTCCGCTTTCACCTACTACACCGGCTTCAAGGTGAATTCCGGAGAATACAAGGTGATGGGGCTCGCGCCGTATGGTGAGCCCAAGTACGTGGATCTCATCTACAAGCACCTGATGGATCTGCGCGAAGACGGTTCCTTCACGCTCAATCAGAAGTACTTCAATTATTTGACTGGCCTCACGATGACGAGCGCGGCGTTCGACGAGCTGTTCGGCGGCCCGCCGCGCGAGCCCGAGACGAAGCTCACGCAACGCGAGATGGACCTCGCGCGTTCGGTTCAGGTGGTGTGTGAGGAAGTCATGCTGCGCATGGCGCGCACGGCTCACCGCGAGACCGGTTTGGACAATCTCGTGCTGGCGGGTGGCGTCGCGCTCAATTGCGTCGGCAATGGGCGGCTGCTCCGCGATGGGCCGTTCAAGAGGCTCTGGATCCAGCCCGCCGCTGGCGACGCTGGTGGCGCCCTTGGTGTCGCTCAGTTGATCGCGCATCGAAAGTTTGGGCGGCCACGCGTGCTGAAGCGCCGGAGCGTCCACGCAAACGCGGCTTCGACGGCGTACGCGCACGAGTCGGCACTCGTGGGTGCGGGCGCGGGCGGCGGCGGTGGGTCCGGTTTGCCGCCTGTTACCTACACGAATACCGCAGCTTCGCGGTGGGCCTCCGATGACCTGCCGTACGTCGATTCGATGCGTGGCTCGTATCTCGGGCCGGAGTACTCGAGCAGCGAGATCGAGACATATCTGCAATCTGTCGGCGCGAAGTATCGCAAGCTGGACCGTGAGACACTGACGGACACGGTAGCTGGCATGATCGCCGACGAGAAGGTGATCGGCTGGTTCAATGGACGCATGGAGTTCGGGCCGCGCGCGTTGGGGAACCGGAGCATCATCGGCGATCCCCGCAGCCCGGCCATGCAAGCCCAGATGAATCTGAAGATCAAGTTCCGGGAGAGCTTCCGCCCGTTCGCGCCCAGCGTGCTTCGCGAACGAGTGAGCGACTATTTCGAGATGGACTGCGACTCGCCGTACATGCTTCTCGTCGCTCCGGTCAAGGAGGAGCGGCAGATTCCGATGAGCGCGGAGCAGAAGGGGCTGTGGGGCATCGATCAATTGAACGTCGTGCGCTCGGACATGCCCGCGATCACGCACATCGATTACTCCGCGCGAGTCCAGACTGTGAGCCGCGAGACCAATCCCGATTACTACGACCTCATCGCTGCGTTTGAGGCGAAGACGGGTTGCGCTGTCATCGTCAACACCAGCTTCAACGTTCGTGGGGAACCGATCGTGTGCACGCCGCATGACGCCTACGTGTGTTTCATGCGCACGCACATCGACTATCTGGTCCTCGGGACATTCCTGCTCGACAAGACCGAACAACCTGAATGGAAGGAGAAAACAGATTGGCGCACCCAGTTTCAGCTCGATTGAGCAAGAAGTACACGGCGTCGGCCGGACGCAAATTCGGCCTCACGGTCGGCGCGGCGCTCGCCGTGCTGACGGGAATCGGCGCATGGCGTGGCCATTCCATCGCGCCCGCCATTCTGGGTAGCGTTGCGCTGGCGCTGATCATCGCTGGGCTGGTGGTTCCCGCGAAGCTTCGACTCGTCGACGACGCGTGGATGAAGCTGGCTCACGCGCTGTCGCGCGTGACGACGCCGATTTTCATGGGCGTCGTCTATTTCGTCGTGCTCACACCCGTTGGTTTCCTGCGTCGCCTCATCGGCGGGAGCGCGCTCGTGCATCGCGCCGGGGCATCTCAGGGGACGTGGTTCGACCGGACGGCGTCCCAGCGTAGCGCTCTCGATCGACTCTTCTAATCCCAACCGAGGAAGCAGACACATGGCTAGCGCCAGTCTCAGCAAGGAACTTTGGCAATTCATGCGGGCGCGGAAGAAGTTTTGGCTCCTGCCGATCATCGTCGTCATGGTGCTCGTCGGCGGACTGCTCGTGTTCGCGCAGGGATCTGCGCTCGCGCCGTTCATCTACACCATTTTCTGATTCCCTTCGACCGCCAGCCCTGGGGCTGGCGGCCCCGGTGCGTGATCAGCCTCGATCGGAGCGTGTTCCCCGGTCGAGGCTGAGACCCGCAGGTCAGTCGCGCGCAACAGTGCCGACGCCTGCCAATCCACCGTTGAGCCCACCCTTCACTCGATGACTCTCGTCGCAATCATTCTCGTCGCGTTGCCGATCATCATCGGCGTCTATGCGTACGTCCTGTATCCGGCCATCCTTCGGGTGATGGCCGCCTGGACCGGATCGCCCCGTGGTGTCCGTCCAACGGAGCCGCTGCCGCTCGTAACGATCGTGATCGTGGGCTACAACGAGGAAACACAGATCCGAGGCGCGATCGAGGCGGTCGTCGGTCAGGACTACCCATCGGACCGCCGGCAGATCCTGATTGTCTCCGACTGCTCGTCCGATCGCACGGACGACATTGTCCGGGAGTATGCCGGCCGTGGCGTCGAGTTGCTGCGGATGCCCGTTCGAGGCGGGAAGACCGCGGCCGAGAATGCGGCGGCTGCTTTGATTCGTGGGGAAATTGTCGTCAATACCGATGCCTCGGTTCGGCTGGATCGAGCCGCCGTGCGACTGCTCGTGGACGCAATGGCGGATCCCTCCGTGGGCGTTGCGTCGACACGAAACGTGAGTATCACCAGCGGTGAGGATGGGAACAGAGCGGAGGCGAGCTACACCGGATACGAGATGCGCGTCCGATCTCTGGAAACGAAAGCAGGTGGAATCATAGGTTCTGCAGGTTCGGGCTACGCAATCCGCACGGGACTGCACCGTCATCGTGTGCGAGACGATTTGAGTCGGGATTTTTCGTCTGCGCTCACGGCACGACGGCATGGATTCCGCGCCGTGCTGGTCGACGAAGCGATTTGTTACGTCCCGAGAACGTCGTCCCTGAAACGCGAGTATCGGCGAAAGGTGCGCACCATAAGTCGTGGAATGGAGACCCTGTATTTCAACCGCGATCTCCTCGATCCTTTCACCTACGGCGTATTCGCGTGGAAGCTGTTCAGCCACAAACTCTGTCGATGGCTGCTTTCGGTTTCGGCGCTGCCGGCGCTTCTCGGGCTGGCATTCCTCGCGATCTCGCACACGCCGAGCAGATGGCTCCTCGCCACAGCGGTCCTGATGGGGATTCTAGCCGTCGTCAGCGCGAACTGGCCCGAGAATCGGATCGTGCCCAAATGGCTTCCGACGGCGCTCCTCGGAGGTCTGTCCGCGAATTTGGCTGTCATCCACTCGACATGGCGCTTTTTTCACGGTCACGAGGATCATGTGTGGGAGCCGACGCGGAGAGCTGTCGTTCCGTCCTAACGTCAGCGGGGCGGCGCGATCGGCCGCATGCGAAGTCCACGGACATGTGCGCTGTCATACTCAGCCGTCCAGCGTACCTCGTCACCTCGACGCAATCGTCCGCGCACGTATAGCTCGCCAATAGCCCGAAAACCCGATTTCAACTGCGCACGCAACGACGGTGCGTTGTCTCGGCTGCAATCGACGTAGACGCGCATGGCTCCGCGCGCGAAAAGCGCCCTCAGTACCATCGTGTAGAAGGCCGTGTTCACACCGCGGCGGCGATACTGCGGCAACACACCGACACGAAGGATGCGATATTCGCCCTCACGTAACGGCCCGTAATGACAGGCCACTCCGGCGGGCGCGCCGCGTTGGACCCAGCCAAAGCCCGCCGCGACGCCGTCGATGAGTGCGATGACGAGTTCCTGTTTCCATTCGAAAACATCCCGCCACCCATCGACATAGCCAGGATAGTACGCCTCATCGAAGTGCGACCGATAAGGGATGAAATCCTCCCAGCGTTCGATGAACTGAAGCTGCAGCGCCGGCCCCGCCTCCTGTTCCGGATGGAACGTGTGAGGCTCCGCGACAAGAACCACTTCGTGGCGACCAACAAGGTACTGATACGCAAATCGGATCTTGCCGGCGATGCCATCGAATCGCGGTCCGACAAATCCTCGCCGGCTGATTCGCGCCATGAGCCGCCGGAGCCCGTTCATGGTTCGCCGGACTCTGGCGCTTCGCTCACAGGCATCGAAGGAGCCAAGGAAGGACCGTCAGCAGAGCTCCGGGGTGGTCGGGTAGCTCTGATTCCTTTTACCCAGCCGGTGAGCTTCAGTCTTTTCCAGTGCAGCGTCCTGTACAGATCACGTGCCTTGCGTAGTCCCGGAATGAAGGTTCGGCTGAAGTGATTGTACGGAACATCCGCGCCTCCAAACTTGTCTTTGAACTGACTCGCTCCGCCGCACATGTTGTAGATCGGAATTCCGCGACGCACTCCTTCCTGCATCACCGTCCACTGAAGAAGCTCATTGGGATTGAGGTGTTGATCCTTGAGCCAAGAGGCCGCGCCCCAGAAGTAGATCGCATGCTGGTCGTAAGGAAACAGGCCGGCGGCGATGACCTCGTCTCCGTTCCGTACCCAGATAGGAAGCAACCGTCCCGCCGGGTAGAGCGTCTCGTATAACGAGCGCGCGCGCGCTATGCCAAACGGAACATCCAAACCCTGCTTGGCATACACCTCGATGAATTGCTCGTAGAAACGATCGACGACGGTGGGATCGTCCGTAACCTCGGCGAGCAGCTTGTTCTTTTGCGCCTTTCGGACGCGGTTACGGCATGTCGACTTGAGCCCCGCGAAGGCTGCCTCCTCGTCCGAAGGCAGGGGCACCAAATGCGTGACGCCTTCATGGATATCCAGATTCAGTCGCTGTGCGGCTGGTGGTTGCAGCCAATCGTGGGCGAGCTCCAGATGAGCCACACGATGCTGTCGGCAGTATGCGACAATTGCTTCTATAGCCTCCTCGAACGCCCCTTCGGCCCTGTTCACTAGAGGGCCCATGTAGTTGGTACCTGTTCCCGGCAATGGGCTCCCGTACACCTTCATGAGCAGCTTGCGCAGACTCACCGTGCAAAAGAATCCAACCAGGTCGTTACCGCGTTCCAGGCGGAAATAGTGAATGCTGGCGTTCGGGTGTATGGACAGCACGTGATCCAGCCACGCGCTCTCGTGAAAGAGGGTTTTGCTGTCGAACCGCTGGATCAGCACGTCCCAATCGTCGGGACGCGCGGGAAGACGTCTCAGCGTCACGCTCATCGCACGCCGCGGAAGCGATCGACCGCGTGACGCAGCTCGAGCCTTGCCAACGCTGGGCGCGAGAGTGACTCCGTGGGCGCCGTCATCATCAGATAGTCGAGGACTTCTGACACTGGAACGAACCATCCCGGGAGCGTGGACATGTAGCGCAGTGCGTCCGCCACTCGAAGGTCCACGCGGCCGTCGGTAACGAAGCCTTTTGCCAGGTGTGTCGAGAGGATGCAGACGCCGCCTTCGCGATGCAAACGATCGATGGACCCGCGATGAACCACGCGGGCGAACTCGTCAACGTTCGTCCCATCGGACGTCGAGAACCAGCGCCTCACGAACGGTGTCGCGTCCAACCGATACGGAGTGTGCGGATCCGCCTTCAACGTGTTGATGTCGTAAAAGGTGAAATTGCGCGTGAATCGGAAATGCTCGAGGCAGAGGTCGCCCCAGAAATACGGAGAGCCTTCGACGTGGCCGACGTATCGTTCATCTCCCTTGTGCAGACCAGCGAAGAACCGAATCGCGCCCGTTTGGTATCTGTCTCGGCCCCAGTAAATATTCTCGCGATTTTGAGCGTGGTTCACGTGCAGGGCGGGATAGTGTCCGAACGCGTCACGAAATCGCTCCAGCCCTTTGATCGTACGGTCGCGCGTGCTCGATTCCATGGTCGCGCCGTGCCAGGTGATCTCAAATCCGCGTGCTCTCAGCTCGAGACAGAAATGCAGGTAGCCAGGGTTGGACAGCGTGTGACCCGCGAAGTACTCGCGGCTTCCTTCGGGGCAGTCGACTGGCCAAACGGTCTTCGTCGTTCGATACCCGAGCTCATACAGGAGGTCATACACCGGCTTGACATTCTCTACCGTCGCGTCATCGGTATCGTCGAGGATGGTAAAGGCGAAGCGTTTTCCCAAAGGAAAGCCGTCACGTAGCCGACTGCGCCACCGGTGCATTTGATTCGAAATGTGGGAGAATTGTGTGGCTGCGCGGCCGGGATCGCGGCTGAACCGAACTCGCAGAAGACCGCTGTATGGAAGATCTCTGACCGCGTTTCATGGTGGCCGTAGGGAAATATCACAGTCCCATCCTCGTTCCGCAGCGCCCGGCGTGTTCGTCTCGCGGGCCAAGAGATTGCGTCGTCGCTCCTTTGTCGCCTCCAACCTCACATGCTGCAGATACTGCTCACTCGAACGCGCAATGACACGAACGTCTGACGACGCCATGGAGCATCCCGGACGCCGCAGAATCATGCACCTGATCGACCCTGCGCCTTACGGAGGAGCCGAGGCAGTCGTATCAGCACTGGCGCGCGGCGCTGCTGGCCAGGGAGACGAGATCTGCGTGGTGGCTTTTCGGCAGGCCGGCGACGGCAAGTTCCTTCGGCGATTCGACGGCGATGGCATCGAGACCGTCGAGTTGCGCTCGCCACGGCGTCGCTACTGGCGCGAAGTGCGCGAGCTCGCGGCACTGATCCGCGCATGGCATCCGGACATCCTTCATACCCACGTCTATCATGCCGATGCCGTCGGGTATCTCGCCGCGAGAAGCGCCGGAGTCCCAATCGTATCGACTGTTCATGGCTTCACCGCGGGTTCTCTGAAGAACCGTTTCTATCAATGGCTGGATGTGCAGGTGCTCAAACGCATGGATGGTATTGCGTGCGTGTCACAGGTTTTGGTGGATCGCCTGCGGGCCGAGGGCATCGCTCCGGCCCGCGTGCACCTCGTTCCGAACGCGCACGACGGTTCGGTCGCGCTGAATCGGTCTGAGGCACGCAAGATCCTCGATGTCAGTCAAGCTGCGCCGCTCGTCGGCTGGATCGGTCGCCTGAGCTACGAAAAAGGCCCTGATCGCTTCGTTCGCGTGCTTGCGTCTTTGCGACCGAATATTGAAGGAATCATCATTGGCGACGGACCGGAGCGAGCGGCTCTGGAGAAGCAAGTCGCAACGCAGAGCGCCCCGATTACTCTCGTTGGTGCGTATCCGGACGCGGGTCGCCTCGTTACAGCCTTCGACGTCCTCGCGATCACGTCAAGAACGGAGGGGCTGCCAATGACCGTCCTGCATGCAATGGCCGCAGGCGTGCCAGTGGTCGCCACGGCCGTCGGCGCCCTGCCAGAAGCTCTCGGCGATTCGTCGGGTTGGTTGGTGGATCCGAACAACGAGTCGGCGTTTTCATCAGCGCTATCGGAAGCGGTCCAAGATCGTGCTCTGGCGCGGCAACGCGCAGATCAAGCCCGCCTGCGTCTTCGCCGGTTGTATTCCCTGGATGCTTGGATTGAACGAATGAATCGCGTCTACGATCAATCCCGGCGCCCGCACAGCGCGGCCTGAGTCCTGATTGGTCGTGATGACAGCGGCCATGTCCGCTTGCAACTGAGCCGCCAGTGAACTCAACCTGGCGGCTCATGTTTGCTGCTTGTCAGACAAACTGCGTCTCATTCACCAGGCACGTATGCTCCGCACCAGTCCGTGAGGCTCACGGCGTAGCCGCCGTAGTAACAGTGCTGATGGGCGGCAGTATCGGAGCCGCAGAGTTGGTTCGGGAAGCCGATCATCCAGTTGCGAAGGCAGTCCGTTCCTGAGGTAATGGTACCGGTGAAGTTCGATAAGACTATCCCGGTATACCCGTCGATGAAGTCGGGATCGGACGCTATCATCGTGTCACTGGAATCGTAGACGCGGACGTGCACCTTCCACGAATTCGTGGCCTGGCGGATGTACTGCTCTTCGACTCGATATGTCGTCTGCCGCGCCAGGTTCTTGTTGCATTCCCAGACGTGGACATTTGTCGAGTCATTGTTCTTGTTGCCCACGGCGAAGCGCAGTGCCGTCGTGTTCGGCCGCGAGAGCACATGCTGTCGCGTGTACGGACAGCTTCCCGGTGGTCCCGTCTGGGGATTGTGCATGTCGTCGCCGCCGGAGCCATCGACATCGTGACGGAAATAGAGGCGGAAGTAGATCGAGCCGCCGATGGCGGGCAGCGCCCATCCCTTGGTGACGAGGATGTTCCAGTACGAGTTCTGCCAGTTCGCCTGCGGCATTAGCACTTTGAGGACGTTCGCCATGCCGGAGGGAAAGCTCAGTCCAGCTGCCGAAATCACTTCGATTCGATTCGCCGGTCCGCCGCCGTCAACGGACAGGTCGTTCCACTTTCCGCCGTCGCTCTTCGCGTTGTTGCTCGTCCCGGTGGCCGTTCTCCAGTCGGAGGCGTAAACAAGTCCACCGCTCGGTGGTATGGCCTCGGAGGGGAACGTGGCACTCGCGGTGGCACCCGACGTTACGGTCACGACTCGCGGGTTTTGCGTTCCCGCCAGAAGGCGATATCCGGGCGGCGGCGTATAGGTGACGTTGTACGAACCAGGCGGCAATCCCGTGAGGGTGCTCGAGGTCGACCCGCCAGTCGGAGGAGGCAATGTCGCCGGAAAAGTGCTGCCGCCATTGTCGGTCAGTTTTGCGGAAACCTGTCCACCCGCGGTGGCGCCCGTGAGGCCGGTGATTGTCACCAGCACGCTGCCCGTGCCCGCCGCGACGGGGCTGACGACGAAATCGACCTCTGTCTCCTGCAGAGAGACCACGACCCCAGTCACCGGATTTGTCGAAGAAGAATCGACGTTATAGCCGGAAGGCGGGTTGTACGTAACGGTGTAGGTGCCCGAAGGTACGATCACGCCGCCGCTTCCAGCCGCCGAAACGCTTATGGCGATCGGCGAAGCGGTTGCGTCGGTACGCTGTGCCACCGCACTGCCCCCATTCGGCTGCCCGCCAGTGAAGCCGGTGACGGCCAGCTGAATCCTGCCCTGGGCCACCAGGTTCTCGGTTACTGTCGTGGTCAGATTCTCTTCAATCGCGACAGTTCTGGGATTCGGTTGGCCGGGGACGAGTTGATGATTCGCCGGTGGAGAGTATTGAACGGTGTAGTCGCCTATCGGCACGACGGCAGTCTGGTCGCCGCTTGCCGGGATATCGACAGTCAGTGTGGTACCGCCCGTCTTAGTGCTCGTGATCGTGGCACTCCCGCCGCTGGTAGCCGATGGATGCAGCCCAGCCAGGATCAGTCGGACGGAACCTGTGGGTCCTGTAACAGTTCCGGGATCATTAGAGCTGTCGGGGTTGACGCACGCACCCACACCAGCAACGATCAGGAGGCCACTGCCTTTCTTGACGAACGTGCGACGGTTTATCGCGTCCGCATTCAGAACACGAATCTTCTCATCATCCACCGACTGCACGTCGTTGCGAAGGGGTTGATTGACGGAAGGTTTTTTGCGCATGGATCCCAAGATTTGGCGGGGAAAACGGCCTGCTTCGAGCGGGGGGGGGCGTCTGCTCTTTGAAGCGACGCGGTGGCAGGTCTATGGTAACGGTGGTCTGCGTAACTGGCCAGTCGCTTGGTCGATTGTGACCCTTGATACTGCTCCCGAACGCGCGAATCGCTTAGCCTTGCTGGCTGCTGTCCATTGATATCCCGCGCGCGGAAGGTCGTTCAGCGCCGGCGCATCGTTCGCAGGGAGTTCGCAACGGCGGCCGCTTGGGCGCGCCCAATGATCTCGCTGGCGGGGGGCAGGAGATGGTAATCGAAGTCATTGAAGAGGCGTTCTTTGCCGGAGTACGCCCGCAGTGGACCGAGATCGTCCACGAAGACCGACCCTGACTCGGCCGCCAAACCGCGAAGCGATTCGTACAGCTGCTCTTCCTCCCGTATTCCCTGTTCGTAGGTGATGGGCAGACGTCGAATGACTCGGAAAAGCGCGGAATCGACGGGTTGCTGTTTGACAAGCTCGTAGGATGGGATGGGACTCACCACGAGCATGAGATTCGGCTGCTCCTGCCGAATGAGGTGTAGCAGGGCGCGCAGGCGGTTGAGACATTCTTCCCGACTACCGGGAAAATGATAGAAGAACAGCTGTTGATTCAGCATCTGCGCGGAGAATGCCGCCGGATATCCGATCTCGCTCGATGCTGATTTCCGCAGGTCGTTCATGTACCGCAGCGCTGCGAAAAAGCCCTGGTGTTGCTCGCGCGCAACATCACGCAGGTATCGTATGCGTACGGCGACATTTCTGAGGCCTGTCTTTCGGGCGATCGACCGTAGCACGAACATCACGCGGCTGCGGTAGACCTGTCCCGGGGGAGACTCCTGATACCAGATCGGCGGAGCGATCCGATACCCTGCTTCTGTTTTCACGAAGTGCGGTCTATCGTCGAGCCGAAGCATGTCATAGACGTCATTGCCGGTGTAGATGTTGAGCACCAACACGTCGGCGTGGTAATCCGCGATAGGCTTTTTGACGGCGATGTACGCCTGAAGCGGAGAATACTTGCCCGCTCCGTATGCAAAAACGGCTGCCGGGACCCCTCCGCGTCGAAGCTCCGTCTCCATCACCCCAAAATGCGTGGCGGCGTTCGGTGCACAGAGATCGGTTTGTGAGTCTCCGCCGACCGCGATCTTGAGAATGGACGTGTCCTCGCGGAGACGTTTGGCGGGGAGAGAGGTGCGGATTCCGTCCTCGTTGCGGTCATAGTGTATGACTGCCCCGGTCGACATCTCTACGCACCGCACACTCTCCATCCGGCCGGTTGCCGATCCCGAGACCCAGCCCAATTCCGGATGTCCGGGTGTGTAGTGGGGTGGGAAGAGGTTCAGCAAGATCATCACAACATCGACGATCGCCAGCGTCGCGACCGTGATGGCGAGATACACGGCTAGTGTCTTGAGAAACCGCTTGAATCGGCTGGGGCGCTCGCTCAAGCCCATGCGTTCGGTGACAGGATCCGGCAATCGGCCATTGTTGATCTGATGTCGATCTTACTATCGTGAGTCTTGCACGGCGGACACTATACTAACAGCTGTGCCGGCCTGAAAATGGCCGTCTGTTTTCAGGAGGCACCCCATCGCTCGACGCCAGCTCAACTCCCGCCGTGTCGTGCCCGCCGCCGCTGTGGCCTCGGGCCGACAGGCACGCCCTCGTCGCGAGTACGGACTGCTCCTCGTGTACGTGCTATGGGCGATCATGTTCTTCGACCTGAACTACTTTTTTGCGATGAAGGTCGCGGCGCCCCTCGGGCGGATCGCGAATTACTTCTTCGTCATCCTGCTGGTATTCATCGCGTTTCGAGCTCTGACGACATCCACCAAGCGATGGTTCTGGTACCCGCCATTGCTTTTGTTGCTTTTCGCCTCGGTGGGGTCGTTTCCAGTGGTCGCCAACACCTTCATCGCGTGGCAAGGCATTCAGACAGTGCTCTCGTACTGCGTGCTCGCGGTTGCCACGGCGATGTACGTGCGTTCGCCTCAAGCGTCGGTGCCCATCATCGCCATGATGGGTGTGCGATTCCTGTGGTGGGCAATGTGGGGTGGTACGAACGGTCGTGTAGGGTGGGATCCCTATACCAACAATCCCGACGACTTCGGCGGGCTGATGGTGCAGGGCGCGGCGCTCTGCTTCTGGTTCGGCCTCGCGGCGCGCGTTCGCTGGCAGCGCTGGCTGATGTTCGCGCTTTCTCTGTACTCCATCCTCGGCGTCGTCTCGTCCCTCGCCCGGGGGGCGTTCCTCGCGCTCGTGGCAGTCACGCTCGTGGTCTGGCTGCGGTCCCATCGCAAACTCGCGACGGGCGCCGGGATCCTCGCCGGCGTCCTGGTTGTCGTCCTTGCCGCCAACATCCTGGTTGACAGCGGCGCACAGGCTCAGGTGAGACGCGATCGGAGTGGCACGTTTTGGGAGATGATCATGTCCACGTTCGAGGAGGGGACCGAGTCGGGCACTGGAGCGCACCGGATGTCGCTGTGGACGGCGGCGGTCAAGGTCTGGCAAAGCCATCCTGTATTTGGCGTAGGTCCAGGCAATTTCGGCGTGTACGCTTCGCAGTTTTTCCAGCCCGGTGAAATCGAGGGATTCGAGAACCCCGCGATTTTCTGGGGCCTCAACGTCCATAGCGCGTATTTCCAGATATTGAGCGAATTCGGCGTCGTGGGAGCCGCGGCGTTCATTTGGTTGATGGTGGATTTCGTGCGGAAGAATCGCGCTTTGCGGCGCCCGGACGCGATAGCGCGCTGGGCGGCGCTCGGCATGTCGGACAAGCTCGACCTCCGGAGCCTTTCGTTGGCGCTGGAGTCCGCCGTTCTCGCTATCGCGCTGGTCAACGCGATTTACTCGGCGTTTCTGCAGCCCTGGTGGTTCACGTTGTGGGTGTTGAATCGAACCTTGTGGGGGCTTGCCTGCGCTCCAGCGGAGTCGCGTCACGCCACGATGCGCTTCATGCGCAGAGGATCCGTTCGGCAACGTCGGCTGACTGCCTGATCCCCCGAAGCCGCTGAGCCATTCGTCGACGGATCGCGTTCACATGCCCATCCACCGCGAACGGCCGATTTCGGCTTTCGTCGTTTTCGGCGATGACTGGGGCCGGCACGTGTCGACGTTGCAACATCTCTTCGGGCGAATTGCGCAACACGCTACCGTCATCTGGATAAACGGCATCGGCCAGCGCGAACCTTCGCTCTCGGACATCGGTCGTGCACTGCAGAAGCTTGGAGCGATGATACGTCGCGATCGTGCGCGGAGCTCCCCATCAGCCCGCGGCCGGATGGCACCGCCGCAGCACATCATCGAGCCGCGCGTCCTGCCATGGCACTCGAATCGACTCGTCTCGGCGATCAACCGTGCTTCGCTGAAGCGCGATATCCAGATGTCACTCAAGCGCGCCGGCGTCGGTGACTTTGTCATGGTCACCGGATCTCCGCCGTCGGCCAACGTCATTGGCGAGTGCGGCGAAAGCGCCTCCATCTATTTCTGCATGGACGACTTTCTCCTTCTGCCCGGCACGTCGCCCCGCATGATTGCTCCCCTCGAGCAAGAACTGCTGCGACGCGTCGATGCCGTGGTCGCTACCGCGCAACGTCTCGTCGAGACGAAGGTGTCCGTCAGCGGTCGTGGGTTCTATCTGCCGCAAGGCGTCAACTACGAACACTTCGCAACTGGTCGGGCGACTCCCGCGGAGCTTCGAGATCTCCCGCGTCCAATTGTGGGATTCGCCGGAGGAGTGGGCCCCGCAGTCGATCTCGCGACGCTTCATGCCATCTGCGAAACCATACCAAATGGTTCGGTTGTCCTGGTTGGTCCCGTGACCGTGCCACGGGAGTCTCTCGTCGCGCCGAACCTGCATGTCTTCGGCCCACGACCCTATGAAGACCTTCCCGCGTACGTTCAGGCATTCGACGTCGGCATCATTCCTTACGTCGAGAATGACTGGACTCGAACGGTCGATTCATTGAAGTTGCTAGAGTACCTCGCGGCTGGCGTTCCCGTCGTCGCGTCCCCACTTCCCGAAGTACGGAAGTACTCGTCTGCCGTTTTGACCGCGCGTCTGGGTCGGGAGTTCGCGGAAGCCGTCAAAGCGAATTTGGCGCCCTCTGGCAGCGCTCGTGGTGAGGTGGCACAGGCGTTTGCCGCCAACCACTCCTGGGAGCGCCGCGCAGCCAGGCTTCTCGATATCGTCGACGAGGTGTGCGTCGCCAAATCCAGGCCCGGCGGACCGCCGATGCGGGGCTGAGCCCCCGGTCGCAACCCTTCCCGTCACAAGGGGTTTCTCGCACAGGCGACAGGGGTGAGCGCGCGCCCGCACCACTCTGTGGCATCGACGCATCACCTGTCGGTTCCTGAGGCGGCCCGGGTTAAGATTCAGGTGGCGCGGTTACCTATTCGCGTGGCACCCTTTTGGCACATGGCCGCCTCCGGCAGCTATCCCGCCCATGCCCCTGTCGCAGCAGCAAAATCTGCTTCGGTCAGGCCTCCAGCCGTTAGCCCCGCCCCCACGTGATCCACACAACTCAGCATTCTCCACGACTGCCAACGTCGAGCCTCACCGGCGAGCCCACACGGGCACCCGCCCTGCGGCTGCCGACGGTGTCCGTCGTCATACCGGTCTACAATAGCGAGCTGTCGCTGCGAGTGCTCCTCGAGCGCCTCTCCCTCGTGCTGCCGACGATCGCCCGCCAGTACGAGGTGATCCTCGTGAACGACGGCAGCAAGGACGGCAGCTGGCGTGTGATCGAGGAGCTGGCCGAACGGTACGGCTGGGTGTGTGGGATCGACATGTTCCGGAACTATGGGCAGCACAACGCGCTGCTCTGTGGCGTACGCGCTGCGCGTCATGAGATCGTCGTGACCATGGACGACGATCTGCAGCATGCGCCCGAACAGCTGCCTCTGCTGCTCGATCAGCTGGCGAGCGGGTACGACGTCGTCTATGGCACTCCGCTGGAGCATCCCCATGAGCTGTGGCGGAACCTGGCGTCGAAGGTGACCAAGCTGGCGCTGCAAACGGCGATGGGCGCCGAGACAGCACGAAAGGTCAGCGCGTGGCGCGTGTTCCGTACCCAGCTGCGGGATTCCTTCATGGACTACCGCAGTCCTTTTCTGTCGCTGGACGTCCTGTTGACCTGGGGAACGACGCGGTTTTCCTCGGTCGCCGTGACGCACGAGCCGCGCAAGCTGGGCAAATCGAACTACACGTTCCGGAAGCTGATCACGCACGCGCTCAACATGATGACCGGCTTCAGCGTGCTTCCGTTGCAGATGGCCAGCGTCATCGGCTTCGCCTTCACGCTGTTCGGCATCGGCGTGCTCGCGTATGTCGTGATCAGGTACCTGCTGCACGGGTCAGCGGTGGCGGGTTTTCCGTTTCTGGCGTCGACGATCGCGATCTTCTCTGGCGCGCAGCTCTTCGCGCTGGGCATCATCGGCGAGTACCTGGCGCGGATGCACTTCCGGATGATGGAGCGGCCGACGTACACCGTCAGAACGAGGACGCGGTGACGGAGGCGCCATGCCGACTTCTGGAATGGGACACCCAATTCTTCGGTTACCGCGTTGCTCGAGTGGAGGCGCAACGGATCGACGCGTCCACCTGCGAGGCGGTGCTCGCGTGGTGCCGGCACCGCCAAGTGACGTGTCTGTATTTTCTGGCGGCTGCCGACGACGCCGAAACGGTCCGAGTGAGCGAGCAAGCGGGGTTCGCGTTCGTCGATATCCGGCTTGTGCTGGCGCTGGATCTTGAGCGCTCAGCCTTGGGCGACATCGCAACGAGGGACGGCACCGCGTTTCGCGACGCCATTCCGGCCGACGTGCCGGCGCTCGAACGGATTGCGGCGGACGTGCATCGCGACTCGCGTTTTTTCTTCGACGCGCGCGTCCCTCGCGAGCGCGCCGAAGCGTTGTACACGACGTGGATCCGCCGCAGCATCCTCGAGGGCTTCGCGGACCACGTCATCGTTGCCGAGGTGGATGGAGCCGTGCGTGGGTATGTGACGGGACGGCGTGAGGCGGACGGCACGGGCAGCATTGGACTGATCGGCGTGAGCGCCGAGGCACGGGGGCGATCTGTCGGCAGCAATCTCGTCCGCGCGTCGCTGACGCGGTTCGCGTCCGACGGCATCAAGCGCGTCACGGTGGTAACGCAGGGCAGGAATGTCGGCGCGCAGCGTACGTATCAACGCGCCGGATTTCTCAGTCACTCGGTGAGGCTATGGTATCACAAGTGGTTCCAATGACCAGCGTTCGGCCACCTTCGGCCCCGGCTGCGATGATTCCATTCAATCGTCCCGCGTTCACCGGCCGCGAGGAGGCCTACATGCGGCAGGCGGTCGAGGGAGGGCATCTCTCGGGTGACGGTCCGTTCACGAAACGATGCCACAAGTTTCTCGAGTCGGCGCTCCAGGTCCCGAAGGTGCTGCTGACCACTTCGTGCACCCACGCGCTCGAGATGTCCGCGCTGCTGCTCGAGATCCAGCCCGGAGACGAGGTGATCGTCCCTGCCTTCACGTTCGTGTCGACGATCAACGCCTTCGTGCTGCGCGGCGCGAGACCGGTGTTCGCGGACATCCGGCCGGACACGCTGAATCTCGACGAGCGCAAGCTCGAGGCGCTCGTCACTCCGCGCACGCGCGCCATCGTACCGGTGCATTATGCCGGCGTGGGGTGCGAAATGAACGCGATCATGGAGATCGCCACGCGTCATGGCGTCGCGGTCGTCGAGGACAACGCGCATGCGCTGTTCGCGAAATATCACGGCAGGTACCTCGGCACCTTCGGCGCCTTTGCAACCCAGAGCTTTCACGAGACGAAGAACTTCTCCTGCGGCGAGGGAGGTGCGCTGGTCATCAACGATCGCCGCTTCATCGAGCGCGCGGAGATCGTGCGGGAGAAGGGCACGAATCGGAGCCGCTTTTTTCGGGGGCAGATCGACAAGTACACGTGGGTCGACCTCGGATCGAGCTACCTGCCCTCGGATCTCTTGGCGGCGGTGCTCGCCGCCCAACTCGAGCAGCGCGACACGATCCAGGCCACGCGGAAGCGCATCTGGGAGACCTATGATCGGGCGCTCGCGTCCTGGTCCCGCGAGACGGGCATTCAACGGCCGCAGGTGCCCGCGCACTGCGACCAGGCGTACCACATGTACTATCTGCTCCTGCCGACGCTCGAGCGCCGCACCGCGTTCATCTCGCATCTGCGTGCGAACGGCGTGGCCGGCGTCTTTCACTATGGGCCGCTGCATCTCTCGGACGTCGGCCGGCGATACGGTGGCGCGCCAGGGGACTGTCCGATCACCGAGGACATCAGCGATCGGCTCGTGCGGCTGCCCTTCTTCAATACGCTCGCCGAAGACGACCAGCAGCACGTGATCGACACCGTGGTTGGCTTCGACGGATGATGAAAGGAATCATTCTCGCTGGCGGTGCCGGCACACGGCTGTATCCCGCCACGCAGGTGATCAGCAAGCAGCTGCTCCCCGTGTACGACAAGCCGAT
>Ga0070696_100000777_pt1 | contig 20510 bp, 12 predicted proteins | sample KBSK1253metaG_FD_65474 | JGI IMG/M metagenome (GOLD analysis project Ga0070696, IMG submission 65474) | Corn, switchgrass and miscanthus rhizosphere microbial communities from Kellogg Biological Station, Michigan, USA - KBS K1-25-3 metaG | ecosystem: Host-associated > Plants > Roots >... | reverse complement strand
CCAGGCCCGGGCCGCGCGCGATGTTGCGCAGGCCCAAATCGCCCGTACCAAGGCGATCATTGCGCGCAAGACTATCCGTGCGCCCTTCCGCGCCCGGATCGGCATTTCCGACGTTCATCCAGGCCAGTACCTGAACGAGGGGACCAAGCTCACAACCCTCCAGGGCGTGGCTCAGGATGCCCACGTGGACTTTACCGTCGCCCAGCGGGTAGCGGCTGGTCTGCACGTGGGAGACAGCGTCGCGGTCGTTGCCGGCAGCGTGGCCACTCCCATCGTTGCCAAAATCGTGGCGATCGACTCGCGAGTGGACCCCACTACCCGAAATGCCACAGTTCGCGCCCGGCTCAAAGACGCCGAAAAGGTCTCCGCCCCCGGCGCGTCGGTTCGGGTCCTGGTGCCTGCGGGGGCGCCGGGCAAGGCGGTCGCGATCCCGGTGAGTGCGCTCCGCAAGGGACCGGGAGGCGACCAGGTGTTCGTGATCACGCCCGACAAGAATGGAAAGCCGCGCGCCCACGCGCGGTCGGTGCGCAGCGGCGAGGTCCTGGGTGACACGGTCCTGATCCTTGACGGCCTCAAGGCCGGCGAGCTAGTGGCGACGTCGGGCTCCTTTAAGCTGCGGGACTCGGTTCTGGTCGCTGTGGCCGATTCTACCAATGGTACGGGCGGGGCTAAGTAATCATGAAATCGTTCACCGACGTTTTCATCCGGCACCCGGTCCTCGCCGCGGTGGTCAACCTGGCCATCGTGGTGGTTGGCTGGCGGGCGGCGACTACTCTGCCGGTACAGCAGTACCCCAAGATTGAAAGCTCATCCGTGGTGATCACCACGGTCTACTATGGGGCGAGTGCGGAAACCGTCCGCGGCTTCCTCACCACCCCAATCGAGCGCGCGGTCTCCGCGATCGGCGGGGTAGACTACGTCGAGTCCACCAGCCGGGCCGGCGTCAGCACCATAACCATTCATCTCAAGCTCAACCACAACAGCACCGCGGCCCTGGCCGAGGTGACCGCTAGGCTGCAACAGGTGCGCTCGGAGCTGCCGGCGGAGGCCGAGCCACCGGTCGTGGAGGTGCAGCGGGCCGACCGGCCGTACGCCTCGTTCTATCTGAGCTTCACGTCCACCCAGCGTGACGGCCCCGCCATCACTGACTGGCTGTCGCGCACCTTGCAGCCGCAGCTCTCCACGCTGCAAGGGGTGCAACGGGTCAGCATCGAGGGCGGGCGGCAGCTCGCCATGCGGATCTGGATCGACCCCGAGCGGCTGGCCGCCCTCAACCTCGCCCCTGGCGACGTGCAGGCGGCGCTCCGCCGCAACAACTATCTCGCCGCGGTGGGCCAGACCAAGGGCAACCTGGTCCAGGTCAACCTGCTGGCGAATACCGATCTCCGCACGGTCGAGGAGTTCAAGAACCTGATCGTAGCCGACCGGAACGGCGCCATCGTCCGGCTGAGCGACGTGGCGAACGTGGAGCTCGGCGCCGAGGAAGCCGACTTCGTCGCCAAGTACGGGACCAAGGAAGGCGTCTACCTCGGGGTCTGGCCCCTGATCGGCGTCAACGAGATCGAGGTCGCGCACCGCCTGAAGGCAGAGATGGAGCGCATCCGCCCGACCCTGCCCAAAGACATCGACATGCAGCTGGTCTACAGCGCAACGGTGTTCATGGAGGATGCGCTCACCGAGATCACCAAGACGCTGGGCGAGACCATCATGATCGTCGGTCTCGTGGTGTTCCTGTTCATGGGCTCGCTGCGCACCGCGCTGGTGCCGCTGGTGGCCATGCCGGTCTCCCTGATCGGCGCGGCGATCTTCATGTACCTCCTCGGCTTCAGCCTCAACCTGCTCACCATTCTCGCCATCGTGCTGTCGGTGGGTTTGGTGGTGGACGACGCGATCGTCGTGGTGGAGAACGTCGAGCGACACGTGCGCGAGGGGAGGTCCCGACTCGACGCTGCGCTGATCGGCGCCCGAGAGCTGGTGGGTCCGATCATCGCGATGACCATCACGCTGGCCACGGTATACACCCCCATCGCCTTCCAGGGTGGCCTCACTGGCTCGCTCTTCCTCGAGTTCGCCATCACCCTAGCCGCGGCGGTGGTGCTGTCGGGCGTCGTGGCCGTTACCCTCTCGCCGGTAATGAGCTCCAAGTTCGTACACTCGCATGGCGAGGAGGGGCGGCTGACTCGACTGGTCAACCGTGCGTTTGAGGCAGTGCGCCGGACCTACGGCCGGCTGCTCGACGGGGCATTGCAGATGCGCGGAGGAATTGTGGCCGCGGCAGTGTTCGTGATGCTGGCGATCTGGCCGCTCTACTCCTTCTCCCGTCGTGAGCTCGCACCGGTGGAAGACCAGAGCCACATCAGCTTCTTCATGCAAGCCTCGCCCGATGCATCGCTGACGGCGAGCAATCGCGCCTCACTCGAGGTGGTCAACCGGGTGCAGAAGTTCCCCGAGGCCAAGTTCATGTGGTCGCTGGTCGGGTCGTGGGGCGGCTTCGGCGGCATGGTGGCGAAGAACTGGAAGGAGCGCGCCCGAACGACCGAGCAGATGTACGGCGAGGTCTTCGGCGCGGTCTCCTCCGTGCCCGGACTCCGGGTCTTCCCCCGGTTGGATCCGCCGCTTCCGACGCCGGGTCAGTACGACGTCGAGCTGGTGCTGGAGAGCGACCAGCCGCCCGAGCAGATGCTGGAGACCGTGGGCAAGGTGGTGGGTGCCGGCTGGCAGAGCGGCAAATTCCTGTACGTAGACACCGATCTCAAGATCGACCTGCCCGAGGCTCGAGTCATTGTAGATCGGGACCAGGTGGCCGACCTCGGCCTCGACCTGGCCAGCGTCGGCCAGGAGCTGGGCACGCTGCTCGGCGGGGCGTACGTGAACCGGTTCAACTTCTATGACCGGAGCTACAAGGTCATTCCCCAGATCGGCGAGGCCGACCGCGCCAGCATCGCACCGCTGCTCGACCTCAAGATCAAGACGCCGAGCGGGGAGCTGGTGCCGGTATCCACCTTCACCCACATCGAGACCAGCACCGCGCCGAGGACGCTGAACCGGTTCTCCCAGCGGAATGCGGTGCGGATCTTCGGCGGGGTCAAGCCGGGCGTCACCAAGGAGGAAGGACTCAACGTCCTGGAGTCCGCGGCGAACGCGGTGAAGGGCCCTGGCCTGGCGATCGATTATGCCGGCGAATCGCGACAGATTCGCCGGGAAGGGTCGGCGCTAGCGGTCACGCTGGGCTTTGCGCTGGTGCTGATCTACCTGGTGCTGGCCGCGCAGTTCAAGAGCTTCCGTGACCCGCTGATCGTGCTGTTGGGGTCGGTGCCTCTGGCGATCTCCGGAGCGCTGCTCTTCAGCTTCATGGATCTCACCACCATCAACATCTACTCCCAGGTAGGATTGATCACCCTGGTGGGCTTGATCGCAAAGAACGGTATTCTGATCGTGGAATTCGCCAACCGGCTGCAAGAGCGGGGAATGGCCAAGCTGGCCGCGGTCCGCGAGGCGGCGATCACCCGGCTCCGTCCCGTGCTGATGACCTCGGCAGCGACTGTGTTTGGCCACTTCCCGCTGGTGCTGGCGACGGGGCCTGGCTCCGCGGCACGAAACAGCATCGGTACCGTGCTGGTGACTGGCATGGTGGTCGGAACGGTTTTCACCCTCTTCGTGGTGCCGGTGTTCTACCTGTTGATGGCAACCGAGCACCATCCAGAGCTGGTGCCGGAGGAGATCGAGGAGGCGTCCCTCGGGCTGGAGCCGAGCCTGGTGGAAGCTTGAGGACGCAGACGACGTAGAGGACGTAGAGGAAGCAGAGAACGTAGTAAAGGTTCGTCATCCCGAGCACAGCGAGGGTTGCTCCGTCGGGATGACGAGCTTCCCTTTGCGTCCTCTGCGTCCTCTGCGTCTTCTCCGTCCTCTGATCAACCTGCGACCTCTTGCCTCACCCGTTCGGGTTCTTCGCCCAGCCAGTCCGGATGGGTCGCGGTGGCATCGTAGATCGACGTGGTCTTGAACAGCTCGAACTCGCCGCTCGAGGCCGCTTTGGCCGTCCTGGCCAAGAGCGCCTGCACCTCGTCCCCGGTCATCGGGTGGAAGGTGCGGACCGCCTCCAACGCCTGATCCAGAATCTCCATGCTGTCGCAGCCCGTGATCACCACCGACGTGGGCAGGTTGAGGGCGTAGTGGAGGCACTCGATCGCCGTCACGACTCTGGACTTGAGGATGAGTCCGTTGGCAATGGGCTTCATCCCCAGCACTCCGATCTGCGGTTTGACCAGCTCGGGAAGGACCAGCTTCTCGAAGCTGCGGTAGTGCGCGTCCATCACGTTGAGCGGCATCTGGACGGTATCGAAGGCGAACCCATTCTCTCTGGCCACCTCGAGCATGTGCAGGTGGATGTGGGGGTCTTTGTGGCCGGTGAAGCCGATGTAGCGCAGCTTGCCGGCGTCCCGAGCCTCGACCAGCGCGGCGTTCGCGCCCTCCGGGTCGAAGACCCGGTGGGGATCCTCGAAGCGAAGGATCTCATGATGCTGGACCAGGTCGATACGATCGGTCTGCAGGCGGCGGAGTGATTGGTTCAGTTGTCGCGTCGCCTCGCGCTTGGACCGCCCGTCGATCTTGGTCATCAGGAAGACTTTGTCCCGGTAGCCCTCCTTGAGCACCTTGCCCATCCGGAGCTCGCTCTGCCCTTCGTTGTAGTCCCAGGAGTTGTCGAGGAAGGTGATGCCGCGATCGATGGCGCTACGGACGATGCGGAGGCTCGTCCGCTCGTCGACATGTTTGAGGGCGAGGTGCCACCCACCCAGACCGATTGCAGAGACCCGCTCGCCGGTGCGGCCGAGAACACGGGAAGCCAAACCGTCAGGGCGCGCGCTCATGCCACCCTCGCGGGCGCGCCCCTAATCAGCCGCTCCGTCAGCTCCGCCAGTTGCCTTCGGGCGTCTCGATCGAACGCCTGAGGATCCGGCCGGGCCCGCTCCAACCCGTTGAAGTACAGCCCGGTCCATCCCTCCAGATCACGGGAGAGCGACAGGTGCATCACGGCGTCCGCTCCCTCCCCCACGCTCGATGCTGGGGAGATCCCGCTCTCGTGCACCATGTGGGTGTCCATGAAAGTCGCCGGATGCAGTGAGTTGACCGTAATTCCCCGCCTCTTCAACTCCTCGGCCAGATCCATGGTCCACATGATCATTGCCAGCTTGCTCTGCCGGTAGGCGCGTTGCCCGGTGTAGCCACGAGTCAGCATCGGATCTCTGAAGTCGAGCTCCTGCTGCCCGGCCGAGGCCACGTTCACAATCCGGGCCGGTACGTCCGCCTCTATTAAAGGAAGCAGCAGGTTCGTGAGTAACACCGGGGCGAGATAGTTTACCGTGAAGCGGAGCTCATAGCCCTCCGCGCTGGTCTGGCGTGGCTGGCCCCGCGGACCGAAGCCGATCCCCGCGTTGTTGATCAGGAGCCTGAGCCGGTCGTGGTCTCGCCGTATCGCCTCGGCCAGCTGGTGCACCTCGGTGAGAGAGCCGAAGTCTGCCTGGTAGAAGGTTGCTCTCCCGCCTGCCGCCTCGACTGCCCTTCGAACCTGCTCGCCTCGCGCCCGGTTGCGGCCATGCAGCAAGACGTTCGCGCCGGTCGCGCCCAAACGTTCCGCCACTTGCCTTCCCAGACCGTCGGTCGAGCCGGTGACCAGGACGGGGTGTCCTCTCAGGGTCGTCGCCTCCGCACTCATGGGTGTCATACTGCAGCGTCGCGGGCGGAGTGCCCGTGAGCGGGCTCACAGAGGCCATCGTGACCAGCTTGCCTTCGGGTCTACCAGGAGTCAGATTCTCTCGTCCCCACCCTTCAGCTGCGTCTTCGTCGACTCGCCGTCTCATTTCGTATCGGGGCCTAATGCGACCAGGCCGTCGCCTGCTTGCTGTTGCTACTCTCGCGAGCTTTTCCACGACGTGGTTTGGCTGTGGCGGCGGCGGTGCCGACATCACCGCTCCCCCTGTCGGCACCCTGGAGATCACCACCATCACCACGGGCCCGGAGCCGGACCCGGATGGCTACTTCGTTAGCCTAGACGGCGCCGAGCCAATAGCCATCGGTCCCAATGCCGACTTGAGCCTGACCGATCTGCTCGCGGGCGTGCACACCGTCGAGCTGTCGGGCCTGGCCGGCAACTGCACCGTGTCCGGCGGCAGTCGGATCGAGGTGAGCGTTACGGTGGCCGACGTCGCGACCGCGAATTACGCCGTCACTTGCGCGCCGACCACCGGCACGATCCAGGTCTCCACCACTTCGACCGGCGATCCGGCCGACGCCAATGGCTACCGGCTGCTCCTGGATGGGGTGGACACCCAGCCGATCGCGGGGCAAGCCACACTCGCGATTGCCTCCGTCTCGCCGGGGAGTCATTCGGTGGGTCTCGGCGATCTGGCGGGGAACTGTGCGGTCACGGGTGACAACCCACGTGCACTCACGGTCGCTGCCGGGGCGACCGCGACCGTGGCTTTCGAGATCGTCTGCCAGGCGGCACCGCCCACCTCCGGTGCGCTGGAGCTCACTACCTCGACGAGTGGGCCCAGTCCGGACCCCGACGGTTACCAATTCAGGATCGACAACGGCACAGCTCAGACGATCGGGGTTAACGCAAGCGCGACGGTCTCGAGTCTGACGCCGGGTCCCCACACCGTCGAGCTCATCGGTGTGGCGGGCAACTGCGCCGTCGGCCAGAACCCGCGCGGATTCAACGTGCCTGCCGGCGGCAGCGTCCAGGTCGCCTTTGTGGTGACCTGCAACGCCACCGCTGGCGGCCTGACAGTGACGATCGCGGGACTGCCAAGTGGGACCGTTGCCGCGGTGACGGTTACCGGTCCCGGCGGGTTTAGTACAGAGCTGACGGCCACTCAGACCCTGACGGGCTTGACCCCGGGCAATTACACGGTGGCAGCCTCCGAGGTCTCAAGCGGCAACACTCGCTATCCGCCGAGCCCGGCGAGTCAATCGGTCTCCGTGGCAGCAGGTGCCACGGCGAGCGCGACGGTCACCTACGGGCCCGCGGCCGGACCTACGCTCAACCTCAGGATCGATAGCTGGCAGCTAACCCAGAGCGTACAGACTTCCCGCAATGACATCCCGATGGTGGCCAACCGCGACGGGTATCTACGGGTGTTCGTGGTCTCCAACCAGACAACCACGGCGGCTCCAAGTGTGCGGGTGCGGCTGTTCCGAAACGGCTCGCTCACCTCGACCCTGACCATCCCGGCGCCTGGTCCCTCGACCCCAACCAGCAAGACCGAGAGCCGGCTGACCAGCTCATGGAACGTGAAGATCCCGCCATCGGCTTTCGGGCCGGGTTTCTCCCTGCTGGCCGACGTGGATCCGGGGAACGCGATCCCGGAAACCGACGAGAGCGACAATGTCTTCCCCGCCTCCGGGGTGCCCCAAACATTCCAGGTGCAGACACTGCCGACCCTCGCCGTGCGGTTCGTTCCTGTGAAACAGGAAGCGAATGGACTCCAGGGTGACGTCTCTGACGCGAACCGGTCGCGGTTCCTGGACATGATCCGCCGGATGTACCCGGTGGCCACCGCCGACGGGGACCTGCACGCGGTCTACACGAGCACCACGACGAACCCGCTCCAGCCAGGCGACGCGAACGGGGCGTGGGTGACGATCCTGGGCGAGGTGGAGGCGCTGCGAGTAGTGGAGGGGACCAACCGTAACTATTACGGCGTAGTGCGGCGGGGCTACTCCTCCGGAATCGCGGGCTTGGGCTACGTCGGACTGCCCAGTGCGATCGGGTTCGACGACGAATTCGATCGGAGCCGGGTCATGGCCCACGAGATCGGGCACAACTTTGGCCGGCTGCACACGCCCTGCGGCAACCCCCCGGGCGTGGATCCCGACTATCCCTACCCAGCCGGAAACATCGGAGTCTTTGGCATCGACATGCAGCACGAAGAGCTGAGGGATCCGAACTCACCCGACATCATGGGCTACTGCGCCAATCCCTGGGTCAGCGATTACACCTATCGGGCGATACTGGCTTCTCGCATCGGGACCGGGCGGATTGTGGCGCTAAGCTCGGGCTTGGCGCAGCGCTGCCTGCTGGTGTGGGGCCGCATTGTCAACGGAGCCCCGGTGCTCGAGCCTGCATTCGAGATCGTGACCCGGCCCAGCCTGCCGACGGCCCGAGGTCAATACTCGGTGGAAGGCCGTGCCGCGGATGGCTCGCCGCTCTTCAGCCTGTCCTTCGACGCGGCGCTGGTGGCGGATGATCCGCGCGGCACCCGCCAGTTTGCCTTTGCCGTCCCATTGGGCAACGCCCCCGCGATCGGCGGCCTGCGGCTGACTGCTCCCGGTGGGGCGGCCGAGTTGGCCCCCGCCGTTCGCGCGGCTCCCGCCGTTCCCGCCGATCTGCAGGCCCACCGAGTCGCGGGCGGTTTGGCCCTGCGCTGGAACCCCGCGGCGCATCCCATGGTCATGGTCCGCGACCCGCAAACCGGAGAGGTGCTGTCGTTCGCACGGGGTGGCCAGGTGGAGATCTCCACGACTAGAAGCGACGTCGAGGTGGTGGCATCGGATGGGGTGGGAAGCACGAGCTGGGGGGTGGTGAAGCCGTGAAGCGTGAAACGCTTCACGCCTTTCTGTTTCTACCTCACCTCAAACAGATCACTGAACAGGAACGGCTCCGGCCCGTGCGGCCCGAGTTCCGGTAAGTCGTCGGTGAGTGCCCGCAGCCGGTACTTTCCCTTGCTGTCGATTTGCAGGTTGAAGGTAGACACGCCATCCACGCTGCCTACAAAGCGCTCGCCCTTCAGGGGATCGTTATTCGGTTCGTCCTTCCCATCCTGGAACAGCCCCAGATAGATCACGATGCCAGACAACGGCACCACATCGCCGTTGGAATCGACCAGAGCCGCCTGGACCGAAAACGACTCGTTCTTTTTCACGTCCCGCGGCTGCACCAGGTAAACCAGATGGTCCACCTTGGTCCCGGCTGGAGTTACGTTGATCTCGACCGTATCGCTCAGAATCACCGACCCATTGACCATAGCGGACACCACTTTGGTCCCCGGCGACGTGCTCTGGAGAGTGCCGGTCGCGATGCCGTCGGCTCCGGTGGTGCCGGAGGGTTGGGTCAGCGTATTGCCATCGCCAGTCGCCTGGAGCACCACGGTCGCGCCCTCGATTGGATCGCCATTATCGTCGAGGACTCTGACCGTAATCGTGGAGGTTTCGCTCGCGACGGCGATCGAGGTCGGATCCGCCGAGATGGTGGAGCGCTCGGCGCTGGGCGTGCCCCCGCCACCGCCTCCACCGTCGGTGGTCGCCGTCGCCGTAAAGGTCACGCTGCCGACGCCGGGAACCTGGGCCTGGACCGTGTTCGCTCCCGCCGCGGGACCCAGAGTCCAAATAGCAGTGGCGTAGCCGTCCGCATCGGTTGTGCCGGTCGCCGGACTGATGCTCCCGCCGCCGGCCTGCACCGACCAGAGGATGGTCCGATTGGGGAGCCCGTTTCCGGCCGGATCTACCGCCCGCACGAGGAGCGCACTGTCCAGCTGGGCGCCGGCCGGCCCCTGCTGGCCATTTCCTTGTACCACTTGAACTTGCGGTTGCTCATCGCCCCCTGGCAGCACCAGGTCTCCCCCTCCGCAGCCCCACAGGGCAAGGGCGGAGAGCGAGGCTGCCACACAGGCGACGGAGCGGAGCGGGGCCATCTTGTACCTACGTTACTTCCAGTTTCGGCGGTGGGACAGGATGTCCGTCACATACTGTTTGCCTCGGACCAGCCTCCCATTAGCTTCGCATCGCCACCATCACAAACCGGAGGAGCCATGCGCACTCCTATCGCGTCAGCCTTTGGCCCTACTCGGTCACCTTCGATAGCCCCTGGCACGTTTGAGTACGACTTCTCGGTCCATCCCTCCCAGGTGACGGGGCGGATAGTGGTGCGATAGTCCCTCGTGAGCCCTATTCCTCCGCAGCTGGCCGAGGCTCTGGGCGAGCGCTACCGGCTCGAGCGCGAGCTCGGCCACGGCGGCATGGGGGCGGTCTACCTCGCCGAAGACCTCAAGCATCACCGGAAGATCGCGATCAAGGTGCTCCATCCCGCGCTGGCCGCTTCGGTCGGGCCAGAGCGATTTCTCCGCGAGATCGAGGTCGCCGCCCACTTACAGCATCCCGGTATCCTGCCGCTACACGACAGTGGTCAGGCGGGAGAATACCTCTACTACATCATGCCATACGTCGAGGGCGAGTCGTTGCGCGACCGCTTGGCGCGCGACAGCGAGCTCCCGATCCAGGAAGCGGTCAAGCTGCTCTCCGAGGTGCTCGACGCGCTCGCCTATGCCCACAGCAAGGGCGTGGTTCACCGCGACATCAAGCCCGACAATGTGATGCTCTCCAGCCACCACGCGCTGGTCACCGACTTCGGGGTGGCCAAGGCGCTGGGCGATTCGGCCGGCCCGGGCTTCGTGACGACGGCAGGTCTGGCCCTCGGCACGCCGAGCTACATGGCGCCGGAGCAAGCGCTCGCTGGGCGGGAGATCGACTATCGGGCCGATCTCTACGCCGTTGGGGTAATGGGCTACGAGCTACTCACCGGGCGGCTGCCATTCGTCGGAGGAAATCCGCAACAGGTTGTCGCGGCGCATCTGACCCTCCCGCCCGAAGAGGTGACCACTCATCGCTCGGCGATCCCTCCGCAGCTCGCGCGGGTGATCATGCGCGCGCTGGAGAAGCGGCCGGCCGACCGTTGGCAGAGCGCGGCTGAGATGCAGGCCCGGCTGGAACCGCTGCTCTCGCCGGCGCCCGAGACTATGCCGACAGCTCCGGCAGCAACTCCCGGATCTCGCACCCGTCCTCGACTGATCTGGCCGGTCGTTGGAGGACTCCTCACCTGCAGCGCGGCGCTTCTAGTCCTCTTCTCCCGCCGGCCTGACTCCGAGATCGGCTTCGGTCGTCGAGTGCAGCTGACGCTCGACCCCGGCCTGGAAATCGACCCGGCGATCTCACCAGACGGACGCTTCGTGGCCTATGCGGCGGGCGCAATGCCGGCGCTGGAGATCCGAGTGCGTCAGGTGGACGGCGGCGCCGCGATTGCCCTCGCGACGCAGGTCGGGCGGCCGCAGCGGTTCCCCAGCTGGTCGGCCGATGGCAAGCGGATCATGTTTCGGTCCCCTCGCGGCATCGAGATCGCGCCCGCGCTGGGTGGCGCGGCCAATCTGCTGGTGCCCGATGAGCAGGCCGGATCGCCTGGCGGGGGCGATCCGTGGGGGAGCAGTGGCTTTCTCATGCCGGTCACCTGGTCGCCCGACGGCGAGCGCGTCGCGTACGTCCGATCGGATTCCCTCTACGCGCTCAGCTTGGATGATGCGAGAACGCGACTGTTGGCCCAGGGTGGTGAGATGCACTCTTGCTCCTGGTCGCCCAACGGTGGCTGGATCGCCTGCGTGAGGGGCAACCGGCAGTCGCAGCAGCCCAGCTTCTTCTTCGGGAACAAGGGCCAGGGTTCGATCTGGGTAATCCCGGTGGCCGGCGGCGCGCCGGTACAGATCACTGACAACGGTTCCTATCACGCCAGTCCGACCTGGGTGCCCGGGGCACGTGGGGCAGCCCTGCTCTTTCTCTCCAACCAGGACGGTGGCCTCGACGCGTACCGCGTCGGGTTGCGACCCGGCGGGCAACCCGAGGGTCCGGCGCGTAGGCTCACGACCGGTCTCAACGCCCAGTCCATCAGCCTATCCGCCGACGGTCGGCGACTGGCCTACTCAGTATTTACCGAAAGCTCCAACGTGTGGTCCTTGCCGATTCCCGCTACTGCCGCTGCCCCCAGCTCGGTCCGCCAGGCGGAGCCCGTCACCAGCGGAAATCAGGTAACTGAAGGATTCGACGTCTCGCCCGACGGTCGCTGGCTGGCATTCGACTCCGATCGAAGCGGGAACGCAGATCTGTACCGCCAGCCGCTTGGGGGTGGCGAGCCGGAGCAGCTTACCACTGATCCGGCCGACGACTTCTGGCCGAACTGGTCGCCCGACGGGCGGGAGATTGTGTTTCATGCGTTCCGCGAAGGCCGGCGCCATCTCTTCATCATGTCGTCCGACGGAAGGGAGCGGCAGCAGATCACTTTCGGCGCGGACGATGAGCGCACCGGCGAATGGAGTCCGGACGGCCGTACGCTCTATTTCCTGCGCAACTTCAACGGACCGGGAAGCGAGGTGAGGAGCATCTCCCGGGACAAGAGTGGCCGATGGGAGCCGGCCAGGACGGTGTATCGGGGGAACACCCTGCCGGTCGTGGTCTCGCCTGACGGTCGCCTTGTGGCATTTGCTACCGGCGGCGCCGTTTGGGCCATGGGACCGACCGGTGAATCACCTCACATCCTGGTGCCCAGGAGTGATCGGCCGGAGGATCCACAGGCGACGTACCTGAGCTGGTCCGAGGACGGACGAACGCTCTACTACCTCGGGGTAAATGCTGCCGGGCTGGTGAGCATCTGGTCGGTGGGTAAATCTGGGGGACCGTCACGGCTGCTGGTTCGATTCGACGACCCCACCAGGGAGTGGCACCGCTTCGGTTTCAGCGCCCACGGCGGACGCTTCTACTTCACGCTGGGCGACAGGGAGAGCGATATCTGGACCGCGGAGGTGGCGAAGGCGACACGGTAGTTCAGCGGAGGGCCACCTCCGTGCGCAGGCGCTCCAGGGCCTCGGAGTCGGTGAGGTCCAGCCTCAGAGGCGTGAGCGCGACCAGACCCCGCTCCACCGCCCAGCGATCGGATCCTTCCTCTACCTCCTCGACCGGCTGGACCGTCAGCCAGTAGTGCTGCCGGCCCATCGGATCCTTCCCCGGCACCACTCTGCCATCGTAGTGACGCACCGACTGGTGAGCCCAGATGAGCCCGGTCGGCTCGGGTGGGAAATTCACGTTGACGAGGCACAGCGTGTCTTCGTGAATCAGCAGTTCGAGCACCCGCACGACATAGGGGCGCAAGCGAGCGAAGTCGGGCTCGGCTCCAACGGTCGGAGTGCTGAGGGCGACGCCGCGCAGTCCCAGGAGGGCCGCCTGCTTGGCGGCGGCCAGGGTCCCAGAGTGCCACATCGAGTTGCCCAGGTTGAGGCCGAGATTGATGCCGGACAGGACCAGATCGACGTGTTCCCACATATGCGCGCCCAGGGCGACGCAGTCGGCTGGAGTCCCGTTGACCCGATAGGCCTCGAAGTCTCGGATCGGTGTCCGGCGCAGCGAGAGCGGGCGGGAATGGGTAATCGCGTGACCCATCGAGGATTGCTCCACGTCCGGTGCGTAGATCCGGACGTCGGCGAACTGCTTCGCCACCTCGGCGAGGGCGACCAATCCGGGGCTGTAGATGCCATCGTCGTTCGCAATCAGAATTCGCATGGGACCGCCATCACAATCGCGCCACGGGAAAACCTCTAAAATGGCTGGTGATCCTGACGGTACAGCGCTCCTCTAGCTGGGGTATGTGATGCGAGTCACCCTGGTTCTCAACCCGACCGCGGGCGACCAGGCCCATTCCTCCAAGCAGCTTCTACAGCGGCTCGCCGAGGCCGGCTATGACGCCGAGCTGGTGGACAGCGGCAGGAAGGGTATCAAGAAGATGTTGGAGGACCCGGGACAGCTGGTGGTAGTAGCGGGCGGCGACGGCACGATCCGGAAGGTCGCCATCGCCCTCGTTGACCGACGCGTGCCCATGGCCATCCTGCCGATCGGGACCGCCAACAACATTGCCAAGTCGCTCGGCATCTCAGGGTCAGTGCAGGATCTGATCGCCCGATGGCACTATGACAAACGCCGGAAGCTCGCGCTGGGGACGGTGTCGGCTCCCTTCGGCACCACGAGGTTCGTGGAGTCGGCCGGCGTGGGCGTCTTTACCGAACTGGTCGTCCGAGGGCGGGAGGAAGTGGGAGAAAATATCGCCGGTCTCACCGGCCACGAGATCGATCGCGCGCTCCTGCTGCTTCAGCGTATCGTCGCGGAGCGCGAGCCATTGCCCCGGCGTCTGGAGATCGATGGGGCAGACTTCTCCGGCGAATATCTGCTGGTGGAAGTCATGAACACGCCTCTGCTCGGACCCAATGTCCCGCTGGCACCGGATGCGGACTTCGGGGATGACCGCCTCGACGTTGTGACCGTGACCAACGCCGAGCGGAGGGTGCTGACGGAGTACCTGGAACGCCGGCTGCACGGCGGGGCAGCCCCGCCTCAGCTCACCGTGCGGCGGGGGAGACGGATCACGATGCGTACTTCTCCCCGGGAGCTGCACCTGGACGATGCCCCATGGCAGTCGAATGGTCCCAAAGGCCAGGATCAGATGCCGCGAGAGCAGCAAGCGGAGGCGACGATGGCCATCGGAGCGGCGGGAGTGGAGGTGCTGGCGGCGGGATGAAGGGTTATTCGTGCGACATGGGTGACGGATGGTCTAGCCACGCGCGAGCCATCTGCGATCCCGCCACACCGGCGCAAGTGCGAGCAGCATGAACACCGCGACTAAGGCAAAGGCGCCGGGGTAGCCGGTGCGGGTGACCAGCACGCCGAAGCCGGCGGCGCCGAGCCCCAGCCCCGCGTCGTACGCCAGATTCCACACCGCGCTCACCATGTCGTATCCGGCTGCCGACACCCGCTCGAACATGAGGGTGAGGCTGGAGTTCTGGGCGACGCCGAAGCCGAGGCCGAGCAGTATGGCTCCGGCGGCCACCGCGGAGTGATTGGCGGTGAAGGCGAGGGTGCCCATCCCGATCGCGGCGGCCACCACTCCGGCGAGCAATAACCCCCGCTGACCCAGCCGGCTTCGGCCGCCGTACCTTCCGGCCCACCATCGCGCCACCGCGGTGGCTACGGTGTTGGCGAGCAACGCCAGCGCCGCGAGCCTCCCGCTTCCTTTGACCGCTAGCGGCAGAAAGGTCACCACTATGCCCGTCCCCATCGCGGTCAGCAGAAAGAGCAACGCGGGCCTGAGTTGACCAGGATCGCGGAGTCCGGCCAGCACGCTCAGGGCCTCTTCTGCTCCCCGCGCTCGGCCCGGGAGCCCTGGGATTGCCAAGAGGCCGGCGAGCGAGGTTGTCGCACCGGCAACGAACACCGAAGGGAAACCCACGTGGTCGGCGAGCCACACGCCGAGCGGCAGGGCGAACACGGCAGGCACGGCGAACACTACTCCTGAGAGTCCCAGTCCTTCGCTCCGTCGCTCCGGGGGCGTCAGGGCCGCGACCAGCGAGCTTCCGGCAACCGCCACGATGGCAAGGCCGGCGCCGCGAACCACAGACACCGCGAGGATGATGGCGAGGCTGGCGGAGCTGGTGAGTGCCAGCGCGGGCGCACCGAGGAGTATCAGGCCGGCCGCGAGCATCAGCCGGTAGCCGAACCGAGCCAGCAGCGCGGGGGTGAGGAGCTCGGTGGCCACCGTCATGAGCATGAATGCTCCGGTGGTGAGTCCGGCACCGGCCCGGCCCGCGCCCACCGATGTGGCGTAGAGCGGTACCACCGAGAGGAGCAGATAGAAGCTGGTCAGCGCGAGGAACGCGACCACGAAGTACAGTAGCAGCGCACGGCTCACCAGCGGCGGCGCGATGCGGTCCGGTGTCGGCATCGGACGAAGGTAGAGCCGCCCTTGGTCTCTGTCACCTTGGAGCGAAGCGAACGGCCGAGTATTGCGGCGGGAACTAGCGCGTAGCAGCTTATCTCCGGATGGCACCCCTCCCTGTCTTGGTCGGCTTTGTTGACATCTCGCTGCTGTTCATGCGGATTCTGGTCGGCCTGGTCTTCATCACCAGCGGCTGGGGTCACACCACGGAACCAGTCGCCCGAGGGCAGAGCATCGGGTTGAGCCCAGGCCTCACCCGCGTCCTCGGCCTCGCGGAGATGGCCGGCGGCGCGGGGGTGGCGTTCGGCGTTCTTCCTCAGGTGGCGGCGCTGGGTCTCATCCTGGTGATGCTGGGCTCCATCTCGAAGAAGCTATTCGTGTGGAAGACCGGATTCTGGGGCGAGCATGGAACCGACGGATGGCACTACGATCTCCTGTTCGTGGCCATGTGTCTGGTGATCGTCACCACAGGCGGCGGACGGCTAGTGCTGGTTCCGTAGGAGGGCGCAGAGGACGTAGAGGACGTAGAGGCAGTCTGTGTCCTCTATCTCGCCGAGCCCGCCTCCCGAATCCTGCGGACCAGCTCCGGCAGATTCTGCAGCACGATGATCCGGTTGGCTGGCGCGCGGCGCACCATCACAAACGTCTTGCCGTCGGGTGAGACCGCGTAGTTCGCGTGCGGCGACGCCCCGATAATGTCGTCCAGCGGGAACAGGGCCGTCCGGGAGAGCACCTCCAGCTCCGGCTTGGTACGGATTGCCGCTGCCATCAGCTTGAGCCGCCGGTCCGCGTAGCCGCGGTAATAAAGCTCGCGTCCATCGGGCGACCAGACCGGCTCCGTTCCACCGCCCTGTGAGACCTGGACCTCCTCGCCCCCCGGTTCCAGCGACCGAACGAACACTTCCTGCTCTCCCGACTGGTCCGAGACGAATGCGAACCATTTTCCGTCGGGCGACGGCATCGGATACGCCGTCTGGAACTGATTGACGATCACCGGCTCGATCGGCCCGTGGCCGCCGTTTTTGATGAGGACGATATCCGTCCCCGTGTTCGGCTTGAGATCGGAGCCGGTCGACAGCAACGCGCTGCCGTCGCGCAGCCACCGTCCGGTGTAACCCAGCGTGGGCGCCGCAAGCAGCGACTCCGCCTGCCCCGCGCTCCCGACGCGAACTCGGAACAGGCCGAAGGTCCCGGTCTTTGTCGTCGTGTAGGTGAGATACTGTCCATCGGGGCTCCAGGTTGCGTCGTGCCCGTCACGGTCGAACGTCGCGCGCGAGAGGGTGCCCTGGGCGAGGGAGAGAATCCACACGTCGCGCCCGTCGCTGCCGGTGAAGTCCACCGACAGACGGCGGCCGTCCGGCGAAAACTCGGGTGCGTGATAGTTGTGCCCCTCCGGCGTCGCGAGGCGGAAGGCGCCTGAGCGATCGGCTAACACCAGCGACCGAGGGTCCTCGGGGATGTAGGCGACCGTACCGTTGGGCGCCACCGAGAACTGGGCGGTGCCGTTCCCGGTAAGCGAGATGCCAGTGGCGATCTGCACCGGTGTGCCGGTCGTGTGCCGCGCCTTGGGATCGAAAGGCGCAGCCATGAGAACCCCGTCCGACTGGGCAAAGACCAGGAACCCCGAGGTGTACCGTGCCTCGACCACCGGCAGGTCGAGGATCGTGCTCTGCTGGCCGCTCTCCAGCCCCAGCATCAGGATCGGCCCCGTCGCATTCCCCAGCGGCGCCCGAATGACCAGCGCCCAGAGCCCCGGCTCGAGCACCTGCTGCAGTCGGAGCCCGACTGTCCGCGCGGGGAAGATGGGGGTCACCCGACCGTCCGGCGAGAGCCGATGGATCGCACCCCCGTTGATGGCGTTGAACCAGAAGCTGCCGTCGATGCTCCACGAGCCGAAGCGAGCGTTTACCACGTCCGGCAGCTGAGTCGGGGTACCTCCCGTGGTTGGGAGCCGGAAGGTGCGCTCGCGCGAGGCGCTGAAGACCTGGAGGGGCGAGCCCCACGCCATCAGCCAGCGTCCATCCGGGGAGAACTGCACATCCATGAGTCCCGCGCTGCCTGGGATCGCCGCCGGCTGCGCCGCATCGAGTCGCTGGATGAAAAGCGAGTTGGCGCCCTGCGGACTCTCGGTGACGAAGGTGACCGCCTCCCCGTCCGGCGTGAGCGCGAGCTGTCGATGGAGGCCCGAGATTCCGCTGCCACCGAGCGTGGGGGTCAGAAGAGCGAGCCGCGTGGGCGCGAGTACGGGCGCGGTGCGCCGCCCTGCCCGATGGCCCAGCAGGTACCCTCCGAGTACCGCGGCAACGACGGCCAGCGCTGCTACACCCCACCCGAGCCAGCTCCGCCGCGATGGTGCGCGCGCGGCGGGGAGCGCTACGGTCCGCGCGCCCTCGTCCGCCAGCATCCGGGCGAACGCCGCCGCGCTCGGCGGCCGGTCGGCCGGCAGCTTCTCTAGTGCCGAGTGCACCGCGGCTGCCACATGCGCCGGCACCGTGTCGCGCAGCTCGCGAAGGTAGCGCGGCCTCTCGGTGATGACCTTAGCGACGATCGCCTGCGCGGTGGGTCCGGTGAACGGCGGCACGCCGGCCAGCATCTCGTAGGTCACAGCGCCGAGCGCGTAGACGTCGGCGCGGGCGTCCACGTGCTTCTCGCCCATGGCCTGTTCCGGCGCCATGTACTGCGGCGTGCCGAGGGAGAGGCCGGTCTGGGTGAGTCGGCTGCCGCCGGCCTGGGCGACGGCGAGCGCGATGCCGAAGTCGGCGACCAGTGCGTGGCCGCCCTGCAGCAGAATGTTCTCCGGCTTGATGTCTCGGTGGACGATGCCGTGCTGGTGAGCGTACTCGAGCGCGTCGGCCGATTGGGTCGCGATCCGGACGGCGTCGCCCACCGGGAGCTGCCGCTCGCGCTCCAGCCGGTGGCGGAGGGTCTCGCCCTCCACGAACGGCATCACATAGTAGAGCAGCCCGTCGGCTGAGCCAGAGTCGAAGAGGGGGAGGACATGGGGGTGCTGCAGGGCCGCAGTGGTCTTGATCTCGGCGAGGAAGCGCTCGGACCCGAGCACCGCGGACAGCTCGGCGTGGACCAGCTTGATGGCGACCTTGCGTCCGTGGCGGAGATCGTCGGCGAGGTAGACGGTGGCCATGCCACCGGCGCCGAGCTCGCGCTCGATACGGTAGCGGTCCGACAGCGCGGGAGCGAGCCGGGCGAGCGCGTCCATGTGGGGTTCCGTTACCATAGACGCGCGCGCCGGGGGGCGCAATGGGAAGACCGCCCTCACCGTCTTTACTGCTTCCGCGTGCCCTCGGTCCGGAGGTTGCGGACAGTGTCAGACCCGGTGGTCGCGTAGTGGGCGACGGTCGTTCCAACCAGCTTGCCATCCTGGAGCCGCAGCACGCCGTTGGTCTTGACCTGGATCCCTTTCCGCAAAACGCTCTCGTATGGCCCAGCCTCGGTGATGAGGCTGTCGCCCGACGCGCGCACGTGCACCGGGACCGGCTTCCGCTTCGGGAAGTTCATGACCCAGTGGGCGCTGTCGGGGCCGGCGACCAGCTCGTAGGTGACCAGGGTGGTATCGGCGTCCTGGGGCATGGTGCGCATGGTCCACTTCCCGGCGAGATCCGCGAGAGAGATCGGCGCGGCAGCCGCGGGTTCGGGCGCCGGCGCTGGGGCCATCGCCGCAGTCGTGTCGGCAGCCGGTTGCTCCTTGGGCTTCTCACAGGCGACGAGCATGAAAGCGCAACACAACAGGCCGAGTCGGCGCATGGCTACTCCTGATTGTGGGTAGGTGAACCGCGCGAGTACGAACCGCCGGGGCGAACCTACCCCCGATTGCGGGTTCCGGCAATCGCGCGGGTGACGCCCCGCACTCGCCCATCCCGGGTTGCCGAGATGCAAACGGTGTTCGAGCGGGACCTCGGGGGACAAACGCGCGGTTGCGGCCAAGTCGCCGCACTGTGGCGCACAATGCACAGGAGTCGGCTGTCCGGAAATCGAACGCCGGTGCGCGTCAAGCCTGTCGGACGGGGCGCTCGCCACGGGCTCACGACGATGAGCCGCGCGTCGTAATCGTTTTGGCGAGGCCGAAGTGAGCGGCTCGTGGGTGGTGCTGGTGCGCCCCGCGCTCGCTGCGCCACCTAGCGGTGCAAGATTTCGTACCTGTCAAGGTCTGAGATTTGCTGCTCAGGATGCCGCTCCGCCGCCCGCGGCGGATCGAACAATTTGACGTCACCCGAAAGAGCACACCCGGAGCGATCCGGGGCCGCAAAACCAGAGGTCTCACCAGACGATCGGCGAGATGGCTCGGTGCCGAAGGTGTACGATCACGCGCAGCACTTGGCAGCGCGGTGCTCGGCCTCCGGCCATCGGAAGAGCACCGCGCTTTTGCACGTAGGCGCGATGACCGGCAGCGGGCCTGCCGGGGGCTCTTCCGGCGGCGGAACCCACAGGTGGGAGAGAGCCCCATGACTCGCAAGGCGATGCTCCGGTTGGTGGCGCTGTCGGTTGGTTTGGTCGCCCTAGGGTGCTCGGACGCGGGAAATCCGCTCGAGCCCTCAAGCAGCCTTAGCCCCCAGTTGAGCATGGCCAGCGACAGCGCGCACGCCCGCCACGAGGCGCTGAAGCAGGAGCTCGAGGCGCGCAAGGCCTACTTCAAGGAACAGAGAGAAGCCAATAGGGATGGATTGAGGGCCGCCAGAGCGGAATGGAAGGCCTGGAAGGAAGACTGGATCGAGCAATACAAGCTCGAGAAGCGGGCCTGGAAGCGAGAACATCCTGGCGAGAAGGGTGGCCCGGACACTGAGCTCATGCGCTGCGAGCCGCGCGACTACTCTGCCGACGCGGCAATCATCGGCCCGAACGGTGGCACGCTCCACGTGGGCGACCACGAGCTGGTGATCCCGAAAGGTGCGCTGGACCACGAAGAGCTGATCACGGC
>Ga0070696_100000776_pt1 | contig 20539 bp, 15 predicted proteins | sample KBSK1253metaG_FD_65474 | JGI IMG/M metagenome (GOLD analysis project Ga0070696, IMG submission 65474) | Corn, switchgrass and miscanthus rhizosphere microbial communities from Kellogg Biological Station, Michigan, USA - KBS K1-25-3 metaG | ecosystem: Host-associated > Plants > Roots >... | reverse complement strand
GCCGTGCGCGACGTCGCCGCTTTCGTCGTGGCGGTTGCCCTGCCCGATCCGCGTGCCGATGACGGCGCGCCCTTGCCGGCGGGCGCGCGCCGGGTACGTGACGTCTTCGAGGCGCTCGCCCGGGTTGCCGACGACTTCGCCGCTTCCTGGGACGGCTTTGCGATTCGCGCGCCGCGCGTGGCCGCCACGCGCCGCGTACCGGGCTTCGCGGCTTCGGGCGCTTCGGCGATAATCACTTGCGGCTTGCGCGGCGCGCGGGTCCTGACGGTGCGGCGCGTCGTTACAGATGGAGCGCGTCCGGCCTTTTCGTCGATGAGCGCCACCGCCTGCTCGAGCGATAATGAATCGACCGCCCCGCGGTCGGGCAGCGTCGCGTTCGTCGCGCCGTGCTTCACGTACGGACCGTAGCGGCCCGCATGCAACTCGACCGGCTGCCGATCGCGCGGATGCGTGCCAAGCACGCGCAGCGGCGCGCTTCGCATCGGCCGTGCCCCGCGACGTCCCGGCTCCTTCGCCTCGAACTCGAAGCCGACCTTGCCGTCAGCCTGCTTGACGAGATACGCGGAAAACGGCCGGCGCGTGCGCGCCGAAACGAATTGGAGCAGGTCGGTCTTGCCGGTTTCGAGAAGCTTCGTCATTTGCGCCGGCTCGATCGACCGCTGGAGAATCGTCCGCCCCGAGCGGAAATCGCAGGTACGGTCTTCGCCGACAGCGCGCTCGCAGACGTAGGCGTTCGGCGTTTCGAACACGCGGTTGCCGCATTTGGGGCAGGGACCAAGCGGGGTCTGCGCCGAGAAATCGGGTGGTGCGCCGTCATCATCGTCGACGCGCGGTCCGAAATCGAACTCGACTTCGTTCGCATCGTTCAACTTGAGCTTCGCCGAAAACGGCCTGCCGATGCGGCTGCGAAATCCCTCGAGCGGCCCGACGCTGCGCTCGGATAGCAGCGTCTCGGCTTCCGACGGCTCGATCTGGCGGCCGCCCATGATCTTCCAGAAAGCGAAATCGCACGCGAGGCACTGGAACTTCTTGTACCGCTCGTGCACTTCGCCGCCGCATTTCGGACAAGGCGTCGTCAGCGTCGCGAAATCACCCGGGACGGTGTCGCTCTCGTAATTTTTCGCCTGTTCGACGATGTGCTTCGTCATCCCGACGATCTCGCGCATGAATTCGCTGCGCTTCAACGCCCCGTGCTCCATTTGCGCGAGCTTGAATTCCCACTCGGCGGTAAGCTCCGGCGAAAAGAGCTCCGGAATGCCGAGCCCGTGCAGGAGCGTCATCAGCGACGCGGCCTTCGCCGTCGCGATGAGGTCCTTGCCTTCGCGCAGGATGTAGCGCTCGGTGATCAGGCCTTCGATGATCTGCGCGCGCGTCGCCGGCGTGCCGAGTCCCTTTTCGCGCATCGCCTCGCGCAACTCGTCGTCCTCGATCGATTTGCCGGCGCCTTCCATCGCGGAGAGGAGCGTCGCTTCGTTGAAGCGCGGCGGCGGGCGAGTCGTCTGCGCGACGACGTCGATTTTTTCGGTAGCGACCTGCTCCTGGCCCTCGTACCGGCGCGTGGTGCTCGCGCGCGCCTCCGTCGACGAAGCCTTGCCCTCCGCCTCGACGATTTCGCGCACTTTCACGGGGGTCAGCGTCGGCTCGTCGCCGGCCGCATCCTTGCCGTACACGGCGAGCCAGCCCGGCTGGACGAGCACCTTGCCTTCGGACTTGAACGGATGTTCTGCCACGCGCGTGATCCGCGTCGTGACGAGAAATTCGGCGCTCGGGTGAAACACGGCGAGAAAGCGCTTGACGACGAGATCGTACAGCCTCGCCTCGGCGTCGTTCAGGTGGCGCGGCCGCACGAGTGTCGGGATGATCGCGAAGTGATCGGAAATCTTCGAGTTGTCGAAGATGCGCTTGTTCGGGCGCACCCAGCCCCTGGTGAGGATCGTGCGCGCGAACTTGCCGTAGCCGCTCGTATCCGCGAGCTCGCCGAGCGTCGCCTTGACGGTGTCGAGGTAATCCTCGGGCAGCGCGCGCGCATCGGTGCGCGGATACGTGAGCGCCTTGTGCTTTTCGTACAGCGCCTGCGCGAGCGACAGCGTCGAGCGCGCGGAAAAGCCGAAGCGCCCGTTGGCCTCGCGCTGCAGGCTCGTGAGATCGTAGAGCAGCGGCGCGACCTGCGTGGTGGGCTTCGCCTCCTCGGTGACGACGCCGCGCTTGCCATCGCATGCGGCGGCGATCGCGCGCGCGGCCGCTTCGTCCCACAGGCGTTCGGCGCGCAGATCGGCATCGTCGACGGTGACGCCGGCGGCGTCGGTTGCCCCGTCGCGCTTGCGAAACGTCTCGTCGAACCAGCGCCCCGTGTATTCGCCCGCTTCTGCGCGAAACGTGCCGATCAGCTCCCAGTAGTCGCGCGGCACGAACGAGCGGATCTTCTCCTCGCGCTCGACGAGGATCGCGAGCGTCGGCGTCTGCACGCGGCCGACCGTCGTGAGCTGGAAGCCACCGGATTTGGAGTTGAACGCGGTCATCGCGCGCGTGCCGTTGATGCCCACGAGCCAATCGGATTCGGATCGACACACGGCGGCGTCGGCAAGCGGACGCATCGCGTCTCCGCTGCGCAGACGCGCGAAGCCGTCGCGAATCGACGCCGGCGTCATCGACTGCAGCCATAACCGTTCGATCGGCTTGTCGGTTCTGGCGTATTGAGCGATGTAACGAAAGATCAGCTCGCCTTCGCGGCCCGCGTCGCACGCATTGATCAGGCGCGTGACGTCCTTGCGCTTGATCAGCTTGATCAGCGTGCGCAGGCGGGCCTCGTTCTTCTCGATCGGCTTCAGCGCGAACTTCGACGGAATCGCCGGCAGGTGCGCGAACGTCCACTTGCCGCGCTTGACCTCCTCGTCCTCCGGCATGCCGATTTCGAGCAAGTGGCCGACGGCGGAAGACAGGACGTACTCGCCGTTTTCGAAGTAGTCGCCGTGCCTGGCGAAGCCGCCGAGCGCGCGCGCGATGTCGGCGGCGACGGACGGCTTTTCGGCAATGATCAGTTGTTTCGCCAAGGTCATCGGGGTCCGGGAGGGCGAGCGCTGCCGGGGCGGCAACGCTCTACGATTGATGCAACATGCGGCTCGCACATCGGATTGGCAAGACGTGCGCCGACGACGGCAACGTCGGGGGACGGATACTACAGAAGGTTCGTCGGCCCTCGCAACCATCCGGTTGGCCGAGCCGGCGTGCGAGCGATTGTGCGCCGATCGCGAATCGGCCGCCGGGAAATCGCCGCGGCGCTTCGTCCGCGATCAGTCGCCCGCGCGTTCTCGCAGGCCGAGCCGTTGCCAATAACCGCCCGGCAACGCGGCAATGCGGCCGTCGAGCTCGAGCGTGACCAGTTCGGCCGTGATCGATTGCGCCGAAGCGCCGGTCCGTTCGACGAGCGCGTCGATGCTGACCGGATCATAACCCATCGCGGCGAGCAGCCGCGTCGCATCGGACGGCGCTTCGGCGTCCGCACGTTGATCCGGCGCGCGCGGCTCCGCTGCACCGGGTCGAAGCACGCCGAGCACGTCCTGCGCGGTTTCGACGAGTGTCGCGCCTTCGCGGATCAGCTTGTGGCAGCCTTTCGCGAACGGCGAATGAATCGAGCCTGGAATCGCGAAGACCTCGCGGCCCTGATCGCCGGCGAGCCGCGCGGTGATGAGCGAGCCGGATGAAAGGCTCGCTTCGACGACCAGCACGCCGCGCGCGAGGCCGCTGATCAGGCGATTGCGCCTGGGAAAATTCTCCTTGCGCGGTGGCGTCCCGGGCAGATATTCGGAAAGCAGAACACCGTCGCGCGCGATCCGCATCGCGAGATCGCGATTGCGTGCCGGATAGACGCGGTCGAGGCCGGTGCCGACGACCGCGAGCGTCGACCCGGCGGTTCCGAGCGCGCCTTCATGCGCCGCCGCGTCGATGCCGAGCGCCAGCCCTGACACGATCGTGAAGCCCGCCGCACCGAGTGCGTGCGCGAACTCGCGCGCCGTCTCGAGCCCCTGCGGCGTGCCGTGGCGACTGCCGACGATCGCGAAGGCCGGACGCGCCAGCAATTCGCGGCGGCCGATCTCGAAAAGCGCCGGCGGCGCGTGGCCCAGTTCCAGCAGTGCCTGCGGATAATCGGGATCATCCCAGGCGATCAGGTGATGCGACGGGTCATCGAGCCAGCGCGACGTGACGCAGAGCGCTTCGGCGTCGACCTCTGCCAGCGCCAGGTCGGCGACGACCGGTGAGGTCGCGCGCGCGATTTGCCCACGCGACGCGGCGAGCACGCGTTCCGCATCGCCGAATTCGCGCAGCAGCGCCACCAGCGCGCGTTGCGGCAATGCCTTGTGCGCAAGCATTGCCCAGGCAAGCGAGCGCGAATCGAGCGCCATCGGCGGGCGCCTTCGGGTCGGGACGCGCTACGGTTACGCCGAGCGCCGGATCGGATCGCGCGCGATCACGACGCCCGTACCTGCACTCATGGCGTGCGCACGTAATCGCCGGTGCGGATCGCGCCGGTGGAATTCAACACCAGTGCATACGACACGCGATCGAACACGCGGAACACCATCAGGATGCCCGTTCGCTCATCGGGAACGTGCAGGTATCGGGGCGGCGTGTAGAACGTCGTCTGATCGAGATTGGGAAACTGGATCGCGACGTTGTTGTCGTCGCGACGATCGCGGATTGGCGGCACGACGCGGTAGATCGCGAGAACGTTGCCGTCCTCGACGCCGTCCTGCGCCCCCTTGTCCAGCGTGACCACGTAGCCGCGGCCGGTTTCCTGGCCGTCGCGCGCAAGCTTCAGGATGCGTCCGTCGATCGCATGGTCGGGCGCGTGCGGCACGTAGTTCTGAACGACTTCACGGGTTGCGGGCAACAGCCTGTCGCCGATCACGATCTCTTCGGTCGCGGACTCTATCCGCGCCGTGGACACTTCGGCAAAGCGCTCGACGCGCGCGGTGCCGAGAAACCGGTTTTCGTAGCCGAGCGTTTCACCGGCGCTGTTGACGAGCCGCTCGCCCGGGCGGTAAATGAACCAGAGATCGCCGGCCTTCGGATCGATGCCGACCGCGTAGACGACATCGCCCTCGCCGCGAACGACGCGATCGTCGCGTCCGGCGACGATCGCGGCCGCGTCCGCGAGGCCCTTCGGCCCGGTGATCATCGGCCGTGTGAGGAACGGCTCGATGTCGCCGGGCGGGATCGCGGGAATAGCCTGCGCTTCGAGCGGCGAAACCCGTATTTCGGGCGACAGTCTTACCGTATTGCGCGCGAGGTCGAGTTGCGGCTGGCCATTGACGACGGTGAGCTTGATCACGTCGCCGGGGTAGATCCGGTGCGGATTGCGAATCTGCTCGCGGTTCATCCGCCAGACGTCCGGCCAGCGCCATGGATCCTTCAGGAACCGGCCGGCGATGCCCCAGAGCGTATCGCCCTTTTGCACCGTGTACTGGGATGGGGCATCATCGGCAACGCGCACGCTCTGCGCGCCGGCGGGCTGCGCCGACACCGGAATGCAGAGGACGCCGCAGAGCACGGCGACGCAGATTGCAGTGGTAAACTGTTGACGCATATGGCCTCTTTCCGGTCGGGCGGACTTGCTAACGTCCTAAACCGCCACAAAATAAGGACTTAACGACGATTCTGCATCCACAGGCTTGCATTTGGCAAGTCGATATCGCAATGGCCCTCCTTCCGATCCTCGAATATCCCGATCCGCGTCTCAAAAAGGTTGCAACTCCGGTGGCCGCCGTGACGCCGGACGTCCGAAAACTCGTTCGCGACCTCGCCGAGACGATGTACTCGGCTCCCGGCGTGGGCCTGGCAGCGACGCAGGTGAACGTTCATAAGCGGGTGATCGTTATCGACATTTCCGAACATAAGGACGACCTTCACGTGTTCATCAATCCGGAACTGTTGTCGGCCGAAGGCAAAGCGGAATCCGAGGAGGGCTGCCTGTCGGTTCCCGGCTATTACGACAAGGTGACCCGGGCAGCCCGGATTCGCGTGCGGGCGCAGGACCAACAAGGCGCAACCTTCGAGCTCGATGCCGACGGCTTGCTCGCCGTGTGCATCCAGCACGAAATGGACCATCTGCAGGGGAAAGTCTTCGTCGAATACCTGTCACCATTGAAGCGTGCGCGCCTCGCCGCCAAGCTGCGCAAGAAACAGCGGCTCGCCGGCTGATCCACCCATCCATGCGCGTGGGGTTTGCCGGCACGCCGCCGTTCGCCGCCTGCGCGCTAGCCGCCATCGATCGACAAGGGTGCACGATACCGCTCGTGCTCACGCAGCCCGATCGTCCATTTGGCCGAGGTTTGGCGCCGGCGCCCTCGGCGGTCAAGCGTTACGCCGTCGGGCGCGGGCTGGCCGTCCGCGAAGCTGCGAGCCTAAGCGCCGAAGCGGTCCAATCGGCGCTCGCCGAAACGGCACTCGACGTTCTCGTCGTTGCCGCGTATGGCGTGCTGCTGCCGCCCGCGGTCCTCGCATGGCCGCGCTACGGCTGTCTCAACATCCATGCCTCGCTGTTGCCTCGGTGGCGCGGCGCCGCGCCGCTCGCGCGCGCGATCGAGGCCGGTGACGCGACGACCGGCATCACGATCATGCAGATGGACGCCGGTCTCGATACCGGACCGATCGTCGCGGCCCGCGCGATCGCGATCGACGCGCGGGATACGGCCGGCACGCTGCACGACCGGCTGGCGACGCTCGGCGCCGGCATGATCGTCGACACGCTCGATCGTCTCGCGCGCGACGGGCGGCTGCAGTCCACGCCGCAACCGGCCGCAGGCGCCACCTACGCGGCCAAGATCGTGCGCGCCGATGCGCTGATCGACTGGTCACAGCAGGTCGCGGCACTCGATCGGCGCATCCGCGCGCTGTCGCCAGTGCCGGGGGCCCTCGCCGGGTGGCAGGGCAGCCCCGTGAAGATTCGCGCCGCCGTCCCGCTCGATGTGTCCTCGCGTGACGAATCGGAGGCGCGGCGCGCCGCGGGCGCAAACGGAAACGACATCGCGCGCGGGCATGCGCCGGGCACGATCATCGCGGTGGGCCGCGAAGGCATCGACGTCGTCTGCGGTCCCGAGACGAATTCAGGCGTGCTGCGTCTGACGGCCTTGCAGCCGGCCGCCGGCCGAACGATGTCCGCACACGCGTTCGCGACCGGGCGCGGCATCACACCTGGACATTCCTTCGAGGCCGGCCGATAAACCCCCGATGCAGCATGAGCAGATACTGGCGGCACTGGCCGTCACGCGCGTTTTCGACGGCGCCAATCTGCGCGAAGCGCTGGCAGCCGTCGACGACAAGAGCCCGTTGCGCGGCCGCACGCTGGTCCAGGAGCTCGCCTACGGCACGCTGCGGCATTGGGGCACGCTCGACGCGATCGTTGCGGTCCTCGCGCGAAAGCCGATCGCCGATCCGCTGCTCCGCGCGCTGATGGCCGTCGCGCTCTATCAGCTCGATCACACACGCGCACCGGCGTTTGCCGTCGTCGATCGCGCGGTGGCCGCGGCCGGCGAAGCCGTCCGCCCTGCGGCCAAGTCGTTGGCAAACGCCCTGCTGCGCCGCTATCTGCGTGAAAAGGACGACGTGCGCCGGTCGATCGCAAAAAACGACGTCGCGCGCTGGTCGTACCCGCAATGGTGGATCGGTCGCATTCGGCGCGACCATCCGGTGGACTGGCAGGCGATCCTCGAAGCGGGCAATGCGCGTCCGCCCCTCACGCTGCGCATCAATCGCCGCGTCGCCGGACGCGACGAGCTGTTGCACCGCTTCGCGGCATCCGGCGTGGCGGCGGAAGCGGCGGGTGCGGCCGGCGTGATCGTCGCCGCGCCGCGGCCGCTCGCCGAGCTGCCGGGATTCGCCGAGGGTGCGTTCGCCGTGCAGGATCTGGCGGCCCAGTACGCGGCGCCGCTCCTCGACGTTCACGAGGGCATGCGAATCCTCGACGCTTGCGCCGCACCTGGCGGCAAGACGGCGCATATCCTCGAATGCGCGGATGTCGACCTGCTGGCGCTCGACGTCGATCCTGCGCGGCTCGCGCGCATCGACGAGAATCTCGTGCGCCTGAAGCTTGCCGACCGCCGTGTCCGCCTCGTGCAGGGCGATGCCGGCGACGCGGCCGGGTGGTGGGATGGCCGCGCGTTCGACCGCATCCTGCTCGACGTACCCTGCACTGCGTCGGGCGTGGTGCGACGCCACCCGGACGGCAAATGGCGACACCGCGCGGGCGACGTCGAGCGCTTCGCGCGCGAGCAGTCGCGCCTCCTCGCCTCGGCATGGCCACTTCTCGCGCAGGGCGGCAAGCTGCTCTACGCGACGTGTTCGGTGTTCGCCGCCGAGAACGGGGATCGCATCGACGATTTCATGTCGAAGCATGCCGATGCGTTGCGCGAAACCCTCACCCTTCCGGACGGCGTACCGCATCGCGACGGCCAACTCTTGCCTTCGTCGGAAGGTGCCTGCCACAATCAGGACGGGTTTTTCTACGCGCTGCTTCGCAAGCGCTGATGTGGGCAGCACGCCACACCGCACTTGTGCGCGGCGCATCGCCACGCCGTGCCGTCGGGATCCGGCCGAGAGCGCGTTTCGCCGGCATGCTGCCCAACCCCCGCACCGATCGCGCGCCCGCTTCGCTACACCGTCGCTTCCTGCGGTCGCTGCTGGCCATGCTCGCGGCGACGCTGCTGATGGCGCCTGCCTTCGCCGCCGACATCCCGGTGACTTCGGCGTCGTTGCGGGTGGAGGAAGGCGGGGTCCTCCTGTCGGCGGAGTTCGATTTTTCGCTGACACCGGCGCTCGAGCAGGCGCTCGACAAGGGCATCCCGCTCTATTTCACGATCGACTTCGAGCTCACGCGCACGCGCCTGCTCTGGTTTCCCGAAAAAGTCGCGGAATGGTCGATCACCTACCGTGTCTCGTACAGTGCGCTGACGCGCCAGTACCGCGTGTCGAGCGGCCCGCTCGGCCAGGCGTTCGAAGCGCTCGACGATGTCGAGCGCTTCATCGGACACGTCGCGTCGCGACCGGTTGCGAGTGCGCAGGACGTGTCGAAGGGCGTGCGATATGAAGCGGCGGTGCGCATGAAGCTCGACGTCAACCAGCTTCCGAAACCGTTCCAGGTCAACGCGCTCGCGTCGCGCGAGTGGCAGTTGAGCTCCGACTGGTATCGGTTCGATTTCACGCCATGACGAGTCTTCTCGCCTCGCGAACGCTGCGCTGGGTGACGCTGGGCTTCGCGTGCGTCGCGGCGATCGCGCTGTTCCTGCTCGCAACGGCGACCGCCAACACCGATTTCTTCGCCGGCCACTACAACACGCTGCTGGTGATCAATGGCGCGCTGGTCGGCCTGCTGATGCTCATCGTCGGCGGGCAGCTCCTGCAGTTGTGGCGAAAGCTCCGCTCCGGCGTGTTCGGGTCGCGGCTCGCGCTGCGGCTCGTGCTGCTGTTTTCGCTCGTCGCGATCCTGCCGGGCGCGCTCGTTTACGCCGTGTCGGTGCAGTTCCTCGGGCGCAGCATCGAGAGCTGGTTCGACGTGCGCGTCGATCGCGCGCTCGACGGCGGGATCAACCTCGGACGCAGCGCGCTCGACTATCTGCTGAAGGAAACGACGAATCGCGCGACGCTGATTTCGGGCGCGCTCGCCGACGCGCAGGGCGCGTCCGGCCCGGCGTTGAGCCGCGCGGCCGAGCAGGTGGGCGTGTACGAGGCCGCGCTGTTCTCGCCGTCCGGCAGCGTCATCGCCGTCGCCGGCCTGGGCGGCGGCATGACGCCCGAGCCGCTGCCCGGCGACGCGCTTCGCCGGGCGCGCTTGCAGCAGACGTACGCGAAGGTCGAGCAGACGCAGGATTCGGGGCTGATGCTGCGCGTCGTCGTACCGGTCAACAGCAGCGACCGCCTCGATCCGATGCGCGTGCTGCAGGTGATCGAGCGCGTGCCGCGGACGCTTGCGCAGGATCTCGAAAAGGTGCAGGCGGGCGCGCGCGACTACCAGGAAATATCGTTCTCGCGCGCGGCGCTGAAACGCCTCTATCAGCTGACGCTGACGCTGACGCTGCTGCTCGCGCTCACGTCCGCACTCGGGTTGGCGCTGGTGCTCTCCGAGCGCTTCGCGTCGCCGCTCGGCTTGCTGGCCGAAGGAACGCGCGCCGTCGCGCAGGGCGACTTCACGCGCCGCCAGCCGGTCACGTCGCGCGACGAGCTCGGTGTGCTGACCGAATCGTTCAACACGATGACCGAGCAGCTTTCCGATGCCAAGGCGAAGACCGAGGAATCGCAACGCGCGACGGAAACGACGCGCGCCTACCTCGAGAGCGTGCTGTCGAACCTGTCGTCGGGCGTGCTCGCATTCGATGATCGTTACCGCCTGCGAACCGCCAATCCGAGCGCCGCGGTGATCCTGCAGCAGCCGTTCGCGGAGCTTTCCGGGATGCCGCTGGCTGAATGGGGCGGCAGATTGCCCGCGCTGGCGCCGTTTGGCGAGCTCGTTGCCGAGGGCTTTCGCGCGTCGCGGGATGGCCAGTGGCAGCGCGAGGCGTCGCTGACCGTTGCCGGGCAGACGCGCACGCTGTTGTTGCGGGGCACGCGACTGCCGGGCGCGCCTGTACCCGGATACGTGGTCGTGTTCGACGACGTCTCGGAGCTGCTGCAGGCGCAACGCGACGCGGCGTGGTCGGAAGTTGCCCGGCGCCTCGCGCACGAGATCAAGAATCCGTTGATGCCAATCCAGCTTTCCGCCGAACGGCTGGCCGTCAAGCTCGCGTCCCGCCTGGACAGCGCTGACCAGGAAACGCTTCGCCGCGGCACGCAGACGATCGTCTCCCAGGTTGCCGCGATGAAGCACATGGTCGACGATTTCGCGATCTACGCGCGCCAGCCGCGTCCGGGCCAGATGCAGGGCATCGACGTCGCAGCCCTCTTGCTCGACGTGCTGGCTCTGTATGACAATCTGCGCCCGCACGTCGCCTTGACGCTTCCCGATGCGCCGGTCGTCGTCCAGGGCGAACCGACCCGCCTGCGCCAGGTGTTCCACAACCTGATCCAGAATGCCGTCGATGCGCAGTCGGGGCAGGAGGACCCGCGAATCGACATTACGCTGTCGGTGCGCGGCGGAGAGGCCATACTCGCGGTTGGCGATCGCGGCCCGGGGTTCCCCGAGAACGTGCTCGAGCATCCGTTCGAGCCTTATGTGACGACGAAAGCGAAGGGCACCGGCTTGGGACTGGCAATCGTAAAAAAGATCGTCGACGAGCATGCGGGGCGCGTGACGCTGGAGAATGTCGCGCCGCACGGCGCCCGCGTCACGCTGCATTTCCGCGCGCTCAAATCCGCGGCGGCCGCATGAGCAGCGCGGGGCCGTCCCAAGGTGCGAGCGCCCCCTTCGGAGGCAGCGCAGCGGCGCGAGCCGCAAGCGTGGGGGGACCATGAATAATGTTCGTGCAGCGCAGGCGCGGGAGATCCTGATTGTCGACGACGAAGTCGGCATCCGCGAGCTGTTGTCCGAGATTCTCCAGGATGAGGGCTATCGCGTAGCACTCGCCGAGAACGCGGGCGAGGCCCGCGCGTACCGGCAGCGACAGCAGCCGGCGCTCGTGCTGCTCGACATCTGGATGCCGGACACCGATGGCGTGACGCTGCTGCGCGAATGGGGATCGAGCGCGCTGCTCACGATGCCCGTGATCATGATGTCCGGCCACGGTACGATCGAGACGGCCGTCGAGGCAACCCGCATCGGCGCGTTCGATTTCCTCGAAAAGCCGATCGGACTGTCGAAGCTGCTGACGACGATCGCGCGCGCCTTGAAGACGGCGGCGACCAAGGAGCCGCGTCGCGTATCGCTCGCAGCCCTCGGCACCGGGGCGGCGATTCGCGAAACCGAAAAGGCGCTCGAGGCGCTGATCGCCGCGCGGCGGCCGGTGCTGATCCTCGGAGAAGCGGGCACCGGACACGATGTCGCGGCGCGCGCACTGCAGCTTACCGGCGCACCGTTCGTGGCGCTTGGCGACGGTGCGCGCCTCGCGAACAATCCGCTCGCACTGATCGAGGAAGCGCGCGAAGGCGTTTTGTACTGCGCGGAGATCGGGCAGTATTCGCGCGGTGAGCAGAAAGGGCTCGCGTTCCTGCTGCCCAAGCTCGACAAGCACAACATCCTGCTGGTTGCGACCAGCGCCGAGCCGCTGGCGAACCTCGCCGCGGAAGGGGGCTTCGACGCGGCGCTTCTGTCGCAGCTATCGTCGGGAGCGGTGATGCTGCCGCCGCTGCGTTCGCGCCGCGACGACATCCCCGCGCTCATCGAGCGCTTCTGGCGCGCGACGGGTGCCGACGAGCGCGCAACACCGCTCCTCGCGGCACTTTCGCCCGCGGCGCTGACCGCGTTGTCGAACGCCTACTGGCCCGGCAATCTCGACCACCTGCAAAGCGTCGTCGCCAACATGCAGGTCGTGCGCGGCGAGGTCACCGCCGACCATGTGAAGCGGCTGCTCGGGGAAGCGGCATCGCCGAACCAGGTGATCGCACCCGAGATCACGACGCGCTTCTTCGAAATGCCGCTGCGCGAGGCGCGCGAGGCGTTCGAGCGCATCTACTTCGAGCAGCTGCTGGGACGCGAGCAGAGCAACATGAGCAAGGTCGCCGAAAGGGCCGGCCTCGAGCGCACGCACCTCTACCGGAAGCTCAAGCAACTGAACATTCGCTTTTCGCGCCGCACCGACGACAGCAGCGCGGTGGGGTAACCCGGCCGTGTCGCAGATGACCCGACCTTGAGTTCGGCAACGTCATCCGTTCGGCCAGCGACGCCCATGCTGGCGATGATCGTCGGCGCGATGGGCGTGGTCTACGGCGACATCGGCACGAGCCCGCTGTACGCGCTTCGCACGGCGTTCACCGGACAATATGGCCTGTCGCTCACGCGCGGCAACGTTCTCGGCGTGCTTTCGGTGATCTTCTGGGCGCTGGTGATCGTCGTGACGCTCAAGTACATCACGCTCATCATGCGCGCGGACAACCGGGGCGAAGGCGGCATCCTGGCGCTGACTGCGCTCGTATCGCGCGGCATCGAGAATCGCGCCAGGCTGCGCTGGTGGCTGGTCGGGCTCGGGATCTTCGGCGCGGCGATGTTCTATGGCGACGGGATGATAACGCCCGCGATCTCGGTGCTCGGCGCGGTGGAGGGCCTCGGCGTGATTGCGCCGGCGCTGCACCCGTTCATCGTTCCGGTCACCATCGTGATTCTCGTGCTGCTGTTCACCGTGCAGCGCGGCGGCACGGCGAAGCTCGGCGCAGTGTTCGGGCCCGTGATGCTGCTGTGGTTCCTGACACTCGGCGTGCTCGGCGCGTTCGAGATCATGCGCGGCCCGGCGGTGCTCGTCGCGCTCGATCCGATGTACGCCGCGCGCTTCATCGTCGACAACACCGAAGTGGCGTTCGTGGCGTTCGGCGCCGTCGTCCTGGCGGTGACTGGCGTGGAAGCGCTGTACGCGGACATGGGGCATTTCGGCAAGAGCCCCATCCGGCGCGCCTGGCTCCTGTTCGTGATGCCGGCGCTGGTGCTCAACTATTTCGGCCAGGCCGGGCTGATCCTGCGCGACGCGGCGGCGATCCAGAATCCGTTCTATCTGCTGGCGCCCGAATGGCTGCGCGTGCCGCTGCTGGTACTCGCGACGGCGGCGGCGATCATCGCGTCGCAGGCGGTCATCTCCGGCGCGTTTTCACTGACGCGCGCGGCGATCCAGATGGGTTATTGCCCGCGTCTCACGATCCTGCACACGTCAGAGCGTGCGATCGGCCAGATCTACATCCCGTTCATCAACTGGATGCTGCTGGCGGCGATCGTCGGCCTCGTCGTCGGCTTCCGCAATTCGGACAACCTCGCGGGCGCCTACGGCATCGCGGTGACGATGGCGATGCTGATCGATTCGATCCTGATCTTCGTCGTCATGCGACGCCTCTGGAACTGGCCCGTATGGGTCGCGGCGCTGATCGCAACGCCGCTGCTGCTGATCGACCTCACGTTCCTCGCGTCGAACTCGCTCAAGATTCCCGATGGCGGCTGGTTCCCGCTTTTGATCGGCGGGGTCGTCTTCACGCTGCTGACGACGTGGAAGCGCGGCCGGTCGCTCCTGATGCAGCGGCTTGCCGAAGACGCGATGCCCCTCGAGCTGTTCATCCAGAGCATCGAGGCGTCGCCGCCGACGCGGGTGCCCGGGACCGCCGTGTTTCTCACGTCGACCCGCAACCGGGTACCGCACGCGCTGCTGCACAACCTGAAGCACAACAAGGTATTGCACGAGCGCGTCGTGTTCCTGACGGTCGTGACCGAGGACATTCCGTACGTTCCCGGCGAAGAGCGCTACGAGATCGAGGCGCTCGGCTGCAATTTCTTCCGCATGATCGCGAACTACGGCTTCAAGGACGACCCCGACGTGCCGGAGCTCCTCGAAGATTGCGGGCGGCGCGGATTCGCGTTCGACATGATGGAGACATCGTTCTTCGTGTCGCGCGAGACGCTGATCGCCACGGTCACGCCCGGAATGGCGCTGTGGCGCGAGAAGCTGTTCGTATCGATGTCGAAGAACGCGACGAAGGCGTCGGAGTTCTTCCAGGTGCCCACCAACCGCGTCGTCGAGCTGGGGACGCAGGTGGAGCTGTAGGCGATAAAACGACGTCGATAAATGGGGTCAGAGCGAATTATTCGGCGCGAAGTTGCCGAATAATTCGCTCTGACCCCATTTACGTTACTGGAGCGTCACCATCTGCGAGCGCATTGTCTTCAGCGCCTTGCTCTCGATCTGGCGAATCCGCTCGGCGGAAACGCCATACTCGTCGGCGAGCTGCTGCAGCGTGGCGGAGTCGTCGTCCTCGCGCAGCCAGCGCGCCTCGATGATTCGCCGGCTGCGCGCATCGAGCTTCGAAATCGCGGTGTGCAGCCCCGCGCTTCGATTGGCCGCCGTTTCCAGCCGCTCGAGAATCTGCGCCGGCTCGTCTTCGACGTCGGTCAGATAAGCGATCGGAGACACCGAGTCCTCGTCGCCGGGGGTCGGATCGAGCGCGACGTCGCCGCCCGAGATGCGCTTTTCCATCTCGAACACTTCCTCGGGCTTGACACCCAGGTCGGCGGCGATCTTGCCCGCCTCGGCCGGGGTCAGCGCTGCGGAAGAGCGCTTCATGCTGCGCAGGTTGAAGAACAGCTTGCGCTGCGCCTTGGTCGTCGCGATCTTGACGAGCCGCCAGTTTCGCAACACATGCTCGTGGATCTCGGCCCGGATCCAGTGCAGCGCGAACGAAACCAGCCGAACCTTCCGTTCCGGGTCGAAGCGGCGCACGGCCTTCATCAAGCCGATGTTGCCTTCCTGGATCAGGTCCGCCTGCGGCAGGCCGTAGCCCAGGTAATTGCGGGACACCGCGACGACGAGACGCAAGTGCGACAGAACGAGCTGGCGCGCGGCATCCACGTCTTCGTGCTCCCGCCAACGCCGACCGAGCTCGGTCTCCTGCTCGGCGGTGAGCAGCGGGAACCGGTTGACCGCCTGAATATAGTGGTCAAGGCTCCCCAGGGAGGCCGGGGTCGGAAACATGAGCGCACTACCGGACATTCAATTCTCCTTTCCAGGGCGGCCCGCGAAACCATCCGGAGTGCCACCGGGACGCCATTTTAGCACTCGTGTAATCAGAGTGCTAACCGCCGGGAAAGTTCCCGACTGATTTACTCAGGTATCGCTCGACAACACGAACCGCGACGAGGCTACAAGATGGACCGCCAGCTTCCGGCGCAGTTCGGAGCCCGATCGTCCGCGCGAGGTCAGCGAGCGCTCGCTATCAATGCTCACGCGCGAGCAGGCGACCTAGCGGGCAAGTCCTGGATCGCCCTCCGCGGGCAACAGCGCATCGACGAACTCGTTTGCATTGAAGGGTCGCAGGTCGTCCAGTCCCTCGCCAACCCCGATGAACCGCAGGGGAATTGGGTGCTGTCGCGCAATCGCGGCGACGATCCCGCCCTTGGCACTGCCGTCCAGCTTGGTCAGAATGAGACCCGTGAGACCGATCGCCGCGTCGAATGCCTTGACCTGTGCGAGCGCGTTCTGCCCGCTATTCGCATCGAGGACGAGCCACGCTTCGTCCGGTGCGCCTTCCCGCGCCTTGCCTAGCACCCGCTTGATCTTGCGCAGTTCGTCCATCAGGTGCGTCTGCGTTGCCAGCCGACCCGCGGTATCGGCCAGCACCACGTCGATCGCCCGCCCGCTGGCGGCTGCGAGCGCATCGAACATGACCGCGGCCGGATCGCCGCCCGCCTGCTGGATGACCGAGACGTTGTTTCGCGCTCCCCAGACCGAAAGCTGCTCGCGCGCGGCCGCCCGAAACGTGTCGCCCGCCGCCAGAAGTACGGAAAGCTTCCGCTGCTGCAGCCATTTCGCGAGCTTGCCGATCGAGGTCGTCTTGCCTGCGCCGTTGACGCCGGTGAGCATGATGACAAACGGACGCGACGCACCGATGACGACGGGCGCTTCCAGCGTCCGTATCAGATCGGCGAACGCGGTGCGAAGCAGCGCGCGCGGGTCCGCTTTGCCGCCCGCGCGCCGATAGCGCTCACGCAAGTCATCCAGCAGGTAGCGGGTCGCATCGACGCCGACGTCTGCAAGGAGCAGCGCCGCTTCGAGCTCCATGAGCGCTTGATCATCGAGCACCCGATTGCGGAACACGTCGGACAGCGCCCCGGAGAGCTTGTCGCGCGAGAGCCCGAGGCCCGCCGTGAGACGATCCCGCCAGGAGCGCCGCTCGACCTCGGGCGTCGCGGCGTCGGGGGCTTGTACGCGTGTCGACGCGGCTGCCGTGGGCGCGGCTTCGGTTTCGCGGGGCTCGGCAGGCGTTTCGGCCGGCGCTGCGGGCTGACCCGCCGGCTTGCGTCGGAAGAGATCGAACATCGGCTGCCATCATACCGCCCAACCCCCAACGCTGAACGCCCGTGGCTTCGCATCGCATCCGCATCATCGGCGGCCGACACCGCGGCCGCCAGATCCGCGTTCCGGATGTGCCGGGCGTGCGTCCCACGCCCGATCGCGTGCGGGAGACGCTTTTCAACTGGCTCGGCCAGGACCTGTCCGGTGCCTTGACGCTCGAGCTTTACGCCGGTACCGGCGTGCTGACGCTCGAAGCGCGTTCGCGCGGCGCCGCGCTGTCGGTCGCGGTCGATCGGAACGCCGCGCTGATTCGTGCGCTGGCCGAAGCCACCAGGACGATCGGCATTGCCGACGTCGAGACGCATGTCGGCGAAGCGCTACGCTACCTCGCGCGCGAATCGCGTGTCTTCGACGTGGTGTTCGTCGATCCGCCGTTTGCCGACGACCCGTGGGACGCGCTGTTTTCGGCGCTGCCGGCCCGCGTCGCGCCAGGCGGCCGCGTCTATGCGGAAGCGGGCCGGCGACTCGCGCCGTCGGCTCCGTGGCAACTGCTGCGCCACGCGAGGGCAGGGCACGTGCATTATCATCTGCTCGCCATGGCTTCGAAGCCGGGCGCTACGCGATGAAGGTCGTTTATCCCGGTACGTTCGATCCATTCACGCGCGGGCACGAAGATCTCGTGCGGCGCGCGGCGCGGCTATTCGACGCCGTTGTCGTCGCTGTCGCCGACAGCGCCTCGAAAAAGCCGTACTTCACGTCGAGCGAGCGCATCGGGATGGCGCGCGAGGTGCTAAGCGCGTTCCCGAATGTCGAGGTGATCGGCTTTTCGTCGCTTCTGATGGATTTCGTCCACGCGCAAGGCGCGCAGGCGATCCTCCGGGGGCTGCGCGCGGTGTCCGACTTCGAATACGAGTTCCAGATGGCAGGAATGAACCGAAATCTCTATCCGGACGTCGAAACGCTATTCCTGACGCCCGACGAGAAATACATGTTCATCTCGGCGACGATCGTTCGTGAAATCGCGCGCTTCGGCGGCGACGTGACGAAGTTCGTGCACCCGCACGTCGCGCAGTGCCTTCGGCGCAAGGTCGGACGCTGACGGATGACGGCTTGCGCCGACACCGGGATCCCATGGCACTGATCATCACCGACGAATGCATCAACTGCGACGTCTGCGAGCCCGAATGCCCGAATCAGGCCATTTCGCAGGGCGCGGAGATTTACGAGATCGACCCGTTGAAATGCACCGAGTGCGTCGGCCATTTCGACAAGCCGCAATGCCGCGAGGTGTGCCCGGTCGACTGCATTCCCGTCAACCCGGATTTCATCGAGACGCGCGAGCAGCTACAGCTGAAGTACGAAGCGCTGATGCGCGTGAAGGCCTAGCCGTTCGCGGCGAGCGGCATGGCCTCGGGCGCTTCGATCAGCAAGTCCATCGAGCCTGCCTGCTGCCGCAGCCCGTGACGCTGCGCGTCGAGCGCCTCGCGCGCCTGCTCGAGCTCCAGGATGCGGTTCTCGAGCTCGTCGCTCGCACGGTGTATGCGCTTGATGCTGTCGAGACGGCGTCGAAGCTGGAGGTGATGCTCGCGCACCTGCGTCTCGAGCGGTGACATCACCGCCTTCAACCATCCCTCGACGTCGCGATTGGCGACCTTGTAGATGTGGCGCGCGCGCGATGCCACGGTTTCGAAGAATTGCTTCATCAGCGGGTATTTCGCCTTGCTGACCATGTTCCACAGCGTGTTGAAGTGCGTGTTGTACGCGCGCTCCATGCGCTCGATTTCCTTCAGGTACTTCAGCACCGAGAACTGCGGCGGCACGTAGATCTCGATTTGGTGCTCGTGTGCGAAGCGCATGTACATCGCGCGCATCAGGTCGTGTATCTCCGCGGCCTGCCGGCCGGCCTGGTCGAAATCGGTGCGCAGTCGCGCGAAGAATTCGCCCATCGCGTCGCGCACGCCCTTCGTGAACGGACTGTCCTCGATGCGCTGGCGCGTCTTCGCGGCGTTGTGCCGCAGCGCGGAGAGACCGATCACGTCGAAAAGGTCGTTCGTGTGCTGCGTGAAGACCGTGCGCAACGCCGTGTAGCGTGCGAGCCCGCGCTCGAACAGCTCCTTCTCCTCCTTGACGCGCGCCATCATGTGCTCGACGACGTCCTGGTTCTTGCCGCGCAGCGCGATCAGCTCCGCGAGTTGCTCGCCGATTCCCGACGCGCGCGCGTCGAGGATCGTGCGGATCGACGACGTGAGGCTGCGCATCTCCGCCTGCGTCGCCGCACCGACGAGCTCGCGCTTGGCGGGGATGAGCTTGCGCGACAGCGAGTGCTCCAGCACCGGCAGGCGACTTCGCGCGAGCAGCGCGTCGTCGCCATTCACCTTGGCGAGCAGTGCCTTTTGCGCGGAGACGGCAAATACCTGCGCCGGCGAGATGCCGAGCATCGAAGCGCTCGCGCCGACCTGGCGGTCGATCTCGGCGTTGATCTCGACTTCTTCCTTGAGATCGTCCCACAGGCCGTCGATCTTGTTCAGGATGACGAGGCGCGCCGACTTCGTGGCGGCATCCTCGCCGGCCAGGTGGTCGTTCCACACGTCGAGATCGGTTTTCGTGACGCCGGCATCGGCGGCGAGCAGGAAGAGGATCGCGTGCGCGTTCGGCAGCAGGTTCAGCGTGAGCTCGGGCTCGGTGCCGATCGCGTTGAGGCCCGGCGTGTCGAGAATGACCAGTCCCTGCTGCAGCAGCGGGTGCGGAAAGTTGATGATCGCGTGGCGCCAGCACGGAATGTCGAGGCTGCCTTCGTCGCCCTTCTCGAGCGCCGACAGGATGTCCTCGTCGCCTTCGCTGAACAAACCGTACTTTCGCGCGAGTGCGATCGGCACGCGCTTGACCTGCGACACGCGCGCGAGCGCCTCCGCCATTCGCTCGGCAGCGCCAAGATCAAGCGGAAACGTGACCCATTCGTCGGCGTAGTTCTTGAACTCGGTCACCGTCGCGTCGTTGAGGCGGGTTTCGATCGGCAGCAGCCGAATCGACGGCGGACGCGACGGATCGTGCAGCAACTCGGTCGGACACATCGTCGTGCGTCCTGCGGAGGACGGCAGCAGACGCTGCCCGAAATCGGCGAAGAAGATCGCATTGATCAACTCGGACTTGCCGCGCGAGAACTCGGCGACGAACGCGACGACAAGCTTGTCCTGCTGCAGCCGTTCGAGGATCTGCTGAACCTTCACCTCGACCTGCGCGTCGGCGAGGTCCTGTTGCTGCAGCCATTCGAACAGCGACGAGATGCCGGCCGAAAGCCGGCGCCGCCAATCGGCGTACGCCTCGAAGCGGGCGGCGAGATCGCGTGAAGGATTCATGCCGCCCCTCTTTCCGGGGTGTGAGTGTGATTCTTCAATCGGTTACCGCGTCAATCAACACCCGGAAAGCACAACTCATGCCCTATGGCGGCGCCGCCGGCCACAGGCGGCAGATCGACGAAGGCAGGTCGCGGCGTCGTGGGTGCCATTCGCCAGACGTTCGTCGGGTCCATTCGCCCGGGCGTCGGCCACGCGGCCTTCCATCACGCCGTGCGCCGTCGGCTCCTGACGTGCAATGGCACCCGCGAGCGTCCAGATCGCTTGCGGTGTCACGCCCGC
>Ga0070696_100000775_pt1 | contig 20547 bp, 12 predicted proteins | sample KBSK1253metaG_FD_65474 | JGI IMG/M metagenome (GOLD analysis project Ga0070696, IMG submission 65474) | Corn, switchgrass and miscanthus rhizosphere microbial communities from Kellogg Biological Station, Michigan, USA - KBS K1-25-3 metaG | ecosystem: Host-associated > Plants > Roots >... | reverse complement strand
ATTGACGTACGTCAATGCGTCGGTCTCGAGCGCCAACGGTGCGAGCTTGCCCGGAATGCCGAACAATGCGGCCGCTCCGCACAGCATGATCGCGATCGCGCCGGCGACCAGCGGCCAGCGGAAGCGGCGCGTTGCGGGAACCAGTGCGTCGACGAAAGCCGGAAACCACTTGCCGGCGGGAACCGAGGTCGATCGCATCGGGGTGCGAAACAGCGATTGCAGCGCCGGGAACAGGGTGAAACAGCTTGCCCATGCAATGATCAATCCGCATGCCGTCCACAAGCCCATTTCACGAACCGGGCGGATCTCCGACACGGCGAGCGCCGCGAAACCCACCGCGGTTGCGAACATCGAGGCGGTGCAGGGTAGGAATTTATTGGCGAGCGCCCGCGCTTGATGTTCGAGAAGGGTCGGCGCGTCGTCCGGCTCCATGTATCGAGAATGAATGTAGACGAGGGTGGCGGTGGTGGTGACCATGACGGTAAGGGGCACGATGGTCGAGACCAGGGTATGCGTCCAGCCGACGATGTCGGCCAATCCCACGGCCATGGCAACGACGGCGCCGAGGGTGAGGACGGTCGCAGCCAGCGCACGCCACGAGCGGTACACGAGCAGCACCAAGGACACGAGGAAAATTCCGAAGAGCGGCATGAACTTCTTCGTGGCAGCGCCGGTTTGCCGCTCGAGCCAGGCATCCAGCCATGGGCTGCCGACGCGTCCGATGGCGCTGAACGGGCGGCCGGATTTCTCGAGAGGCAGCACGAGGGCGTCGACCGCCGCCAATGCGCGGTCGCGCTCGGCCGGTGAGCTCACGCGAAGTTCGAGTGCGATGCCCAGGTAGTGCTCCCCCGCCAACCCGGCCCGGCGGAACAGCGTCGTGCCTGTTGCGAAGGCGCGTATGCGCGCGGCATCTTCCGGGCTGATGGTCCCGGACGAGCCGGCGGGGTGGCGGAGGGTGAGAATACTGTGTGCGGTGACGTTGGGTATTTTGTTGAGTTCCTGCTCCAGTCGATCGGCGCCTTGCAGCGCGTCCGGACCATAGGGATCCGGCGCTTCGAGCATCAGAAGCGCCTGATCTCCCTCGGGGAACACGCGCTCGAATTCGAGCGTTGCCTGCGCCACCGGATCGCCGGCCACGACCAGGCGTTCGATCGCCGAATCGGTGGGAATTCGCGTCGCGCCGTAGATACCGGCCAGGGCAAGGATCGCAAAGACGGCGACTATCCAGCGCCGCGCGTGCAGCACGCCCAGGAAGATGGCCACGAGGCGGGGGGAAATCAACATGTTCATGATGGACGCGCGCCTTCGCGGGCAGAGTGGGCCTACGGTGTGTGAGAATGATAGCCTACGGCCATGAGCACATTGTTATTGGCTTCGGTTGCGACTCTCGTCTTCTGCGCTCCCGGATACCCGGGAGGAGCAGGGGACGCTCAGCCTTTTGTAGAGCAATTTGCAAGCGCCGCCGCCGCGAACGCAGGATGGCCGGCGGGAAGCCTTGCCGCGGTCTACGATCCGACGGAGCAAGGAGGACTGGCCAAACTCGCCGGATCCGATGCCGTGCTGGCCTTCGTCCCATACGCCTTCTTTTTCCAGCATGCGGCGGAGTTGCATCTGACCCCGCTCGCGCAGGCGGACGTGGTGGGGATCGGCACCCAAGAGCGTTGGACGCTGGTGGCAAAGGCCGGCGCGGTAAAAGGCCCGGCCTCCCTCACGGGGTACACCCTGCTCAGCGTCGCGGGCTACGCGCCTGACTTCGTGCGTCGCGCGGCGCTCGATGCGTGGCCGCTCCCGCGGGACGTCAAAATCGAGCCGACTGGACAACTATTGAGCGCCTTACGAAGGATTGCCGCCGGCGAACACAGTGTCGCCTTGCTCGACCAAACGCAGGCAGCGGCGCTTCCGACACTGCCGTTCGCGGCGCAGCTCGAGGCAGTGAGGCAATCCCCGCCGCTGCCGGTGGCCATCGTCGCGGTCATCGCCGCCCGGCTGCCCGCGGCGCGCGCCCGGGCTCTTCAGTCTGGATTGCTCAAGATGGGCCATGCGGCCGGGGACGCCGATACCTTGGGGCAGCTGCATCTGAAGGGCTTCGTGCTGCCGCAGATTCCCGCCCATACGTCGGCGCCGTGATGAGGTGGACGGGATGGGCGCTGGCCGCGCTCATGGTCACTGGGTGCAGAGCCCCGCTGCGGCCGGCCGAGCCTCACCCGATTCCCATGACGGGCACGGTGCAGGAATTGGCCGCGGCCATCGACGCGGACGCGAAGCGCAGCGATCACGAGCCCGATTCGAAGATCCGCGGCGAGCTGGCGGCGCAGGCGAGCCGCGACGCAGCGGCCTGCCTCGACCGCGCACCGCAATCCGCCGCCTGCCTTTACGGACGCGCCATCGCTCTGGGTCTCGAAGCGCGCGCACATCCGACGCGAGCCGGCGAACTGCTCAATACCATGCTCGACAGCCTGGGAAATGCCGAAGCGGCCGATCCCGGCTATGATGAGGCGGGTCCTGCTCGCGTCAGAGCGCTGGTATTGATCCGAGCGCCCGGATGGCCGCTGGGCCCGGGCGACACCGAGGCGGGGTTGGCGGCCGCGCGCCGGGCGGCGACCCTGCGGCCGCAGTATCCTCCGAACCTCTTGGCGTTGGCGGAGGCGTTGTCAAAGACCGGAAATTCGAGCGGTGCCCGGGAAAACTACGAGCGCGCCCGAGCCTTGGCGCAGGCTCTGCCTGCTTCGGAGGATCGGGACGGCTGGATTCATGAGGCCGGCGAAGCACTGCGGAGGCAGTAGATTCGTTCCGATCTCGAGCTCGGGGGTCTCATGAGTGCGCGCAAATCCTTATACGAATAACGGAGTATCCATGAGCAGAATCATTCGCATCGCCCCCTTCCTGGTATTCACCGCGCTGTGCATATCGACGAGCGGCGCGGAAACGGCGGACCAGGCGGATCCGCTGATCGCAGCGGCGAAGCAAGCGATGGGCGGCGCTGCCTGGGACAAGGCGGTCACGTGGCACGAGACCGGCCAGGTCAAGGCCGGCGGCCTCAGCGGCAGCTACGAGTCATGGGAGGATCTCGACACTCTGCACGGCAGCGGCAGTTATGTGCTGGGTCCGATCTCCGGCAGCCAGGGGTGGGACGGCAAGCAAGCGTGGACTACCGACAACACCAAAGAGGTGCGAATCGAGACCAGCGGGGAGGCGGTCGCGCAGGCCAAACAGGACGCCTATCGCGGCGGCTACGGATTCTTTTTCCCCAAGCGCTTTGCCAGCGTGCGCGAGTATGTCGGGACGCGGCAAGCCGACGGGACATCCTATGCGGTGGTGAAAATCACCCCTCAGGGCGCCGAGCCTTTCGAGGTATGGTTCGACCCGGTGACCCATCTTATCGCACGGGAAGTCCAGCTCACCGGTGCGCAGCCGCATACCTTCATTCTTTCGGAGTTCTCACGCTTTGACGGCATCCTGGCGCCGAAGAGAACCATCGATCGGGTCGCCAATGACCCGAAATACGACACGGTGACCGCAGTGGCGGCGATCAGCCTGACCGGGCCGCAGCAGGTGAGCCGTTATGCACCGCCGGCGCCGCCGCCCAATTCGGCGCAATGGCATGCGAATAAGGACTCGGTAAGCATGCCGTTCCGGCTCCTCAATAACCATATCTATGTCGAGGCCTCGATCAACGGTGGAACGCCGCTGTCGTTCGTGTTCGACACCGGCGCCACTGACATACTGGATATGAGCGCTGCGAAGAAGCTCGGCATCACAGTCGAGGGGGCACTGCCCGGGGGCGGCTTCGGCGACAAGATCGAGGCCTTCGGCTTCGCCAAGGTGAAGAGCGTGTCCTTGGGCGGCCTCATGCTTCCCGATCAAGTCTTTGGGGCGGTGGGTCAGACGGGTTGGGTCGCGGTCGAAGGCGCGGACTCCGCGGGTCTGCTCGGCTATGAATTCGTCAAGCGGGCGGTGCTGTCCATCGACTACGCAAGACGCACCATGACCTTCACCAAGCAAGGGGCGTTCCATCCGCCGCAGGGCGCGGTGGCGATCCCCTTCACCTTCAGCGCCCATATTCCGATGGTCGCCGGCACACTGGACGGATTCGCCGGCGAATTCGAGATCGACACCGGCTCACGCGGCGCACTGACGGTCATGGCACCATTCGCCGCCGCGCACGGCCTGGTCGATAAGTACCAAGCGAAGCGCAGCGCGACCGTCGGCTACGGCATCGGCGGCCCGTCCAAGGCGCTGCTGGCGCGCGCCGGCAAGCTCACCATCGGAGCGGTGACGATCGGCGCGCCGGTGGCCGAGATCGTCACCGACAAGGCGGGTGCGGCCGAGTTTTCTCGAACCGCCGGCAATATCGGCGGCGATCTGCTCAAGCGCTTCACGGTGACGCTCGACTATGCGCATCGGACACTGTGGCTGCAGCCCAACGCGCTGGCGGCCACACCCGAAGTGTTCGACCGTTCCGGATTGTGGATCGCACGCGCCAAAGACGGCGGAATCGAAGTCGCCGACGTCGCAGGCGAAAGCGCCGCCGCAGCCGCCGGGCTCAGGATCGGCGATGAGATCGTCAGCGTGAACGGAAAGGATGCCAAGCATGTGGCGCTCTACGACTTGCGCGAGGAGTTCAAGGGCGGCATAGGCACCCGGTTCACGCTGAATGTAAAGGGCAAGGAGGGCGGCGCAACAGGCGGGCGGGCCGTAATCCTTACGTTGGCCGATCAGGTCTGAGGTGCTGCCCGCGCAGCGGCCGGTGCAGGAACATCACACTTCCAGCCGATCTCCGGGTCGTGCCACGAGGACGTAGAGCGCCGGCATGAGAAAAATGCTGATCAGCAATCGCGTGAACAGGCCGCTGACGATGACCAGCGCAAACGGCCGCTGAGAATCCGTGCCGACGCCGGTGGCGAGCGCCACCGGCAACAGCCCCAATGCCGCCACCAGCGCGGTCATCATGATCGGGCGAAGTCGCAGGATCGCGCCTTGACGAATGGCCTCGGCGAGTTCGGTGCCGCTGCGGCGAAGCTCGTTGACGTACGAGATATAGACCACCGCCGTCTGCACCGAGACGCCAAACAAGGCCAGAAAGCCGATGCCGGAAGACACTGAAAACGGTGTGTCGGTGATCCAGAGCGCCACGATGCCGCCCACCGGTGCCGACAGCAGCACGCCGAGCACCGTGATGAATGGGAATTTGAAATTGCTATAGAGCGCAAACAGCAACAGGAAAATCAGGAACAAGGTCAGCGGCAGAATGACATTCATCTGCTGGCGTGATGCGGTGTATTCCGAGTACTCTCCGCCCCAATCCAACCGATAGCCGCGCGGCAAGGCAACCTTTGCGCCGACCTGCTGCATGGCGTCGGCCACCGCGCCGGCCAGATCGCGTCCCTCCACCGAGAACTGTACCCCGATGTAGCGCGAGTTATCCTGGCGGTAAATGAACGAGGCGCCCTTGGTCACATCGAAATCCGCGAATTCCTTGAGCGGAATTTGTTGTCCGGCGGGTGTGGCGACCAGGATATTGCCGATTTCCTCGGGGTTATTCCGGTACTGGCGTTCGAGGCGGACGACCAGATCGAATTCCTTTTCCTGCTGCACCACCTGCGTGGCCACATCTCCGCCGACGGCGGTCTGAATCAGGCTGTTGATGTCGGCGACATTCAAGCCGTAACGAGCAATCCTGGCGCGGTTGATCTTGATGATGAGGCTGGGCTGGCCGAGCTCCTGCACCAGGGTCACATCGCGGATTCCGCGCACCCGTTCCAGCACCTGCTTGATGGCTTTGCCCTTTTGCTGAAGCGTATCCAAATTGGAACCGAACACCTTGACCGCCAATGCGCTCTTCAACCCCGTCTCGGCTTCGTCCACGGCATCTTCCGCCGGCTGGGTGTAATTGAAATTGATTCCGGGAAAGGCTTTGAGCTTCTGATTGATGGCCTCGATCAACCCTGCCTTGTTCCGATACGAACCCGTCCACTGTGAATATGGCTTGAGATCGACGTAAAACTCGACGTTGAAGAAACCGGTGGGGTCGGTGCCGTCGTCGGGCCGGCCGAGTTCCGAGGCGACCGTGGTGACTTCAGGAAAAGAGCGCAATATTTCACGCACCTGGGGCGCGATCTTCGCCGATTCCTCGAAGGAAATGGTGTAGGGCATGGTTGCGCGCACCCACAGCGCTCCTTCATCCAAGTGCGGCATGAACTCCGCGCCGATGCGGGGAATCAGCAGCAGCGAACCGGCCAGCAGAATGGTCGAGGCAAACGTGGTTCCCCACGGATGAGCGAGGCAAAAATCGAGGCCCTTGGCGTAAACCGATTTAATGGCTTCGAAAGCTGCATTGCGCCGCTCCCGGACGCCGTTGCGCATGAACCACGCACACAGCACCGGCAGCAGCGTCAGCGTGACTATCAAGGAACCAACCAACGCGAAAACCATGGTGTCCGCCATCGGCTTGAACAGCGTCCCGGAAGGTCCCGATAAGACGTAGATCGGCAGGAAGCTGACCACGATTACCGCGACGGCATAGAAAAGCGGGCGGTCCACCTCGGCCGCCGCATCTCGAATGATTTCCTTGACGTTGAGCGGAGTTCCTTTGCGGGCCATGATCTGGCGGAATATGTTTTCCACCATCACCACCGCGCCGTCCACCAGAATCCCAAAATCCACGGCGCCTATGGAGAGCAGGTTGGCGGAGGCGTTTTGCAGATCGAGGCATATGAACGCGAACAGCAGCGCCAGCGGAATGCTGGCGGCGACGATCAGCCCTGCACGAAAATCGTACAGGAAAAATATGAGGACCACGACGACCAACAACATGCCTCGCAGCAGGTTCCGCTCCACGACCTGTGTCGTCAGCGCGACCAAGTCGCTGCGGTCGTAGAAGGGGAGAATTTTGACGTCCTTGGGCAAGATTTCGCCGTTGAGCTCCTTGGTCTTCGCTTCGACCCGTTTCAGGACATCTTGAGTTTTCTCGCCGGTCCGCAGCAAGATCACGCCCTCCACCGCATCGTCCTGTTTCTGGAAGCCGAACTCGCCAAGACGCGGCGCGATTCCGATGTCCACGCGGCCGACGTCCTTTACCAACACCGGGATGCCGTCATGCACCGCCAGCACCACGTTGCCGATATCCTCCAAAGTGTTCATTCGCCCCATGCCGCGCACGTAGTAGAACTGGCCGCCTTGCGAATAGAACCCGCCTCCGGAGTTATCGTTGTTGGCGGTCAGGGCGCTCTCGACCTGCGGCACCGACAAGCCGACCGCGGCAATTCGGGCCGGGTCGAGCAGCACCTGGTATTGCATGGTTCCGCCGCCGAATCCCGAATCATCCGCCACCCCGGGGACGGATTTGTACTGGGGCTCGACGGTCCAATTCTCGAAAGTTTTGAGTTCCATCGGCGAGCGATCGGGACTCTGCAGCACGTAGCGATAGATGAGGCCCGAAGGCGCGGACATCGGCGAGACCGATGGGGTCACGCCGCTCGGCAGGCTGAGGTCGGCCATCCGGTTGAAAACCTGCTGGCGGGCGAAGTAGTTGTCCGTGCTGTCTTGAAACGTGAGTATGACGTCGGACAATCCGTAGAGCGATATGGAGCGGATGGCGGTCATCCGAGGGATGCCGTTCATGCCCTTTTCCACGGGCACGGTGATCAGCCGTTCCACTTCCTCGGCGGCGCGCCCGGGCCATTGGGTGATGATCTGCACGATGGGGGGCGAGAGATCGGGATATGCATCCACCGGAAGGCGGTCCAGCGACCGCGTCCCCGCACCGATGAGCACCAGCGTCATGAGGACGATGAGAAACGGCTGGCGGAGCGAGGAGGCCACGATCCGGTTCATGATCGAAGGGCCTCGCGGCGCCGATCCGGTTGGGGGCAGAGGGTCGCTCATTGAGCCTGCATGAATTGAATGAAGATGCCGCCGTCGACCACGATCCGGTCGCCGGCCTTGAGTCCCGAGGCGATATCGTATTGGTCTCCGGCACGATCACCCAAAGTTACGCGCTGCCGCGCGAAACCGCCCTCGGACTGCGCGAGGTATACGAACGGCAAGTTCTCATCGTCACGCAGGATCGCCGAAACCGGGATCAGCAATCCGGTGCTTTCCCGGCGGGCCTGAATTTGCACCCGGACATACATTTGTTTCTTCAAGAGTTCCCCGGGATTTTCGACGACCACTCGCGCCGCCACCGAACGGGTGTCGGGATCCACCAGGGACGAGATATTGTCCACTTTTCCGGAGTAGTTGCTCGAACCGAGACCCGTCATCACTTTCGCCGAATCGCCGAGACGGACCGACGCCAGATCCGAACCATAGACATGCGCCATGACCCAGACGCGCGAAAGGTCGGCGACCGTAAAACACGGCGTGGTTCCTGCCTCCACCAGTTCTCCGGGGGTGATCAGCTTTTCGACCACGATGCCTGTGATCGGTGAGCGGATCATTCCCTCGGAATGCGCAAGGGGCCGGCCTTCTTGAATGTCTTTGATGGTCTGCGGTTGAACGTGCAGCGAGACCAGCGCTTGCAGGGCCGAGTCGCGGTCGGCCTCGGCATTGACGGCGTCGGTTTCCGCCTGCGACGCCTCGCGCTGCGATACGCCGTGATGCAGTACCAGGTCCTTGTCCAGGTCGGCGAGGCGGCGGTCGGTCCTGGCGGTGGCGAGCGCTTTGCGATATGCGCCGATGGCGGTCGAAAAATCAGGTGAATTCACCTCTGCCAGGGGATCCCCTTTCCCGACATGGTCGCCGAGGGAAACCAACAGCCGCGACACCGGGCCGGAGAATGGCGCCAACACGCTCGTGGCCTGGTCGTTGTCGAAATCGACGGTACCGGTAGTCTCGATGGTCTTGTGAAATTTGGACGCCTCGACCGTGTATAGGCGGATCTTCTGCCGCTGGGCCACGGTCAATGTCACCTTGCCGGCGGTTGCCGATGCCGTCTGGGATGGGTCATCTATTTTGGGTGAACAGCCGGCGAATGACATGACGGTCACCGCCGCCGTGAGGACGATCACTGACGAGTGCAGGAATTTGACTCCACGGTGCACAGACGCCGCCCGGTACGAAGAATTATTTTTCATGTTCACCCGTGATCAACTGCGCGCGGTGCCACCAACCGCCACCGAGCGCCTGAAATAACGCCGCCGTATCGGCATAACGATTGGCCTGGGCCTGCACCAAGTTCATCCGGCCCTGCTGGTACGCCTGCTCGGCGTTCAACAGCGCCAGATTGCCGGCATAGCCGTCTTGCAGTTGTCGTTGGGCCAGATCCAATGTGACTTTGGCCGCGTCGGCAGCCGCGGCAGCCGTCTTCAGGGCGTCGGCATCCTGCTCGAGTGCCGCCAGTGTGTCGGCAACATTCTGAAAGGCCGTCAGAACCGTGCTGCGATATTGTTCAGCCGCCTGAACGTATGCTGCCTTCGCGGCGCGCTCCTGGTGCAGCAGCCTCCCGCCTTGGAAAAGAGGCGCCGTCGCTGCCGCGCCCAATCCCCAAAAACCCGTGCCGGAGCCGAACACCTGGGAAAGGGCCAGCGCCGTGCTGCCGGCATTCGCCGTCAGCTCGATATTCGGCAGCCGGTTCGCGATGGCGATTCCAATCTTGGCGCTGGCGTCGTGCAGATTCTCCTCGGCTTGGAGCACATCCGGACGTTGCGCCACGAGTGCTGAAGGAAGGCTCACCGGCAGATCCTGCGGCAATTGCAGCGTCGACAGCTCGAATGTGTCGGCCGGTGCCTGATTCGGAAACCGGCCGGCGAGAACTGCCAGCAGGTCGTTCAGCTGCGCCAATTGCTTGAGCAGCGGCGGCAGTGTGGCGGTGACTTGCGCAAGCTGCGATTCCTGCGCGGCAAGGTCGACCCGGCTCGCGTAGCCTTTGTCGAACTGGTATTGCAGGATTCGAACCATGTGGGAGTTGATGTCGATGAGCTCGCGGGTCGCGTCGATCTGCATCTGCAGCGAGCCCTTCTGAATCGCGCTGACCACCACATTGGCGGTCAACGTGGTGTACGTCGCGATCATTTGGAACCGAACTTCCTGTTCCTGCGCCTTCACTGACTCGACGGTCCGGCGGTTGAGGCCGAAAACATCGGGTACATACGAAACGCTGACCTGCGGAGTGAAAAGGTTGAATTGAAACTCGCTCGACACGACCGGGTAGTTGGGCACGGGGGCAAGCAGCGTCGACTGCTTTTGGCGGCTCGCCGAAAAGCCGGCCTCGGCGCTGGGATAGTAAACGCCCCGTTGTGCCAGGAGGTTTTCCCTTGCCACCGTCAACGCCGCTTGCGCCGCTTTGAGGTCGTGATTGTTGGTCAGTGAAGCATCTATCAGTTCATTGAGCGGCTTGGAGTGAAACAAGGTCCACCAGTCCGCGGAAATGTCGGCCCCCTTGGAGAACCGTTGGGTTTCCCCGCCGGCGATATTCGTGGCGGCGCCGGTGGTCGTGACCGGCCGTCCCGAATAATCGATGACATCCGGGGCAGCCGGTCTCTTGAAGTCGGGGCCCACCGCGCAACCGGCACTGAGCAACGTGCCCAAGGCCGCGAAGCACGGCAGCGCGCGCGATTTGAAAAAAGTTCCGCAACCTCTCATATTTATTTTGTATCCATGAACCCGCTCGTGGGTCCCGGTGAAAATTGGCACACCCGTGTCGATTGCGCAAGCCGAGGCGCGCGCAGGATCGATGCCGAGATTGACTCGCGGCGTGGGGAGTACGACCCTAGGTGTGGGGCGTACGACCCTAGGCGCCAATAATCAGAAGCATGGCCGATCGCAACATATCTAAACTAATTGGCGTCATCGGCGCTCGGGGCGCTGCCGGCCACAGTCGATCGAACGGGGAGGTCGAAGGCCAATGAGCGCGAGGAAATGGTTGTTGCTGGCCCTCGTTCTCGCGCCCTTCGCGCCCTTCGCGCCCTTCGCGGCGAACACGGCGCGGCGTTCCGATTTCACGATGGCGCAGGTGCTCCGCTACCCATATGCCATGCAGCTCACGGCGGCCGAGCATGGCGATGTGATCGCCTGGGTGTGCAATATCGACGGCGTGCGCAATATTTGGGTCGCTCGCGGGCCCTCCTTTACGCCGCTCCAGGTCACGCAATACGCGGAGGATGATGGTCAGGAACTCACCCAGCTCACGTTCTCGCCCGATGGAGCGCGTCTCGTATTCGTGCGCGGCGGCGATCACGATGCCAACTGGCCCGCCGAGGGCAATCTCGCGCCGGACCCGAACTTCTCGCCGGAGCAGCCCACAACCGCCATTTGGTCCGTGCCCTTGACCGGAGGCGCGCCGCAGAAGATCGGCGAAGGTGACGCGCCGGCGATCTCCGCACGGGGGCGGCTTGCCTATACGAAAGACGGCCACGTCTGGGTCTCGCCCATGGATGGCGGCAAGGCCGAACGCCTGTTCTTCGATCGCGGCAAGGATGGCGATTTACGCTGGTCGCCCGACGGAAGCCGGCTCGCGTTTGTTTCCAACCGCGGCGACCACTCGTTCATTGGAATCTTCACCAAGAATGCACCCCTCCTGTATCTCGCGCCGTCCACCGGCAACGACGCCTCGCCCCGCTGGTCGCCGGACGGCACACGAGTAGCCTTCGTGCGGCGCGCCGGCGCAGGCGGGGCCCCGGAGCCGCTGCTCACCCAGACGCCGCATCCCTGGTCGATCTGGACGGCGTCGGCGAGGGACGGCACGGGACGCATGGTGTGGCGGAGCCCGAACACGCTTGCCGGCTCCTATCCCGACGTCGAGGGCGAAGCGAACCTGCATTGGCCGACGGCCGATCGCCTCGTTTTCACCGCGTATCTCGACGACTGGCCGCATCTCTATTCGGTGGCGGCCGCGGGCGGCACGCCGCTCCTGCTCACGCCGGGCGCGTTCATGGTCGAGCATGTTGCCGAAAGCCGCGACCATCGATTCATGATCTACGATGCCAACACCGGCACCACGGCGGGGGATGACGACCGCCGCCATCTTTTTCGCGTCCCCATCGACCGTGCGGGACCGGCCGCGCTCACCTCGGGTGACCTGCTCGAATGGACGCCTGTCAGCGCCGGCGGCGACAAGGTCGCATTCGTCATGGCCGGTGCGCAACAACCGCCGTCGATTGGCATCGTGGACATCAGCGGATCGCATCGAGCCCCGCTGGCGGCGGCAGCGCCGCCGGCGGATTTTCCGCAGGCGCGGCTCGTCGTGCCGAAGCGCGTGACGTTCCAAGCGGCCGACGGAACCAGCGTACACGGACAGTTGTTCGAGAACGGCGCCGCGAGATCGTTCGTTGCAAAATCGCCCGCCGCAAAGCCCGGCGTCGTCTTCGTGCACGGCGGGCCCCCGCGGCAGATGCTGCTCGGCTGGCACTACCTGGAGTATTACGGCAACGCCTACGCCGTGAACCAGTATCTGGCGGCACATGGCTTCGTCGTGCTCTCGCTGAACTACCGGCTCGGCATAGGATACGGCCGCAAGTTCCATCAGCCTGATCACGCAGGCTACGCGGGTGCCGCCGAATATCAGGACGTCCTGGCGGGCGCTCATTTTCTACAATCATTGCGCAACGTCGATGCGAAGCGCATCGGCATCTGGGGCGGCTCGTACGGCGGCTATCTCACCGCGCTCGCACTCGCGCGCAATTCGGATCTCTTCAAGGCCGGAGTCGACATTCACGGCGTGCACGATTGGTCGCGGTTCATGGACGATTGGGTCGGCAAGGCGGCGACGCGTTATGAGAAAGGCGACCGCGAGAAAGCGATGGAGGTGGCGTGGAACTCATCGCCGGACGCCGGCATCGACGGGTGGCGGTCGCCCGTGCTGCTGATTCAGGGGGATGACGATCGCAACGTGCCGTTCCAACAGAGCATCGATCTCGCGCGCCGCCTCGAGGCACGGAACCTTTCCTACGAGGAACTCGTGATCCCCAACGAAATCCACGGCTTCCTGCGCCACTCATCCTGGTTGCGCGTCGACGAAGCTGCCGCGAGTTTCTTGGCGCGCAATCTGGGTGTTCCGGCCGATTGACTTCCGGCCGGGCCGCTAGACCGTTACGTCGCCTGTGCCCGCTCGGGCGAACCGCCGCAGTGCCTGTGCCAGTTCCGCCGACTGCACCGGCTTGCCGATGACGCCATCCATGCCTGCGGATAGGCAGCGATTCCGATCCTCCTGCAGCACGCTTGCCGTCAGGGCGACGATGGGCAAGGCGCTCAATCCCAGCGCGTTCTCGCGCCTGCGAATCGCCAATGTCGCGTCGAATCCGTCCATTTCGGGCATGTGGCAGTCCATGAATACGAGGCCGTACGGCAGCCGGCTCGTCATCTCTATCGCCTCCGCACCGTTGCCGGCGATGTCGACGCGGCAACCCAGACGTTCGAGCAGCCGCACCGCGACCTTTTGATTCACCGAATTGTCCTCGACGACGAGGACGCGGGTTAAGTTGGCCGGTGATGGTGCGCCGGCATTGAGGGTCGGCTTGGGCGCGTCCGCGCGCTCCTGCGCCTCCGTCTCCGCCAGCGCAGAGTCCGGCTCCGCGCTCTCGGCCAATTCGACGGGTATCGCAAACCAAAAGGTCGAGCCGGCGCCGGGCGTGCTGTCGACGTCGATTCTGCCGCCCATGAGGTGGATCAGCTGGCGAGAGATGGCCAACCCCAAGCCGGTGCCCCCGTAACGGCGGGTCGTGGATGTGTCTGCCTGGGTGAACTTTTGAAACAGCACGGATCGGGCGGCCGGCGATATCCCGATACCGGTGTCGCGTACGCTGATCTTCAACTCGTGGTTTTCATCCCCGCCGGCCGTTACGGCGACGTGCACGCCGCCGGCGCTCGTGAATTTGATCGCGTTGCCGATCAAATTCACGAGAATCTGTTTCAGGCGTCCCGGATCGGCGACAATCCGCCGCGGTGCATTCGCCGCGATGTCGAGCCGCAGATCCAGGTGTTTTTCCTCGGCCCTCACGGCCATCAGCGCCACCACTTCCTCGATCGACTCGGCGAGATCGAACGGAATGTTCTCCAGAGTCATTGCGCCGGCCTCGACCTTCGAGAAGTCGAGGATGTCGTTGATGATTCCGAGAAGGTCTTTCCCTGAGCTCTCGATGGTGCGGACGAACTCGATCTGCTCCTTGTCGAGCGCCGTGTCGCGCAGCAGATTTGCGAATCCGAGGACGCCATTCATCGGAGTCCTGATTTCGTGGCTCATCGCCGCGAGGAATTCGCTCTTTGCCCGATTGGCCCGCTCCGCGGCGTCTTTCGCCGCTTGCAGCGATTCGCGCGCCTGGCGCCGCTCCGTCACATCGGCGGCGACGCTGAGGTAGCCGCTGATGTCTCCGCCCGCGTTGCGCATCGCAGTGACGGTGAGCATCACGGTGAGCGATGAGCCGTCTTTGCGCACATACGTGCACTCACTGACGTTGCGTTCGGCCAGAGGCGCGATCACCTCGCCGTCGAGATGAATGACGGGCGGGTTGCGCCTGCCGACCATCTCGGAGGAGCTGTATTGCAGCATGCGCTCGGCGCCCGAATTGAACACCGTGATGCGGCCTTCCACGTCGGTTGCAATGATCGCAACCTCCGTGGCGGCGTCGAGGACTCCCTGCAGCAGGGTTCGCGCATTCACAATGGCCTGCATGGCGCAGCGCCGCTCCGTTACGTCCGTGGTGAAACCGTGCCACAGCACGCTGCCGTCCGACTCCCGCTCGGCCGACGCGGTGCCGAGCACCCAACGCACGCGGCCATCCGCGGGGCACACGCGGTACTCCTCGCGCCACGGCGTAAGCTGCGCAGCCGAGATCGCGATTGTCTCTCTCACGCGTGCCGCATCGTCCGCATGCAGGACTGCGAATGCGCCGCCGGCATCCTCGAGCACCGATTCCGGCGAAACGCCGTAGATCTGCCGGATGCCCTCGCTGGCGTATGGAAAATGGGACTTGCCGTCCGGCCGCAGCCGATACTGGAACACCATGCCGGGCAGTTGCGAGCCGATCTTCTGCAATCGGCCGAGCAGCTCGTGACGCTCGTCCTGGTCGCGCTTTCGATCGGTGATGTCGGTGCAAAACGCCATAAAGGAGGTGAGGGCGCCGCTCGCGGAGCGTATCGGTTGAAGGTCGATCTGCACCCAATACGGCTTACCTTCGCGGTTACGGCTCAGTAGTTCAACCTGGCATCCGATGCCGGAATCGATTGCCGTGCGCAGTGCCTCGCGGGCCGACGGATCGGTTCGATCGGCGCATATCACCTCGTCCTGCGGCCGGCCGGCTGCCGCGGCCAGCGTATATCCCGTCAGGCGCACGAATCCCTGATTGACCCATTCAATACGGCCTTTTGGATCTGAAATGATGACCGCGTTGCTTGCCCGCTCGACGATCGTGAGGAGACGGCTTTGCCCCTCGGTGCTCCGATCGACGGCGGAACGTTCGCGCTGCAGGCGTTGGATCACGGGTTCCAAGACGAACGCGATGATCACCGCGGTGGCCAGCACCTGGCCGATGGCCCAGAGGAGCAGTTTGTGCTGCTGCGCCCTGGTTTCCTCTGCGAGGTTCGCCGCCAATTCTTCGACCCAGGCCTGGGCCGCGGTAATGTACTTGCCCTGCAGCACCGTGAGCCGGCCGAGGGCCGCGCCTCTGTCGGCGGGGCCCGCCGCGGCGGCCGCTCGCGCGCTCGCAGCGACGGTGAACATCTGTTCCTCGAGCGTATGAAAGTGCCGGCACAGCGCATCCACGTCCGCGCATACCCGCGGAAGCAGCTGCGCCACCCTGGCTTGCTGCGCGGCCCAATTTTCGAGCGCACGATCGGTGCCGTCGCCGCTGGTCATTTCAGGCGCGAACGCGCCGAGGAACGCAGCGTGCAGGACTTCGGTCGACTGACCCCGGAGCCGGCCGGCGACGCCGACTATTTCGCCGTGTGATCCGTTCGATCCGAGAAATTCGAGCACGCCATGGACGCCCCACATTCTGGCGACAAACAGCAGCGCCAGCACCGTAAGGTAGGTGATGCGGATGCGGCGCCCAAACGACGCGGCGGCAGGTGTATGGACGTTCGACATTGGTCGCGCGAGGTATCGGCCGAGGACCGGATTACTTGAGCAAACCGGGAAACCAGGGCTCCGGCCGCGGGAAACGCGGCTACCGAATAGACGGCGTCTCCGCTACCATCCGCCAATGGGTAGAGGCGACGAAGACCGAATCTTGCACGGGCTCTACTACTATCGTGAGAGCATCGACGCCGAGGTGACGGTCACGGGTGAGCAGATCCTGTGGCTTGCCATGCATCCGCTGCGGGAGGGCGATCGCTGGGGCCGGGATGGACGGATCCAGAGCCTCGATACGTCGGCCTTCCCCGGCGAAATCCGCTCCAAGCTGCTGACGGCGAAACTGGAATTACCGCTTCGCTACCTGCAATACCGGAGGCTGGTCACCTATACGGGCCGGATCGACACGGCACTGTCCATTGCCGTCACGTTTGCCGGAGCCGATCGCGCGATACGCCTGCACACGCGGCGGGGTCGGGTGGATCTTTGGTATCGAGAGCACCGGGACGGCATTTTCGGCGTAACCCTCACCATGTTGATCGCCTTGGTGACGGCGCTGATCACGGTGCTCGTGCTGAACAGGATGGGACACTGAGAGGCTTGCGAGCTGCCTCGAGAATCCATTTGTCTAGACAAATTAAAATCACTGTGATTTGATACGCCCTTCGGGACGAACCCGTGAGCGATGCGCTTGCCGTCCCGAATGGAGGGCATATGGCATCCGCCTTTGATTTGGCGCCGGCAGATCGCGAGGCGTTCGCGCGCGACGGGGCCGTGTGCGTCAGGGGGCTTTTCTCTGCTGCGGAGCTCGAATCGGTTGCGCGGGGCATTGAGCACAATCTTCGCGCACCGAGCGCCAACGCCAAGGTCGCGAGCACGGCGGACGATCCTGGATTCTTCTTCCAGGATTTCTGCAATTGGCAGCGAATCCCGGAATATCGCGATTTGATCTTCAATTCGGCGGCGGCCTCCGCGGCGGCGCAGCTCATGGGTGCATCCACCGTACGGCTTTATCACGATCATCTGCTGGTCAAGGAACCGGGCACGCGCCAGCGCACGCCCTGGCACCAAGATCAACCCTACTACAACATCGAAGGGCGGATGAGCGCGAGCATGTGGCTGCCGATCGATCCGGTGCCGCGCGAGTCCTCGCTCGAGTTCATTGCGGGTTCCCACTTGGGGCCGTGGCGTATGCCGCGGGCGTTTCTGGACAATGAGGCGCGATGGTTTCCCGAAGGCAGCTTGACGGCGCTTCCGGATATCGAGGCCGATCGCGCGGGCTTCCCCATCATCAGCTGGGCGCTCGAGCCGGGCGATGCCGTGTTCTTCCATATGCTGGCGCTTCACGGATCCGCCGGCGTGAGCGGCGCGCACCGCCGCCGCGTATTGTCGGTGCGCTTCATCGGCGACGACATTCGGCATGCGCCGCGGCGATGGAAAACGTCGCCGCACTTTCCCGGCCTCGCCGAGCAGTTGCCCGCGGGCGCTCCGATGGCGCATCCGCTATTCCCCATCGTCGGGCCCGGCGCGAGGCTCGAGACTTGAGTCAGCCGCGCTCCGGCTTGAAGCGGGCGGTCAGGTCGTAGGCGTCGCCGCGGAATATCGTGCGTACGTAGGTGATCTGTTCGTCGCCGCGCCAGGTGCGGCGCTCCACCGCAAGGCATGCGCTGTGGGGCGCGATTTGCAGCAGTTGGGCGGTATTTGCCTCGGCATTGATGGCGGTGATGCGGTGTTCGGCATCCGTCCAGGCGAGGCGTAGCGTGGGATGCTGAAGCAGCCAGGTACCCGGTGGAATCGCGTGAAAATCCACCTTACCGGCTTCCGGGACGACGGCGAGGCTCACCAACCGCTCCTCGAGGGCGAAGGGTTGCTGATTGCGCACGTGCAATCCGCGCAGTTCGAGCAGCGCCTTGCCGTTTGCAAGCGCGACCTCCTCAGGATGCCGCGCGGAGGCGGCCCGTCGCCGCCGCGTCAGCAATCGATACGCATAATGGCCGCCCTGGAGGGCGATTTGCGCCTGAATGTCCGGGATCTCGACTACGGCTGATTGGATGCGCGGTTGCGCGACGAACGACCCCGCCCGGCGATGCCGCTCGATCAATCCGGCCTCTGCCAGAGCGCAGACCGCCTTGTTCACCGTCGCCCGCGCGCAGCCATACTGCACCATCAGTGCATGCTCGATCGGGATCCGGGCGCCGGGAGCCCATGCGCCGCTGCGGATTTTTTGCTCGATGTCCGAGTGGATTCGCCGATACAGGCTCGGCGCCGAGCCGGCGCGAGCGGCTGTATGCTTCGATGACCGCTGCCTCGGGTTCACTGTGAATATCCTGGCGGCCGTTCTTGTCTAGACATAATTGTAAAAGTAGGCAAGCATAGGGCGCCATCGAGGGGCGCGTCAACCGCTCCAGGGGCGTGGTAGGGATCGAGCCGGGGGATGAATTTTAAAATGATGGCCCGCGCCGCTGAGACGGAGGGCGCCGCGACGCGGCGCGTGCTGCGTCATGTGATCTGGGCGTCCTCGCTGGGCGCCTTGTTCGAGTTTTACGATTTCTATCTTTACGGCTCGCTGGCGGCGGTGATCGCGAAGCGCTTCTTCTCCGGTCTCAATGATACCAGCGCCTTCATCCTGACATTGTTCGCATTCGCATCCGGTTTCCTGGTTCGGCCCTTTGGTTCCCTGGTATTCGGCCGGCTCGGCGACCTCGTCGGGCGCAAGCGAACATTCCTCATCACGCTGCTCATCATGGGCGGCTCGACCTTTCTCGTTGGTTGCCTGCCTGCTTACCAGACCATCGGCATCGCGGCGCCCATTGCGCTCGTGATGCTGCGGATGCTGCAAGGTCTCGCATTGGGCGGCGAATACGGGGGCGCCGCCACTTACGTTGCCGAGCACGTGCCGCCGCGGCAGCGAGGCCTTGCCACGAGTTGGATCCAAACCACGGGCTCGATCGGCTTGATGCTGTCGCTGGTCGTGATCCTCATCTGCCGTCATGCCATGGGTGCGGCATTCGATGTGTGGGGTTGGCGCATTCCATTTCTGCTGTCCGCGATTCTGCTCGTGGTATCCATGTACATCCGGCTGCGGCTCCGCGAATCGCCGGTGTTCCTCGCCATGAAGCAGCACGGCACCATGTCCAAGGCGCCGCTCAAAGAAGCGTTCGGCCAATGGCGCAATCTCAAGATCGTGCTGCTGGCGCTGGCCGGCGTCACGATCGGGCAGGCCATGGTGACGTATACCAGCGAGATCTATGCGCTCTATTTCATCACCATCAGCCTGAAGATCGATTCGATCACGGCCAACACCTTGCTGGGGGCCGCCCTCGCCATCGGCACGCCGTTCTCGCTGCTGGCCGGCTGGCTTGCGGACCGGGTGGGACGCAAGCCCGTGGTGCTCATTGGGTGCCTGATCGCGGCCGTCACCTTCTTCCCCATCTTTCGCGGGCTGACTCACTACGGCAATCCGGCGCTCGAACGCGCCGTGCAGAAATCACCCGTTACGGTCGTGGCGGATCCGGCGCGCTGTCACCTGCAGTTCGACCCGATGGGCAAAACCAGTTTCAAAACTTCCTGCGATGTGATCAAGACCATCCTTGCGCAGGGCGGGATTCCCTATGCCAATGCGGCAGCTGCCGCCGGCAGTATCGCCCGGGTGCGGGTGGGCGACACCGTCGTGCCCTCGTTCGAGGGCGAGAAGCTGGACGATGCGGGATTCGCTGCGGCACGAGCGGCCTTCCGCCATACGCTCGGCGATGCGCTCGGCGCCGCGGGATATCCGCGAGAAGCCGATCCTCGCGCCATCAATCGGGGCGCCGTGCTTGCACTGCTGACGGTGCTCATCGTCTATGTCTCCATCGTGTACGGGCCGCTCGCGGCGTGGTTGGTCGAGATGTTTCCGCCGCGTATTCGTTACAGCGCCATTTCACTGCCCTATCACATAGGATTCGGCTGGTTCGGCGGCTTCCTTCCGGCGATCGCATTCGCCATCGTCGCCCGCACGGGCGATATTTACGGCGGACTCCGCTATCCCGTCATCGCCGCGTTGCTGAGCGTGGCCGTGGGAGTGCTCGCGGTGCCGGAAACTCTCGGGAAGCCGGACCCCTAGAATTTCCATTCCAGCGATAATCCCGCGGTACGCGGCCTGTTGGTGAAAATCCGCGAACGCGTGGATGCATCGTAGTTGTCGGAAAGGAACCGCGACAGGGCCGCCTGCTTGTCGAACACGTTGTTGACGAACAGGTCCGCCTCCCAGGCGCCATGAACGATCCCGGTGCGCAGGTCGAGCAGCGCATAGGCACGTTGAAAAGTCGCGGGGTCGATACGATCGAAGTCGGGATAGGATTCGCCGACATACTGCCCGTCGGCGCGCACGAATCCGTCATACCCCGGCAGGGGATTGAAGAGAAATTTGGCATTGGCGTTGCCGTTCCACCGCGGCACATTCTCGAGCTGCTGGCCCTTTACGCCGTTCAGAGGCGGCGCATCCGCGGCCAACACCGCCTTGGTGTAGCCGACGCCGGCTCCCAGCTGCAGATGGGCGCCGATAT
>Ga0070696_100000773_pt1 | contig 20568 bp, 18 predicted proteins | sample KBSK1253metaG_FD_65474 | JGI IMG/M metagenome (GOLD analysis project Ga0070696, IMG submission 65474) | Corn, switchgrass and miscanthus rhizosphere microbial communities from Kellogg Biological Station, Michigan, USA - KBS K1-25-3 metaG | ecosystem: Host-associated > Plants > Roots >... | reverse complement strand
CGAGAACGACGCCACGATGATGCGGCGCTCGGCGCCGGCGAAGACGCTGTCGAGCACGGGCCCGATCTCGCGCTCGGACGACGTGAAGCCGGGCACCTCCGCGTTGGTCGAGTCGACCATGAAGAGGTCGACGCCGCGCTCCCCCAGCCGCGCGAACGCCCGCAGGTCGGTGATCCGGCCGTCGAGCGGCAGCTGGTCCATCTTGAAGTCACCGGTGTGCAGCACGGTGCCGGCCGCCGTGGTGATCGCCACCCCGAGGGCGTCCGGGATCGAGTGGTTGACGGCGACGAACTCGCACTCGAACGGTCCGAGCTGCTCGACCTGTCCTTCACGTACGGCCAGCGTGAGCGGCGTGATCCGGTGCTCCTTGAGCTTGGCCTCGACCAAGGCCAGCGTCAGCTGGGACCCGACCAGCGGGATGTCCTCGCGCAGCTTGAGCAGGTAGGGGACGGCACCGATGTGGTCCTCGTGGCCGTGGGTGAGCACCACGGCGACGACGTCGCCCAGCCGGTCGGCGATGTAGTCGAAGTCCGGCAGGATCAGGTCGACGCCCGGCTGGTGGTCCTCGGGGAACAGCACCCCGCAGTCGACGACGAGCAGCTTGCCGCCGAACTCGAGGACCGCCATGTTGCGGCCGACCTCGCCGAGGCCGCCGAGGGCGACCACCCGCAGCGCGCCCGCGGGCAGCGGCGGAGGCCCGGACAGCTCCGGGTGCGGGTGGCTCATGCGGTCGGCTCCAGCAGGGCCGTCTCGGCCAGGTCGGACCGCAGCAGCGCCACCTGCTCGTCGGTCGCCTCCACCAGGGGCAGCCGGACGGCCCGGTTGTCGAGGATGCCCAGCAGCTGCAGCGCCGCCTTGGCCATGATCGCTCCTTGGGTGCGGGTCATGATCCCCCGCACGGCGGGCAACAGCTCGCGGTGGATCCGCTGCGCGGTGGCCAGGTCACCCTCGAGCACCGCCTCGACCAGCGTGGCGTTCTGGCGCCCGGTGAGATGGCCGATCACGCTGACGACGCCGACCGCGCCGTGCGCCAGCCAGGCGAGGTTGCTCGCGTCGTCGCCGGAGTAGTAGGCGAGATCAGTGCGCGCCATCACCCACGAGCCGGCGTACAGGTCACCCTTCGCGTCCTTGACGGCGACGACCCGCGGGTGCTCTGCCGCCCGCACCAGCGTCTCGGTCTCGAACGGGATCCCGGTGCGGCCCGGGATGTCGTAGAGCATCACCGGCAGCCCGGACGCGTCGGCGACCGCCTGCACGTGCGCCAGCACCCCGGCTTGAGGAGGCTTGTTGTAGTAGGGCGCGACGACGAGGAGGCCGTGCGCGCCCGCCTGCTCGGCGGCCCGTGCCTTGGCGATCGTGTGCGCGGTGTCGTTGGTGCCGACGCCGGCGACCACCGCCGCGCGGCCCGCGACGGCCTCCAGCACCGCGTGCAGGAGCGCCACCTGCTCCGCGTCGCTGGTCGTCGGGGACTCCCCGGTCGTGCCGCTGACGACGATGCCGTCGTGACCGTGCTCGACCAGATGCGTCGCGACCCGGGCCGCCGCGTCCAGGTCGACCGCACCGTCGGCCGTGAAGGGCGTCACCATGGCGGTCAGGACGCGGCCGAACGGGGCCGGAGAGAGGTCGGCGGACACGGTGCTGGGCATGCCCCGACCCTACCGTCGCCCGCCGTAGGCTTTCGCAGGTGACGACCGTGGACACCCAGTACGAGGACCTGCTGCGCCGCGTGATGGCTGACGGCTCGCCGAAGAGCGACCGCACCGGCACCGGCACCCGCAGCGTCTTCGGCGCACAGCTGCGCTACCCGCTCGACGCCGGTTTCCCGCTGGTCACCACCAAGAAGGTCCACCTACGGTCCGTCGTCGCCGAGCTGGCCTGGTTCCTGCGCGGCGAGTCCAACGTGGCGTGGCTGCACGAGCGCGGCGTCACGATCTGGGACGAGTGGGCGGACGCCGACGGCGACCTCGGCCCGGTCTACGGCGTCCAGTGGCGGGCGTGGCCGACGCCGGACGGTCGGCACGTCGACCAGCTCAGCCAGGTGCTGGAGACGCTGCGGCGCGACCCGGACTCGCGGCGCATGGTGGTCTCGGCCTGGAACGTCGGGGACATCCCGCAGATGGCGCTGGCGCCCTGCCATGCCCTGTTCCAGTTCTACGTGGCCGACGGCCGCCTCTCGTGCCAGCTCTACCAACGCAGCGCCGACCTGTTCCTGGGCGTGCCGTTCAACATCGCCAGCTACGCCCTGCTGACACACATGGTCGCCCAGCAGGTGGGCCTCCGGGTCGGCGACTTCGTCTGGACCGGCGGCGACTGCCACGTCTACGACAACCACGTCGACCAGGTCACCGAACAGCTGTCCCGTGAGCCGTACCCGTTCCCGCGACTCGCCCTGCGCCAGGCGACCTCGCTGTTCACCTACGACGTCGACGACGTGGCCGTCGAGGGCTACCAGCACCACCCGGCGATCAAGGCGCCGGTGGCGGTGTGACCGCTGGTGCACCTGTCGGGCTGGTGTGGGCACAGGCGCACGACCGCGTGGTCGGCCGTGACGGCGTCATGCCGTGGCACCTGCCCGAGGACCTGCGCCACTTCCGCGAGCTGACGGCCGGCGCCACCGTCGTGATGGGCCGGCGCACGTGGCTGTCGCTGCCCGAGCGATTCCGGCCGCTTCCAGGGCGACGCAACATCGTGCTGTCGCGCCAGCCGTCCTTCACCGCTGCCGGTGCCGAGGTGCGCGGGTCGCTCGAGGAGGCGCTGGCGGGCTCGCCCGAGGAGCGCGTCTGGGTGATCGGCGGCGCGCAGGTCTGGGAGGCCGCGCTCCCGTCGTCCGACCGGCTCGTGGTGACCGAGATCGACGTGGCGGTGGACGGCGACACGCGCGCTCCCTGCCTCGACGCCACGTGGCAGGGCACGGCCGTCGACCCCGAGAACGGCTGGCACCGGTCGGTGACCGGTCTGCCCTATCGCTTCCTCGAGTACCGCCGGCTTCTGCCGACCGCCTAACGAGGGTGCAACGTCAGTCCCGGGCCGGGACCACCTGGACGCCGTCGGGCCGGGCGACGAACCGCACCGCGTCGAGGTCGGTGACGACGACGTCGGCCTCCAGCGCGGCGGCCTGGTAGGTCGTGGACACGGCCAGCGTGGCCATCCCCGCCGCGCGCGCGGCGACCAGCCCGTTGACGGCGTCCTCGACGACGAGGCACCGCTGCGGGTTCGCGCCGAGGCGCGTGGCCGCCAGCAGGAAGGGTGCCGGATCCGGCTTGCCGACCTCCACGTCGCTCGCGGTCACGACGACGGCCGGGGAGACGACGCCGGAGGCGGCGATCCGCGCGGCGGCCAGGGGCGCCGTGCACGAGGTCACGATGGCGGCGCGGGAGGCGTCGACGTCCGCGAGCGCCCGCGCGGCGCCCGGCAGCAGCACGATGTCGTCGACATCGCCCACCTCGAGCTGTTCCAGCCGCTCGGCGGCCGCGGGCACCCGCTCCTCGCTGACGAGCTCGGCGAGGATCTGCGTGGTCGGCATGCCGTGGAACCCGTGCAGCCGCTGCGGCGTGATGCCGTTCTCGGCCGCCCACGTCAGCCACGAGCGCAGGACGGCGGCACCGGAGTCCACCAGCGTGCCGTCGAGGTCGAACAGCACGGCGTCGAAGACGCGGCCGTCGAACAGCGGGGACCGCTCGGGCCCGTCGTCCGAGACGGAGAGGTCGAGCTGGTGCGGGAGGGCGGTCAGGGCGGGGCTCACCGACAGGTCGGAGAGCACGGTCAGGTCGCTGCCGGCCAGGCCCGGCGTCGTCATGTCCACCCCGTGACCCTACGCGCCCCGAGGACCGGTGCCCGCCCACGCGGGCGACCGGCGGTCCCGGCGACCGTGCGAGGATCGGTGGGTGAGCTCACCGCACCCCGACGTGTCCGTCCGCCCGGCCCGCCCGCAGGACGCGGCTGCCCTCGGCGACGTCCACGCACGCGGCTGGCGCACGAGCTATGCGGCGCTGCTGCCGGAGCAGGCGCGGACCGCCCTCGAGCCGGCCGACCTGGCCGCCTCCTGGTCGCAGGCCGTGTCCGCTCCCCCGTCCCCGCGGCACCAGGTGCTGGTCGCGACCGCCGAGGGTGCCCTGGTCGGTTTCGTCGCCATCGCTCCGGGGTCGGACGGCGACGCCGACCCGGCCGTGGACGCCGAGGTCCTCGTCCTCGTCGTCGACCCCGACGCCCAGCGCCGCGGGCACGGCTCGCGACTGCTCAACGCGGCCGTCGACGTGCTGCGTGACGGCGGGTTCCACCGCGTCACCACCTGGGTGCCGGACGCCGACGAGCCGCGGCGGCGCTTCCTGGAGTCGGCCGGTTTCGGCGCCGACGGGGCGACTCGGGTGCTCGACACGTCGGGGGACGGCTCCAGCACCGTGCGCGAGAGCCGGCTGGCGACCGCCCTGCCGTGAGCAACCCGGTCGACTCGGCGCCGCGCGTGTCCCCGATGCGCGCCGCCGTCCGCAAGCAGTCCCTCGCGGTCGGGGTCGCGACCGGGCTGTACGGCATCAGCTTCGGCGCCCTGTCCGTCGCCGCCGGCCTCTCTCTGTGGCAGACCGTCGCGCTGTCGGCCCTGATGTTCACCGGCGGCTCGCAGTTCGCGTACGTCGGCGTGGTCGGCGCTGGTGGCAGCGGACCCGCCGCGTTCGCGGCCGCCACCATGCTGGGTGCCCGCAACGGCGTCTACGGCCTGCAGCTGGCCTCCATGCTGCGACCGCGCGGGTGGCGCCGGCCGATCGCGGCACACCTGACGCTCGACGAGTCCACCGCCGTCTCGGTGGCCCAGCAGGAGCCAGACCACCAGCGGCTCGGTTTCTGGGTGACCGGCACCGCGGTCTTCTGCTGCTGGAACCTCATGACGATCGCCGGTGCGGTGCTCGGCGACCGACTGGGCGACCCGTCGCGCTACGGCCTGGACGCGATGGCGGCGGCCGCGTTCCTGGCGCTGCTGTGGCCGCGGCTCACCCGCAGGGAGCCCCAGGCGGTAGCCGTCGGGTCGGTCGTCGTCGCCATCATCTTCCTGCCGACGGTGCCCGCGGGCGTGCCCGTGCTGCTGGCGGCCCTGGTGGCGCTGGCGGTGGCCGCGCTGAACCGGCACCGCCCGGCAGAGCCCATCGGCGGTGCGACGCCGGTCGACCCGGGAGCAGACCTCGAGGAGCAGCGGCCATGAGCGCCTGGGGGTGGGTGCTGCTGGCCTGCGCCGCCGCTTACCTGCTCAAGCTGCTCGGCTACCTGGTGCCGGACCACCTTCTCGATCACCCGGCGGTCGTGCGCGTCAGCGGGCTGCTGCCCGTGGCGCTGCTGGCTGCCCTCGTCGCGGTCCAGACGGTCGGCGGGCCGGGCGGCGCGATCGTCGTGGACGCACGGGTCGCGGGTCTCGCGGTCGCGGTCGTCGCCCTGGTGCTGCGCGCGCCGTTCCTCGTCGTGATCACGCTGGCGGCCGTGACTGCCGCGGCCCTGCGGGCGCTGGGCTGGGCCGCCTGATGCGCCCGCCCCGCATCGTCGGGGTGGACGTCGCTCGCGCCCTGGCGTTGCTCGGCATGATGAGCGTGCACCTCCTCCCGGAGGTGCACGACGACGGCACGCTGACCCCCGCGTTCCTCGTCTCGGCCGGTCGTGCGTCCGCACTGTTCGCGCTGCTGGCCGGGGTCGGCCTGGCCCTGGCCACCGGCGGCGCCGCTCCCCGGCTCCGACCCCGCCTGCCCGTCACGGCCGCCACTCTCACTCGCGCCGTCCTCATCATGCTGGTCGGCCTCGCCCTCGCAAGCCTCAGCCCGCCGGTCGCTGTGATCCTGGCGAACTACGGCCTGCTGTTCGTTGTCGCCTGCGTCGCGCTGGGTGCCCGGGTGCGCACGTTGCTGCTGACAGCGGCGACCTGGACGGTGACGGCACCGCTGCTGGACCACCTGCTGCGCCAGCACCTGCCCACGGGCCCGGGTGACCAGCCCTCGCTGACCACGCTCGGACGGCCGGTCGAGATGCTGACCCATCTCGTGCTGACCGGCTACTACCCGGTCCTGCTCTGGGTGCCCTACGTGCTGGTCGGGCTCGCCGTCGGGCGGATGCAGCTCGGCGACCGGATGACGGCCGGCGCTTTGACCCTGAGCGGGCTGGTCCTGGCCACTGCCGCTCGGCTGTCGTCGGACCTGCTGCTGGAGGCGCGCGGCTGGCGGGCCCTGAGCTCCGCCGGTCCCCTGGACGTCCTACAGCCCTGGTTGGGACTGGGCCAGCTGCAGGCCCGGGGACAGTTCGGCGTGCCTCCGACGACCACCTGGTGGTGGCAGGCCGTCGTGTCGCCGCACACGGCCACGCCGTTCGATCTCGCCTGCACCATGGGCAGCGCACTGGTCGTGCTCGGCGTGTGCCTGCTCATCAGCCAGGCAGCAGCCCGGACGACGGCGCGCTGGCTCGCGCCCTCGCGCTGGGCGGTCGCGGTGCTGGCCGCTGCCGGTTCGATGACCTTGACCCTCTACAGCCTGCACGTCGTCGCCGCCGACCAGCTGGCCATCGGCGTCGTGGTGGACCCGGCTCACCGGGGCAGGCTGCTCCTGGCCCACATCGCAGCGGCGCTGCTGCTGGCTTCGGTGTGGAAGGCGCGCCTGAGGGCCAACCCGTCCGTGCGCGCGGAGCCCGTGGGGACGCTTCCCGGTCTGGCCGCCGGGCGCCGTGGACCGTTCGAGGCGATCGTGGCCGCGGCCAGTCGGCTCGCCGCAGAGCTGGTGACCGGCCCGGCCCGACGGACGTGACTACCCGGCGCCCCAAAGGTGCCCCCGCCCGTTCAATGACCGCAGCTCGCACGACACGCGGGCGTGTCGCGCCAGCTGCGGTCACTCAATGGGCCTGACGTTCCGTCGACGGCCGGGTGCGCTCGTGCGCTAGCGCCCCGCCTGGACCGTCGACCGCGCGTGAGCCCGCCGCTCAGCCGGCAGAGCGGGAACCAGCGGCCCGGTCGAGCCGCGGACCAGGAGCTGGGTCGGCACGATCACCGCCTCGGCGTCGGCATCGTGGGCGGAGTCCGACCGCGCGTCCGGCGCCTGACCCCGCTTGCCGCGCCGGGCCAGCGCCTCGAGCAGCAGCCGGCTGGCCTCCTCCCCCTCGTGCTGCACCGGCTGCGACACGGTCGTCAGGCCGTGCACCCACGCCTGCTCGTGGTCGTCGACGCCGACGACGGAGAGCTCGTCGGGAACGCGCACCCCGAGGCGACCGGCCGTGTGCAGCAGGCCCATCGCCATCTCGTCCGACGCGACGAACACCGCCGTCGGGCGAGGCGTGGCCGACAGCAGCCGCTCGCCGGCCGCGGCGCCGCCACGCACGCTCCAGTCGGCGGACACGACCCGGTCCGGCGCGACCGTCAGCCCGTTTTCGGCCATCACCTCCTCGTAACCACGCCGGCGGTCGGACGGCGTGGCGAAGTCCGGGTGAGGCGTGGGCTCTCCTCCCACGAAGGCGATGTCGCGGTGGCCGAGGTCCACGAGGTGCCGGGTGGCCGTGCGGGCGACCTCGACATCGTCGATGGACACGCTGGGCCAGCCCTCCGTCCGCGTGCCGACCGTGACGACCGGCAGGCGGAGCCGGCGCAGCAGGTCCAGCTCGACTGCATGCAGCTGCAGGCTGAGCACGAGCACGGCGTCGACCCGCTTGGACAGCATCCGCGAGTCCAGGAGCATCGTGCGCTGCGGCCCGTTGTCGCCGACGTCCAGCAGCAGCACGTGGTAGCCGTGGTCACGCAGCACCCTGGAGGCGCCGCTGATGAGCTGGGCGAAGTACCAGCGCGTCACGTACGGCACGACGACGCCGACGACACGGGTCTTTCCAGACGCCAGGCTGGCCGCGGTCGGTGAGGCCACGTAGTCCAGCTCCGTCGCCGCCGCGAGCACGCGCGCTCGGGTGTCCTCGCTGACCTTCGGAAGGCCCCGAAGCGCTCGCGACACCGTGGCGGTGGAGACGCCAGCGATGCGGGCGACGTCCTCGATCCTGCTCATGACACCCGGCCGCTCGCTCTCTGGCTCTCAGCCCTTGAGGCCCCCGGCCAGCAGACCGCGGACGAAGTAGCGCTGCAGGCCCAGGAAGACCAGCAGCGGCACGATGATCGAGATGAACGCCCCGGCGGAGAGAAGGTACCAGGCCGTTCCTCGGGTGCCGGAGAGCTCCGCCACGCGGACGGTGAGCGGCGCCAGCTCGGGCACCCCGCCGAGGAACACGAGCGACACGAGAAGGTCGTTCCACACCCACAGGAACTGGAAGATGCCGAAGGCCGCCAGCGCGGGGGTCAGCAGCGGCATCAGCACCCCGAAGAAGATGCGGACGTGACCCGCCCCGTCGACCTTGGCGGCCTCGATGAGCTCGCCGGGGATCTCCCGCATGAAGTTGTGGAGCAGGAAGACGGCGAGCGGCAGGGCGAAGATCGTGTGCGCGATCCAGACGCTCCAGTAGCTGCCCGAGAAGTGAGCCTTGTTGAACATCGTCAGCAACGGGATCATCGTCACCTGGATCGGCACGATCTGGAGCGCGAAGACAGCCACGAACAGGGTGTCCCGGCCGGGGAAGTGCATCCATGCGAACGCGTACGCGGCCAGCGACGCCAGCAGGATCGGCAGGAGCACGGCGGGCACCGTGATGACGATGCTGTTGATGAAGAACTGGGCGAGGCTGTTCGTCGTCCCCCCGGTCAACGCCTCGCGGTAGTTGTCGAGCGTGAAGCTCGGGTTGGTGACGGCGGTCCACCAGCCCGACGTGTTGATGTCCTTGGCCGAGCGGAACGAGGTCACCAGTAGGCCGGCCGTCGGGATGGTCCACAGCACGCCGATGACGATGGCGACGACGGATGCGACGCGGGAGGACAGCGCCTTGCGCGCCGCACGAGCGGTCCCACCGCGCCGCGGGGTGTCGATCCGGACCGGGGCGTCGGTGATGGCGGGGGTCGTGGTGCTCATCAAGCCGCCTTCCGTAGCTGCCGCACGTTGTAGACGACGATCGGGATGACCAGCACGAAGAGGATCACGGCCAGCGCCGCGCCGAGACCGATGTTCTGGTAGCGGAAGCTCTGGTTGTAGAACTCGAGCGCCACGATGTTCGTGTTGAACTGCCCGCCGGTCATCGTGCGGACGATGTCGAAGATCTTCAGTGTCGCGATGCCGATCGTCGTCAGGACGACGATGACGGCCGGTCGGATGGCCGGCAGGGTCACGAACCGGAACATCTGCAGCGGCCCGACACCATCGAGCCGTGCGGCCTCCACGATGTCGTCCGGGATCGCCTTGATGGCCGCCGACAGGATGACCATGGCGAAGCCGGCCTGGATCCAGACCAGGACGACGACGAGGAACAGCGTGTTCCAGGGCTCGTTCAGCAGGAAGTTGTGGGTGTCGAAGCCGAGCTTCGTCAGGATCTGGTTGAGCAGCCCGATCTGCGGGCGGAACGACGGCCGGTACTCGTAGACGAACTTCCAGATGATGGAGGCGCCGACCAGAGAGATGGACATCGGCAAGAAGATGAGGGCTTTCGCGAACGCCTCGCCGCGTGCCTTGTCGACGAGGACGGCGTAGAGCAGCCCGACCGCCGTGGCCACGAACGGCACGATCGCCACCCACACGACCGTGTTGAGGACGACCCGCAGCAGCTCGGACTCGCTGAAGATCGAGACGTAGTTGTCGAGGCCGACGAACCCAGAGCTGCTGCCGTTGCGGAACGACTCGTAGATCGTGCGCACCGCCGGGTAGAGGAGTCCGACGGCGAGGAACAGCAGGACGGGACCGACGAACGATGCCGCCTGCACCCGGTCACCGCGGCGACCGCCGAACCGGCTCGCAACGAGCAGGACCCCGATGAACACGACGCCGAACACGGCGATCGCGATGAGCATCTGGCCGAACTTCTCACCGACGGACATGTGCTCGCTCCTTGCCGTCCTAGCCAAGGTGGCCGTCCGGCGGGCGCAGGGTGGCTGCGCCCGCCGGGCCGGTTGTGCCTGAACGTGGCCCCGGCCCCGAGGGCCGGCGAGCTAGCGGGCTAGCTCTTGGGCCAGGACTGCTCGATGTAGTTCAGCGTGTCCGCGTCGCTCTTGCCGGTGATCCAGTCGGTCATGCCCTTCCAGAAGGTGCCGGCACCGACGGCGCCCGGCATCATGTCGGAGCCGTCGAAGCGGAACACGGCCTTCGGGTCCTGCAGGATCTGCGCCGACAGCTTGTCGATCGGGCTGACCAGGTTGTTGATGTCCAGGCCCTTGTTCGCGCTGACCCAGCCACCGGCCGGCGTGGACTTGGCCTTGTTGTTGGCCCACGTGTCGGACGACAGGTAGGTCTGGAACGCCTGCACCTCCGGACGGTCGGCGAAGGCGGCCACGAACTCGCCACCACCGAGCACCGGCTTGCCCTGCGCGGGGTCGACGGCCGGGAAGTAGAAGGCCCACACGTCGCCGTCCTCGGCCACCTTGGTGCCCTCCGGCCAGTTGGCCGCATAGAAGGAGGCTTGACGGTGCATGTAGCAGGACCCGTCGAGGATGGGCTGTCCGGCGTCCTGGAACGTCGTCGTGGCGATGCTCTTCACGCCGCCCAGACCACCGTTGACGTACTTGTCGTTCTTGAGGATCGCGGCGTCCTTGGCGAGCGCCTCGGCGACCTTCGGGTCGTTGAAGGGGATCTTGTGCGTGACCCACTTGTCGTAGACATCCGCACCGGCGGTGCGCAGCAGGGTGTCCTCGAGCCAGTCGGTGGCCGGCCAGCCGGTCGCGTCACCGGACCCGATGCCCGCGCACCACGGCTTGACGCCCTTCGTGCCCGCGGTGTCGTTCGCGATCTTCTCGGTGAGCGCCATCATCTCGTCCCACGTCTGCGGCACCTGGTAGCCCGCGTCCTTGAACGCGCTCGGCGAGTACCAGACGAAGGACTTCACGTTGGCGCCCAAGGGGGCCGCGTACAGCGTGCCGTCCACCGAGCCGTAGCCGCGCCAGTCCTTGCCGAACCACTTGTCGACATTGTCCGACACGCCCTGGGGCGCCTTCACGACCTTGCCGGTCGCCACCAGGGTCTGCAGCAGGCCGGGCTGCGGGACGAACGCGATGTCCGGCGGGTTGCCGCTCTTGACCCGCACCGGCAGCTGCGCCTCGAACTCCTTGGAGCCTTCGTACTTGATCTTCGCGCCCGTGCACTGCTCGAACGGCTTGTAGGAGTCGATCTGCGGCTGGTCCTCCGGCGCGACGATCGAGGTGTAGATCGAGACGGTCTTGCCGCTCAGGTCGCCGTACTGCGAGTAGTCCGCGCAGTCGGCGTTGGATCCGGTGTTGTTGCCGCCACCTGCCCCGGTGGAGCCGTCGCCACCGCAGGCGGCGAGCGCGAGGGACAGCCCGACCACGCCGGCCAGGACGATGGATCTGCGAGGGGCCATCGGGCCCTCCTCCCGTCTGCTCCCCGTCGCCGGCACGGGTACGCACCGGTCGCGAAAGGGGCCTGTGCTGCCCGACCGTAGTAAGCGCTGTCATCGAGTGCAACCGCTTAACCGGTAACGATTCCGCAACACCCCTTAACGGGACACACCGGGCACATCCGGTTGCGGCGGCTACCCCGCTTCACCGGCGCCGTGCAGCGCCAGGGCATGCCGGACGGCGGCCCGGGCCCGGCGCCGATCACCCGCGGCGTCGTAGGCGGTGCCGAGCCGGAACCACGCGGCCCAGTCGTCCGGGCTCGCCTGCGTGTCCCGCCGGTACCGCTCGAAGGCGGCGTCCGCCGCGACCCGGTCGACCCGTCCGCTCGGCCGCCGCGGCAGGTCGTCGACCGGCAGCGCCCCCCGTGCGGCGAGCTCGCGGGCCAACCGCTCGGTCCCGATGCCGAAGCTGATCTCGCGCCAGATGGCGTACACCGCGACGGCCGGCAGCAGCACGACCCCGAGGCCCAGGGCGACCGCCGCGGGACGGCCGTCGGCCATCAGCAGCGCGCCGCGCCAGCCGATGGTGACCGCGTAGAAGGCGAACCCGACGACGAGCACGCCGACGACGATCTTCGTCCTCACGCCCGCGTTCCTCGCTCTCGTGGCCCAGCTCAGTGGCTCAGTAGGTGAAGCTGCGCTCCGGGTCGAACGGCCCGACGACCGCCAGCGACCGCGGTCGAGCGGCCAGGTCGGCGGCGACCGCCTGCACGTCCTCGCGGGTGACCTGGTCGATCCGAGCGAGGGCCTCATCGAGCCCGGTGTACTCGCCGTACACCAGCTCGGCCTTGCCCAGCCGCGACATCCGCGACCCGGAGTCCTCCATGCCGAGCACCAAGCCGCCGCGCAGCTGGCCGATGCCGCGGACCAGCTCGTCGTCCGCGATGCCGGCCTCGGCCACGCGCTCGAGCTCCGCGCTCATCAGCTCGACGACCTGCTCGGTCTTGGACGGCGTGCAGCCGGCGTAGAGGCCGAGGTATCCGGAGTCGGAGTAGGCGGAGGTGAACGAGTACACCGAGTAGGCGAGCCCGCGACGCTCACGGATCTCCTGGAACAGCCGGCTGCTCATGCCGCCGCCCAGCACGGCGTTGAGCACCCACAGCGCGTAGCGGCGCTCGTCGGTGGCGGTCAGGGCGGTGGTGCCCAGCACCACGTTCGCCTGCTCGGTCGGCCGCTGCACGATCACCGTCCGGCCGGCACCGTGGCCGGCCGTCACGGTCGTGCCGGCGCGCCGCTGAGCGGGTCCGGCGGCCGGGTCAAGCGCGACCCCGCCGCGATCCAGCTCGGCCTGCAGCAGAGCGCAGAGCCGGTCGTGGTCGACGGAACCGGCCGCCGTGAAGACGAGCGTGTCGGCGGTGTAGTGCCGCCGGTAGTGACCGGCGACGTGGTCGGCGTCGATCGCCGCGATGGTCGCCGGGGTGCCGCCGATGGGCCGGCCCAGCGGGTGGTCGCCGAGCACGGCCTCGGCGATGCGTTCATGGACGACGTCGGAGGGGTCGTCGTCGTTCATCGCCAGCTCTTCGAGGATGACGCCCCGCTCGGCGTCGACGTCGTCCGGGGCCAGCGTCGCGCTGGTCACCATGTCGGTGATGACGTCGGCGGCCAGGGGCAGGTCCTCGTCGAGCACCCGCGCGTAGTAGCAGGTGTGCTCCTTGGCGGTGACCGCGTTCGCCTCGCCGCCGACCTCGTCGAACGCCACCGCGATGTCCAGGGCGCTGCGGCGGGCGGTGCCCTTGAACAGCAGGTGCTCGAGGAAGTGCGTCGCGCCGTGGAAGCCCTCGGCCTCGTCGCGGCTACCGACACCGACCCAGCAGCCGAGCGTGGCCGAGCGCATGCCCGGCATGTGCTCGGTCAGCACCCGGACCCCGCCGGGGAGGACGGTGCGGCGCACGAGTGCGCCGTCCTCCTCCCCGGCCAGGGTGGTGCTGATCGGGCCGCTGGCGGCCGGGGTCGTCCCGCGGGTAAGCGGCAGCGGGACGGGCGGCACGTCAGACGCTCGCCGGGGCGTCCGTGGTGGTGACGTCGGTCGCGCCGGCGGAGGCGCCCTGCCCGTCGTCGCTGAGCACCGCGCCCAGGCTCAGCTTGCCGCGCGGGTCGATCTCCTTGAGCTCCACCTGCAGCTTCTGGCCGACGGACAGGACGTCGTCCACGCTGTCGATGCGCTTGCCGCCGACGAGCTTGCGGATCTCGGAGATGTGCAGCAGGCCGTCCTTGCCGGGCAGCAGGCTGATGAACGCCCCGAACGTCGTCGTCTTCACGACGGTGCCCAGGAACCGCTCGCCCACCTCGGGCATCTGCGGGTTGGCGATCGCGTTGATCATCGAGCGCGCCGCCTCGGCCGACGGGCCGTCGGTCGCGCCGATGTACACGGTGCCGTCGTCCTCGATCGAGATCTGGGCGCCCGTGTCGTCCTGGATCTGGTTGATCATCTTGCCCTTCGGGCCGATGACCTCGCCGATCTTGTCGACCGGCACCTTGACCGAGATCACCCGCGGTGCGTAGGGCGACATCTCGTCCGGAGCGTCGATGGCCTCGGCCATCACCTCGAGGATGTGCAGCCGCGCCTCGCGGGCCTGGGTCAGGGCGCCCCCGAGGACCGAGGCCGGGATGCCGTCAAGCTTGGTGTCGAGCTGGATGGCGGTGACGAACTCCTTGGTGCCGGCCACCTTGAAGTCCATGTCACCGAACGCGTCCTCGGCGCCCAGGATGTCGGTGAGCGCCGCGTAGGAGATCTCGGGCTCGTCGCCTCCGTTGTCGATCGTGTCGGACACCAGACCCATCGCGATGCCGGCCACCGGCGCCTTGAGCGGCACACCGGCGTTGAGCAGGGCCAGCGTCGACGCGCAGACCGAGCCCATCGACGTCGAGCCGTTGGAGCCCAGCGCCTCGCTCACCTGACGGATCGCGTAGGGGAACTCCTCGCGGCTCGGCAGGACCGGCACGAGCGCGCGCTCGGCCAGGGCGCCGTGCCCGATCTCGCGACGCTTCGGCGAGCCCACGCGGCCGGTCTCACCGGTGCTGAACGGCGGGAAGTTGTAGTTGTGCATGTAGCGCTTGCGCGTCTCCGGGGACAGCGTGTCCAGCTGCTGCTCCATGCGCAGCATGTTGAGCGTGGTGATGCCCAGGATCTGCGTCTCGCCGCGCTCGAACAGGGCCGAGCCGTGCACGCGCGGGACGACCTCGACCTCGGCGGACAGCTGGCGGATGTCGGACAGCCCGCGGCCGTCGATCCGCACGTGGTCGCGCAGGATGCGCTGGCGCACCAGCTTCTTCTGCACGGCGCGGTAGGCACCGGACAGCTCCTTGTCGCGGCCCTCGAAGCGCTCGGCGAGCTGCTCCAGCACCTGACCCTTGATCGCGTCGAGCCGGTTCTCGCGCTCCGCCTTGCCGGCGATGCGTAGCGCCTGCTCCAGGTCCGCGCTGGCCGCGGCCTCGACCGCCTCGTACGCGTCCGGCAGGTACTCGGGGAAGAGCGGGAACTCCTGGGTCGGCTTCGCGGACTTCTCGGCGAGCGCCTGCTGCGCCTGGCACAGCTGGGCGATGAACGGCTTGGCGGCCTCGAGCCCCTGCGCCACGACCTCCTCGGTCGGCGCGCCGACGCCGTCACCCTTGATGAGCGACCAGGCGTTCTCGGTGGCCTCGGCCTCGACCATCATGATGGCGACGTCCTTGCCGGCCTTGGTCTGCACCTCACGGCCGGCGACGACCATGTCGAAGACGGCCCGCTCCATCTCGGAGTGGTGCGGGAAGGCGACCCACTGGCCGTCGATCAGCGCGACGCGGGTGGCACCGATGGGGCCGCTGAAGGGCAGGCCCGACAGCTGCGTGGACATCGACGCCGCGTTCATGGCGAGGACGTCGTAGCGGTGGTCCGGGTCGAGCGCGAGGACGGTGATGACGACCTGCACCTCGTTGCGCAGTCCCTTGACGAACGTCGGGCGCAGCGGGCGGTCGATGAGCCGGCAGGTGAGGATGGCGTCCGTGCTCGGCCGGCCCTCGCGGCGGAAGAACGAGCCGGGGATCCGGCCCGCGGCGTACATCTTCTCCTCGACGTCGATCGTCAGGGGGAAGAAGTCGAAGTGGTCCTTGGGGTGCTTGCCCACCGTCGTGGCGGACAGCAGCATCGTGTCGTCGTCCAGGTAGGCGACGGCCGAGCCGGCGGCCTGACGGGCCAGCCGCCCGGTCTCGAACCGGACGGTGCGCGTACCGAAGCTGCCGTTGTCGAGAACCGTCTCGACGAACTGGATGTCGGGACCCTCCATGTCGGGGTCACTCTCCGTTTCCTTGTCGGTCGGGCGGCCGTGCGGCCGACCCGGCGCGCCGACGACGGAGGTGGTCCGTTCGAGCCCGGTCTTCGATCGAGGCCGACGGTCGGACCCTGCTCGGGCAGGCCTCCGGCGGCCACTACCGAGGACCGGAGCGGGACGTCCGTCCGCCGGCGCTGGTCATGTGGTTGTCGCTGTGAAGTTGTGGCGTCGACTGATGGCGACTGGCAGGTACGACGAAGGAGCGGCCCCAGGATCGGGGCCGCTCCCCGTCGGCGAGTCAGCGACGCAGGCCGAGCCGCTCGATGAGCGACCGGTAGCGGTTGATGTCCTTGTCCTTCAGGTAGTTCAGCAGGCGGCGCCGCTGACCCACCAGGAGGAGCAGACCACGACGGCTGTGGTGGTCGTGCTTGTGCTCCTTGAGGTGCTCGGTGAGGTCCGAGATGCGGCGGCTGAGCATGGCCACCTGGACCTCGGGGGAACCGGTGTCGCCCTCGTGCGTGGCGTACTCGGTCATGATCTGCTGCTTGACGGCGGCGTCGAGGGGCACGGTTCTCCTTGGTGTCGTTGCGCGGCGCTCCGGGGCGAGTCCACCCGGGCTCTCTTGGTCCGCGGCCGTTCTGACGGCAGAGCCCAGGGTATCAGCCTGCGGACCCACCCTCGCCCGTCGCGGTGACCGGGCGACGCGCCCCCAGGTCCCCGGCCGGGACCACCGCGTGCCCGAGCAGCGAGCGGCAGCTCTCCACGTCCGCGTGCATCTGCGCGACCAGCGCGTCCACGGAGTCGAACCGCTCGGTCGGGCGCAGGCGCGCCACGAGCTCGAGCGCCACGTGCTCGCCGTACAGGTCGAGGTCCGTACGGTCCAGCACGTAGGCCTCCACCCGCTGGCTCACCCCGTCGAACGTCGGGTTGGTGCCGATGGAGACCGCGGCCGGCAGCACCCGGTCCGCGTCCCCCTCCGGCCGGTCGCGGCGCAGCATCCAGCCGGCGTACACGCCGTCGGCGGGCACCAGGCCCTCGACGGGCGAGCCGAGGTTGGCGGTCGGGAAGCCGAGCTCGCGGCCCCGATGGTCGCCGTGCACGACCTCGCCGGAGAGCCGGTGCGGTCGGCCCAGCACCTCGGCGGCGGCGGCGACCTCTCCGGCAGCGAGCAGCTCGCGCACCCAGGACGACGACCAGCGCCGCTCCCCCGAGTCCGGCAGCAGGTCGCCGACGACGTCCACGTCGAAGCCGAGCCGCTCGCCGAGGAGACGGAGCGTCTCGACGTCCCCGCTGTTGCGGTGACCGAACCGCGTGTCGCGGCCGACGACGACGGTGGTCGCACCGAGGGTGCGCACCATCACCCGGTCGACGAACTCATCGGGGCTCCACAGGGCCAGCTCGCGCGTGAACTCCATGACCAGCACCGCGTCCAGGCCGGTCGCGGCCATGAGCTCCAGCCGTTGCGGCAGGCTGGTGATCAGACCGGGGGCACGGTCGGGGTACAGCACCCGCAGCGGGTGCGGCTCGAACGTGATGGCGACCGCCCGGGACCCGGTGGCCCGGGCCCGCGCCACGGCCCGGCCCAGCACCGCGCGATGCCCGGCGTGGACGCCGTCGAAGTTGCCCAGCGTCACGACCGACGGCCCGTAACCGGCAGGCACGTCCGTGAGGTCGTTCCACCGCTCCACGGGAGGTCCCTTCGTTCCTGGTCGGGTAGGCGGCCGGCGTCCTGGAAGGTCGCGGCGTGCAGGGGTCCACTGTGCCATCCGGTCGCCGGTGGCCCGCGACCCCTTCCCAGCACCCTCCTGATGCGTCTAGTTTGCGATCTCTATCCGATCTGACCTAGATCGTCCAGGAGCGTGACATGCGCAGATCCGTCGTCCTCACCCTCACCTCGGTGGCCGCGCTGGCCGCCACGACAGCCGTTCTGCCCTCCGTCGCCGGCGCCGCGGCGCCCGCCTCCGACCAGCTGACCTCCCCCACCAGCAGATCGGCCGACTACATCGTGCTGTACACCTCGACCGGCTCGGCCGGGGCCGCGCGGGCGGCGATCGCCGCGGCCGGCGGCTCGGTGGTGTCCGAGAACTCCGAGGTGGGCTACGCCGTGGCGCGCAGCAGCGCCGCGGACTTCGCGGCCCAGGTCGCGACCTCGTCGGCCGTGGTCGGCGCCGCCAAGGACCGCATCATCGGCTACGCCCCGCCGTCGGACGCGCGGTCCGCCAAGGCCCGCACGAAGTCGCGCGAGATCGAGCGGCTCGACAGCGCTCGCGCCGAGCGCAAGGCGGCCCGCCAGACCGACGCGGCCGCCGTCCCGGACGCCGAACCGCTGGCAAACCGCCAGTGGGACATGCGCCTGATGGGCGCCACCCCGACTGGTTCCTACCGGGTGCAGCCGGGCGACAAGGCGGTCCGCGTCGGCGTGATCGACACCGGGATCGACGGCAGCCACCCCGACATCGCGCCGAACTTCGACGCGAAGGACTCCCACAACTTCGTCACCGACAACCCGGCGATCGACGGGCCGTGCGAGGTGCCGTCGTGCGTCGACCCGGTGGACGAGGACGACGACGGGCACGGCACGCACGTGGCCAGCACCATCGGGTCGCCCATCAACGGCATCGGCATCGCCGGCGTGGCGCCGAACGTCACCCTGCTCAACCTGCGGGCCGGCCAGGACTCCGGGTTCTTCTTCCTGCAGCCGACCCTCGAGGCCATCACCTACGCCGCCGACATCGGCGTCGACGTCATCAACATGAGCTACTTCACCGACCCGTGGCTGTTCAACTGCGTCAACAACCCGGCCGACTCCCCGGCCGAGCAGACCGAGCAGCGGATCATCCGCGAGACCACGCAGCGGGCGCTCGACTACGCCCGGGCGCACGGCGTGCTGCCGGTCGCGGCGCTCGGCAACGAGGCCACGGACCTCGGCAACCCGGTCGAGGACTCGACCAGCCCCGACTTCCCTCTGGACGCGGCCAAGACCCGGCAGGTCGACAACTCGTGCATCACGGTGCCGACCGAGAGCAAGGGTGTCGTCGGCGTCAGCTCGGTCGGCCCGTCGACCCGGCTGGCCTACTACTCCAACTACGGCACCGAGCAGACCGACGTGTCGGCACCCGGCGGGGACGCCTTCGACTCCCCCGACGAGACGCTCGACCCGCGCTCGCTGGTCCTGGCCGCCTACCCGAAGCGGCTGGCCGAGCTCAACGGCGACATCGACGAGAATGGCGACCCGACCAACGACTTCGTCGTGGCTGACTGCTCGAGCGGCACCTGCGCGTACTACCAGTACCTGCAGGGCACGTCGATGGCCTCGCCGCACGCGGTCGGCGTGGCGGCGCTGATCGTCAGCCAGTACGGCAAGAGCGACAAGGTGCACGAGGGACTCACCCTCGATCCGCGCACCACGGAACGGATCCTCGCCCAGACGGCCGTCGACCACGCGTGCCCGCAGCCGCGCGACTTCGTCTGGACCCGGATCCGGGGCGACGGCTCGGTCGCGACCTCGACCGCCACCTGCGAGGGCCCGACCCGGGACAACGGCTTCTACGGCGAGGGCATCGTCAACGCCTACGCCGCGGTGACCGCCCGCTGAGCACCAGAGCACTGCCGAAAGCAGCGGCCCCGACCTCGCGCGAGGTCGGGGCCGCTGCCGTCGTGGTCAGCGCAGGCCGAGGTTGACGTAGTACGTCTCGCCGTCATCGAGCCGGACGCCGATGCGCCAGTAGTAACCGGCGGTCAGGCTCTTCCAGTTGTACGACCACTGCTGGGCGGTCGCGTCGTACTTGTAGACGCTGCCGCTGTCGGCCGTCGCGGAGTAGGTCGACTCATCGATCGGGGCGGACGTCGCACTACCCCTGACCGGGGCCAACCACACCGGCGCGGTGACCGGCTGCACCACGGATCCGTCCGATCGCTTCACCTGCAGCTTCGCCGGAACCGTGCTGCCGGCCTTGAAGACGCTGGTGTTCAGGCCGACCTGGTGCGCGGTGTCGTTGATCGGCTGGCCGAACCCGTCGAACCGGTAGACGACCTTGTAGCTGCCGGTGCTAGTGGTCGCGTTGCCGGCCCGGTCCTTGGCCGTCGCCGTCCAGGTGAACGTCCCGACACCGTTCGCGTTGCCGCCGGTCACGGTGACCACGCAGGACGCCGGACCGGAGCCCACGTCCGTCGCCGTGCACGTCGGTGCGGGCACTGTCTCACCCAGCGTGTACCTCTTCCCGTCCACGTTGGCGCCCGTGACGGTCGGGCCGGTCTGGTCGAGGTTGATCGTCACCGAGGTGCCGGCACCGTTGCCCGCTCGGTCGGTCACCGAGCCGGTGACCACCTGGGCCGCGCCATCGGTGCTCACCGTCTCGTCGGCTGGGCACGCACCCTCGGCGATGCCGGAGCCGTCGTCGCTGCAGGTGAAGTGCACGGTGACCGGTGTGGTGTACCAGCCGTTGGCGCCCAACGTGCCGCTGATCACGGCGGCGCTGATCGATGGTGCCGTCGTGTCGACGCTCACCGTGGTGGTGTGGTGCTCCTCGGTGTTGCCGGCGTTGTCGACGCTCCAGTACTCGATGGAGTGGCTGCCGTCAGCGAGGGGCTCGGTGAACGCCTCCCCGTAGACGAGCGCGTCGCCGCCGTCGATCCGGTAGTAGGTGGCGTGGATCCCGGACTCGGCGTCGTTCGCGTTGAAGGCGACCGGGATGCCGCTGACGACGTACCAGCCGCTCGCCGGCGAGATCGGGTTGATGACCGTCGTCGTCGGCGCGACATCGTCGATCTTCAGCGTCAGGGTGTTCGCCGTCGCGTCCTCGACGTTGCCGGCGTAGTCCACGCTCCAGTAGGCGAGCGTGTGTGTGCCCTTGGTGGCGAAGTCGAAGGCTCCGTCGTACGG
>Ga0070696_100000771_pt1 | contig 20574 bp, 21 predicted proteins | sample KBSK1253metaG_FD_65474 | JGI IMG/M metagenome (GOLD analysis project Ga0070696, IMG submission 65474) | Corn, switchgrass and miscanthus rhizosphere microbial communities from Kellogg Biological Station, Michigan, USA - KBS K1-25-3 metaG | ecosystem: Host-associated > Plants > Roots >... | reverse complement strand
GCCGACCACGTTGGCCAGCAGCCCCCACCCGACGGAGTAGCGGGGGAGCAGACGGTCGACCAGCCAGCCGGTGACGAACGCGCCGGGCAGGAAGCCGATGACGTACCCGGCCGTGGGGCCGGCGAACACCGCGAGGCCGCCCCGCCCGCCGGACAGCAACGGCAGGCCGGCGGCGACGAGGACCAGGAGCACCAGCACAGCCAGCGCGCCTCGCCGGGCGCCGAGCAGCGACGCGGCCAGCATGATCCCCATCGTCTGCAAGGTGATCGGGACGGCGCCGCCGAACAGGTACAGCGAGCCGGGCAGCCCGAGGGCGGCGATCAGCGCCGCGAACGAGGCGATGAGGGCGAGGTCGCGGGCGGACAGGCGCGCGGCGCCGCGAACGGGGTTCCAGCGTGAGGTGGGCACGCTCGAGGATAACGACGCCCCGGGCGAAGGCCGACCAGCGTTCCGCCTCATGGACTCCCGGCAAGGCCTCGACGAGCCCGGGAGACGATGTATCTGTCGGGGCAGGGGGCCGCTCTGGTGAGGCATGGGCCCCTCGGTCAATCTGGGCGAATGGGCTGTGCCCGACACGTCGGATACGTCAGACTGGGCGCTTCGACGTCAGGCGGAGGTGCTCATGTCCGATCATCGTGTGCGGAGCAACGTCCGCATGGACGACGGCGGCGTCGCCGTCGTCCATCCGGTGCCCCAGAGGGACCCGGACGCCGAGCTGGTGGCGTCGCTCGTCACGGACGCTGCCGAGGGTAGCCAGCAGGCGTGGGACGGCATCGTGGCGCGGTACAACCGCCTGGTCTGGGCGGTGGCCCGGTCGTTCCGGCTGGCCGAGCCGGACGCCGCCGACGTGGTGCAGACCACCTGGCTGCGGCTCGTGGAGCATCTGCACGCCGTGCAGCAGCCCGAGCGGATCGGCTCCTGGCTGGGCACGACAGCCCGCCGCGAAGCCCTGCGCGTCGCTCGGACTCGCGAGCAGTCCCTCGAGCAGTCGACCGACCACCAGGTCACGGTGCTGCCGGACCCGCTGCCGTCGATCGAGGATTCCTTGCTCACCCGTGAGCGCGACGCCGAGCTGTACCGCGCGGTCCTGCAGCTGAACGACCGGTGCCAGCGGCTGCTCCGGGTGCTGTCGGCCTCGCCGCCACCCCGATACGAGACCGTGTCCGAGGCGCTCAGCCTGCCGGTCGGCAGCATCGGGCCGACCCGCGCCCGGTGCCTCGACAAGCTGCGCCGCGTCCTCACCGAGCAGGGGTGGTTCGACCCGGACCCAAGCCCGGGTGCCCAGTCGAGGACCTCATGATCGACCACGAGGTGGTGCTGCTGGCTGTGGCGGACATCTTCGACCAGGTCGACCCCCCGCCGCCGCACGTCGAGCAGGCGGCTCGGGCGGCCTTCAGCACCCGCACGCCGGACGACGAGCTGTTGCCGCTGCTGCAAGGCCGCGCGGTCACTCCGGTGCGCGCCCAACCGGTCACCGACGAGGCCGAGCGGTGGTTCGCGTTCGCCGACGCGCAGCTCGAGCTCGAGGTCGGCGCCCACCGTGGCCTGCACGGCTGGTCGCTCGTGGGCCAGGTGATCGGCCCGGTGGACTCGCTCTGGGTCCAGACCCTCACGACCCTCGACCGGATCGATCTGGACGACGTCGGCCGCTTCGACGTGACCGTGTCGTCCGGGCCGTTGCGGCTCAAGCTGGTCGCGCCACGTGGGCGCCGCGTGCGCACCGACTGGCTGACCTTGTGAAGCGGTGACGACCCGAGGACTACAGGCTGGACGCGTGCAGGGTGTCGCACTGCTGCAGGTCGCCTGACTGGTAGCCGCGCGTGAACCACCGCTGCCGCTCCGCCGACGAGCCGTGGGTCCACGTCTCCTGGTCCACGCGGCCGGCCGCCTCCTGCTGGATGTGGTCGTCCCCGACCGCCGCTGCCGCCGACAGGGCCGACGCGATGTCGGACCTCGTCAGGGGCTTCAGGTAGGTCTGGCCGGACGCGTCCTGCGTGGTCGCGGCGCCGTGCGCCCACAGGCCGGCCAGGCAGTCGGCCATCAGCTCGACGCGCACCGACCCGGACTCCGCGCCCTGCGGGTCCTGCTGGGCCGCGCCGAGCACGCCGAGCAGGTCCTGCACGTGATGGCCGTACTCGTGCGCCACGACGTACTCCTGAGCCAGCGCACCGTCGTCCGCGCCGAACCTCGTCGTGAGCTCGGAGAAGAAGCTCGGGTCGATGTAGACCTTCGCGTCGGTCGGGCAGTAGAACGGCCCGACCGCGTTCGACGCCGTCCCGCACGCCGACTGCGTGCTGCCGTCGTAGACGACGGTCGGTGCCAGCTGGTACCGCGTGCCGGCCTGCGCGGGGAGGGCATCGGTCCAGAAGTCCTGCACGCTGTTGACCGTGCCGACGACGCGGCACTCCACCTTGGTGTTCGCGTCGGCGCCGGTGCGGCACTGCGCGGCCAGGTCGCTCTGCCCGCCAGGGGTCGTCACAGACGAGCCCGGGTCGCCGGCGGTGATGCCCGACAGGTCGACGCCGAAGTAGGCGCCGACGAGCAGCAGCAGGATCCCGCCGATGCCGCCTCCGATCTTGCCGAAGCCGCCACCGAGCCCTCCGCCGCGCTGCACCTGACCGGTGTCGAGCTGGGCGCCCTCGTTGAAGCTCACGATGCCTCCCGGGTCGCGGCCGGTCGCCCGGCCGGTGGGTGGGTGGTCGTCCCGAGGTGATGATGCCCCGTAAACTGGCGACGTGCCTGGCCAGACGCCGTGACGGCGACGCCTCCCGCCGCCCGTGCTCTGTGTCCGACCACGATCTTCTGAGGTGCTTGCCGCGTGATCACCGCGTCCGAGGTGGAGCTGCGCGCCGGTGCCCGCGTCCTGGTCGGCAAGGCCACCTTCCGCGTCGGTGACGGCGACCGGGTCGGGCTCGTCGGCCGCAACGGCGCCGGCAAGACCACGTTGACCAAGGTCCTGGCGGGGGAGGGGCAGCCCGCCTCGGGAACGGTCGTCACCTCCGGCGACGTGGGCTACCTGCCGCAGGACCCACGCACCGGCGATCTGCACGTGCTCGCGCGCAACCGCATCCTGTCGGCCCGCGGCCTGGACGAGGTGCTCGCCCGGCTCCGGGAGACCGAGGGCGCCATGGCGAGCGCGGACGACGAGACCCGGGAGCGCGCCATGGAGCGCTACGGGCGGTTGACGGCCGAGTTCACCGCTCGCGGTGGCTACGCGGCCGAGAGCGAGGCCGCGAGCATGGCGAGCAGCCTCGGCCTGCCGGAACGGGTGCTGGACCAGCCCCTGCAGACGCTGTCGGGTGGGCAGCGCCGGCGGGTCGAGCTCGCCCGCATCCTGTTCAGCGGCGCCCGCACCCTGTTGCTCGACGAGCCGACGAACCACCTCGACGCGGACTCGATCATGTGGCTGCGTGACCACCTGAAGTCCTACCAGGGCGGCCTGATCGTCATCAGCCACGACGTCAGCCTGCTGCAGGTGGTCGTCAACCGGGTCTTCCACCTGGACGCCAACCGGGCGGAGCTGGACCAGTACAACGTGGGCTGGAAGGCGTACCTGACGCAGCGGGAGACCGACGAACGCCGGCGCCGCCGCGAACGGGCCAACGCCGAGAAGAAGGCGGCCACGTTGATGCTCCAGGCCGACAAGATGCGGGCGAAGGCGACCAAGGCGGTCGCCGCGCAGAACATGGCCCGGCGCGCCGAGCGCCTGCTGGCCGGGCTCGAGGAGCAACGGGTCAGCGACAAGGTGGCTCGGCTGCGCTTCCCCGAGCCCGCGCCGTGCGGACGCACGCCGCTGACCGCGAGCGGGCTCTCCCGCTCGTACGGGTCGCTGGAGGTGTTCACCGACGTCGACCTCGCGATCGACCGGGGCTCCAAGGTCGTCGTCCTGGGTCTCAACGGCGCCGGCAAGACGACGCTGCTGCGCATGCTTGCCGGCGTCGACGAGCCGGACACCGGCACGGTGGTCCCCGGCCACGGCCTGAAGATCGGCTACTACGCGCAGGAGCACGACACGCTCGACCGGCAGCGCACCGTGCTGGAGAACATGCGGACGGCCGCGCCCGACCTCGGCGACACGGACGTGCGCAAGGTGCTGGGGTCGTTCCTGTTCTCCGGTGACGACGCGCAGAAGCCGGTGCGGGTCCTGAGCGGCGGGGAGAAGACGCGTCTGGCGCTGGCCACCCTGGTCGTCTCGAGCGCCAACGTGCTGCTGCTGGACGAGCCGACGAACAACCTCGACCCGGCGAGCCGCGACGAGGTCCTGGGGGCGCTGCGGACCTACCGCGGCGCGGTCGTGCTCGTCACGCACGACGAGGGGGCCGTGCAGGCGCTGGAGCCGGAGCGGGTGCTGCTGCTGCCGGACGGCGACGAGGACCTCTGGAGCGACAGCTACGTCGACCTGGTCTCGCTGGCTTGAGGCGTAGGCCCCGGCATCAGCCGAAGGTGATCTCCGGTGGCGTGCAGCCGCGAAGAGCCTCACCATGGACGGACACGAGGGAGGTTTCGTGACTGTTCTCAAGAAGGGCGTTCGGGTCACCGGTGCGGACCGAGACAAGGTGTCCAGCAAGGTGACGACGGACTACGCCAACGGAAAGAGCATCAGGGACATCGCGGCCGAGCTCGGCCGTTCCTACGGGTTCGTTCACCGGCTGCTGAGCGAGAGCAACCAACCGCTGCGATCCCGTGGCGGCGCAACCCGCCGTCGCCCGTCGACAGCGCGCTGACTGACCACATCGCTGGACGCCGGGCGTGCGCACGGCACGCCGGGTTCCAGCGTGCCGGTGGGCACCGGTCGGACCGGCCGCACTACCGTGCGCCCATGACTGCAGCGGACGAGGCTGACGCGGCCGGCGACGTCCGCGTCGAGCGGGCGGGCCCGGTCCTGACCGTGACGCTGGACCGGCCACGGGCGCGCAACGCGCAGACGCCCGCCACCTGGTCGGCCCTGGCGGCGATCGGGGAGAGCCTGGCCCCCGACGTCCGGATCGTGGTGCTGCGTGGCGAGGGTCCGTCGTTCAGCGCCGGGCTCGACCGGGCGATGCTCTCGCCGGAGGGCATCGACGGGATGCCGTCGCTCGTCGCGCTCGCCGGCATGGACGCCGAGGCCGTGGACCGCCAGATCGCCGACTACCAACGAGCCTTCACCTGGTGGTCGACGCCGGAGATCATCAGCGTCGCGGCCGTGCAGGGTCACGCGGTCGGCGCCGGCTTCCAGCTGGCATTGGCTTGCGACCTGAGGGTCGTGGCCGACGACGCGCGGTTCGCGATGCGCGAGACCTCGCTCGGGCTGGTGCCCGACCTCACCGGCACGAGCAGGCTGGTCCGTGCCGTCGGCTACGCGCGCGCTCTGGAGATCTGCGTCACCGGGCGGTGGGTGGGCGCCCAGGAGGCGGTCGACATCGGCCTGGCGCAGGCCGTCGTGCCCCGAGACCAGCTCGACGCCGCGGTCGCCGACCTGGTGGCCGCGCTGACGGCACCGGACGCCGACGCCGTCCGGGAGACCAAGCGGTTGCTCTTCAGCGCGCAGGACCTCACGGCCGGCGAGCAGCGGGCCGCCGAGCGCCGGGCCCAGCGGCGCCGGCTCGTCGCTCTCGCGGAGGCGTTCCGGACGGTGTAGCGCGCGGCCGGGAAGCACCGATGCCGCCGCGGCGTTATCTCCTGGCGGCGTCTTGCGATCTTGCGGCGCCGAGCGGTCGGTCCGCGTCATGACGGGAGGTGGTGCCATGTCGATGGGCATGGGGATGGGCGGCGGCATGGGTCACGCCGGTTGGTCCATGATGCGGTCGATGCGTCGCGACCCGTCGATGGCGGCGACGTCGCTCACACCTGGGGTGACCCGGCGGATCCTGGAGTTCGCCCGGCCCTTCCGGCGCCAGCTGATCGCGTTCCTGGTGCTCGTCGTGCTCGACGCCGGCCTCGTGGTCGCACCGCCGCTGCTGGTGCGGCGGATCATCAACGAGGGCATCGGCGGCCACGACCGGGGGATCGTCGTCTGGACGTCGTTGGCGATCGCCGGCATGGCCGTCGCCGAGGCCGTGCTGAGCCTGGCGCAGCGCTACTACTCCTCGCGCATCGGGGAGGGACTGATCCACCTGCTGCGCACCAAGGTGTTCAGCCACGTCCAGCAGATGCCCATCGCCTTCTTCACCCGCACGCAGACCGGCGCGCTCGTCTCGCGGCTCAACAGCGACGTCATCGGCGCCCAGCAGGCGTTCACCTCGACGCTGTCGTCCGTCGTCTCCAACGTCGTGACCCTGGCGATGGTCCTCACCACGATGCTGCTGCTGTCGTGGCAGATCACGGTCGTGGCGCTCGTCCTCTTGCCGCTCTTCGTGGTGCCGGCGCGCATCCTGGGCCGCCGGCTCGCGTCCATCAGCCGCGAGGCGATGGTGCTGAACGCCGAGATGGGCCAGACGATGACCGAGCGGTTCAACGTCTCGGGCGCTCTGCTCGTGAAGATCTTCGGACGGCTCCCGGAGGAGTCCGCGCAGTTCAGCGAGCGAGCGGCGCGGGTCCGCGACATCGGTGTCACGCAGGCGATGTACGGGCGTCTGCTCTTCATCGCCCTGACCTTGGTGGCGTCCCTGGCCACGGCCCTCGTGTACGGCGCCGGCGGCTGGTTCGTCATCGACGGCGGGCTCGACCTGGGTGCGCTCGTGGCCATGGCCGCGCTGCTGGGGCGCCTGTACGGGCCGCTGACGGCTCTGTCGAACGTGCAGGTCGACGTCATGACCGCGCTGGTCAGCTTCGACCGCGTCTTCGAGGTGCTCGACCTGGAGCCGCTGGTCGCCGACCGGCCGGACGCCGTCGAGCTGTCACCCGACGCCGCCTCCGTGGAGCTCGATCACGTCCGCTTCCGCTACCCGTCGGCCGACGAGGTGTCGCTGGCATCGTTGGAGTCGGTCGCGCGGCTCGAGCACACGCCGTCCGAGCAGGTGCTGCAGGACATCTCCTTCAGGGTCGAGCCGGGACACCTTGTCGCCCTGGTTGGCCCCTCCGGAGCCGGAAAGACGACCATCACCGCGCTTGTCGGTCGCCTCTACGACGTGCAGGACGGCGCCGTGCGCGTCGGGGGCCACGACGTCCGCGACGTGACGCAGGAGTCGCTGCACCGGGTCGTGGGCGTCGTCACGCAGGACGCCCACATGTTCCACGACACGATCCGCGGCAACCTCACCTACGCGCGCCCGGACGCGTCCCCCGAGGAGCTGGAGCAGGCCTGCAAGGACGCCCAGATCTGGGACCTGGTCACGCACCTGCCCGACGGTCTCGACACCGTGGTGGGGGACCGCGGCTACCGGCTGTCCGGCGGCGAGAAGCAGCGCCTGGCCATCGCCCGCCTGCTGTTGAAGGCGCCGTCGGTGGTCGTGCTCGACGAGGCCACGGCCCACCTCGACTCGGAGAACGAGGCGGCCGTGCAGCGCGCGCTGGCGACCGCCCTGGCCGGTCGCACCTCCATCGTCATCGCCCACCGGCTCTCGACCGTCCGCGACGCCGACCAGATCCTGGTCGTGGACGACGGACGTATCGTCGAGCGCGGACGCCACCACGAGCTCTTGGCGGCCGACGGCCTCTACGCTGAGCTCTACCGCACCCAGTTCGCCGAGCAAGAGGACGGCGAGGTCGTGGCCTGACCGCCTGGGGCGGTCAGAGCGCGCGGATGGCCCCCCCGTCGACCGGCAGGACCATGCCGGTGAGGTACGACGCGGCCGGCGACAGGACGAACGTCGCCACCCGGCCGAACTCGACGGGCTGGCCGAGGCGGCGCAGCGGGATGGCGGCCTCGGACTGACGGCGCGTCTGGGCCGGGTCCGGCGTGCCCCCTTCGAGCTCGCGGATCCGATCGGTGTCGATGCGTCCAGGCATCAGCGCGTTGACGCGGATGCCCCGGTGACCGACCTCGTCGGCGAGCGTCTTGGCGACCATGGCCAGCCCCGGCCGGATCCCGTTCGACGTGGCGAGCCCGGCGATCGGGGAACGCACGGACGTCGACAGCACGAACAGGATCGACGAGCCTTCGATGCTCGTGGCGTCCACCACGGCCCTGGCCAGCCGCAGCGGACCCAGGAAGACGCTCTCGAACGCGTCCCGCCACTGCGTGTCGGTGATGTCGCCGGTCCCGCCCGCCGGCGGCCCGCCGACGCTCACGAGCGCGCCGTCCAGCCGGCCGTACCGGGCGTTCGCGGACGCGACCAGCCGACCCGGAAGCCCGGGGTCGGCCAGGTCGCCCGCGACGGCGAGCGCTCGCTCGGGACCGCCGAGCGACCGCGCACGCTCCTCGAGGCGATCGTTGTCCCGGCTGCACAGCACGAGACGGGCGCCCTCGGCGGCGAGCTGCTCGGCCGAGGCCCAGCCCAACCCGCGCGAGGCACCGGTGACGATGTAGACGCGGTCACGCAGTCCAAGATCCATAGCGGCAGTGTGTCACTGCCCCCGCGCCGCTGGCATCACCCCGGTCGAGGGATGAGACCGCCGGACAGTGAGCCCTTTGCGTCATTCGTCCTCGTCGTCCCAGACGTGATGCCGCCTGGTGCGTGGCGTGGGCCGCGAGCCGGACGTCGTGGCCGCCGGACCGCGCCGGGACGTGACCGCGACGGCCGGGGATCCCAGCTCGTCCGGGGGCGTCGTCGTGCCCTGGTCGGCGTCGTCCGCGGCGGCTTCGCGGCGGCGACGGATGACCCAGATCGGGAACCCCAGACCGAGCAGCGCGAACACGGCCCACTGCACCGCATAGGAGGCGTTGATGCCCTGGCCGCCGTCGGGCCGCACCGGGTCGACCGGCGCCGGCGCGTCCGGCGTCGTCGGGCTCTCCGTGACCAGCGCGCCGTAGGCCTGGTAGACGCGGTGCCCGGTGCTCCGGGCGATCTGCGGCACCGACAGGCTGGCGAGCTGCCCGGCCGGCAGGTCCCTGCCCCGAGCCGGCTCGCTGGCGCGAAGCCGGGCGACCACCGTGACGGTGCCGGTGGGAGGCGCGGGGACGGCGTCCGGCCGGCCGCCCGGGGCGTTGCCGGAGGTGCCGTTGGGCACCCAGCCGCGGTCGACCAGCAGCGCGGACCCGTCCGGCAGGACGAGCGGGACGACGATCTCGTAGCCGAAGGAGGCGTCGGCGGCGTCGCCGCGATGGGGCCGGTTGCGCACCAGCCGGGTGCCTGCGGCGTCATAGGTGCCCTGCACCGTTATCGCGCGGTACCGGTCGCCAGGCCGCAGCGGGCTGGTCGGCGTCGCCAGCAACTGAGCCAGAGGCACCACAGGCGCCGCATGGTTGCGCGCGACCAGCTCGGCTTTGGCGTGCTTGTCCTGGAATCGGTGCAGCTGCCAGCGGCCCAGGAAGACGCACGCCGTGGCGAAGAGCACGGCCAGCAACCAGAGCCCGATGAGCTCGCGATGGCGGCGCAGCCGTCGCAGGACGCTCATGGCCTCGACGGTACCTGGGCGGTCGGCGTGGTCGTGCTCACGGTGGCGGGTGCGGCCGACGTAGGGTGGGACCATGAAGCACCAGGGGAGCGGCCCGGACGGCGACCTGCCCGGCGGTGCCGGACGCGTGCCGCCGGCTGCCCCGGACGCTGCTCCTGCGCGGCCGCCCGGCGCGCTCGTGGACAGCTTTGGGCGGGTCGCCACGGACCTGCGCGTGTCCGTCACCGACCGCTGCAACCTGCGCTGCGTCTACTGCATGCCGGCCGAGGGCCTGGACTGGTTGCCCAAGCCGGAGATGCTCACCGACGACGAGATGGTCCGGCTCGTGGGCATCGCCGTCTGGTTGGGCGTGACCGACGTCCGGCTCACCGGCGGTGAGCCCCTGCTGCGGCGGGGCCTGCCGGGCATCGTGCGGCGGCTGGCCGAGCTCGAACCGCGCCCGCGGCTGGCCATGACGACGAACGGTGTCGGCCTCGACCGGCTCGCGCAGCCGCTGGCGGAGGCTGGCCTCGACCGGGTCAACGTCAGCCTGGACACGGTGGACCGCGACACGTTCACGGCGCTGACCAGGCGCGACCGGATCGACGACGTCGAGCGTGGCCTCGCCGCCGCGGCCGCTGCCGGGCTCACGCCGGTCAAGGTGAACGCGGTGGCCATGCGCGGCATCAACGACGAGTCGGCCCCCGACCTGCTCGAGTGGTGCCTCGAGCGCGGGTACGAGCTGCGGTTCATCGAGCAGATGCCGCTGGACGCCGACCACCGCTGGACCAGGGACGGCATGGTCACCCAGGCCGAGATCCTGGAGCACCTCGGCCGACGGTTCACGCTCACGCCGGACGAGCGTGACCGGGGCAGCGCTCCGGCCCAGACCTGGCTCGTCGACGGCGGCCCCGGCCGGGTCGGCGTGGTCGCGAGCGTCAGCGCGCCGTTCTGCGGGGCCTGCGACCGGGTGCGGCTGACCGCCGACGGCCAGCTGCGCAACTGCCTCTTCGCGCGCACCGAGGACGACCTGCGCACCCCGATGCGCTCGGGCGCCTCGGACGACGAGCTCGCCGAGCTGATGATCCGGTGCATGGCCCACAAGAAGGCCGGTCACGGCATCGACGACCCGAGCTTCCTGCAGCCGGCGCGACCGATGTCGGCGATCGGCGGCTGACGCTCGCGCCCGCCGACGCGGGTTCGTTCAGTGCCGAGGCAGCTCGGCGGCGTCCATCGTCTCGCGCAGGAACCCGCGCATCGTGAGGAACTGCGACAGCGACTCGCGGTGCTCCTCGCAGGCCAGCCACGTCTTGCGCCGATCGGGCGTGTGCAGCCGCGGGTTGTTCCAGCGCAGCGCCCACACCGCGTGGTGACCGCAGGCCTTCGCGCTGCACACCAGGTCGGGAACCGTGGGCTCGTCCACCCGCACAGTCTCACGCACGCCGGCGGTCGCGGAAAGACCCGGGGGCGTGGCTGTGGGGTCAGTCACGCGGGTCCGAGCCGATCCGGTGCACGGGACCGCCCTCGATCGCCCGGACGGTGGGGGAGTACCGGGACGCCGTCCGGACGTTCTTGCTGGGCCCGGCGTTGGCCATGACCACGGCGATGTACGGCAGGACGATCGCGGCGAGCGCCATCGTCCACCGCATCCAGCCGTGCAGCACGACCGCCAGCACGAAGCACACCGTGCGGATCGACATCGAGATCAGGTACCGCTTCATGCGGTGGTGCATCTCGTCGTCCAGCGACTCGCGAGCCTGCGAGATCGAGAACGTCGGTGGCTCGTTCGCGGAGCCCGGCCGCCCGGGCGGGTCCGACACTGGCACGGTCCAACAGTACGTCGGTCTGCGCCCTGCGGCGCACGGGGACGCCCTGCGCGCCGGGCCACCACCGCTGAGCCGATAGCGTCTGGCCCCATGAGCAACGACTCCTCCACCGGGCCGGTCGTCGGTGCCGCGCCCCCGCCGCAGCCGCGCAGCGTGCTGGTCACGGGGGGCAACCGTGGCATCGGCCTGGCCATCGCGCGGGCGTTCGCCCGTGCCGGCGACGCGGTCGCCGTGACCAGCCGCTCGGGACGCGCGCCCGACGAGCTGGCCGACCTCGGCGTGCTGACGGTCCGCTGCGACGTCACGGACACGGCGTCCGTCGATGCGGCGTTCACCGAGGTGGAGCAGGCGCACGGTGGCGTCGAGGTCCTCGTGGCCAACGCCGGTATCACGACGGACACCCTGCTCATGCGGATGAGCGACGAGGACTTCACCGGCGTCCTCGACACGAACCTCACCGGTGCCTTCCGCTGCGTGCGGCGCGCGAGCACCGGGATGATCCGGCGGCGCAAGGGTCGCATCGTGCTGATCTCGAGCGTCGTCGGCCTGTACGGCTCGCCGGGGCAGGCCAACTACGCGTCGTCGAAGGCCGGCCTCGTCGGGCTGGCCCGGTCGGTCACCCGCGAGCTGGGCGGCCGGGGGATCACCGTGAACGTCGTGGCGCCGGGCTTCATCGAGACCGACATGACCGCCGCGCTGCCGGAGAGCCAGCAGAAGGCGTACCTGGGGGCGATCCCGGCCGGTCGGTTCGGCAACGCCGACGAGGTCGCGGCGGTCGTCCAGTTCGCGGCGAGCGACGCCGCGGCCTACATCAGCGGAGCGGTCCTGCCGGTCGACGGCGGACTGGGAATGGGGCACTGAGATGGGCATCCTGCAGGGCAAGCGGCTGCTGGTCACCGGCGTCCTGACCGACTCCTCGATCGCGTTCCACGTCGCGCGCATCGCCCAGGAGGAGGGCGCCGAGGTGGTGCTCACGTCGTTCGGGCGCACCATGAAGATCACGACGGCGATCGCGCGGCGACTGCCCACGACGCCCCCGGTGGTCGAGCTCGACGTCCAGGACACCGAGCACCTCACCACGCTCGCCGACCGGCTCACCGAGCACGTGGACGGTCTCGATGGGGTGCTGCACTCGATCGGCTTCGCACCCCGAGGGGCGTTCAACTTCATGGAGGCGTCCTGGGAGGACGTCTCGACCGCGCTGCACGTCAGCGCCTACTCGCTCAAGGCGGTCGCGGCGGCGGCGCTGCCGATGATGTCGCGGGGCGGCAGCATCGTCGGGCTGACGTTCGACGCCCGCTTCGCCTGGCCCGTGTACGACTGGATGGGCGTTGCCAAGGCGGCGTTCGAGTCGACCTCGCGCTACCTGGCGCGCGACCTGGGCGCGCACGGCATCCGCGCCAACGTCGTCGCCGCCGGACCGATCCGGACGACGGCCGCGAAGAGCATCCCCGCGTTCGAGACGTTCGAGGACACGTGGGGCCAGCGCGCGCCGCTCGGCTGGGACGTGCGGGACGCGGAACCGACCGCGCGCGCCTGCTGCGCCCTGCTGTCAGACTGGTTCCCGGCGACGACCGGGGAGATGATCCACGTCGATGGCGGCGTGCACGCGATGGGTCAGTAGGAGCTCCACCTCCGGCTCATGAGGTGAACTCCTCATGAGCGTCCCGACGCCGCTGGCTCGTCGCCTCGGCACGGGCGACGCCGTCCTCATCGGGATGGGCTCGATGATGGGCGCCGGCGTGTTCGCCGCGTTCGCGCCGGCCGCGCGGGCCGCCGGCGCGGGGCTCCTCGTCGGGCTGGCGATCGCCGCGGTCGTCGCCTACGCCAACGCGACCTCGTCGGCGCAGCTGGCTGCGCAGTACCCGACGTCCGGCGGCAGCTACGTCTACGGACGCGAGCGGCTCGGCCCGTGGTGGGGGTTCCTGGCCGGGTGGGGCTTCGTCATCGGCAAGACCGCGAGCTGCGCCGCGATGGCGCTGACGTTCGCCGCCTACGCGGCTCCGGGCCTGGAGCGGCCGCTGGCCGTCGCGGCGATCGTCGCCCTGGCCTCCGTCAACTACCGCGGGGTGACCCGCACGGCCCGGCTCACGCGGGTGATCGTCGCCGTCGTCCTGGTGGCACTGGCGGTCATCGTGCTGGCCGGGCTGGTGGGCGGCCAGCCCCGTCCCGCGCGTCTCGGGCTCGACCTGGCCGGTCCCGGGTGGTACGGCGTGCTGCAGTCCGCCGGCCTGCTGTTCTTCGCCTTCGCCGGGTACGCGCGCATCGCGACCATGGGGGAGGAGGTCGCCGAACCGGAGCGGACGATCCCGCGGGCGATCCAGCTCGCGCTGGGCATCACGGTCGCGGTCTACGCGGCGGTGGCCCTGACGCTGCTGGCGGTCCTGGGGCCGCAGGCCACCGCGGCCGCGCGTGCTCCGCTCGCCGAGCTAGCCGACGCCGGTCGGTGGGGGTGGGCGGTGCCGGTGGCGCGGGTGGGTGGGGCTGCGGCCGCGCTGGGCGCCCTGTTGTCGCTGATCGCGGGCGTCGGGCGCACCGGCCTGGCGATGGCCCGCCAGCGGGACCTGCCGTCGTGGCTGGCCGGCGTGCACCCGCGCTACCAGGTGCCGCACCACGCCGAGGTCGCCCTCGCCGCGGTGGTCTGCCTGCTGGTGCTGACCGTGGACCTGCGGCAGGCGATCGGGTTCTCGTCGTTCGGCGTCCTGCTGTACTACCTGGTCGCCAACCTGTCGGCGCTGACGCAGGACCGGGCGCACCGGCGGTTCCCGCGCCCGCTGCAGGTGGTCGGGGCCGGTGGGTGCCTGCTGCTGGCAGCCACGCTGCCGCTGACGTCGGTGGTGGTCGGAGCCGGCGTGTTCGCCGTCGGAGCGCTCGGCCGGTGGGCGGCTCAGGCCTGGGTCATCGGACGACGACCTCGGCCGTCGCGGTGACGTCCTCCTGCCCGTGGGTGCAGGACAGCGTCGTCACGGTCACCGAGACCCGGTAGGTGCCCGGGGCGGTCCACGCGTGCCGCAGCTGCTTGGTGCCGGCCGCCGGGTTGCTCTCGCTGACGTGGCAGTCCGAGATCTTCATGCCGCCGACGCCGCCGTCGCCGAAGTCCTCCACGGTGCCGACCAGGCCCCCGTGCGCGTCCGCGTACTGGACCTGCAGCGTGACGTCCTGACCCACGGCGGTGGTGATGGTCGCCGGCTCGAGCCGGACGGCGAGGCCGCCGTCGGCCGTCGGCTGGAGCGCGGCGATGGACGGGCTCGGGGTTGCTGTGAACTTCACGCCCTCGACCTGCGCGGCGGGGGCGCAGGCACCGAGCAGCGCCACGATCACGCCGACGGTGACCGGACGAGCGCAGGGACGGACGGGGAGACGGACGATCACGGCCGCGACGCTACCTGCTGAGCGGTGCGCAACTACTGCGTCAGGGCCGTGCCTCGGCCGAAGGACACGGCGCTGTCACGGAACGTGGGCGTCGCTCACACTGCGTGGTCGGGTGGCTCGGGATCAGAAGAGGTCGGAGGTGATGCCGTCGGCGGCGTCGGCCTCCTCGATCTCCTGCCGGGGGATACCGAGCAGGTAGAGCACCGAGTCCAGGTAGGGAACGGTGACGGAGGCATCGGCCTGCTCGCGCACGACGGGCTTGGCGTTGAACGCGATGCCGAGGCCGGCGGCCACGAGCATGTCGACGTCGTTGGCGCCGTCCCCGACCGCGATCGTGCGGCTCAGCGGGATCCGTTCCGCCTCCGCGAAGCGTCGCAGCGCGGCCGCCTTGCCCGCGCGGTCGACGACCTGCCCGAGCACGCGGCCGGTGAGGCGGCCGTCCGCCACCTCGAGCCGGTTGGCGCTGGTGAGCCGGATGCCGAGCTCGGTGGCCAGCGGTTCGACGATCTCGGCGAACCCGCCGGAGACCAGCGCCACCGTGAAGCCCAGGCGCCGCAGCGTGCGCACGAGGGTACGGGCGCCCGGGGTGAGCCGGACGGCGTCCCTCGTGCGGGCGAGCACGTCGACCGGCAGCCCGGCGAGGCACGCCACGCGCTCGTGCAGGCTCTGGGCGAAGTCGAGCTCGCCGGCCATCGCGCGGGTGGTCACCTGCTCGACCTCGGCCTCCCGACCCGCGTGGGCGGCGAGCAGCTCGATGACCTCGTCCTGGATGAGGGTGGAGTCCACGTCCATCACGACGAGGCGCCGGCCGCGCCTCGCCAGTCCGGCCGGGGCGACGGCGATGTCGACCCCGTGCCGGACGGCCACGGCGGCCAGTGCGGCCCGCAGCGCGCCGACGTCCCCGCCGGAGACGTCGAGCTCGACGGTGGTCACGGGCCAGCGCGAGAGCCGCCGGATGCGGTCGATGTTGGCGCCCTCGGCGGCGATCCGGTCGGCCACTTCCGCCACGGCAGCCGGCAGCAGCGGCGACGCCAGCACGGTGACGTGGAGGCGGCCGCGGGGACGGGTCGCGTTGTCGCCGTGACCGCTGCGGACGCTGATCGACATGCCGAGCTCGGTGGCCAGCTCACGGGCCAGGGCGGTGAGGCGGCTCTCCGGCCCGCCGCCGGTGGTGACGAGCACGGCCAGCGTGAGGTGGCCACGGACCACGACCTGCTCGACGTCGAGGACCGTGGCGGACGTCGGGGCAAGGGCGCCGAACAGTCGGGCGCTGACCCCGGGCCGGTCGGGCCCGTTCAGCGTGATGAGCAGCGTGGGCTCGTCGACGGAGCGGGGCGGCACGGCGATCACCTGGGCGCGCACCGGGGCAGGCTAGCCGAGCGTGGCGGCGGCACGCCGAGGCGTCTCATCGGCGGCCCGCTCAGCCGGGGACGACCTGCCCCTTGCCGATCACCACGAGCCCCGAGTCGGTGACGGTGAGTCCGTTGGCCCGGTCCTCGGCGGGGTCGAGCCCGATCCGCGCATTCTCGGGGATCACGACGTTCTTGTCGATGATCGCGCGCCGGACGACGGCATGGCGCCCGACCCGCACGTGGTCCAGCAGCACGCTGTCGCTGACGCTCGACCAGGAGTGCACGGAGGTCCCGGGGGACAGCACGGAGTTCTCGACCATCGCGCCGGACACCACGACGCCCGGCGAGACGGTGGAGTTCACCGCGTGGCCGATGCGTCCGTGCCAGCCGTGAACGAACTTCGCCGGCGGGTAGAAGCCGGTGTCGGTGTAGATGGGCCAGTCGTAGTTGTAGAGGTTGAACACGGGCAGCACGGAGATCAGGTCCATGTGCGCGTCGTAGTAGGAGTCCAGCGTCCCGACGTCCCGCCAGTAGTTGCGGTCACGGTCGGTCGACCCGGGCACGTCGTTGTCACGGAAGTCGTACACGCCGGCCTGACCGCGAGTCACGAAGTCGGGCACGATGTCGCCGCCCATGTCGTGGCGCGAGTCCTCGCGGGTGCTGTCGCGCGTGACGGCGTCGACCAGCGCGTCGCAGTCGAAGACGTAGTTGCCCATCGACGCGAGTACCTGGTCCGGCGCATCCGCCAGGCCGACCGGATCGGTCGGCTTCTCCCGAAAGCGAGCTATCCGGTGCGGGTCGTCCTGCGCCACCTCGATGACCCCGAACTGGTCGGCCATCGCGATGGGTTGCCGGATGGCAGCGACCGTGACGCCGCAACCGCTGTCGACGTGCTGCTCGACCATCTGCCGGAAGTCCATGCGGTACACGTGGTCGGCGCCGACCACCACGACCACGTCCGGCCGCTCGTCGTAGAGCAGGTTCAGGCTCTGGAAGATGGCGTCGGCGCTACCCAGGTACCACCGCTTGCCGACCCGCTGCTGCGCCGGAACAGGTGCCACGTAGTTACCGAGCATCTGCGACATCCGCCAGGTCATGGAGATGTGGCGGTCCAGGCTGTGCGACTTGTACTGGGTCAGCACCACCACGCGCAGGTACCCGGAGTTCACGACGTTGGACAGCGCGAAGTCGATGAGGCGGTAGATGCCTCCGAACGGCACGGCGGGCTTGGCGCGGTCTGCCGTCAGCGGCATGAGGCGCTTGCCTTCGCCCCCGGCCAGCACCACGGCGAGCACCTTGGGGTTTCGTGAGCGCGACGCCATGCAGCGACCCTAGAGCGCGGACCACGCCGCGGCGAGGACATGACGGTAGGCGCTCTCGGTTTCGGGCTTGTCCGGCCGCGCCGAGCCACCCCGATCCCTCCTCGCCCTGCGGGCAGGCTGACGCCGGTCCATCTGGGCCCAAGAGATCCCCAGCCCGTTCAATGACCGCAGCTCGCGGGACACGCCGGCGTGTCGCACCAGCTGCGGTCACTCAACGGGCCCGACGCGGCCGACAGCCGGCGCCGCTAGCGTGAGCTCGTGCGTATCGACGTCCTCAGCCGCGAGTACCCGCCGCAGGTCTACGGCGGCGCCGGGGTGCACGTGGCCGAGCTCGTCCGCGCCCTGCGGGCCCACCCGGATCTCGACGTCAAGGTTCGCTGCTTCGGCGATGACCGCCCAGAGCAGGGCACCACCGCGTACCCGGACCTCACCGAGCTGACCGGCGCGAACGCGGCTCTCGTGTCCCTCGGGGTCGACCTGGCGATGGCTCAAGGATGTGCTGGCACCGACCTGGTGCACTCGCACACCTGGTACACGGCCCTGGCCGGCCACCTCGCCGGCCTGCTGCACGACCGCCCCCACGTGCTCACGGCCCACAGCCTCGAACCGTTGCGGCCGTGGAAGGTCGAGCAGCTCGGCGGCGGTTACGCCGTCTCGTCGTGGGCGGAGCGGGCCGCCTACCAGGGCGCGGCGGCGGTGATCGCCGTCAGCGCCGGGATGCGTCGGGACGTGCTGCGCTGCTACCCGTTCGTCGACCCGGCACGCGTGCACGTCGTCCACAACGGCATCGACGCCGACCGCTGGCAGCGGCACGAGCAGCCGGACGTCGTCCGCGCCCTCGGCGTCGACCCGGACCGGCGCAGCGTGCTGTTCGTCGGCCGGATAACCCGGCAGAAGGGGCTGCCCCACTTCCTGCGCGCTGCCGCGCGGCTCGACCCGGACGTCCAGGTGGTGCTCTGCGCCGGCGCGCCGGACACCCCCGAGCTGATGGCCGAGGTGCAGGGCCTCGTGGCGATGCTGCGCCAGCATCGCGACGGCGTCGTGTGGATCGACCGGATGCTGCCGCGTTCTGAGGTGGTCGCCCTGCTGTCGGCGGCCACCGTGTTCGCCTGCCCGTCGGTCTACGAGCCGCTCGGCATCGTCAACCTCGAGGCGATGGCGTGCAGGGTTCCGGTGGTCGCGACCGCGACCGGCGGCATCCCCGAGGTGGTGGACGACGGGGTCACCGGCCGGCTCGTGCCCATCGAGCAGGCGGACGACGGGACCGGGGCGCCGCTCGACATCGGCCGGTTCGTCGCCGACCTTGCGAGCACGCTCGACGAGGTGCTGTCGGACCCGGCCGTGGCTCGCGCCATGGGCGCGGCTGGACGTCGGCGCGCCGTGAGCGAGTTCTCGTGGCAGACCGTCGCGGACCGCACGCGTGCCGTCTATGAGGCCGTCCAGCGCTGAGACCTCGAGACGACCTCACGGGCATCCAGGCCGGTGTTGACCGCAGCCACCATGGCGAGGCGGCCGGCATGCTCCAGCTCCCGCAAGGCCTCGGAACGCCGCGCCGCCTCCCACCCGCTCACCGCGCCGCCGTCGTCCTCGGAGGCCAGCTCGACGATCATGCGGATCCGCCAGGCCAGGTCCAGCACCCGCAGGGACCGGGGTGGCAGGCCGGACGGCAGCTGCGCGCACGGCCCGCTGCCGTGCCGCACGTCCGCGAGACGGTCCAGCAGCTCGGGTCGGTCCCGGCCCAGGCCGGAGTCGGCGACGTCGAGGCCACCGAGCCGGCGGGTCGCCGACATCAGCACCTCACGCAGCTGCCGTTCGACGTCGCCCAGGGTCGCCGTCGCCTCCGGCGGCAGGTTGGCGTCGTGGACCCACCACGTCACCAGGTGCCCGGGCTCAAGCGCCGACCCGAACCTCTCGACGATCGGCACCAGGGCCAGCGGCGCCCCGCCGACGGTGAGCAGGCACTCGCCGACCGCGACCGCCTCGGCGTTCACCTCAGCCGGGCCGGCCAACCCCGTCAGGTCGCCGGGGACCGGCAGGACGAGCCGAAGACCCGTGGTCCCGGCCGCCCGAAGCGCGTCGAGCAGGCTCGCCAGGTCGTCGCACGGCCGCACCAGCGGGTCGTCGGCGAGGACCAGCGTGTGGGGCTCGTCGTCCCCTTGCACCGCCCGGACTGCGTCGCCCACGTTGGTGACCCCCCGCAGGGCCGCAGTGCCCCACGCGCCCAGCAGGGCCGAGCGCGGCAGGCCGGCCGGAGTCGTCATCGGTCCAGGCTACGGCCCGCCGGACCGGCCGGCGGCCGGACACGGCAGCAGTGATCGACTCCGCGCGTGCGGGCGTGCCGGCCGACGATAGGGTCGAGCCTCATGAGTGACGTGCTGGAGCTGGCCGGTGTCACGGTCGTACGCGGCGGCAGCACGTTGCTGGACTCGGTGGACTGGTCGGTCAGCGAGGGCGAGCGGTGGATCGTGCTCGGCCCCAACGGAGCCGGCAAGACCACGCTGCTGCAGATCGCGGCCGCGCGCATGCACCCCACCAACGGTGTCGCGGGCGTCCTGGGCGAGGTGCTGGGCACCGTCGACGTCTTCGAGCTGCGCCCGCGGATCGGGCTCGCCAGCGCGTCGCTGACCGACCGCCTCCCGGGCCGCGAACGGGTGGCGGACGTCGTGGTGACGGCGTCCTACGGCGTGACCGGACGCTGGCACGAGGCGTACGACGACCTCGACCACGACCGTGCCACCGAGCTGTTGCGGGTCCTCGGCGTCGACCACTTGGCCGACCGCACCTTCGGGACGCTCAGCGAGGGCGAGCGCAAGCGGGTGCAGATCGCGCGGGCCTTGATGACCGACCCCGAGCTGATGCTGCTGGACGAGCCGTTCGCGGGGCTCGACCTGGGCGGACGCGAGGACCTGGTCCGGCGGCTCGGCACGATCGCCGAGGACATCTACGCCCCGGCGCTGGTGCTCGTCACCCACCACGTCGAGGAGATCCCGCCCGGCTTCACCGACGTCCTCCTCCTGCGCCAGGGGCGGGTCGTCGCGGCCGGACCGATCGAGATCACGTTGACCCAAGCCAACCTGGAGGCGACGTTCGGCCTCCCGCTCGTGCTCGAGCAGCGCGCCGGCCGGTGGAGCGCCCGCGCCAGCTGAGCGCCGGCCAAACAGCCAGCCTCGTCAGCCCCCGACAGCCTCGATCTGCGCCTGCACGGCCAGCACGAGGTCGACGTACCACTGGGCCCGGTTGTAGGCGAAGAGCGCCCGGCCGACGGTGGCGGGGGAGCCCCCGCCGTTGACGCAGAGGTAACGCGCCGCG
>Ga0070696_100000770_pt1 | contig 20580 bp, 18 predicted proteins | sample KBSK1253metaG_FD_65474 | JGI IMG/M metagenome (GOLD analysis project Ga0070696, IMG submission 65474) | Corn, switchgrass and miscanthus rhizosphere microbial communities from Kellogg Biological Station, Michigan, USA - KBS K1-25-3 metaG | ecosystem: Host-associated > Plants > Roots >... | reverse complement strand
TTTTGATGGGCGCGTCGGACGCATTCGTCCAGACCTCTGCGCCGACGATGGCAAGCGTCTCGGCTCGAACGCTCATCGCCGCGAACAGCAGCGCAAACCACCAAAGTCTCATGGCAGCGCCTCCTTCTGCGGCCGGCCCAACTCGAAGTCCGACCGGCGCTGCGCGGAAGCACCGTGACCATCGTAGGCCACCGCGCCATCGATGAAGACCAGATCGGCTTTGCTGTAGATGCTGAAGGGGTTGCCGGACCAGAGAACGAGGTCCGCGTTCATACCCGCCGCGATACGCCCGATCTGCGACTCCAGCGCCAGGGCTTTCGCCGGATTGGACGTGATCCAGCGAATGGCTTTTTCCGGGGGAATCACCAGCCCCGCGCGGCGTCCCGCGGCCGCGGCCTTGGCCGCCTCCACGTTGAGCAGGCTTCCCAGCAGAGGAATATCGGAATGCATGATGGCGCAGCCGCCGGCCGCATCGACAAAAGCGGCATTCTCGGTGATGCCGTCCTCCGCCTCACGCTTGAACCCCCACCAGTCCGACCACACGGCGGCACACACATGCTTCTCCGCGAGAAGCGCCGAGATCTTGTAGGCTTCAGTGGCGTGATGCACGGTGATGAGGTGCACGCCGAACTCCGCGAGCGTCTCGATCCAAGTGGCGATGTCGTCGGCGCGGTAGCAATGCAAATGCACCGGCATCTCGCCGCGCAGGACCATGACCAGTGTGTCCATTTTCAGATCGCGCTTCGGCGCATCCGCTTTTCGTCCGGCCAGATAGTCATCCCACTCGGCCCGGTAGCGCTGCGCCTCGAGAAAGGCGGCGCGAACACCGGCGATCTCGCCCTGGCGGCTGTTCGGGAAACGTCCGCGGCCGCCGAAATTCGACGCGGGATTCGCACCGCAGGCCATCTTCAGGCCCTGGGGCGCTCCCGGAAAGCGCATCTGGTCCAAGGTGACCGCCGGAATGGGTTTGACGATGACCGATCGCCCGCCGAACAGCGCACCCGAGCCAGGCAGAATCTGCACGGTGGTCACACCACTGGCCAGCGCCCGCGAAAAGGCCGGATCTCCCGGGCGCACGGCGTCTTCGATCCAGGTGTCCGCCACATTCGGATCGCTGTCCTCCAGCACGTCGGAGACGGTCGACTCGGCGGCGGTCTGCGGCAGCAGATAAGTACCGTAATGGGTATGAATGTCGATGATGCCGGGGGTCACCCAGCGGCCGTGCGCATCGATGATCAGGACATGCTCATGCGGCAAGTGCCGACCGACGGCGGCGATGCGCCCGTCCCGAATCAGCACATCGCCGTCCTCGATGCGGCCACCGGCGCCGTCGAGAACGGTGGCGCCCGCCAATAAGGTGTCGACGCGCGGCAAGGCGTGGTACTGGCTCGGCGGCGCGGTGAGCGCCGGCCGTGGTACGGAGCGTGGAACCGGCTTGGGCTGGGCTGCGTCCTTTTCAGCGGCGAGTCCGACGCTCAAGCAAAACGTGGCCGCCATCACCGCCAAGCCTGCGCGCTGTGCGCGGTTCATCGTGACTACCCTTCGCTCAGCCGGTCGCGGAGCCAGCGTGCAGCCGCATCGAGCCCGCGGTCCGCAAGCGCCGAAATTGAAACGGCCTCGAGGAAGCTGTGGGTCGCGCCTTCATATACCTGCTCCTCGGTGGGCACTCCGGCGGCGGCAAGCCGTTCCGCCATGGCCCGGTTGCCATCCGACAAAATATCGCACTCGGCAATACAGAAATAGGCTGCCGGCAGGCCGCGCACATCGGCCAGCGCCGGTGCCGCCAAGGGATTCTGCAGATCCGCGGGCCCGCGGGTATAGTTAGTCCAAAAGTAACACATCTCTTCGACGGTCAGCATATAGCGCGGTCCATCGTAGAGTTTGAAGCTTGGGGTGGGTTCTGGACCGAACGCGCCATAATTGAACAGCATTCCTCGCAAGCTTGGGATCCCCTCCTCCTCCCGCAGCTCGAGCGCCGCGGCCAGCGCCAAATTGGCCCCGGCTGAATCCCCACCGACGGCCAACCGCTCAGGATCGATGCCCTGCGTCGCACCCGCGCGCTGCAGCCACCGGGTCGCTGCCACTACCTCGTTGAGCGCTACCGGGAATTTAGCTTCGGGAGACAGGCTGTAGTCGATGCCGACGACGATGATGCCGGCCCGGGCGGCATACTCGCGCATCAGGCGATCGTGCGTGTCGATGCTGAACATGGTCCAGCCGCCGCCGTGTAGATACAGCATGGCGCCGAGCGCAGGCGCCTCGAACGGAATATGGATTCGGCCACGCCGCCCGGCAATTGGGGTGTCAACCGAGCGCCACATCCTAGGGCCCCCGGCACGCCACGGCGCCCGCACCTGTTCGGCGACCGCTCGGCGTTCGCGCAAGGGTAATTTGTCGAAGTTTGGGTACCGGCCGTAGCCCTCGTTGAGCGCCGTCACGAAGCGCCGGATATCCGGATCGAGTACATCGGTATCGACTGACTTTGCGTCGCTCATGCAATGCACCCAATCACGGTAGAACCGGCACCCTAAGAGAGCGCAAATCCTATCCGAGTGCGCAAACCCGGCCTGCGTCTTTGGGTCAATCACTGCCGAGACTGGGCCGTTCACCGATTATCTTGAAGAATTGCTTGCGGCCGGTCGTAGTTTGGCCATACTTCGACAATGACGGCATTGCTGTCGAGTTAAGGCCGTGAAGCACAGTACCGATTTACTCGTCGTTGAACGGCCCGTGATCGCGCTGGACGACGAATACCCCGCTGGGATGGTCGATCCCATGCACGAGCATGCACGCACCCAGATCTTGTTCGCCTCCGCCGGTGTCATGGCCGTGCGCACCAAGGAAACCAGCTTTGTCGTACCGCCACAGCGCGCGGTTTGGATCCCAGCCGGCGTCACACATGAAGTGTCGTGCCGCAACTCGGTGTCGCTCCGAACGCTGTATCTGGATGCGTTGCTGGGCCGTGAGCCGGACCGCTGCCGGGTTTTCGAGGTGTCCGATTTTTTGAAGGCCCTGATCCTCGAGGTCGTCCGCTTCGATCCGCTGTATGACGTCAACGGCCGGGAAGGCAGGATCGTCGCGCTATTGCTCGATGAGATCGACCGCATGCCCAATGCACCCTATCGCGTCAGCATGCCAACCGATCCGCGCCTGCTGCGCGTGTGCCGCGCAATCCTCGCGGACCCATCCGACAGCCGCGATCTCGACGATTGGGCGACGCTTGTCGGCATGGGGCGCCGCACCTTCACGCGCAGCTTCAAGAACGAAACCGGCATGGGCCTTGCGATCTGGCGCCAGCAAGCGCGGTTGATGCACGCGCTGTCGCTGTTGTCGGGGGGGCAATCGATCACCCAGGTGGCATTCGAGGTGGGTTACGACAGCTCGAGCGCCTTTACCGCCATGTTCCATCGCGCGTTCGGCGTGCCGCCCAGCCAATTCATCGTCCGCTGATCGACGGACTAGTCGAGCAGCTTCAACCAATCCCCGGCCGTCGTGGCGGCCATTGGCCGGAGGAAACTCTTCGGTGAGCCCTCAATCCAGCGCCGGCGGCCCGGTGACGGTGGTGAATGCCGCCGTGACCAGCAAAATCGCGGCGCCCAGCAGCATTTCGCAACGGATGGATCTTTGCAGGCTCCGCGCGGCTCCATCGTCGGCCGGCAATCGCGGCGTCAAGCGCAGCTTGTTGTATGCGGCGAAACACAGCAGGACGGCAACGACCGCGAGCTTGGCCATCACGTACCGGCCATAGGTGCTGCTCCACAATGCCGAGACGTGGCCGAGCAGCAGCCATAACAGGCCAAGCCCCGCGGCGATCAAGCCGGCCACTACGACCACCGCCATTCTGCCGAAGCGTGCCGCGGCTGCCGCGATACGCGGGGCATCGTGAGCATGCGCGACGATGAGCAGCGGCGCCAAGGCGCCAAGCCAGAAAGCCACCGACAGCAGATGAATGCCGAGCAGCAGCACCGGCAGCGCATCGGGGTTGAGCGAGCGGGCATGTCCCAGCCATGCGAAGGATGTCGCAGCCATCGCGGCGCCGCCGTATGCCGCCAACCGGGATCGATCGGACAACATACCGAGCGCCGCGATCAGCAGGCCCGCCGCGCGAATGGTGATGGCGCGCCACTGGCCGGCTTGCCAGACCATGCTCACGAGCGTCTCATCCAGCATTCCCTTGGCATTACCGCTCATCGAACCCGCGGTCACCATGAGCTGCGCCGCGCTCGCCAGCACCGACAGGATCGACAAGCTCACGACCAGGCGCCGAATTCTCGAGCGCTCCGCGCGCCCCACGAGATCGCCGGCGTAGCCCAAAAAGAACACCGCGCCGGCTGCGGCCAAGGTGGCGGCATAGACGCTTGCCTTGACCGCGATCGCGGCCGCATCCCAGACGCTGAAGGGCACCCGAGAGTCTCAGTGAGCGGTCACCGCAGGCGCCGCCGATGCCGCTGCCGGTGCGGCAGGCGCTGCCCCGCTCCCTGCCGCGCCCACGACCTCGAACGAAAAAGTGCCCTTCGACACATGACCGTCGTCGGGAGACAACGCGCTCCATGCGACTTGATACTTCCCGATGACGAGCACCGGAAGCTTTACGGTGACCTGTGGGGCGGCCTGAGCGCCCCGCTCGAGGAGCAGAGGAATGTTCTTGCCGCCGCTCGACAGGGTCAGAACGGCGAGGCGTACATCCTCGTTGAAACTCAAGGTCAGCGACTTCGGTGCGATTTGCAGCCGCGCGCCCGCGGCGGGACTGGAGCTGCGCAGCTTGGCATGCCCGAATACCGGTCCGGCCAATGTCAGCCCGGTAACGGTCGCGGCCAGTAGCAGTTGCTTGAGCATGATCGATCTCCTCGCCTTTGAGTTGCCCGGCAGGCCCAAGCCTACCTCAAGATGTGCGGCGGGATCGAGGCGGTGCCGGCTACGGCCGGCGCCTCACTGCCGGCGCAGATGCGTCGCGGCGAAAAACTCCCGTACCGGTTCGCCGAGCAATTCATAGACCGCGTCATGAGATCGTCCCATCGCTTCCACGTTCGGCACATAGCGCCAAAAGCCGGGATCGCGCTCGGCGAGTATGCCCACGGGGGCCGGCACGACCTCGGCGCCCGCGGCGGTGAACTCATGCACCGCGCGCCACATATGGGTGGCGCGTGTGACGAGAACGATGCGGTGAACGCCCGCTGCCTCGAGCAATCGAACGGAATTGCGTGCGTTCTCAAAGGTGTCATAGGCCTCATCGTCGGCCCAGCGCACATCGATGCCGAAATTGCGCAGCAGCGTATCGCGCATTGCGCTTGCCTCCATTCGAAATCCCGTCACCAGAATGGGCAGGCCGGTCTTGCGCGCGATGAAGGCGCCATAGCTCAGTCTTTCGAGCAGGAAGGGCTCGGCGGCCGGCCCGCCGTATTCCGGGGCGAAGGCGCGCTCTCCGCCGCCGCCCAGGATCACGATGGCCTGCGCGCCGGCGGCATGGCGCAAATCCAGCGGCGGATAATGTTCGGCCAGGCCCGTCAGTGCGTCCGACACGACCGGTGTCGACAGCAGCCACAGCGAGCCCAGGCCCAAGATCAGGCAAGCCCGCGCCAGTCGCGGGCGGCGACTGATCAGGAATACGCCCAGCATCGCCAGCAGCAATGGTCCGGCGGGCGGAAGAATCAGATTCCTCAGGACCGTCTTGAGTCGCAGCAGCCAAAGCATCGGTGCCGGAATCAGCGCTTGTCGAGCCGGTCTTTGAAATAGATAAAGATGCAATTCCCCACAATGCTCACCGCGAACAGCGCGAGCGTGGCTGGGACTATCTCGAAAACCTTGTGCATGCCCAGCCAATCCACCGGCGCGTCCAGCCAGTGCACGAACGCCGCAAGGCGGCCGCCATCGCCGCCTTTGACGCAGCAATGCAGCAGCACGCTGCGCAGACCGTCATCCATGCCGATGTGCGTCCATTCTCCCTCGCGAAACCAACGGTAGATCTGCACGCTGATGAGGTACAAAAATGCGCACAGGGAGCCATAGGCGATCACCGCGCCGACGGCACTCACGAAGCGCAGCACGGCATTGCGACCCTTCACTTGCAACCCTTCACTGGCGACCCTTCACTTGCAACCCTTCACTTGCAACCCTTCACTCAAGGAACTCCTGCAACCGGACAGCCCTTTACTTCGAGGCGCACGATGCGCCCGGCTTCACCCTGCAAATCGGCGGGATTCAACAAACTATCGGTGGGCTTCAAGTCGATGTCGATCCAGTACACATCGCCGGTGCGCTTGCGATCGGCGAGTCCAGGATTAAACCCCAGTGCCTGCGCTTGGGCAACCCGAGCCTGCGCACGCTTCGGTTCACTGTACAAACCGAGCGAAATCACCGAGCCTTCGTTCGGACCCGGCATTTCGAGCGCGTCGTCGATCCCGCCTGCCTTGAGCTTTGCCAGCATTTGATCTCCCGCGGCCTGCGTGGCAGGCAGCGGCAAATACACCCAAACGCCTGCCCAGACGTCGCCGTCGGCGACCCTTTGCCGCGGATCGTAGCCGCCGCCGCGCAATGTCGTGGCGGCGCGCGCCGCCTCCGACACATCGCGAAACGGTCCGACGCTGATGCAGCGCTTCACATCGGTGAGCAGAGCGGTGCTGGCGCTGCGGTTGCCGACGCTGCCATTGCTGCGGGCGCCGCTGTTGGCGTTGCCGCCGCCGCTGCTGCCAACGTCGCTGCCAACGCTACCGGCACTGCCGGCACTGCCGGCACTGCCGCCGATACCCGCGGCGTCGCCGGCGGCGGTGCCGCCCAAGCGCGCAGCCTCCGGCGACTCGGATGCCAGCTTCAAAGTCGCCGCTGCCGCGGATCCGGCCGCTGCCGGCGCTTCAGGCGTCTTGGCGATACCGCGCGTCCAAAGAAAGTAGCCCGCATTGGCCAGCACCAGGCACACGACAATGCTCTTCAACAACGTCAAGTCTCGCCCTCCTGCACGCGCAAGCTAGCCTCGCCCGACACGAATCGCTGTACGCGGCCGCCGGTCTCGAGCAGCAACGCGCCGTCCTGATCCACGCCACGGGCGATACCGGAAATAACCGCATTCCCGGTCAACACTCGCGCGGGCCGTCCGTTCAAGGCGTCGAGCGCCGTCCAGGCATCCCGGAACGCTGCGAAACCCTCGCGCTCGAACTCGCCCAGCATACTCAAAAGCTCATCCAAGAGCGTCCCGGCGACCCAATTGCGCGACGGCGCCTGCGTACAGGCGTCCGCCACCGCTGCGACCTGGACCCCGCTCGCCTCGATCTCGCGGCGCGCCTCGGCCGTCAACGACACGTTGATTCCGACCCCGATCACCACATAGGCAGGCCCGCTCGCCTCGGCCCGCAGTTCGAGCAGCACGCCGCCGATCTTGCGATCATGGAACCATATGTCGTTCGGCCATTTGAGCGTAATGCCCTGCGCGCCGGCCCTTGCCAACGCCCGCGATACCGCGACGCCGACGGCCAAGCTCAAGGCAGGCAAGGTGCGCGGCGCATCGCCGAAAGTCCAGCCCAGCGACAGGGCGATGCCGGCGCCGAAAGGCGAAATCCAGCGGCGGCCGCGGCGGCCGCGGCCGGCATGCTGCAACTCGCTCAAGCAGGCATCCGCGCAGCCGGCCGGCGGCGGCGCCCGGGCGAGCAGGCGGGTGTTGGTCGAATCCACTTCGAACAGCAATTCCAGATTGCGCAGTTGCCGTTTGTTCCGTGCATTCAGCGCACCATCGATGCGCCGCGCATCCAGCAACTCCATCGGGTAGGGCAGGCGGTAGCCGCGCCGCGCGAATGCCTGCACCTCCAACCCCAAGGTGCGCAGGCGCGCCACACCCTTCCATACGGCGGCGCGACTGACTTTGAGTTCCGCCGCCAGCCATTCACCGGAGTGCAGCTGGCCATCCGCCAACAGCACCAGCAGCAATGGATGCTCTATGCCGCTCGGGATCGAAACAGCCATAATCGGCGCACGCGATTCTCTTGACCGGCGCGCATGCGTGCAATGTTGCTGCGATGGGTATAGACGATGAAGGCCGCCACAGTCGCGCAAAAGCAGAGCAGCGGAACATTACCCGGTTCGAGCGCGTAAACGGCGGCCACCAAGGCGACGCCGGCGAGCATGGTGGCGAGCCCCACGTAGCCCGTGCACAGAAGCACCACCAACCAGCTCACGAACATGGGCAGGAGCAGGCGCGGCTCAACGGCCACAACCACGCCGAAGGCGGTAGCCGCTCCCTTACCCCCGCGAAATCCGAACCACACCGGATACACATGTCCCAGGATCACCGCGATACCGCACGCCAGGGTCAGCCACTGGCGCGTCACGCCAGGATCGATGCCGATCCCCGGCAACATCGCCGTCGGGAGCCACCAGATCACGAACACGCCCTTGCCGATATCGAACAGCAGCACCAACGATCCAAACAGCTTGCCCTGTGTGCGCACGGCATTGGTGGCGCCCGCATTGCCGCTTCCCATGGCGCGAATATCGACGCCGCGCAAGCGACCCAGAATCAGGCTGCCCAGCAGCGCGCCAAGCAGATAGGCAATGAGCAGTTTGACCGCGAGTTCCAGCATCGGCAGATTATGACATCAGATGCGGCGCAAACGCGCCTCGCGGTGGCCGCGTCAGCCGGGCGCCGGCGCAATGGCCGCCCGCTTGGGAAGATGTATCTCCGCCAGCATGCAGCGCACTCCGCCGCCGCCGAATCGTTCTATCACCGGAATATCGACCGGCACCAAGCCCGCGTGCGCTTCCAGAATGTGCAGCTGCGGCAGGTCGAGGGTGCGCCAAGCGGCCGTCGACAGGGCGATGACGTTGCCCCTTGCCGGCGCGAGTTCCAAGAGGTTGGCGCCGAACTCCAGCATCTGCCGCAGCGATATATCGACGATGTCGTGTCCGGTTGCCCGCAGCTTCGAAAATACCGCGGCGCGGTGCGCCGGCTGCGCGATCGCCTCGCCGCAGACCACCGCGAAGCCGGCGCCGATGGCCATCATGACGTTGGTGTGGTACACGGGCTGCCCCGAGGCATCGAGGGCCTCGAATGTCACCAGCTCATAGTCGAGTTGCTGCGCGAATTCCCCGAGAACGTCGAGATCGGTGCGCGGCGACGGGCTGGCATAGGCGACGCGGTGCGCCCGGTCCAGCACCAGACTACCCGTCCCCTCGAGAAACTTTCCCTGGGCCTCGCGATGGGTCAGGTCAACCGTGCGCGACACGTGGAACGCGCCTTCGCGCACCACTTGCTCGAGGACGTCTTCGCGCCGCTCCCAGCGCCGGTTGGGCGCCAGCATCGGGTAAAGCGCCACGGTGCCGTCGAAGTGAAAGCTCAGCCAGTTGTTGGGAAATATTGCGTCCGGCTTGATCGGCATGCGGCTGTCTGCCGCAATCAGCACTTGCACCCCGGCGCGCTGCAACGCCTTCGCCGCTGCATCGAACTCCGCCAAGGCGCGTCCTTGCTGATCGGAATCGGCATGCGAATCGGGGGGTTGCTGGAAGGCATTGCTGGCGGCGGTCTGCGGATTGAATCCAAAATTCGCGGGCCGCACCATGAGCACTGCGCCGGCGCATTGCGGTTCTTGCCCAGGGTGAGGTGCCATGGCAGGCGACTATATCAGGTGGACGCCGGTACAATGTCCGCCGATAGACCTCTGTATCATCAATTTTCCTGGAGTGACAGCGTTGCCGGTTTCCGTTGCCAAATCAATTTGGGTGCTCGCGCTGGCCGTGATGGCCATCGATGCCCACGGGGCCGCCAAACGCCATGCTGTCAAGCCCTCGGTCGCGAAACCGGCTGCCGCGAGACCCCCAGAGGCCAAACCCGCCAAATCCCCCGTCACTTATGCCTTTACCTTCGATACCTTGCTGGCCGATGCCCAGCGCCGCGCCTCGGGCGCTTATGCGCCGCAACGCAGCAGCCTGCCCGCCGTCCTCGACAAGCTGAGCCCCGAGCAGTACCGCAGCATTCACTTCAACTCGAATGCCGGCATCTGGCGTGCCGAGCAGCTGCCCTTCCGTCTCGAGCTGTTACGGGCGGGCCACAATCTGCAGACGTCGGTCACGGTCTCCACCGTTCTGGACGGCGTGGCGACGGATGTCGTGGCAACGCCGGCAATGTTCGCGTTGCCGGCCCAATTGGGAAAAGTGTCGGTGCCGCTGTCGGGCTTCCGTGTCCGCAGCCGCATCAACTCGAAGAAAGTCTGGGATGAATTCCTCGTGTTCCAGGGGGCGAGCTACTTCCGTGCGGTCGCCAAGAGTCTCCTGTACGGGTTGTCGGCACGAGGTCTCGCGATCAATACCGCCGAACCGTCCGGCGAGGAATTCCCGGTGTTCACCCATTTTTGGATCGAACAGCCCAGCGTGCATGCGACCGCCCTCGTGATCTACGCCTTGCTCGAAAGCCAATCGACCACGGGCGCGTACCGGTTCACCGTGCAGCCGGGGGTCGAGACGCAAACCGATGTGGATCTCACGCTCTTCCCGCGCGCGGAAATGCGCGTCGTCGGCATCGCGCCGCTCACGTCGATGTTCCTGTTCGACGAGACCAACCGCGGGCACCTCGATGACTACCGGCCGGAAGTGCACGACTCCGATGGACTGCAGATCGCCATGAAATCCGGCGAGCAAATTTTTCGTCAGCTCGCGAATCCCATCAAACTCCAGGTATCCACCTTCACGACGCAGGCGCCTCAAGGTTTCGGGTTGGTGCAGCGATCCAGACAGGCGAGCGATTTTCAGGACTTCGATGCGCAGTACGAACGGCGGCCCAGCGCCTGGATCACCCCCGATGGGGAGTGGGGAGCGGGCGCCGTCGAGCTGGTCGAGATTCCGTCGGGGCGTGAGACCAACGACAATATCGTGGCGTTCTGGCGCCCCGAGCAACCGCTGACGCCGGGGCATCCGGCGCATTTCGCCTATCGCATCACCTGGAGCGCGGAGCACGCCCTGCCGAAGTCCCTGGGGAAAACCATAGCAACGCGCTCCGGCGCCAGTCTCGACGGCAAACGGCGCGTCTTCTTGCTGGATTTCGTCGGTGCAGGCGACAAAGTCGATGGTTTGCGCCTCGATCTGGGCGCATCTGCCGGCAAGATATCGAACGCCACACTCATGTCGAACAAAGAACTGCATGGGCTGCGCGCCAGCTTCGAGATCGATCCGAACGGCGCCGAGCTGATCGAGTTGCGCCTGCGGATCATGCGCGGTGATCGCCCGGTCACCGAAACGTGGCTGTATCGATGGACTTCGGGCTGAACTCCGCCGCGCAAGCTGAGCGCGCCGCCTCCGGCGGCATGCCGCCGGAGGCTCGCTTGGGAATGCCGGCACAGGATCTGCATTTCGGACCCTCGGAGCGCCAGCGCTTTCCGTGGACGGCCGCCGTCCTGTTCGCGCGTTTCATCCTGGTCTCCATCACGGCCGGCATCACGATCTACGGCACCTATCAGATGCTGCAAGTCGTGCGCTTCGCGAGCATGACCCTGCTGCAAGGCCTGATGATTTTCTTCTTCACCGTTTCCCTGGGCTGGATCGCGTTCGCGGCGGGTTCGGTCCTGGCCGGCGCCTCGAAACAGCGCGACCCGAGGCCGGGACCGGATTCCACCGTCCCGCTCACGGCGCTGGTGATGCCCATATACAATGAAGATCCGCTGCGCACCACGGCAGCGCTGCAAGCCATGGCCGAGGCATTGGAACGAATCGGCGTCAATCGCGGCTTCGAGATCGTGATTCTCTCGGACTCCACCAACGCCGACGCCTGGATCCGCGAGACCTCGAGCGTCGAGGCGTTGCGCGCCGCGGTCCGGCCCATCATGCCGGTGTGGTACCGGCGGCGCTGGCAGAACATCGCGCGCAAGTCCGGCAATGTGGAGGAGTTCGTGACGCGCTGGGGCGGCCGCTACGACCACATGATCGTGCTCGATGCGGACAGCCTGATCGATGCGCCGACCCTGCAGCACCTGGTGCAAGCCATGCAAGCCGACCCCAAGCTGGGGATATTGCAGACGGCGCCGCAACTCATCGGCGCGACCTCCTTTTTCGGCCGCCTGCAGCAATTCGCGGCCTGCGTCTACGGACCCGTGATAACGCGCGGCCTCGCCGCATGGTCCGGCAACAGCGGCAATTACTGGGGACACAATGCCATCATTCGCATAGCCGCGTTCGCGCAAAGCTGCGGCCTGCCCAAGCTCGAGGGCCGCAAGCCCTTCGGCGGCTACATCCTGTCGCACGACTTCGTCGAGGCGGCGTTGATGCGCCGCAACGGCTGGAAGGTGCGCATGGCCGCGGATTGCGGCGGCTCCTGGGAAGAATCCCCTCCCTCGCTGATCGACATCGCGATTCGCGATCGCCGCTGGGCGCAGGGTAATCTGCAGCACATGAAGGTCCTCGGCAGCGCGGGCTTGAGCTTCACCAGCCGCATGCATTTGGGCGTCGGCATCATGAGCTACCTGTCCTCGCCGCTGTGGCTGGTGATGATCGCCATCGGCTTTGCGCTCGCGGTACAGTCGCACTTGATTCGTCCCGAGTATTTCAGTCACGACTTCCAGCTATTCCCCACCTGGCCGCGTTTCAATGTCGAACTGATGATGATGCTGTTCTGGTTCAGCATGGCGGTGCTGTTGGTCCCGAAGATGCTCGGCCTGGTTCGCGCCTTGCTGTCGAGGCGCATTCGCCGCGGCGGCGGCGGCGTCATCGGAGTGACCGCGAGCTGCCTGCTGGAAACCATCCTCTCGGCGCTGTATGCGCCGATACTCATGCTCATTCAAAGCCGGCATGTCTTCGAGGTCTTCATGGGCCGGGACTCCGGCTGGAAGCCGCAGCGCCGCGACAGCCGCGGCACCACTTGGCGGGATGCATGGCATTACCACAAGCGGCATATGTTCCTGAGCTGCGTGACCGCCGTGATCGTGTGGTTTCTGTCGCCGCCGCTGCTCGCCTGGGTATCGCCGGCGCTCCTTGGCTTGTTTCTGGCCGTGCCCCTGTCGCGCGCCAGCGGCAGCGAATGGCTCGGCAGAATCCTGCTGCGCCTGGGGCTGCTGCGCACGCCGGAAGAAGTCGCGATCCCGGCATTGGTGGCGCGCCGCAACGAGTTGATACGCGGCGCTCATGCGCTGCCGGAAGACGGCTTGCGCTACTTGGCGCGCAATCGCGAGGCGCGCCTCACGCACATCAACGGTAATTTGGCGCGCCCCGCGGACCCGCGCGGCCAACCCGATGCGCACGCCTTCACCGCCGAACAGAAGCTGATGGACGCCCGGTCGCTGGAAGAGGCACTGGGGTGGCTGTCGCCCATCGAACGCGTTGAAGTCGCCGGCGACGCGCGGCTGCTCAATCAGCTCGCGCTTCTGCCCGACGCCGTCAATCCCGCATTCTTGATTTAAAGGATCACCCGCATGAAGTTTCGTCGACGCGAAATACTGAAATCTGCCGTCGTGCTGGCGGCCGGACAATTGCCCCACTCGGGAATCGCCGCTGCTGGCGCAGCCGGATCGGCAGCCGCGGTGCCGGCCGCAACGGCAACCCGTCCGGCGCCGGCGGCCGCGGGCGATCGAGGCAAGCCCTTCGACTTCGCGTGGCTCAAGGGTCAGGCCCATTGGCTCGCCGGCAACGCCTATCAAGCCTCGCGCGATACGCTGCCGCCCGCGATGGCCAAACTCGGCTACGATCAATATCAGTCGCTGCGCTTTCGCACGGACCATGCCCTGTGGGCCAATGCGGGACTGGCATTCCGCCTGCAATTCTTTCATGTCGGCCGGAGCTTTACCGAGCCGGTGCGGCTCTTCGAAGTCCTCGACGGGCAGGCACGTGAAATCGTCTACGACCCGGCGATGTTCGAATTCGACAAGGCCGGCATCGACCCGAAATTGATGAAGGGCCACAACGGCTTCGCCGGTTTTCGCGTGCAATTCGTGACGGACTGGAAGGCCGACGTCGCCGCATTCCTGGGCGCCAGCTATTTCCGCGCGGTCGGCGGCGATACGCGGCAGTACGGACTGTCGGCGCGCGCGTTGGCGGTGGACACGGCCTTTGCGCGTCCGGAGGAATTCCCGCGCTTCACCTCGTTCTGGTTCGAGCGCCCGGCGCAGGATTCCGGGAGCATGACTTTGTACGCGCTGATGGATTCGCCGAGCATCGCCGGTGCGCTGCGCTTCCAGATCGCGCCGGGCGGCACTCAGATCATGGACATTGATTCCGCACTGTATCCGCGCAAGGCGATCGAGAGGCTGGGGATCGCACCGCTGACCAGCATGTTTTTCTACGGTGAGAATGATCGGCGCGCCGCGGACGATTGGCGGCCGGAGATACACGACTCCGACGGCCTGTCGATGTGGACGGGCACCGGCGAATGGATCTGGCGGCCGCTGATGAACCCGGCGCAGTTGCATCTGAACTCCTATTTCGACACGGACCCGCGCGGCTTCGGTTTGCTGCAGCGGGACCGCAATTTCGACCATTACCAGGACGACGGCGTGTACTACGACCGCCGGCCGAGCCTGTGGGTCGAACCCAAGCCGGGCCCCGGCGGCGGCTGGGGCAAGGGAGCGGTACAGCTGGTGGAAATACCGACGATCGATGAAACCTTCGATAACATCGTCGCCTTCTGGAATCCGCTCGAGAAGCCCAAGGCGGGCCAGGAGCTGCTGTTCAGCTACCGCCTCTATTGGGGCACACGCATGCCGTTCGCCTCGACCCTCGCACAGACCATCGCGACGCGCACCGGCATCGGCGGCACGGTGGGCCAGAAACGCCAATACTATTCCTGGCATTTCGCCGTCGACTTCGCCGGCGGTGAGCTGGGAGCGCTTGCCAAGGACGCGGTCGTCGAGGCGGTGATCACCACCTCGCGAGGAACGACGGAGCACGTCACCGCGCACCATGTCGGGGAATTCAACGGCTATCGCGCGCTGTTCGACGTGAGGCCGCCCGAGGACAGCATCGAGCCCATCGACTTGCGCATGTACCTGCGAATCGGCGGCAGACCATTGACGGAGACATGGATCTATCAATGGACGCCGCCGTCGCTCAAGGATCGCAAGCTCGCCATCACCTGATGCACGGAACCCTGGCGTCGTCACGACCCCGGGGCTGCTACGCAACGGTTTAGGCGGAGCGATTCATGAACGGTCGGGCTACTACTTGCCGCCCTTCGGCCGGAACTTGAGCTGCGGCAGCCGCTGCGTGTCGCCGGTGGGCCGGCGAATCTCGTTCTCGCGCCGGTAACGCGGCAGGCCTTCCCGCGGGTTGAGGATCACCCAGCCCCATTCGTTGAGTTGATGCTTGAGCAGGGGGAGTAACGAGCGTTCGGAGGCCGATTCGAGACCGTCCTTCGGGAATAGCGTGCTGCAATACAGATCGAAGTACTCCGCGTACAGATTTTCGTAGTGCTGCATCGGATCGAGAAACGTAGGGTCCTGCACCACGCCGGCTCCGACATGACTGGTGCATAAAAAGCTGCAGGCCTTGCGCAGGTAACCGCCGTGCTCGGCGACGACCGCGTATTGATAGCCGCGCGTGGGATAAAAGTGACGCAGAATCCGCGCGCGCTCCGCTCCCCGCACTTCGTTCTTCCGGAGGTATTCGAACAGCGCCTTGCCGTGAATCAAGCGCAGGGCGGTGTGCCTGAGCGCTGCGGCCTGCGTGCGCAGCGCGCCGTACTCAGCCACTTGGCGCATGAGGCCCGAGTGCTCGCTTTCCCATAATTGCCACGCGCGCGGACTCTCCGATATGCGATGTGCAACGAGGTGCTCCTTGTCATCGTCGCTGCGCAACGCCACCTCGATGCGATCGGTGGACTCGCGCATGAGACGTGCATGACTGATTGCGCTGCGGTGCACCAGTATCATCCTCCCGTGACGCACGGCCTCGTCCGCCCGTGCCTATTTGGCAGCTTGTGGCAGATGGCGACGCAAACCGTACAATCAGCTTATGGGAGAACGGCGTCAATGATAAACGTCGCCAAGGTGCGACGGGCGGCAACGCAGTTCGAATTTAATCTACGCGGCCAGCGGTCCGGCCATCCGCACCTGATTGCGGCCCAATCGCTTTGCAACATACACGGCTGCATCGGCCTGCGCGAGGAGGTGCTCGCCCCACACACCGAGGGTGTCGCTCGCGGCAACGCCGATGCTGCAAGTCAATCGAATCGGATCGCCGAAGCCGTCGACGCAGACGCCGGCCACCCGCTCGAGGATCCGCTGCGCAATGGGATTCGCAACCGCTGCAGCGGCGCTGCTCAAGATCACGACGAACTCTTCGCCGCCGTAGCGGCCGATGACATCGGACTGCCGCAGCTCTGCGTGAATGGGTTCGATGATGGCGCGCAGACAGGCATCTCCCGCCTGATGACCGAAGGAATCGTTGATCTGTTTGAAATGATCGAGGTCGATGAACAGCAGCGAGATCGGCAGACCGCGCGTCCGCGCCCGCAGACAGGCGGCGTCGAGGCGTTCGATCAGCGAGCGGCGGTTCAAGACACCCGTCAAGGGATCGGTCTGCGCGCGCTGCTCCGCGTCCGACAGGGCGGCGCGTTGCGCGCGCAACCGATCCGCCAGGCCGAGCGCGATCAGCACCGATGCCGCCACCATCGACAAGGGCAGGCCATAGTAATAAAGATGCGGGTCCGTGTTCTCCGAACCCGTGACCAGGAAACGCAGCGCCGTGGCGATGGTGAAACCCTCGAGCAAACCCCACGCAATCAGAAACCAGCCTGCCGCGCGATTGCCGCGCCGCCATGCACGAAAAGCCACCACCACGGTGAACAGCGCCGCGACGACGAAAATGACATTGCCGATCGCGTTCACCCAGATGCCGAGACCGACGAACTTGGCGAGATTGGCGATCGTGACCAGCACGAACGCCGCGGCGAACCAGCCGAACACGGCATAGACGCGCGGCGACGAGTGACGCAGGTCCGCGATTTCGCGCGTGAACAGACACGCGACCGCGCCGCTCAGGCCCACGGGCACATTCCACGCGAAGGAACCCAAGGGCCGGGCGAGTTCGAGCCCGGGCCAGTCGAAGCCCTGACCGGAAAGATAGGCCACGTACAACGCCTGCAAGAAAAACAGCGTCGCATACAATATGAACAGCTGATCCATCAGCAGGAACCAGATCAGCAGAGCGGCAACCGCCACCGCCATCAGAGCGCCGAAGGCCAACGCGATCATTCGCGCACGCTGGGTGCCCTCTGCGAGCACGCGGTCGAGAGTCGAGCGGGAAAACGCCGGCGTCTCCAGGTCATTGCCGGAGACGGTGACATGAGCGTACAGGGGCTGGCGGGCCGTCAGACCTTCGACCAGGGTGTACACGGTGTTCGTCGTGCCGGCAAATCCCGGCAGCTGCGTGGCGCGCGGCAAGGACACGGCCGCGTCCCCGCGCCCGGCGAAAAGATCCACATGCGACTGCCTCGACCCGTTAACCACCACCACCGGGATTTCCGTGGGCAGGAGCGGCTCCGTGGACTGAAGCCTCAGCCAATAGGCGCCGGAGGTTTTTCGGACACTGTCACCGATCAGCGGCCCGAATTTCGCGTCGAGTGCTCCACTCGTCACCTCGCCCACGCTGGGATTCTCTACGTCGCTGTCGAGCGCGCGTACTTCCAATGCCGAGGCGCCGAATGCCGATGCGGCCGCCATGGCCGGGGCGGGAAACAAATTTCCGATCCATCCCATGAGGCACGCCGCCAGCAAGCCACGCACTTCGAGGATTTCCGTGGGGTCAATACTGCCGCGACAGCAGCCAATTGGCCAATGAACGCAAGTCTGCCGCGCGTTCACCGAACGGCGCCAGCGCGTTGATCGCCTGGTCGTGCAGCAGGCGCATGCGCTGCTGCGAGGCGGCTATGCCGATGATGGCCGGATGCGTGGGCTTCTCGCGTTCGCTGTCGGCGCCGGTGGCCTTGCCCAACGTCGTCGCATCGCCGGTCACGTCGAGCAAGTCGTCCTGGATCTGGAATGCCAGGCCGACGGCGGCCGCAAATCGCTCGAGCGCGGAATAAAGGCCCGGTTCCAAGTCCGGCGCGCATTCGGCTGCCATCAGCACGCTGGCGCGAATCAAGGCGCCGGTCTTGCGCGCATGCAGATCTTCCACCTGGCCGATATCGAGCCGCTTGCCCTGAACGGCCAGATCGATTGCCTGGCCGCCGGCCATGCCGAAGGTGCCGATGGCCTGAGCCAGCATGCCGATCAGGCGCAGGCGTATGGCGGGCGCGGCCGGCAGCGCCGGATCGTCGGCCAGCAATTGAAATGCCAGCGGCTGCAACGCGTTCCCCACCAATAGCGCCGTGGCCTCATCGAAGGCTCTGTGACAGGTCGGCCTGCCGCGGCGCATATCGTCGTCGTCCATGGCCGGCAGATCATCGTGGACCAGCGAGTACACATGCGTAAGTTCGATGGCGCATGCCGCAGCTTCGACGCCGTCCTCCGACAACCCGAGGGCGCGCGCGGCGGCGAACAGCAACGCCGGCCGCACTCGCTTGCCGCCGCCCAGCACGCTGTAGCGCATCGCCTCGTGCAAGCGCGACGGCACCGCCTCGGCGGAAGGCAGACGCTTCGCCAGCGCCTGCTCCATGCGCAGCCGCCAGGACTCGAGCTGCGCGTCGAACGCGCCGCCCGGACTTTCCTCCGCAACGCTGATGCGGCGATCGGCGGCGTCGTTCACGGACACTGTCCCCTTCCCGCCATCCCCGTCCGCGCGGTTAGCGCGTCTCCCGGCTCATGTGCTTGATCTCAGAAAGCGGGACGGCGGCCGTGACGGAGGCGTTGCGCGCACCGGCCGGGTACTTGATGGGCAAATCAGGCGCCATCGCGCCCGTGACTTTCGGCCCGCGCAGCGCGACCATCATCGCCTTGAACGGATGACTGAAGGCGTCGTTCACCGCAGTTCCCTCGAAGCCGCAGTGCGCCATGCAGTTGTCGCAGCGCGGATTCTTGCCGACGCCGTATTTATCCCAATCGGTGTCCTCGATGAGCGAGCGGTACGTCGGCGCGTAGCCTTCGTCCGTCAAGAGATAGCACGGCCGCTGCCAACCGAACAGGCTGTATGTGGGATTGCTCCAGGGCGTGCACTGGTAGGTCTGGTTGCCGGCGAGAAAATCCAGGAACAGCGAGGAATGATTGAACGTCCACTTGACGCCCGACGGACGGCGGCGGCGCTTGAAGATCTCGCGGAATAGCTTCTTGCTGGCGTTGCGGCCCAGGAACACGTCCTGCTTCGGCGCGTGGCTGTAGCTGTAGCCCGGCGACACCGTGATGCCTTCGACGCCGAGCTGCGTCGCCATGTCGAAGAACTCGGCCACGTCATCCGGCTTTTCGCCATTGAACAGCGTGCAATTCACGTTCACCCGGAAACCCCTGCTGCGGGCGAGCTTGATGGCCGCGACCGCCTTGTCGAAGACGCCTTCCTGGCACACCGACTCGTCATGACGCTGGCGGTTGCCGTCCAGATGAATCGAGAAGGTGAGGTACGGCGACGGTTGATAGTCGTCGATATTCTTGGAGAGTAGGATCGCGTTGGTGCACAGATAGACGAATTTCTTGCGCGCCACGATGCCGGCGACCATCTGCGGCATTTCCCGGTGAATCAGCGGTTCTCCGCCGGGAATGGACACGATGGGCGCGCCGCATTCGTCGACGGCCCGCAATGCGTCTTCGACGCTCACCCGCCTTTGCAGGACGTCCTTCGGGTAGTCGATCTTGCCGCATCCGGAGCAGGCGAGATTGCATTGGAACAGCGGCTCCAGCATGAGCACGAGCGGATAGCGTTTATCGCCGCGAAGCTTGCGGCCGGCGATATATCGCGCGACCTTGTACATCTGCAGTAGTGGTATGGCCATGGCCCATCTTACCGCGACCGGGCCGCTTAACCCAATTCTTGCATGCGAACGGTCTTAAAGCAGCAGGCCGCGCTCGCGAAACCAGCGCAGGGCATCGCCGAATGCCTCGATGGGCGGCCGCCACCGGTATCCCAGCTCACGCGCGGCCTTGGCGCTCGAGAAGAACATGCGCTTGCGCGACATGCGCACGCCCTCGAGCGTAATGCGGCCGCTGCGCCCGGAAACTTTGGCAAAGCCTTCGGCCAAATAGGCGAGAGGCAGCACCGCGGCGTACGGCAGGCGGATGCTCGGGGGCCTGCGGCCGGCGAGGCGCGCGATCTGCGACAGAATCTCCCGCAGCGTCAGATCCTCGCCGCCCAGTATGTAGCGCTCTCCCGTCCGGCCGCGCTCGAATGCCAGCAGATGCCCGGCGGCAACATCGTCGACATGGACGATATTCAGCCCGGTATCCACGTAGGCGGGCATCCGGCCGGAGGCGGCGTCCAGCACCAATTGTCCCGTCGGTGTGGGCTTCACGTCGCCCGGACCCACCGGCGTCGATGGATTGACGATGACCACCGACGCACCGGCCCGGGCGCAATCGAGAGCGACCTGCTCCGCGAGATACTTGGAGCGTTTGTAGTGACCGATCATATTCTCGAGTGCGGTGGGAGTCTGCTCCTCGCCCGGCGAGCCGTCGGCGGGTATGCCGATGGTCGCGACGCTGCTCGTGTAGACGACTCGCTGCACCCCCACCCGGCGCGCGGCAGCCAAGATGTTGCGGG
>Ga0070696_100000769_pt1 | contig 20582 bp, 17 predicted proteins | sample KBSK1253metaG_FD_65474 | JGI IMG/M metagenome (GOLD analysis project Ga0070696, IMG submission 65474) | Corn, switchgrass and miscanthus rhizosphere microbial communities from Kellogg Biological Station, Michigan, USA - KBS K1-25-3 metaG | ecosystem: Host-associated > Plants > Roots >... | reverse complement strand
GGTTTCCCGCCACCCTGCTATCCGAACTACGGGGCTCCTGACTGTTGCCCCGGCAGGTCTACCTCCTGCTGAACACGCCAGCCTTCGCTGGACACACAACCGTACGGGCGGTTTTCCCGCTGGAGGGAACGTAAGAGGCGCAAGAGCCGAAACGCGTTTCGACTCCTGGCGAACCGGGCGACGGGTCGGAGGCGCTAAGTGGTTGATTTATTTGGTCGGGGCAGAGGGATTCGAACCCCCGGCCCCCTGCTCCCAAAGCAGGTGCTCTACCAGGCTGAGCTATGCCCCGAACCATTAGTTTCAAGGAGTTAGAAGGTCTTCATACATCCCGGTTCTACATGTTTTTCAGAAAGTTTTACATGTCCAGCCGGGTTGGCGCTTTGTTCCAGCTCCATGAGCACTGCTTAGCGCGGCGGGTCGCGTAAGGCAATGAGCATAGCTTTGTCAGCAGCAACCGCGCCGAGCCAATACCCGGCGCTGTGCTTGATGCCACCCTCCAGTTCGGACTTCTCGACGATGCAGCGCAGATAGTCGGGATCGCTGGCGGCGATCTCGTCGTAGCGGCCGCGGTGCTTCCCGAAGTGGATTCGGCGGCGGGTGCGACGTTAGACCATTCCTCAAGGTGAAGCGGCGAGTGTGCAAGGCCCCGCCACACACTGCGCGCGAAAGTCTGGGCCGCACGCGAGGCAGTGGACGGCCGCGCTCCGCTGTGGGCAAAATTCCGCGACCCAGTACGGGGGTGTGCGGATATGGGCAATGCGTGGTACGTCGCGCGCAACGGCGAGACCTTCGGACCCTTCAGCTTCGAGCGCGTGATCCAGGGCGCCCGCACAGGCGAGATGCAGGGCGACGACCTCGTCTGGTGCGACGGGATGGCAGGCTGGCTCCCCGCAGCGGAGGTGCCCGAGCTGTGGAATGCCCTGTACGCTCCTCTGTCCATCCATGCGGCACCTGCCAGCCGCCAGGCCGAGAACGCCAGGCCCGCTGCGGAGAAGCCGGCGGCCCGGGTCGTGCCGCCGGACGAAAGCGGCAAGGACACCGGCGAGACGGCTGCCGGCCAGGCCAAGCCCGCGCGGCCGCGGGCGGGGCTGATCGCCCGTCACTGGCGCGGCGAGCTGACCCTGGCGCAGGCCTACTGGGGGGCCGGCTTCCTGCTCACGATCGTGGTGGTGGGCCTGTCCAGGCTGCTCGGCGTGTGGCTCGACCGGGCGAACCTTGCACCCACGCCGCTGGGCCTCGTGCTCCTGGGCCACCTCACCTTCCTGTCGGTTCTGGTGATCTGGCAGATCGTCGGCATCTGGCGGGCGGCCGGCAACCACATCAGGTCCACCGGGCGCCGCACCTGGGCCGTGCTGGCGCGGGTCGCGATCTTTGCCGGAGCGCTCAGGGGCTTCGTGGACTTCACCAACGTCACCCTGCCGATGATGTGGGAGAGCGTCACCCTGGTCAGGGGCCAGGAGAACATCCCGCCGCACCGCGTGCGGCTCCTGCGCAGCGGCACCGAGATGGAGCTGGCGGGCGGCATGCCGCACGGCACCGCCGAAGCGCTGCGCAAGGCGCTCGACGCCGCCCCCAACGTGCAGGTGCTGCATCTCAACAGCCTCGGCGGCCGGGTGAGCGAGGGCTATCAAATCTATCGGATTGTCCGCGACCGCCAACTAACAACGTACACGGCCACCGACTGCTTCAGCGCCTGCACCATCGCGTTTCTCGGCGGCTCGCAGCGGTATCTCGCCAACAACGCGCGCCTCGGCTTCCACAGCATCAGCTTCGGCGGCCTCGACTACAACCAGCTGCCCGACATCAACGACGACCTGCGCCGCACGCTGGAGGCACACGGCGTGCCGAGCTGGTTCATCGACAAGGCCTTCTCCACGCCCGCAAGCTCCATGTGGCACCCGACGCACGACGAGCTGGTCGCCGCCAAGATTGTCACGCGGGTGGTGGACTCCGACCAGTTCGGCTGGTCGGGCCTACCCGACTGGCAGGACGCCGACGCGATCGAGCGCGGCCTTCTGTCGTTGCCGCTCTACCGGCTGATCAAAAACAACGATCCCGAGGGCTTCAAGAACATCGCCGGCCGCTTCGCCGAGGCCGTCAAGCTCGGCAAATCCATGCCCGAGGTGCTGCAGGACGTGCAGGCCTTGGCCTTCGCCGACATCCTGCCCAAGTATCTCCAGGTCGCCCCCGACGGCGCCATCCAGCGCTACTGGCGCACGCAGACCGCCGAGATGGAGCACCTGAGCCGGACCGACGCCGCCGCCTGTGCCGCCTTCGCGTTCCCGGAGCTGCGGCGCGCCGACTACAACATCGCCAAGCTGGTGCCGGCTTCGCTACTGACGGAGGACATCGCGGCGCTGACGGAGCTGGTCCAGCAGGCGATCCGGACGCCCGACCAACGCAGATCGGAGACGCTCGACCGGGAGCTGGACGACGTGGGCGCCCGCCTCGCCGCGCGCATTCCGTCCGCGCAGGAGGTGCTGGCCGAGCCGAGCCGGTATTTCGACAAGCCCAAGTTGCTGTGCGATGTCGTGATCGCGTTCTACGCCGACATCCTCAGCCTGCCCCCGCACCGCTCGGGACCCATCCTGCGGGCGGTTGCCGAGCCGGTGCGGTAGACGGCCCTACGCCAGCGCCTCCTTGAAGAGCGCCACGGTGCGGCTCCAGGCCAGATCGGCGGCCGCCTTGTTGTAACGGGCGGCGGAGGTGTCATTGTTGAAGGCGTGCTGGGTGCCCTCGTATATGTGGACTTCGTACTTGACGCCGGCCTTGTCGAGCGCCTCGCGGTAGGCCGGGACGCCGGCATTGATGCGGTCGTCGTTCTGGGCGTAGTGCAAAAGCAGGCGCGCCTTGATGCTCGGGACGGCGGCGGCGGGCGGCTGCGCGCCGTAGTAGGGCGCGGCGGCGACCAGATCCGCACCGGCGGCGACGGCCAGCGCGTTGGTCATGCCGCCGCCCCAGCAGAAGCCGGTGGCGCCGACCTTGCCGTTGCTCCTGGCGTGGGCCTTGAGGAAGCGCAGAGAGGCCACCGCGTTGGCGACGGTGCGCGCCCGGTCGAGCTGGCCGATCATCTCGCGGCCCTTTTCCTCGTCGGTAGGCGTGCCGCCGGACTGGTGCAGGAAATCCGGCCCCAGGGCGAGGAAGCCCTCCAGCGCCATGCGCCGGGTCACGTCCTGAATGTGCGGCACCAGCCCGCGGTTCTCGTGCATGACGATGACTGCCGGCAGCCGCCCCATGGCGTTGGCCGGCACGGCGAGGTAGCCCGCCATCTCGCCGCCCTCGCCCGCAAAGGTGACGCGCTCGGTCCTCAGGCGTGGATCGTCGGCCGGCACGATCTGGGCCGAAGCCTTGTCGGCCTCGATCAGCGCCGTGACGACCGTAGCCGCCGCCGTAGAGCCGACCAGCGCCGTCATCCGGGCGAGGTAGGCGCGCCGGTCGAGCGTGATGTGGGTGTAGTCGTCGTAGAGGTCGATCATCTCCTGGGTGATCTGCGGCGGGCGGGCGGTCATCGGCATCGCTCCCGGTTGTATGTCGATGTGCGAAGGTCACGGCAGCGTCTACGGCCGCGCCGAGGCTTGGGCAAACCACGACTTGGTGTGCTATGGGTGCCCCATGCAGACCAACTTCGCTGCCCGGCAGCTCAAGGACCCGCGCACCGCGGAGGTGGACAAGATCCTCCGCAAGTGCGTGCATTGCGGGCTGTGCACCGCCACCTGTCCGACCTACGTGCTGCTGGGGGACGAGCGGGACAGCCCGCGCGGGCGCATCTACCTGATCAAGGAGATGTTCGAGAAGGGGCGCAAGGCCACGCCGGCGGTGCAAACCCACGTGGGGCGGTGCCTCTCGTGCCTGTCCTGCACCACCACCTGCCCCAGCGGGGTGGATTACATGCACCTCGTGGACCACGCTCGGGCGCACATCGAGGAGACTGGCCGGCGCAGCCTCAAGGAGCGGCTGATCCGGCGCATGCTGGCGGCCGTCCTGCCTTATCCCAACCGCTTCCGGCTGGCGCTGACGGGAGCGCGGCTGGCCCGGCCGTTCCTGGGCCTCATCCGCCGCCTGGCGCCCAAGGAGGTCGTGGCGATGCTGGAGCTGGCGCCCGTCAACCTGACGCGCCGCGGCGCCTTCCAGGGCCCCGGCACCGCCGCCACCAAGGCCGAGCGGAGGAAGCGCGTGATCCTGCTCGCGGGCTGCGCCCAGCAGGTGCTGCGGCCCGAGATCAACGACGCCACCATCCGCCTGCTGGCCCGTCGCGGCGTGGATGTGGAGGTGGCGCCCAACGCCGGCTGCTGCGGGGCACTGGTGCACCATATGGGAATGGAGGCCGCCGGCCAGGCCATGGCGCGCCGCAACGTCGAGGCCTGGACGCGCCTGATGGAGAAGGGCGGCGGCGCAATCGATGCCATCATCATCAACGCCTCGGGCTGCGGCACCACCGTGAAGGACTACGGCTACCTGCTAAAGCATGACGCCAAGCACGCCGAGGCGGCAGCGAAGATCGCCGGCATGACGCGCGACATCACCGAGTTCCTGGCTGCCTACGACATGGGGCCGCCGAAGCGGTGGTCGTCGCTGCGGGTGGCCTATCACTCGGCCTGCTCCATGCAGCACGGGCAGCGCATCACCGAGGAGCCGAGGCAGCTGCTCCGCAACGCCGGGTTCTCGGTGGTGGACGTGCCCGAGGGGCATCTATGCTGCGGCTCGGCCGGCACCTACAATATCATGCAGCCCGAGATCGCGCGCGAGCTGCGCGACCGCAAGGCCTCCAACATCAAGAGCGTGCGGCCCGACATCGTCGCCACCGGCAATATCGGCTGCATCGCCCAGCTGGGGCCGGCCATGGACGTTCCGGTGGCCCATACCGTGGAGCTGCTCGACTGGGCCTACGGCGGACCGGTGCCGCGGGGGCTGCACGCGCTGGCCCGCCATGCCCACAACGTCCCGGAGCCGGATGCCCGGTACATCGTGACGTGAGACAGGGCCGGGGACCCCGGTCGAAGCTCCCTGATCGTCATAACCAACAGCGGGGACGATGGTGGAGCGGACGGGCCTGCGGTGCGCTGGAGGCGTGATGGCGTCAGACCCGGAGGGTCTGACACCTCACCCGAACCGGATCGGCAGACGCCGCGGCCCGCGCACGGTGCCTTCCGACCAGGTGACCGGGCCGCCGAGGCTGAACTCCGGAATCCGCTTCAGCAGCTCCTCCACCGCCACCGTCAGCTCCATGCGGGCGAGGTTTGAGCCGATGCAGCGATGGATGCCGAGGCCGAAGGCGGCGTGGCGGTTCTCCTTGCGGTCGATGATCACCCTGTCGGCGTCGGGGAACATCGCCGGATCGCGGTTGGCGGCCGGGAACGACAGCATCACCATCTGTCCCGGCTTGAACGGGCAGCCGTTGACCTCCGTGTCAGCGACCACCTCGCGGGCCATGGTGACGGGGGCGTAGGCGCGCAGCAGCTCCTCGATGGCGGTGGACCTTAGGCCCGGCTCGGCGACGAGGCGCCGGCGGTCCTCGGGCGTCGCGGCCAGGTGCCAGATGAAGGCGCCGATGCCGCTCCAGGTGGTGTCGATGCCGGCCACCAGTAGCAGGCGGACCGAGCCCAGCACGTGGTTGTCGGTGAACGTGCGGCCGTCGGGGTATTTCTGCTGCACCAGGTAGCTGATGAGGTCGGTGCCGGGAGTCTGCCGGCGTTCCAGCATCGGCCCGCGGAAGTAGTCCGTCATCTCCACGAGCGCCTGCATCAGGGCGGCGTTGTCGGTGACGCCCTCTTGCAGGGTGGCGTTGATCCAGGTGCGGAACAGCTCGCCGTCGCTCTCCGGCACGCCCAGCATGTGCGCCATCACCCTGGTGGGGATGTGCTGGGCATACTCGACGGCGGCGTCGCAGGCGCCCTTGGCGACGAAGGCGTCGATCAGTTCGTTGCAGATCGACCGGGCGCGCGGGCGCAGCCTGTCGATGGCATCGGGCGTGAACGGCGGTAGCAGCACCATGCGGGCGAGGCGGTGACGCGGCGGGTCCGACGTGATGGGCGGGGCGCCACGGTCGCTCGGCGGATGCACCTCGCGTACCGCCACCTTGCGGGAGGAGAAATGCTCCGTGTCGTAGGCGATATCGCGGATATCCTTGTAGCGCGTGGGCAGGTAGACGCCGCCGAAGCGGTCGGTGTGGGCGATCGGGCATCTCTGTCTGAGGTCGTCCCAGATCGGGTAGGGATTGTCGACCCACGCCGGGTCGAGATGGTCCCAATCGGTCGTCCAGTCGGCAACGGGCGGACGCGTGGTCACGGGGCAGGCCTCATTTCAGCGTTCTCAGCGTTGCATGGATGTCGCTATGGGCGGATCATTGAAACCGCAGCGGCAGCCTGCGCGGGCCGCGCACCGTGCCTTCCGACCAGCTGACCTCGCCGGCGAGGCTGAACTCGGGAATGCGCTTCAAGAGCTCCTCCACCGCCACCGTCAGCTCCATGCGGGCGAGGTTGGAGCCGACGCAGCGGTGGATGCCGAGGCCGAAGGCGGCGTGGCGGTTCTCCTTGCGGTCGATGACGACCTTGTCGGCGTCGGGGAATACCGCGGGGTCGCGGCAGGCCGCGGGGAAGGAGAGCAGCACCATCTGCCCCGGCTTGAAGGCGCAGCCGTTGATGCTGGTCTCCTTGACGACCTCGCGCGCCATGGTGACCGGCGCGTAGGCCCTGAGCAGCTCCTCGACGGCGGTCGGCATCAGGGCCGGCTCCGCCACCAGCCGGCGGCGGTCTTGCGGTGTCTTGGCCAGGTGCCAGATGCAGGAGCCGATGCCGCTCCAGGTGGTGTCGATGCCGGCGATCAGGAGCAGCCGCAGCGAGCCGAGGACGTGGTCGGTCGTCATCGGCGTGCCGTTGGGCCTGGCGTGCACGAGGTAGCTGATCAGGTCGTCGCCCGGCTTCGCCGTGCGCTCCTGGACGGCGGCCGCGAAGTAGCGGGTCATCTCGCCGACGGCCTGCATGAGCACGGCCTGGTCGGTGATGCCGACCTCCAGGATCTCATGGATCCACCTGCGGTAGAGATCGCCGTCGCTCTCCGGCAGGTCCAGCATGTGGGCGATGAGGCGGGCGGGGATCTCCTGGGCGTACTCAACCGCCGCATCGCAGGTGCCGCGGGCGATGAACCTGTCGATCAGCTCGTTGCAGAGCGCGCGCGCCCTGGGCTCCAGCTTCCGGATGGCGTCTGGGGTGAAGGGCGGCAGCAGCACCATGCGGGCGGGGCGGTGATCGGGCGGATCGGAGGTGATCGGCGGCGCGGGGATGCGGGGCGGCGGGTTCTCGCGCACGATCACCCGGCGGGAGGAGAAGTGCTCGGTGTCGTAGGCCACCGCGCGCACGTCCTCGTAGCGCGAGGGGAAATAGACGCCCATGAAGCGGTCGGTGTGGGCGATCGGGCAGCCTTTCCGCATCTCGTCCCAGATCGGGAACGGATCGTTGACCCAGCGCGGATCGAGATGATCGAAGTCGGTGGCCCAGTCCTTGGCGGGGGGGCGGCCGGTCATGGCTCGCCCTCCTCGACGATCTCGACCGCGAACTCGGGGCAGTTCGACTTGGCGAGGTAGGCCTTCTCCTCCAGGTCGGCCGGCACGATGCCGTCGCCCGCGGCGCGGGCGTTGCCGAGCTCATCCAGCTCGAACAGCTCCGGTGCGATGGCCTTGCAGCGGTTGTGGCCCTGGCACTTGTCGGGATCGACGCGGACCCTCAGTCTCCTCGGCTCAGGCATCGGTGGTCTCCTCGCAGCGCCGGCCTTTCGCGGGCTCTTGGGTTGACGTTAACGTCAGTCTGCAGCGCCAGTGTGACGTGAGGAGCGGATGCGGGCAATACGAAAAAGCCGGCGACGAGGGCAAAGGCAGATCATGGATCGGTGAGCAGCGCGGGGGCATCGATGGGCGCGGTGCCACGCCGCGATCTCTCGCTCCTGCCCTACTGCCTCGGGGCCAGACCCGCGGGGGCGGCCCCGGCGCCCTGGGCATCGAGCTGCCCGTAGACGGTGTTGGCCAGCGTCATCAGCTCGTCGCGGGAGAGGCGGCCGGTGAGGGCGTAGGCGAGCGGGCGGTCGATCCAGTAGAAGGCGCCGAAGCCGTCGCGCTCGAAGAAGCGGAAGGCGGTGTTGTCGAGGCCGGTCTCCTTGCGGATGTAGAGGGTGAGACGCCGGCCGGTGGCGTCCTCGTACATGAACTGCGCGGCGGGGTGCCCGTCCTGGTCCGGGAGCAGCCGCCCGCCCATCAGCTTCCAGCCGGCGCCCCCCAGCGCGGGAGCCCGCAGGTCGGCGCCGACGCGCTTGGCGAGCCAGCGCACCAGATGCGCCTCGTCGGCCCTCACCTCGACAGGGTGGCGCACCTCCGGCACGTAGACGCTGTGGGCGCCCAGCGCCGTCGCCGCGAAGGCCGTCTCGGGTCCGGTCCGGCTCGCCAGCAGCCCCCTCGACGCGTAGCCGCCCGCCGCCACGGCGAGCAGCAGCACCGCAGCCGCAGCCGGCCGCGCCTGCCGCCACGACCGGGCGAGCCATCCACCGTCCAGGCGTCGCCGAAGCAGCGTCTCGGTCGCTCCTGGCGCCGCGTCGGCGAGGAGGCCGCCGTAGCGGGCTTTGATCGCCTCGTTGAGCTCGCGGATGTCGCGCGCCAGGGCCTGATCGACCGGGGAGGCCGCAAGCAGCTCGGCGACCTCGGCATGCTCGGGGGGAGCCAGCTCGCCGTCGACGAACGCATGCAACTCAGCCTCGCTGATACGCCGCAGGCCGTTCATTTCACCCTCCGCAATGCGGCGCGGCCGTTCCGGTCGCCGCCGCCATAGTCCATGAGGGCGCGCAGGCGGTCGCGCCCGCGCGCCAGCCGCGACATCACCGTGCCGACCGGAATGTCAAGCACTTCCGCGGTCTCGGCATAGCTGAGCCCTTCCAGGCCCACCAGCAGCACCACCTCGCGCTGCTCGACGCTGAGCAGCCGCAGCGCCTGGTCGAGGTCGCGCCCGCTGGCGCCGTCGGCGGCCGGCTCGGACTGGTCGACGCCGATGCTCTCCAGCCCCACGTGCGGCGGCCGGCGCGACTTGCGCCGCAGAGCGTCCACGTGGAGGTTGTGCAGGATGGAGAAGAGCCACTTGCGCGGGTTGTCGCCCTCGCGCCACTGGGGCAGACGCGCCAACGCCCGCTCCAGGGTGTCCTGAATCAGGTCCTCGGCCTCGCCGTCGTCGCCGAGCAGCACCCGCGCGTAGCGGCGCAAGCGCGGTATCTCTGCAGCAACCGCTTCCCCCCGCGAAATCAAGGGCGGCCCCTCCGTGCCCGCTGACACCCCCGGCAGACGTCGAACCCGCCGGGTTTATTCCATCAGGATGGGCGAAGTCGCCCGCTCCGGCCGCTCAAATAAATGTGTGACGCGGCGGCTTTTGCGGCGTCCGACGCGCCGGTAAGTTTTCAGACTGGCGCAGCCGCAACGGGTGGGCAAGTCATCTCTGCGCCGACAGCAAGACAAGTCTTCGCCCGGACCCTACTGGAGGGAGATTCTATGCTTCGAGTTGTTGTGGGAGCGGTGCTCCTGGGCCTTGGTGCGACCGTCGTGTTGGCGCAGAATGTGGGCGTCATCAAGGAGCGCCAGGACCTCATGAAGGCCAACGCGGAGGCGACGAAAGGGCCGGTCGCCATGATGAAGGGCGAGGCTCCCTTCGACCTGCCCAAGGTGCAGGCGTCGCTCAAGACGTTCCAGGATAACTCCGCCAAGCTGAAGACGCTGTGGCCGGAGGATTCCAAGACCGGCGAGAAAACCCGCGCCCTGCCGGCGATCTGGAACAATATGAAGGACTACCTTGCCTGGTTCGACGGCTTTGGCAAAGACGCCAAGGCCGCCGCAGCGGCGATCAAGGACGAGGCGAGCTTCAAGACCGAGTGGCCCAAGGTGATCGGCTACTGCGGCGGCTGCCACAAGGACTTCCGCGCCCCGGCGAAGTAGTGGTAACTGGGTTCGACCGGAGTCGGACCCTCACGCGTTGGCCGGGGTCAGACCCCTCGCCTCGATCGGCGAGATTTACACCGAAGCAGGGCGCGAGGGGTCTGACCCCGTATTCATGAGACTGCGAACCGTCATCGTCGGCCTCATGCTCCTGGCGTTTGCCGGTGCGGGGCTCTTCTATGCTCTGACGATCCCGTCACCGGCGGTGACGGGCCCGCTGCCGCCGCGCCCCGCCGACCTCGCCAACGGCGAGACCATGTTCAACATCGGCGGCTGCACCTCCTGCCACGCCATCCCGCAGCAGAAGGACGAGCGGCGCCTGGGCGGCGGCCTCGCGCTGGCGACGCCGTTCGGCACCTTCAAGGTGCCCAACATCTCGCCGGATGCGACGCATGGGATCGGCGGTTGGTCGGAGGCGGATTTCGTCAACGCCATGCTGCGCGGCATCGGCCGCAACGGCGAGCATCTCTATCCAGCCTTCCCGTACACCTCCTACCAGCGCATGCAGCTCAACGATGTGCGCGACCTCTATGCCTTCCTGAGGACGCTGCCGCCCGAGGCGCGACCGTCGGAGCCGCACCAGCTGCCGTTCCCGTTCAACGTGCGGCGGGGGCTGGGCCTGTGGAAGCTGCTGTATCTCGACGGCAGACCGTTCATACCCGATCCTGCCAGGAGCGCCGAGCTGAACCGGGGCGCGTATCTGGTCGAAGGCCCCGGCCACTGCGCCGAGTGCCACAGCCCGCGCGATATGCTGGGCGGCATCGTGACGGGGCGCCGCTTCTCGGGCGGGCCGGCTGCGGATGGCAAGGGCTGGGTGCCGAACATCACGCCCCATACCGACGGCATCGCCAGCTGGTCGGCCAAGGACATCGCCTACCTGCTGCAGTCGGGCCTCACGCCGGACGCGGACTCCGTGGGCTCGACCATGGCGGAGGTGGTGCGCAATACCGCCAGGCTTTCCGACGCCGACCGCGGCGCCATCGCCGCCTATCTCAAGTCGTTGCCGGCGGTGCCGGGGCGGAAAGGCAAGTAAAGCGGCAGTCGGGCGTCGGGCTTCGGCAGTCGCAAGCAAGGGCGCGAGTGGACCGGACCCGGAAACCTCCCAATTGACCCAGGGGGGCAACTCTGTTTCCCTTGCCCCGCCACAACAGAGGAGGACCGGCGGACTGGGCGTGCCGGCCCTGCGGGTCCCGTGCTCGAAATCGTCATTGTCGTGCTTCTCATCCTGTTGAACGGGGTGTTTGCGCTTTCCGAGCTCGCCCTCGTCTCGGCCCGCCGCTCCCGCCTCACGGCCATGGCCGCCGAGGGCCGCCACGGCGCCAGCCGGGCGCTTGCGCTGGCCGCCGACCCCGGGCGCTTCCTCTCCACCGTGCAGATCGGGATTACCGCCGTCGGCCTGATCGCCGGTGCCTATTCCGGCGCCACGCTCACCGAGCACCTGACCGGCTATCTCATGGGCAAGGGCGTGCCGGAGGGCGCCGCGGCCTGGCTCGCCTACGTCGGCGTATTCTCGGCCATCACCTACCTGTCGCTGATCGTCGGCGAGTTGGTGCCCAAGAATCTGGCGCTGCGGCATGCCGAGACCATCGCCTGCGCGGTGGCGCCGCTGATGACCGCGCTCTCGCGCATCGCCGCGCCGGCGGTGTGGCTGCTGGATCTCTCCACCAAGGCGGTATTCTGGCTGCTAGGCCAGCGTCAGGCGCCCCGGAGCACGGTGACGGAGGAGGAGATCAAGGGGCTGATCGCCGAGGCCGAGGGTGCGGGCGTGCTGGAATCCGGCGAGCGCCTGCTGATCTCGGGGGTGCTGCGGCTCGGCGACCGGCCGGTGCGAGGGCTGATGACGCCACGGACCGACGTGGACTGGATCGACGCCAACGCCGGCGCCGCCGACGTCAAGGCGCGCGTGCTGGCGAGCCCGCACACGCGCCTGCCGGTGGGCGACGGCTCGCCGGACGACCTGATCGGCGTGGTGCGGGCGCGCGAGCTGCTGGTGGCGCTGATGTCGGATGCGCCGCTCGACGTGCACGCGCACCTGCGGCAGGCGCCGATCATCCCGGATACCACCGACGCGCTCGACGTGCTGGAGACGCTGCGCGACGCGGAGGTGCCGATGGCCCTGATCCACGACGAGTACGGCCATTTCGAGGGGATCGTGACGCCCGCCGATGTGCTGGAGGCGATCGCCGGCGTGTTCCGGTCCGATGTGGACGTGGAGGAGGAGCCCTACGCAGTGCCGCGCGACGACGGGTCGTGGCTGCTCTCCGGCGCCATGCCCGCCGACGAGATGGCGGAGCAGCTGGGCTTCCAGCTGCCCACCAAGCGCGACTACCAGACGGTGGCGGGCTTCGCGCTGGCCGAGCTGCGGCGCATCCCGGCCGTGGGCGAGTCCATGGAGACGAGCGGCTGGCGCTTCGAGGTGGTGGACCTCGACGGCCGCCGCATCGACAAGGTGCTGGCGAGCCGCATCCCCGCCAGCCGGCGGCAGATCGGGCCGGCGGAGTGAGCTCAGATGGGGTCAGACCCTGCGGGTCTGACCCCATGGCGCGTCATGACGATTCGCCCTTTCGATCTGCTCTGCCGTGCGATATTCTCACTACTGTTCTCATTGCGCTGCGAGGCCCCTACACCCGAGGCCGCGAGACCATGCCGCGATCCCCGCGCCAGAGATATCGTGAGCTTCTCGGCGAGGAGACTGACGCAGCGACGCAGGCGGCTTACGGAGAGGTTGTGCCATGGGGTCAGACCCGCAGGGTCTGACCCCGACCGCGTGAGCACGCCCGAAGTCGAGGTGCGACCCCCGAACCTCGCGGGGATGTGAAGAGCGCCGCACCTGCGCTCATTGATCCAAACCGGGTGCACCAGCGTACAACCCGATTCCGGTAGTCCGTACGAGGTCCTCACCTCGAGCGGATTGCGCCAGCGCATGTTCGTCCATGATAACCGCCCGGGGGAGCTCTTGCGTAGTCTTTATGGAGCGCTCGGCCTGCAGCCGGAGGCACGGGATGAAGAAATCAAGGCAGCGTTTCGGAAGCTGGCCAAGCAGCACCATCCGGATCTCCATGCTGGCGACAAGGGAGCGGAGGAGCGATTCAAGGACGTCAACGAAGCCTACGCCGTCCTGAGCGATCCTGGCGCCCGCGCGCGCTACGATGCGATCCTGTCACAGAGATGGCAGCGCTCCCGCCGTGCTGCGGTGATCATGGCGGGCTCGTTCGCGCTGACGGTTACTGTGGTCTCGGCCGCGATCGTAGCGCGGAAGGTCTCCGGCGGCTGGCAGAAGGCCGAGCCCCCAGGGGCACAACGAAGCCGGGCAGCGGCAACCCCGGAAGCGGTCGACGGGCAGCAAGCCGTCGCCTTACCGAAGACAGAACGCGACGCCGGAGCAAACGCCTCATCGCTGAGGCCGGTGGTCGATGATGGGCCGGTCGCGCCACGGTCCCCTGAGTTGAAGGGCGCAACACCAACAGGCTCCGGTGTCGAGAGCGACGGCGGGATCCAAGTGACCGGCCGGGCGGCCATCACAGCGGTTGAGGTGCAGCGGGAACCCAAAGCGCCCGGTGGGCCGCCCTCGACCGATGCGCGCAAGGGGCCCGACGCGAAGGCCCCGCCGATCGAGCCTGGTACCCACGAGGTCGACGCTCGTGCGGGAAAGGCGGCGATGCCACGCCAGTTGCGGCCGGACAGCGCGAGCTGGGCCAGCTATCGAAATGCCCGTCTCGGGTTCTCTCTCAGATATCCAGCTGACATCTTTGTCCCTGAGCCTGCGCAGTCGGACGACCTCGTCACGCGCTTCCGCTCCCGCGATGGACGGGCGACCCTGCAGATCGTTGCGACCTCCAATGTGGCAGGCAGGACGCTGGCTCAGTACCGGACGGCCCTGATCCAGGAGCGCTATAGGCAAGCGCAGTTCGATTATGCGCCGCAGCGCGACACGTGGTTCGTGCTGTCGGGCGTTGCTGGAGACGACATCTTCTACGAGCGGGTGACGTTTGCGTGCGACCGACGCTCGTTGCATGGATGGACGCTCGTCTTCCCCTCATCGGAGCGCGCGCTGTACGAGCCGACCATCGAGGAGATGCATCGGAACTACCGGCACGGCAACGGACCAGGCGCCCGCTGCGGCGCAATCAAGGCGCAGAGCTCGGTGGGGTCCAACTAAGCAGAGTTACCCACCTGGCCCAACGGATGCCAGCGTCCCTTGCGTCCGTTTTCGATGCTTTCCTGCCAGACGGCAGCCCATCGCACGGTGAGTTGTGACCCCTTGCAGACATTGCTCGACCGCATGGTTGAGTGTTAGTTGGGTCGTTGATGGGCACTGGATTCTTCAACTCAAACGGGCTGACGTTGTCGCGGCATGGTGCGCAACGCTTTCCCTCTGCCGTCAGTACCGCCGAGTTGCAGCGGATCGCGAACGCGGTTGCCTGTTTGCCACCGGGCAAGGCTGGGACCAGACTTCATGGAATCGCGGCTCTCCGGCCGCTCCTAACAACGCCAGGGTCGGTGGGGGCGGTCGCGGGCCGTATGCTAGGCCAGGCATGTCAACCGGTAAGGGCGATACTGTTCGACAAGACACCTGCTACAAACTGGTCACTCGCGTGGCATCAGGACCGCACCATAGCCGTAGCGAAGCGCATCGACGTTGATGGTTTCGGTCCGTGGACGGTCAAGAGCGGCATTCTTCATGTTGCGCCGCCGTTCGATGTGCTGGCGGGTATGGTGACGTTACGCGTGCACCTTGATCCAGTGCCGGCGACAAATGCGCCTCTTCTAATCGCGCCAGGATCACATCGATTGGGGCGTATTCCCGAAGTCGAGGTGCCAGACGTCGTGCGACAATGCGGGACTTTCGCGTGCCTGGCTGAGACGGGCGATATTTGGCTCTATGCAACGCCGATCTTGCATGCCTCGGAAGCTGCTCTTAAGCCGACGCACCGTCGAGTCCTGCAGGTCGACTTCGCAATTGGCGAGCTTCCGGGCGGATTGAGATGGCTCGGAGTGTGACTTCTGCTTTTGGCACACTTCCACCGGTCTGCGTCCGTCAGGGTCCGGAGGCATAACGGTCTTTGCCGGCGTGCTTGCGTTGGGCTAACGACGAGAATCTGCTTAGAACCACACGCCGGTCCAGCGGTAGCGGGGGCGCATGGCGACCGGGCCTGGGCTGGACTGCGCCCCCTTCGGGTCGTCGGTCGCAGACAGCCGGGGGAGCAGCTGGCTGTCGCCCAGGTCCCGCAGGCGGGCGACGCGGTCCTCCGTCTTGGGGTGGGAGCGCAGCAGCGAGGGCTGCGGGATGCGGCGGCCGGGAACCGGCATGCGCATGTCCTCCCAGAAGCGGCCGTAGTAGCGCTCCAGCTTCTGCAGGGCGGAAACGAGGCCCTCGGGATCTCCGGTGAGGCGCGCCGCCTCCAGATCGGCGTCGAATTCGCGCGTGCGCGAGAGCGCCAGCTGGATGAGGCTGCCGGCGGTGGGCGCCAGATAGAGCAGGGCAAGCGCGATGGGCGGGATCTCGGCGTCGCCCAGCAGGAACGCCGGGAGATTGAAGAGGGCGAGGACCACCGCCAGGTACGCGAGCAGCTGGGCGAAGCGCGTCATGGCGTCGGCGAGGCCGAGAATGGCCAGGTCGTTGTTGCGGATGTGGCTGATCTCGTGGCCCAGCACGCCGGCGAGCTCGCGCAGGTCGAGGCGCTCGATCAGGCCCGCGGTGATGCCGACGACGGCCTTGTCGGGAGTGCCGGCGGCGAAGGCGTTGAGAGTCATGCTGGGGATGATGTAGACGCGCGGCGGCGCCTGCAGCTCGGCGCGGTCGGCCAGGGCATCGACGATGCGCAGGATCTGGTCGCTCAGGCCGCCGTGACCCTTCTCGACCAGCCGCCCGCGGTAGAGGCGCATGAGGAGCTTGGGCGACAGGCGGGGCGCGAAGGCGTAGGTGAGACCCACGGCCACCAGCGTGACGGCCACGCCCATCCCGCCCCAGATCAGCCAGCCGCAGAAGCCGGTGACGAGCCCGAGCCCGCCCACCAGCAGTATCGAGTGCAGCGAGTTGCGCAACCTGTGCGCGCGCAGCGTCTTGGGGTCGAGGAACGGTGTCATTGTCTGTGAAATCGAGGCCCCGGTCGGCAGGATCAGACCCCTCGCATCTGCGCTTGCGCTTAACCCCAAGCGGGTGCCCAAGGGGCGGAGGCGAGGGGTCTGATCCCGGCTCTTGCCCGCTTAGGATAGAGCGGCGCCGGATGCAAGGCAAAGTGCCCGGCGGCCACAGCAGACGCCGCCGCGGCAGCCGCCAGGCCACTTGCGATTTCGGCAGCCGGCGGACGTGCGTCGGCAGTCGGAAACGGCGAAGCCCGATCCGGCTGCCCATTGCCGAAGCCCGACTGCCGAGCCCGCATCAGAATTTCTCCGTCAGAGCCCCGTCGGCGGCCGGCCTGGCGAGGGGCGCCCCGGCGTGCACCGCTACCAGCACCGCCTCGGCGCTGTCAGCGGCGGAAAAGCGCACCTCCATGCCGGCGCGGATGAAGGCCTCGGCGCGCAGATGCTCAAGGAGCGCCACGAAGGGCGCCCAGAACCCCGCTGCGTTGAAGAGCACGATGGGCTTGGAGTGCCGGCCGAGCTGCGCCCAGGTCAGCTGCTCCACCAGCTCCTCCAGGGTGCCGATGCCGCCGGGAAGGGCGACGAAGGCGTCGGAGCGATCGAACATCAGCCGCTTGCGCTCGTGCATGTCGGCGACCACGACGAGGTCGGTCACCTCGCGCAGCATGTGCTCCTTCTCGGTGAGGAACTCGGGGATGATGCCGGTGACGCGGCCGCCGCCGGCCAGCACCGCGCGCGCCACCTCGCCCATCAGGCCGAGGCCGCCGCCGCCGTAGACCAGGCCGATGTCGTTCTCGGCCATCAGGCGCCCGAGGCTCCGGGCGGCTTCGGCATAGGCCGGACTGCGGCCGGGGCTGGAGCCGCAATAGACGCAGATGCTGCGGACCGGGCGCGGTCTCGGCGGCTTATCGAGGTGCGCCTGGGGATGCGCCTGCGCGTGCACCTCCGGCCGCACCTGGGCCTGGGCCGGCTGGGTCTTGTTGCTCCGGTGCGGCGGCGGCACGCCCGCCGGCGCGGCTCCCCGCTTCCCGCCCTGCCGGTCGTTGGCGCTGCTTCGACGATCTCCCATTCGGATTCCTTGGCTGCAAGCCCATGTGCTGCGTATGTGTTGCATATGCCGTTGCTCTATCCGGCGGTGCCCAAAAGTGGGTGGACGGCGCGGCGATTGTTTGCCGCCCTGCCACATTCTGGTCTATCGGATGGCCACATCGTTAACGGCATCCCTGGTCTGGCGACCATAGCTCAGAATTCGGTGGGCGTGTTGCGGGCTCTCCTTCCTTTGGCGGCGCGCCGTGGCGGCCTGGCGACGGGCGGCGCGGCTCTGGTCCTGCTGGCTCTGCTCGGGGCGCTGGCCGCCCTGCCGTCGCCGGCCGCGGCGCGGGGCGAAGACTGGCGTTCCGGCGGCCCCGGCGGCAGCCCAGACCGGGACCGCCGCGGCCCGGGCTGGGACCGTTGGGGCGGGTCGCGCGCCTCCGACCCCCTGGCCTGGGTGCGCTACTCCCGCGACAGCTTCCAGACCGTGATGCGCAAGCTGGCCCGGCGCTCGGCGGGGGAGCCTCCGCAATCCGCCCCGCAGCCGGAATCGGACCGGCAATCGGACCGGCAATCGGACTGGCCTTCCGGGCCGCCGGGCGGGCCTGGGCCGGACGGTCCCTGGCCGCCGGAGGGGCGCACAGCCGAGCCCGGCCGCGACCGCACCCGCGTGAAGGAATGGCACCGCACCCGGTCTCCGTCCTGCCGGAGGGCCGGGGTGCCGGCGGAGGGCGCCGGCTGGTACGTGGTGGCCCCCGGCGACACGCTCTGGCGCATCGCCTGGGTGCACTATGGCAACGGCCGGGCCTGGCGGCGCATCCTGCGCGCCAACTGGGAAGCCATCCGCGACCCCAACGTAATCTACGCCTGCCAGCGCCTGTTCATCCCGCGCTGGCGCGCGGAGCGCCCCCCCTGCAACGACCCCGACGCCTCGCCGCTCCGCCGCGTCTGCCACCGACCTCCGCCGCAGCCCGAGCGCGCCGGCCCCGGCGGCTGCTCCCGCTGCGGCGCCGGCTCCAATGCCGGGGTGTGGGGGTGGCGGTAGGGGCCTGCCCCTGAGCCGGCGGTGAGCGTGAAGGCCCCTTGGGCGACGGCAGGCACTGCAGGGCAACGGCGGCGCAAAACTGGCGGCGCACTGGTAGGTGCCGCCATCGACAAGTCTCCGGTCCCGGTCTAAGCCAGAAGCATGCAACGTCTCCATCGGGCCTCCGGCCGCGGCGGGCTGGCTGCCGTGGCCCAACGGCTCGCGCGGCGGCTCACGCCGTCCTCCGAGAACCTGGACGTGCTGAGGGGGCTCAGGCCCTACATCTGGCCGGCGGACCGGCCGGACCTCAAGGCCACCGTGGCGCTCTCGCTGGCGCTGATGCTGCTGGCCAAGCTCGTCACCGTGGCCATGCCGTTTACCTTCAAGTGGGCGACCGACGCGCTGGTGGCGGCCAGCTCGTCAGTAAATGCGGGCGGCAGCACCGCCCGGGACACGGCCCTGCCCTGGCTTGTCGGCGCGCCGGTAGCAGCCATCGCCCTTTACGGGCTGGTGCGCGTGGCCATGTCGCTGCTGGTGCAGGCGCGCGAGGGCATGTTCGCCAAGGTCGCGATGCACGCGGTGCGCACGCTGGCGCGCTCCACCTTCGAGCACATGCACCTGCTGTCGCTACGCTTCCACCTGGAACGCAAGACCGGCGGACTGACGCGCGTGCTGGAGCGCGGCCGGCTCGGCATCGAGAGCATCTCGCGCATGGTGCTGATGACGTTCCTGCCCACCATCGTCGAGTTCGCGCTGGTGCTCGCCGTGTGCGCCTACGAGTTCGACTGGCGCTACGTGAGCGTCGTCTCGGGCATGATCGTGCTGTACCTGTGGTTCACGGTGCGCGCCACCGACTGGCGCATCGGCATCCGCCGCACCATGAACGAGAGCGACAGCGACGCCAACACCAAAGCCATCGACAGCCTGCTCAACTACGAGACCGTGAAGTACTTCGGTGCCGAGGAGCGCGAGGCCAGGCGCTACGACCAGTCCATGGCCGCCTTCGAGCGCGCTAGCGTCAAGTCGTACACCTCGCTCGCCATGCTGAACGCCGGTCAGGCCGTCATCTTCACCGCCGCCCTGACGTTCTGCATGGCGATGGCCGGACTCGACGTGATGGCCGGCCGGACCAGCGTCGGCCAGTTCGTCATGGTCAATGCCCTGCTTTTGCAGCTCTTCATTCCGCTCAACTTCATGGGCATGGTCTATCGCGAGATCAAGCAGTCGCTCACCGACATCGAGCGGATGATGGACGTGCTGGCCGTACCCCCGGAGGTGGCGGACCCAGCCGGCGCGCCCGATCTCGCCATCGCCGGCGGCACCATCCGCTTCGAGAACGTCGGCTTCGCCTACGAGCCGGAGCGGACCATCCTCGATGGGCTCTCCTTCGAGGTGCCGGCCGGCAAGGCGGTGGCCATCGTCGGCCCGTCCGGAGCCGGCAAGTCCACGGTCTCGCGCATCCTGCTCCGCTTCTACGACGTGGCCGGCGGCCGGGTCACCATCGACGGCCAGGACATCCGCGACGTGGCGCAGAAGTCGCTCAGGGCGGCCATCGGCGTGGTGCCGCAGGACACGGTGCTGTTCAACGACACCATCCTCTACAACATCCGCTACGGCCGGCCCGGCGCCACCGACGCCGAGGTGAAGGAGGCGGCGCGGCTCGCCCAGATCGACGGCTTCATCCGGGCACTGCCGGAGGGCTACGCCACCATGGTCGGCGAGCGGGGCCTCAAGCTCTCGGGCGGCGAGAAGCAGCGGGTCGCCATCGCCCGCACCATCCTCAAGGCGCCGCCGATCCTGATCCTGGACGAGGCGACCAGCGCGCTCGACAGCCACACCGAGCGGGAGATCCAGGATGCCCTCGACGAGGTCGCCCGCAACCGCACCACCCTGGTGATCGCCCACCGGCTCTCCACCATCGTCGCCGCCGACAATATCCTGGTGCTGGACGCCGGCCGCCTGGTTGAGCAGGGTACCCACGCCGAGCTGCTGGCCAAGGGCGGGCTCTACGCCGGCCTCTGGAACCGCCAGCGCCAGGCCGAGAAGGCGCGCGAGGAGCTGGCCAACGCCCTGGCCCAGGAGGGCGAGCGCATCCAGGGCGGCCGCCTGATTGCAGGTCTGACGCTGCCGCCGCCCGCGGCGCAGGGCGAGCCGGAATCCGAGCCGGAGTCGGAGCCGGTGCAGCCCGTTTCATGAGGCACCGCAAGAGGCGGCGCGGCGCAGACTCGAGCGCCACAAAATAAAACCCGCCGCGGCTGGAACATGCCGCGACGGGTCATTCTTGGACAGGTGCCCGCACCTAAGATCGTAGGGCGACGAATAACGACGGTCCCCATCCCTCCCTTAAAACCGTCGATGAAAGCCAGCACAAGATAGCCCACATAGATGTCAGGCGCAGTCACCTGGACGACACTAGATACATAAATTCTGCGACGTGATGTCCCATCTCTTCTGGGGTGCCTGCCCGAGGTGCGGAGCCGGTCC
>Ga0070696_100000762_pt1 | contig 20647 bp, 16 predicted proteins | sample KBSK1253metaG_FD_65474 | JGI IMG/M metagenome (GOLD analysis project Ga0070696, IMG submission 65474) | Corn, switchgrass and miscanthus rhizosphere microbial communities from Kellogg Biological Station, Michigan, USA - KBS K1-25-3 metaG | ecosystem: Host-associated > Plants > Roots >... | reverse complement strand
ACGTTGCCGATGATCGAGCCGGTGAGGCTCGCCTTGACGACGTTCTGCAGGCCTTTGCTGAGCGCCACGAGCGCGATGATGAGCTCGGCCGCGTTGCCGAAAGTGGCATTGAGCAAACCGCCCACTTTTTCGCTGGTGCGGTCGGCAATCTGCTCAGTCGCGCGGCCAAGCCAGCCGGCAAGCGGGACGATGGCCACCGCGGCCGTAGCGAAGATGAAGGTCTCGGCGTGGGGCTGCGCAAACCGGAGCACAACCGCCACGGGAACAAAAATCAGCAGCCAGTCAAGAGATAATTTCACTCGGTTCGCGACCTGGCGGCCTCGACGGGAGCCATGGACTTTAACGTCTCGAGCTCCTGAAGAGTTTTTCGCCACTCGCCGCGATGTTTCTTGGTGGCGATGGGGCCGCTTAGGTCACTATAGAACGCAACGATGTTGGCGCGCAGGGGTGCGGGCACGGCAGCAAACTTCTGCCCGGCCAGTTTGTCCAGCAGTTTCGCGTAGGCTTTGTCGGACAGCTCGTACTGGCCGGCATTCGTGGTCCGGCCGACATCGAGATTTTGATTCGCCAGATTCAGGGCGCGGTTTCGCACGTCGGTGAGCAGCGCGCGATAGCGGTCCAGCGTGGCATTGAAGCTGGCCATAAACAGACGTTCGGTTTCGGGCGTGGCCGGCCGGAACGCCAAAGCCCGGAACGGTCCTACTTTGGGGACAACGCGAAAAACGAATCCGAGAAGCCGCGCAAACCAGCCTGGCTTTTCGTACTGGCCATTCCATTCCTTTTCGTAACTGGCGCGCGAAAGATTGTAGAGAAATCTTGATCGCGTTATGCCCGGCGTCGCGCGGATGATGTCGTCCTTCTTGGCGGACCATGCCGCTTTCGTCATTTCGGGAATCAGCCCGCTTACGGTGTGCCTGTACGTACCCAGCGCGAGATCCAGGCTGGTGAAGATATCTTCGAGTTTCAGCGCGTATGTGCTCTCGAACGCACGCTCGAGTACCGGTTTCGAGACCTCGAACCCTATGAAATCGTGATACGCATCGGGCGCATAGCTCCCGTTAGCAACCTGGATGACGTCAAAGCCGAACTCGGTTTTCAAATGCGCCGATGGATTCTCCGCGTACGTGACGTTTTCCCCAAATTCCGCGCGCAGCTTGGGATAGAGCATGGGTACCGCGCGGTTGACGGCGAGAGGGTGGCCTTTATTATCCGCGGCGTAGTGAGCCAACGCCCCAAGCGCGAAAGCGTATTCGTTGACATCCTGCGCTTCGAGGATCAAACCTTCCACGAAATCGCCGCTGCGGACATAATGCACCAGGTCACTGAAAAATCTACTCCCGAACGGGTAATAACCCATGTCCTGGATGATGCAGCCGCCGTACGCGTAGGCGTGCGCTTTCTTCAAATCATCCGGCGTGGTATTCGGGAAGCGCTTCAGCAATAACGGGCTAATGGATTGGTCCCATGCCGAATCCACGATCGCCTCGTGGGTGAGCACTGAGTAGGCGGACAGCGAGATACACGAGAACAGCAGGACCGGCAGTGCAAGCCAGCGCACGGTTTCAACTGAGCACGCATACGTCCAATTGACGCGATGTCACGGTACGCAAAAGTACGAATGCGTTATTGGGCAAGGAACCGCTGCACGGCGGTATAGACTCTGTTGCCTTCGCAATCGAAGACCAGATGTCCGCAGTCGGTGTCCAGTTCCAGCGTTCGCGCCTCGAGCAGGCTTGCAAACGCTAATGCCGGCTCTGGATTCACCATGTGATCCTGCAATCCGACTATGACCAGCACGCGCGCCTTGACGGCCGCGGCAGCACTCTCGATGTTACCGGCGAAGGCTTTCGAGACATCATGGCTCAGCATGGCTTCGAGCTGCCGAACCCAGTTGTTGGCGTCGAAATGCTGCATGGTGTCCCGCTCAGTGGTATCGAGAAATTTTTGAAAGTCTTTTGGATCCGTGCGGCGCACGCGATAGGCGGGCGATGCAACCGCGAGCGCGTGAATGTCGGCAACGGTCTTCATTCCCGCTTCCGGCGGTGACTTATACTTTCCGCCGTTCCACGCGCGATCGGCTTTGATGGCGTGCAGTTCGGCTTGCCACAGCAGCAGGTCGTACGCGGTGAGCTTCGGCGTGCCCACGATGGGGACCGCCCGGTCCATAAATTCCGGAAAGGACACCATCCATTGAAACGCCTGCATGCCGCCCATGGAGATGCCGATCACGGCGCGCAGATGCGGGATGCGCAGGATTCGTGTCAGCAATTCGTGCTGCGATTCGACCATGTCGCGAATCGTGAAAATCGGGAATTTCATGCGCGGCTGCAGCTTGCTGTTGGATGGTGATGAGGAAACGCCGTCGCCCAGCGCATCGACGGCAATCACAAAGTGCTTCGCGGAATCCACCAGCTTGCCAGGGCCGATCATGTCGACAAGGTCCTTCGTCGTTCCCGTAAACCAGGTGGGAAAGAGCACGGCGTTCGATTTCTCCGCATTCAGTGTCCCGAAGGTGCGATAGCCGATGCGGCAATCACGGATGGTCTGCCCGCTCTCGAGGCGAACATCACCAAGATCGGCGAACTTGAGTTCCTGAGCGACCGCTGGTGCGATCAGAAGTAGCGATGCAATCCACATCAAAGGGGGCTTCACCTTTTCAGCTTTTCAGAACCGGATGAGCGCCGTCAATCACGGCGGATTAACATGTAAGTGAGAGTACTCACGGTGCCGCTTGTCCCGCCATATATCGCTTCGCTGCGGCCTTACGAGGCCGGGCGCAGCTCCGAAGAAGTGGAGCGCGAATATGGAATCGCATATGCCGCCAAGCTCGCATCGAACGAAAATCCGCTCGGGCCATCCCCGCTGGCGCTCGAGGCCATGAAGCGGGCGGCAGTCCGGTTGAACCTCTATCCAAATGGCGGGCTCGATCTGCGGAAAGTGCTGGCGCGTGAATACGACTTGAAGGTGGAGAACGTCATCGCCGGAAGCGGCTCGGAAGGCATCATGTCCAACATCATCCGCACTTTCCTGTGCGATGAGGATGAGGTGCTCACGACCGAGGCCGCGTTTATAGGTTTCCAGGTGCTGGCGAAATCCCGTGGCGTGCAATATCGCACAGTTCCGTACAAGAACTGGCACTATGATCTCGAGGCGCTCGCGTCCCACATCAACCAGAACACGAAAATCATCTATCTGGCCAATCCCAACAACCCGACCGGGACAATTTTTACACGTCACGAGTTCGACGAGTTTTACCGTCACGTGCCGGAACGCGTGCTGATCATCCTGGATGAGGCTTATTTCGAGTACGCCAAGGACAATCCGCGTTACCCCGACTCGATGCATTACCGCTACGACAACGTCATCACGCTGCGCACGTTTTCGAAGATTTACGGCCTGGCGGGCGTGCGCATCGGGTACGGATTCGCGCATGAGGAGCTGATCGGAAATCTGCTCAAAGTCAAGCTTCCGTTTGAGCCGAGCTCACTCGCTCAGGCTGCCGGCATCGCCGCGCTTGAGGATAAAGAGTTTCTGCACCGATCGCTCGAGTTAAATGCGCGCGGGATACGGTTGCTCAACGATTCGCTCGGTGAACTGGGTCTCACGGTGGTGCCGTCCGAGGCGAACTTCGTGATGGTAGTGTTTGCCGATGCCGCCCAGGCGCGGCGCGTAGTCGAAGACCTGCTCATGCAAGGGATAATCGTGCGCCCGCTCGCGGCGTTTGGACTGCCGCACTGCGTGCGTATTTCAACCGGCTCGGACGAAGACAACGAGCGATGCGTCGCCGCCATGCAGAAGGCGGCGGCAGCGGCCAGGGTTTAGGAGAAGCGCATGCAAAAAGTCGCGGACAAACCGTTAGCGGCGGTCCCGGACTTTCTTCCGTTGAACGGGACAGATCACGTGGAATTCTACGTGGGCAACGCCCGGCAGGCGGCGTACTTCTATCGCGCGGCTTTCGGAATGAAGTTGACGGCCTATCGCGGGCCCCAGACCGGCTCCCACGATCTGGTGTCTTATGTCGTCGAGCAGAATAAAATTCGCTTCGTGTTGACCACGCCGCTCGAGCCCGGCCATTCCGTAGCTGCACACATCCAGTTGCATGGCGACGGCGTGCACGATATCGCATTGTGGGTGGACGACGCGGAGTCCGCCTACCGCGAGACAACCAGGCGCGGCGCAAAAGGCGCGAGGCCGCCGGAGTTACTGCGCGACGAGCAGGGTGAAGTACGCATCGCCGCCATCGCCGCCTATGGCGACACGATTCATTCCTTCGTCGAGCGACGGAACTATCGCGGAGCTTTCCTGCCGGGTTTCACCGCGGTCAACGAGCCGGATCTTGTATCGCGTCCCGTCGGCTTGAAGTACATCGACCACATGGTGGGAAATGTCGGCTGGGGCGAGATGGATCGTTGGGTCGCGTTCTACCGCGACGTGATGGGCTTCCGGCTTTATCAGCATTTTGACGATAAGGACATCAGTACCGAGTACTCGGCGCTCATGTCGAAGGTGATGGCCAACGGCAATGACCGCGTGAAGTTCCCCATCAACGAGCCGGCCGAGGGGAAAAAGAAATCGCAAATCGAAGAATATCTGGAGTATTACAAAGGACCGGGCGTGCAGCACATCGCTATGGCCACCGACGACATCGTCGACACGGTTTCGCGGTTGCGCGATCAAGGCGTCGAATTCCTGCGCGTGCCGGGCGTTTACTATCGGGAACTCGATCAGCGCGTCGGCAAGATCGACGAGCCTTTGGACAAACTCGAGCAACTCGGCATCCTGGTGGATCGCGACGATGAAGGTTATATGCTGCAGATCTTCACCAAACCCGTGGAAGACCGGCCTACGCTATTTTTCGAGGTGATCCAGCGCAAGGGCAGCCGCAGCTTCGGCAAGGGAAATTTCAAGGCGCTGTTTGAAGCCATCGAACGCGAACAGGCGCTGCGCGGTAACCTGTAACCGTTGAAGCTCTCTACATTCGAAGTGCGCACGCACCTGGGCCGTCACCGCCGGCTGGGCGCGGTCGTTCCTAACGGGATTCTCGATCTGAATTTTGCGTGTGCGGCGAGACTGGCCGCGGCTGGCGAAGCGCGCCCTCAGAAGCTCGCGGACGCTCTCGTACCCGGCAGCATGCGTGATTTTCTGGAGTACGAAGGACGGGCGATGGCCGCCGCGCGTGAGAGCATTCAGTTCTTCGAGAGCTCGGGCACGCGTCTTGGCCCAAACGACGAAACGTTACTCTACGATCCCAAAGACGCGAAGCTCCTCGCGCCGCTGCCGAATCCCACTTCTGTCCGCGATTTCTACGCCTTCGAAACGCACGTCAAGAAAGGTTTTGAAAAGCGCGGCGAGCCCATGCCGGAGGAATGGTACCAGATCCCGGTCTATTACAAGAGCGGCCACCACAACATCATCGGCACGGGCGAGGATGTGGCCTGGCCGTCGTTCACGCAGAAATTCGATTACGAGCTGGAACTTGCCGCGATCATCGGCAAACAGGGGAGCAACATACCGGCCGGGCGCGCATCGGAATATATCGCGGGCTTCGCCGTGATGAACGATTTCAGCGCGCGCGATATCCAGCGACAGGAGATGAAAGTGCGGCTCGGCCCGGCTAAGGGTAAGGACTGGTGCACCGGGCTCGGGCCATACTTAGTGACGCCGGACGAAATCGGCGACCCTTACAACCTGCGAATGACCGCGCGCATCAATGGCGAACTGTGGTCGGATGGAAACTCCGGCACCATTCACTGGAAATTCGAGCAGATGATCGAGTTCCTTTCGAAGGACGACACAATCTATCCCGGCGACGTAATCGGTTCCGGAACAGTCGGCGCCGGCTGTGGCCTGGAGCTCGACCGCTGGGTGAAGCGAGGCGACGTTATAGAACTGGAAATCGAGAAGATCGGCGTGTTGCAGAATCGCGTGGTGTAGAGCGGCTTTAGTGCCGCACCTTCCTGACGGTTCGCTTCGCCGGCGCGCTGACAGCCACAGTTTTGGGAAATGCGATCGGTGAATGATGGCCGGTCCGCTTGCCCTGCTCCACCCACTGCGCGAGCCGGTGATGTGTGTGTTCGTCGACCACCACGGCCGCGATCTCGAATTCCTTTCCGGCGTCCGAAGGTTCTCCGTAGCGAACGGGTAGAGACCACTCGCCGTGTCTGATTTCGGCCGCCGCGCCGCCCTGTGGCCACCATCCTGCAACATCTTTGCGGCGCGCCAGCAGCCACAGATGGGTTCCGGCCGGAATATTGGCGCGGCCGATCACCATTCCCTCGGCGCCTGTTTCGGCCGCCGGCTCGGGCGATGTGATCTCCACCTGACACTGCCGGCCGAAAACGGCGCGCGTGAATGCGGCTGCACCCGAACGAAAAAGCGGAGCGATGGCGTTCCCTGCCCTGCCCTTCCACGAGTACCTCCAGCGAGGTGAGCGATTGTAACCTTGAAGCCACCACCCGTCGCCCAACGGATCAAACGACGGCGCCGAAGTCCGGCGGAAGAACGCAGCGGAACCGACCACCTCTATTAACTCGAACATCGCGTCCCGCTTCAGGAAGCGAAATAGATCGTGAATCGTAGGGATCTGGATGTCGTCGACAATCAACAGCGCTCCCGGCTCCAGATGCGGATAAATGTAGTAGTACTCGAGTGCGGGAAACGGGAATGCGTGAGGTCCGTCGATCAGCGCCGCCTGCAGCGTATCCTCAAAAACGTGAGCGGGCAGCGTCGTCTGAGTGGGACCTTCAATAAAAGTCGTCGTTGCGGCACGAAACAAATGCGATGCGCGGACCGCCGAGATGCTGCTGCTGACTGTGTCCATCGCAAAGACCTTGTGCTCTTCGCTCAGGTGCGAAAACAGCAGCGTACTCGCCCCGGAACCGGTCTCGATCGAATGGCGGACCCGGCTGCTGCCGAGGTGTCCCGCAATGGCTTTGAGGACTGCGGGCGCGAGTGTCCCCAGTTCGTGCAGCCCGTCACGCGCCTCCACGATTGCAGCCAGCAGTTGTTCATCCACAATGTCGCGATTCCTGCGCCTACTTCTCCATCGCCAGGATCTGGTTCGGGCTGAAAAAATATGGCGGCACGATACCCGGAATATTGGAAAGCGGCAGCACGTCGTCGTCGACATCGATGCCTAGCGTGTTCCGCATGAACTCCCTCCGCTGGCAGCATCGCGCGAAACAGTCCGGATATTGTGCTCGCAGCTTGGCTTGAAGATCGGCATCGGCGATCACGACTCCGTCCTTCATGCGCGTGGAGAAATAAATCGCGGAGGACGGAATAACGTCCGTCTGCAAGGCCATGCCCGAGTGAATCCGGATCTGCGATCCACGGTAGACCGGCGAGCTGACCCATTCGTCCAGGTGAATCAGATGGCCGCAGTTGAGAAATATGCCGAATTTCTCGAAAGGGAGCCGGCCGCGGATCGCCGAGTCCAGAGCGTCGCCCGTTTGACCGATTTGCAGACGCTCGAACCATTCGCTTATGGCTTCGAAATAAACGCCCGCGAATGCGCCGACGTAATCGCGCGCCGCCGCCGGTAGATCGCCGGGCGAGGACGCCGTCCAGCCCGCGCGGCAACTGTTGCTCCCCCAGTAGCACACGTTCAGGCTGATGCCGTCGCCGCGATAAATTTTTGCGCCCGCCGGACCGGCCAGCCCGCCGTGTCGATTGTCGCGTGTGGCAAATGTCATGTGGCAGCCGAGCGGCTCTCCGTTGTAACCGGCCAGCTGCGCGGCTTCATGATCGGTCATTCCCTCTCGCAGGCCGAAAAGAATCCGCCGCATGCCCTCGGAAGCCAGGATATTGGTGTACTCGAAATAGGCGATTTCCGCGGCTGAGCAGAACGTCCGCAGCCCGTGATCCGGGTGCATCATGATGTCCGTCGCGTTGATGACGGCGTCTGGGGGTGCGAGCTCGCGCAAAGTGTCGGCAATGTACGCCGGCAGATCGATGGCGCGCCCGCCGAGCGGATGTTCCGCGGCCGAGAAGTATTTCCAGCCCACTGCGCCGACTGCCGAATCTTTGCCGATACCGGCATCGGAGAAGATTTCGTCGAGCCTACGGCTGTTCTCCCGCGGCTGGTCGAGCAGCGAGAAAGATTGAAACCGCTCGCTGCGCAGTTTGCCGGACGCAAATAACGGGCTCACGTTGAGGTAGCCTTCGCACTCGTTGCCCACGATGATCGCGGGAGTCCCGCGCAACGGAACGATGAGCAGCGCTTCCTCGAATCTGGGATCAAACCCGGTCAGGTATGCGAGATTGGCGAAATGCTCGCGATCGCCATAGACCACCAGGTGAGTGAGCCGCCGGGATTCCATCGACGCGCGCGCGGCCTCGATACGCGACTGAAATTCCTGAAGCGATGCCTGCGGCGGACGGCCGCAAAATCCGAATTCAGGCCATTCAATGTCAATGAGCCGGTGCTTACGCGCGTTCTTCATTATCGAAAGTGAATCCACATTGCGAGGATGATGCCGCCCACAAGCACGGTCCAGATGACATCCCGCGTCCGGTCTCGCGGCTCCTCACCGGAAAGCTTGCCTTTCCATTGAACCGTCAGCTCCGAGATTTCCTGCGCGGGCGCTCGCGGGCTCCATTTGCTCACCACCACCATCAGTAAGACGCACAACACGAAGACGATCACGCTGAAGTTGAGGAAGCTGAATGCGACAACCGCGTTCAGCGGTCCCAGATCCCAGTGAAACGCGTTGCGCAGCACGTCCAGCAGAAAACGAATGCCGCCCAGCACGCCGCCCGTGACCAGGGTGGTGAACGCGGCACGCGCGGTCGCACCTCGCCACAGGACGCCCGTAAGGAAAGTCGCGGTGATGGGAGCCCCCACATACGCCTGCACGCTCTGCAAGTACTGATAAATTTCGTTGCTCAGATAACGTATGAATGGAATCCATGCGATGCTCAACACAACCACCGCCGCCGTCGCGATTCGTCCGATCAGTACAAGCCGGCGCTCGCTCGTCTCCGGCCGCAGCTTGCGGTAGATATCAATGGTGATGAGAGTCGAGCAGGAATTCAGCACCGAGCTCATGGCCGACATCAGCGCCGCGAGCAATGCCGCTACCATCAATCCGATCAACCCGGAGGGCAGCAGACGCAATACCAGCGTCGGATAGGCGTTGTCGCCCGTGACGACATCCGGGTAGAGCGATTTGGCGATCAGGCCCGGGAGCACCAGAATAAAAACCGGCAAAATCTTGAGTGCGGCGCAAAAGAATGTGCCTTCACGAGCCTGCTTGATACCGCGCGCGCTCAGCGTTTTTTGCACAATCACTTGGTCGGTGCACCAGTACCAGATGCCCAGGATCATCGTGCCCACTGTCGTTCCGAGCCAGGGATAAACCGGGTCGTTGATGGGCTTGATCATGTGGAAGAAGTCGGGCGGGAGCGTCGCGCGCAGTCCTGCGAAACCGCCGGCCTTTTCCAAACCAATAACCGAGAGCACCACCGCGCCGGTGATCAGTACGAAAGACTGGAACAGGTCGGTATAAATAACGGCTTTCAATCCGCCCGTGATCGTGTAAACGCCGGTGGCCAGCACCAGCAGCACCGAGGTGGTCAGATAATCCCAGCCGAGAACCTCGCGCATCAGGATAGCGCCGGCGAAAAGGTGCACCGATATTTTCGTGAATACGTAGGCGAGGAGCGAAATGATCGTCAGATACCAGCGGCATTTCGCGTTGAAGCGGCGCTCCAGAAACTCCGGCATGGTGTAAACGCGGCTGCGCATGTAGTACGGGACGAACAGCCAGCCGAGAATGAACAGGCAAAACGAAGCGGACCATTCGTAGCAGCCCACGGCCAGCCCGCTCGTGGCTCCGGAGCCCGCGAGTCCGATGAAGTGTTCGCTGCTGATATTGGTCGAGAACAGCGAGGCGCCCACGGCGAACCATCCGACGCTGTGGCCGGCGAGAAAATATTCCTGGGCGGTCTTCTGGCGCCGCGAATGATACAGGCCGATGCCGAACACAACCACGAAGTAACTGACGATGATGATGTTGTCGAGCATTTGAGGGACGGGCGAGCGTGCCAGTATACATCGAAAGTCGACTGGATTTTGCAATCGGCACAGGTACGGAGCAAGCTACCTGCGGGAGAGAGTCGTCAGATCCGGCACTCGAACGGATTGCCCCGGACGTAGCCCTGACGCAGCTGCAAATTGAAACAACACTTTCAACCGCCTCGCCGTTCGGCCCTGGGCTTGGGATCGGCAAGCCCGTGACTCTCGCGCTTCTATCTGAATAAATAGGAATTATCCCCAGTTTTTTTGCCGTCCCTTGGCGGGTCAAGCGCCGGATGACGTTTCCGCTCACGGACTTGGCGTTTGGGTGGCAAAGTGCTACAAGATCGAGCCCGAAGTTTGTGGGTTAGTGTCAATCGGAGGTGTGCCTGTGAGGAATACGGTGACTTTGCTCGCTCTCGCCTTTGCGGCGTCGGCGCCGGCGCTTGCAGATCCGATCAGCCTCGACACCTGGTATGAATTCTCTTTTACCGCTCCTGGTGTTCCGGCAGTCGGCTGTGATCCGGCCGACCCCGCTGGCGGGTTCTGCATCTCAAGCTCCGGAACCCCCACGTTGCCCGTCGGCGCGCCGCCGTGGACGCTTACCGGATCGGCTGTTCTTACAGTGACGGATGCCTTCGAGTCAGGCGATAGATTTGAACTCTTCGACTTCGGTAGTTCGCTGGGCTTAACTTCGTTGCCTGTGGTTGGCGGCGACTGCGGAGACGACCCCCTCCCATGTCTCGCGGATCCTCTGATCAGCAAAAGGTTCTTCCTGCTGGGTGCCGGCAGCCACGAAATCACTATTACTCCCGTGGACAGTCCGGGTGGCGGCGGATCTGGCTACTTGAGCGCCTCAGCGGTCATTCCCGAGCCAGGCTCCGGGCTGCTCTTCGGCGCAAGCTTGACTATACTGGCGCTGCTGTACACGCGACGCGCGCGCACAACGAGATCGTAATTACTAAAACCGCTGAAACTTCCCACCGAAAGGAACTTGCATTCATGAATGCCTTCCCGTACGGAACTCTAAAGACGTCTTCCCGTCGAAGTATGCGCATCGTAGCGATTCTGCTCGCTGTCACCATCGGAGTCCTGTTGCTGACCAACCGGCACAATACCGTTACGGCGCAGGGAATTACCCGGTTTGCCGGTCCCACGTCTGCGCAGCCGCTGGCCCTCAGTGGTGACGGCGCATTCCTGGCGGTGGCCAACCCCGATAACAATAGCGTTACTTTCTTTGACCTGCGTGCGGATCGGAACCGGCGCCTGGCTGAGGTTCCGGTTCAGACGGAGCCTTGGGGAGTAGCTCTGCATCCGACCGGCACGCGCGCGTACGTGGCCAACACCGTGAGCGGCACGGTATCGGTGATGCGCTTGAATATTCCGAATGGTCTGATTTCCCGCCCGCATAAACACATCCCGGTCGGAACCGAGCCCTACGGTCTGGTCCTGACGCCGAACGGCACCAAACTTTATGTTGCCAACTCCCGCTCGAATGACATCTCGGTAATCGATACCGCCACAGAGACAGTGATCAGGACCATTTCTAACGTGGGCTTCGAGCCCCGCGGTATGGCGATCACCAACGACGGCGACGGGGACGACCTGGACGAAACGCTTTACGTATCGCAATTCCTGGCGCTGCCGATACCGGAAAAAATCGATGGCGCCGACGACGCGAAGGCCGGCAAGGTCACAATCATTTCCACACTCACCGACACCGTTGCGGCGGTTGCCGACATTAACCCCATCGCCGATACCGGGTTCAAGGCGTCAGGCGACGCCCTGGCTCGCGTCCCACCCGGGACCGACTTCATCTTCCCGACGGGAGCGTATCCGAACCAGCTCAACAATGTCGCTATCCGCGGGGGCTTCGCGTATTTGCCCAATACGGGCGCCTCTCCGAACGGTCCGGTCCGCTTCAACGTCAACACCCAGAGCCTGCTATCGGTTCTCAACCGGTCGACGAACACCGACGCCGGCAAAACCATCAACATGCACCTGGCTGTCGCCCAGCAAACGGGAACTCCGAAACTTTTCATCACGCAACCGTGGGCCATGGCATTTAAGAACGCCGCCAACCAGGGGTATGTGGTCAGCGCCGCGAGCAACATCGTTGTGAAAGTAAATGTTGATTCGGTTACAGGATTGCCCGCCGTGCAAAGCGATCCGCTCGACCCAACACGCGTTCTTCAAATCCCAACCGGTAAAAATCCTCGCGGCATCGTGATCAACCCGTCGGATACGCGTGCCTACGTGATGAATTATGTGTCGCGCGATGTGACCGTGCTCGACCTGACCGGAACTCCAGAGCGGGTGATGGCAAGTATTCGCTCCGCCAACCTGCCGCTAGCCGGAACGCTCGCCGACAAAATTCAAATTGGTAAAGAACTGTACAACGCCTCCGTGGGAGAGTTTGACCCTCCGGCGGCCGGCCAGCCGCCGATTACAGGACGCATGTCCGCCAGCGGCTGGGGCTCCTGTTCGTCATGTCACCCATTTGGTTTGTCCGATAATGTCGTCTGGATATTCGCCTCAGGACCGCGCCGCACCATACCGCAGCACACCGATTTCGACCTCAAGGATCCGAACCGTCAGGCGCAACGCGCCCTCAACTGGTCTGCCATTTTCGATGAAGAAGAGGACTTCGAGCTGAACATCCGTGGCGTCTCGGGCGGGCAAGGCCTGATCGTGGCGGCCGACGGAGTGACGCCGGATACCGCCACCGCGTTCGATCCTGCCAACGGAGGCAGAAAACAGTTACAGGTGCGTGGTATCGGCGCGTGGGACTCCATCAAAGCTTTCGTGCAGTTCGGCATTCGTCCGCCGATCTCTCCGGTTTCGAAGTCCGAGCCAGACGTCGTCGCGGGTAGCGCGTTGTTTCGAGCTGCCAACTGCCAGTCGTGCCACGGGGGGCCGCAGTGGACCAGCAGCAAGATTCGCTTCACGCCTCCACCGGCGTCTGCGCTCATCGTGAACGGCCAGATCATCGGCGAGCTTCGACGGGTCGGCACATTCGATCCCAGTTTCTTTAACGAAGTCCGTGCAACCGCTGCGGCGCCGCTGGGGGCCGATGGCTTCAACCCGCCGTCGCTGTTGTCAGTATTCGCTTTCCCGCAGACGTTCTTCCACAATGGGGCCGCTCGGTCAATGGATGAAGTACTGAATAACGTCACGCACCGCTCGGCCGGGACGGGCGGCGTGGATACTCTCACGAATGCAGCGGACCGTGCCATGCTGGTTCGGTTCCTTCTGTCGATCGACGCGGCGACTCCGCCCATCCCCTGACGCCTTTGTGCCGGGCGCGCTCCTCTGACGCGAGCGCGCCCTCAAGGCACGCGCATGGCTACCAAGATCGTGGTAGCTCTGCTCGTGGGCAGTGTCTTTAACGCGACGAACCGGTCGAGTTTGGTATCGCGAGCCCTTTACACAACACCCTTCCGCCCCCGTCAGGTTTCTCGGCGATTTGACATCCCTATTGCATAGCCATAGAAACTGTGGCATTGTTATATGCGCATCCAATAGGAGTGTCATGGGCGAGAAAACAGACGTCTGGCAAGGGACCTTGGCCCTCATGGCGCTGAAAACCCTCGAAACGCTGGGGCCGCTCCACGGATATGGAATCGCCCGGCGCATTGAGCAGACCAGCGGCGATCTGTTGTCCGTCAATTACGGGACGTTGTATCCGGCCCTTTTGAAATTAGAGCAGGAGGGCTACATCGCGTCTGAGTGGGGCGTCTCCGATAACAACCGCAAGGCAAAGTACTACAAGCTCACGCGGGCGGGACGAAAACAACTGGAGAAGGCAGCTCAGGACTGGGAACAGGCCACGGCGATCCTGGCGCGGTTTCTGACGCCGAATGAGGAGTCGTCATGAGAAGCGTACGCGCTTGGTTCTTCCGCGTGGCCGGCTTGTTGAACAAACATCGCCGCGAGCGCGAATTTGCCGACGAACTGGAAAGCCACCTGCAACTGCACATCGAAGACAACCTCCGGTCTGGCATGACTCCCGTCGAGGCCCGCCGCCAGGCGCTGCTCAAGCTGGGCGGCATCGAGCAAACCAAGGAGATTTACCGCGACCGACGCGGCATCCCGCTGTTCGAATCACTGATTCAAGATGTCCGCTACGGGCTGCGGGTGCTGGCGAAAAGCCCCGGTTTCACCGCGATTGCGCTACTCACCCTGGCACTCGGCATCGGCGGGACCACCGCAATTTTCAGTGTCGTTTACGGAGTCTTGATCGATCCATTTCCCTATCGTGACATTGATCGACTGGCGGTGTTGGACGCGCATAACACAGCGGAAGGCGGGTTAAATCGGGCGTGGCTCTCCGCTTCCGAATGGCTGGATTACAAGGAACAAAATCACGCGTTCGACGAGGTGATTGGAGGTACGGGTGACGACGTTCGGCTGACCGGCTCCGGCACAACGGAGGATTACCAGGGAAAACTGGTAACCCCCAACACATTTCGCGTCCTCGGCCTACTGCCCCTGCTAGGCAGAGCGTTCGCGGACGACGATGGCAAGCCCGGCGCGCCGCCCGTCGTCATGCTGAGCTACATAGTCTGGCAGAGCAAGTTCGGTGGAGACCCCGGAATCGTCGGCAAAACGCTCATTCTGAATCACCAGCCCACCACCGTCATAGGCGTGTTGTCACCACGGTTGGGCTTCGCACCGGATTCTTTGTGGCGCCCCACGACTATTTCCAGGGCTGAAGGGCCCGGCCACAAACGATACTTTCTCGAAGGGCGTCTGAAGCCGGGCGTTTCGTTCAAGCAGGCAACGGCGGATCTCGCGGTCCTCGCGAAGCGCTTCGCAACAGTTTATCCAAAGGATCATCCCAAGGACGTAACCTTTACTGTCGATTCTTTCACCTTCGCCTTTACAGGTCACCTTCGCTATACGTGGGGCATCCTGCTGGGGGCGGTAGGCCTGCTGCTTTTGATTGCCTGCGTCAATGTCGCCAACCTGCTGCTGGCGCGCGCGACAGGGCGCCAGCGGGAATTTGCCATCCGGGCATCATTGGGCGCGAGCCACGTCCGGCTGATCCGGCAACTCATGGTCGAGAGCTTGCTCTTGGCTTTGGGAGGAGCTGCCCTGGGCTGCGCATTTGCGTGGCCTGCACTCTTCGGTCTGTCGGTCGTCGTTCCCAAATGGTTTACGACGGGCGGATCCATAGTTCGCATGAACGCACCGGTCTTCCTGTTCTCATTGGGCACGGCACTCGTTTGCGCCCTGCTGTTCGGCATGGCGCCGGCGCTACGTGTGGCCAGAGCGGACTTGCAGGAACCTCTAAAGGCCACGAGCCGGGGGGCCGGCGAGAGCCGCGGCCACGGCAGGCTGCGAAGCCTCCTGGTGGTGAGCGAGGTGGCGCTTTCGCTGGTGCTGCTGACAGGAGGCGGCCTGCTCATCCGCAGTTTCTTTGCGCTTCGATATGCCGACCTGGGCTACAACCCCGACAACATCCTGGAGGGGGAGGTAGAACTACCGGAGGAGCGCTACAAGACAGCCGAGCAAAAAAACCAGTTTCGCCTGGAACTGCTGCACCGCGCGCGGGCCCTGCCAGGCGTCACGTCGGCCACCCTGAGCTTTCCTGCGTTAGTGTCTGGCTGGTCTACACCAATCGAAATCGCCGGGAAGCCCAGCGCCGGGAATCGGAGCGCATGCATACGATTTTCCGGTGATCGTTTCTTCGAGACGATTGGTATCCAATTGCTTCAGGGGCGCACTATTTCCGAGGAGGATATGGTGCACGCTCGAAAGGTTGCCGTGATCAATCGGGCCCTCGCGACCAAGTATTTCGGCGGTGAGAGCCCTTTGGGCCGGCAGATCAAACTTCCCACCGATGTGAACACCGATTGGCCGCCTCGCGCACTCCAGCAGGGGTGGTTCGAGATTGTTGGAGTCGTCGCGGATACGAGACACAGCGACGACACAGAGACGGCAGTGCCGCCGATGATGTGTGTTCCGTACACGACGGTGGGTGAGTTCCCGTACCAGCTTCTCATCGTGCGAACCGCGGGAGAGCCCGAGCGCCTGACGAATGCCGTCCGGCGGACCCTCGCGGACATCGACAAGGAACTGTCATTCCACGGTCCTTTTGCGCTACGTGGAATGCAGGATAGGATGTGGTACCGAAAGCCGCGCTTCGTGCTGACGATGCTCGTCACTTTCGCCTCGTTAGGACTCGTGCTGGTGAGCATTGGCGTCTACGGCGTTCTCTCCTATCACGCGTCGCAGCGAACGCATGAAATCGGTATCCGCATGGCGCTTGGTGCGCAAGCGGCCGAGGTACGGTGGCTGGTCTTAAAGGCCGGGCTGCGCTCGCTGCTGGCGGGAATCGCAATCGGTGTGCCGGTGAGTGTCGCGCTGGCGAGGATTCTCCAGAACCGGATTTGGGGAATCAAATCTGCCGACCCACTGACGCTCGTTGCGGTTTCGTTGGTGCTCACCGCCGTGGGCCTCGTGGCCTGCTACATGCCTGCGCGACGGGCGACGAAAGTGGACCCGATGGTGGCTTTGCGGTTCGAGTAAATCCGCTGAAAATAGCATTTGAGGGGGCTGTTAATTTTCAGTCGCCGCTGTGCCTCTTGTTTCGGCTATGCTTGTTCATTACTCACGTTCCTGAAAGGAAGCAATGCCGATGAAATTGTTTACGATTCTGCTCGTTGTAGCGGGTTTGGCGATGGCGGCAGACAAATCCGACGCCGTGAAGGCCGCGGAGAAATCATGGGCTTCCGCCACGATAGCGGGCGATGAAGCCAAACTGAAACAGGTGTTGGCGGATGACCTCACGTACACACATTCCAGTGGCGACACCGATTCCAAAACTGTGTTCATCGACAATCTGAAGACGGGCGCCCGGAAGTATCACAAGGTGGATTACGAATCAATGGACGTGCGGCAGTACGGCAATACGGCGATTCTGAGAGCCACGGCGAACGTAGAAACCAGTCAGAAGGGCGGTAGCCCGGCGGCCGCGCACTTACGGTTCATCCACGTATGGGTCCTCGAGAACGGGCGGTGGCAAATGGTGGCACATCAATCGCTCCGGCTCCCGAACTGAATTGCACGAGACTCTGTAACGCTGCCTATTTCTTGGGATGCGTGTCCGCCGACGGACCTTTGCCCGGGCGCTTGTTCCGGTAATACCCCGCCAGGCTCGGGTAGAACTCGCGCACGAGGTTGACTCCCGCCAACCCGCTGTACCAGAGCCCATAGTTCACAGCGACGTTGTTCCAACCTTGCCAGCTTGCGGGCGACCACATGAGGGGAATGGCGGCTCCTCCTACGCCGCCCAGGAACGACGAGGTCGAGAAGCGAAGGTGGCCGGCGTTGTTGTGCGCTGCGTATGGCGAAATAAGCGCGGACGCCAGCCTGGCTTTGAAGCCGTTCTTGCGGGAACGGAAGTAGCGGTTGTCGTCCCGAAACACGGCGGACGCGCCATAGGTGATCGTATTTGCGACAAAAGTGCCGCCATAGCTGCTCGCGACACGAACACCGTAGGGACCCCATCCTTGACGCCATTCATCAGGGCTGTCAATGGCCTGGCTGATTGCCCCGCCGGCCACGGCGCCCAAACCCGCGTAGAGCGAGAAGGTGCGGGAGGCGTAATGGTCGAATCTTTCCTTTGCGGTGATCCTGCGCCAAGGCTCGGCGGCCGGTCGAGGCAGCAACTTCACGTACGCCGGCAATCCGGTTGAATCGAGAGTTGGATCGGGAAGCGCCGCGGTCTGCGCCGAACAGATCCATGCACAGGAAAATAAAAGGCCGGGCAGGAAGTTGGTTTTCATTGAGTGACGGGCGATGCTCTCAGAATATCAGCATCGATTTTCTGATGTAGGCATGCAAAGATCAGCATGCAAAGATCTGCCGGCTTTGCCCGAATCGATTCCACAATTCCGGATATACTTGTGTGCCACTGGCTTCGATCTATTACCGGTAGATCCGGGGGCCTGACACGAGACTTTCCAAGGAGACTCTATGGCAACGGAAGCCACCAAAAAAGTTCTTGTAGCTCTCAGCGTCAGAATCGACGTTCTTAATTCGACCAAGTTAAAGAAGTTCAGCTTTCAGATCGACAAGACAACCCCAGAGGCGAACAAGGAGAAGTGGATGATTCTATTTGACCTCCTGGAGCGGGACAAGAAGTCGGACGCGTTCTCCGAACCCACCATTCACGTTGAGATCGACGTATCGCTCGAGAACGTCGCCAAGACGGAGAAGACGGCCCTGGCGGATGGCTTCACGGTAAGGCAGACGCAGCACGTGGTGACGGCAGTTGCCGCCGCGGCCAAGCAGCTCAAGGCGGGTGAAATCACGCAAGAGGAGTTTGACGGCGTTGTAGAAGCCACAATGGCAAAACGCTGAGGCCTTGCCGCATGAAACGCGCCACCCCGGCGATTAGTGTTCTCTGGGTGGTTGGCGCCTGCCTGGGAGCCGATCTCCCAATTTCGTCCGAGGGTTGCGCCAAAGACCCGATATTCTACGAAGGGAAATATCGCCTCGCCGAGAATATTGAATTCCGTGGAGGATTCTCTTTTCTCCGTTCCATCCGCCAAATCGCACCGGTCAACGATCCGAATCTCCAAAAAGGCGCCCTGCTCAATCTGCAGGCGCTCTCGGCCTTTGTCAAGCAGCTTCAGGACACGCTAAGCGCGGGCTCGGACGAACGGTTTCATGTCTCCATCGTGAGGGTGTTCCTGGAACGATGCAGTCCGCCTGAAGGCGCCAGTGGTGAACTCCACGTCAACGTCCAGGTATTTGACAGCAGCCCGTCGCTTTCGTTTTTCCGCCAGTTTGAATCGCGTCAATTTGAAATCGCCGATCCAATCAGCGCTGCTCGTTCGGGCATGTCCAAGACGGCGGTCAAGTTCCTGCCTCGAGCAGGATTCAATTCATCCGACCGAATCTTTGGCGGTGGACTTTTGAGCGCCACGATTCCTGCGGGCGTGATCGATACGCTGACCGTCGAGGGTACCGGGTCGAATACAGGAAGCCGAGCCAATCTGGATCTCACGGGAGAGCGCTCGTGGGAATCCGGCCGGTTGCAATCCGCGTCCTGGCACTTGGGATTCTCGCGTATGGACCGGCCGACAGGCGAAGTCAGCCTGGTTGGTTCAGCACTCTACGGCCACTTTCGGTTGATCAGCCAACCGTTGGGAGCATCGAACACCGTTCTTCGATTTGGATCGGAAATCGCCGGTGGCAATTCGCAATCGGATCTCGAGCAGAGTGCACTGCCGCTGAACACGCTTGCGAGCGCCTCCAATCAAACCTGGAAGAATGCCGTGGGAGTCACCACTCGCATCGGCGTGCACTCCATAGCGGCTTCCTATGGCGTTCAGATGGGCCGGGTGGGCCGTGGAAAAACGGTCGACTATCACAAGCATCTCGCCGATCTTGCCTATTCCACCTACAAGCTGCTCGGCGACCACAAGCTGGTCGAGTATGAGACTCGACTCTCCACTGGAATTTTGCGCACACCCGGAATGGTCCCTGCCGCCGAGCGGTTCTTCGGCGGTAATCGCGAGACGGGCTTGTTCTCCGGCCCCGAGTTTTCGAACGACTGGCGCATCCGGTCAAACCCTTTCCTCCGCGGTATCTCCGCCAACCGCTTCAATCGGGTCGTCCCCGGACCCATCACCGGAGGCGAAGGATTCTTTGCCTGGAACAACACCGTGACGCTTCCAACGCCACTGGTCCATTACCCGTTGTTGCCAGGCAGATTGGTGGAATCGCCGGAATTCGCCCAGGCTCTCAAAACCGCGCGGGGGGCCAACCAGTCAGCCCTGACCGTCTCCTACACGGCGGATGACCCGGCGTCCAAAGAGGCAGTCAAGAAGATACCCGCGGTGGATGCCACCTTGGATGCCTTGCGCCGTATTGTCGACGAAATCGTCAAGTCCGGCGGCGCCGCGCAAGCGGACGCGAAGGCGTGTTCGGCTATCATCCGAAATCAGCGGGCCGTCCTGGAGGAGGCCGCCGAAGCCATGGAGATGGTGGTCGCCGAAGACGACGATTCCGCCGTGATTCCATCCGTGCTCGCCTGTGTGGGTAAGGTACGAGTTCAACAACCCGATTCGAGGTTCGAGCCGTTGGTGGATGCTCTCAACAAACTTAGCCAGCAGATCCGTGCGCTACTTGACAAGATCGATCGCAAGAAAGTGGAGAAGCTCGTGAATCGCGACATGGCCCTGTCAGATCGAGCGATGAATGTGTTCTTCAAGGAAGCTTCGATTCTGACGGTTAACCCCGTCGTTGTGCTGGATGTTGCTCGGCTGAGCGGAGATTTCCAGTCGGCCGGCCGCCTCGGTGTCCGGTACTCGATCGGTGGAGGGCTCCGGCTTCAAATTCTCCGGGTGATGAATCTCACAGGAGGTTATGCACTCAATCCGCGCCGGGCGTTCGGCGAAAAAGCGGGCGCCTTTTTCTTCGCCCTGGATGTTCTGGACCTTTTTCGTTGAGGGAGGAGAACCGAATTTACTCGAATGCGCAGACTCGTGTTCCACTGAGAATAGGGATGCTGATCATGTCCCGAAAAAAACGATTGCCGGAAACCGTCCACATCGGGCATCTCGTTCGGAAGGGTAGCCTCATCCTTCTCGCCATGGTTGCGCCGCTGGCGGG
>Ga0070696_100000761_pt1 | contig 20654 bp, 14 predicted proteins | sample KBSK1253metaG_FD_65474 | JGI IMG/M metagenome (GOLD analysis project Ga0070696, IMG submission 65474) | Corn, switchgrass and miscanthus rhizosphere microbial communities from Kellogg Biological Station, Michigan, USA - KBS K1-25-3 metaG | ecosystem: Host-associated > Plants > Roots >... | reverse complement strand
CGCCCACGAAAAACACTCCATTCGTGAACGTCGCTGGTGTGAAACCCGGGACAGTAGAATCGCCCACGATGTTCTGAACTCGAATCTGAGGGAACTGATCCAGGGGTCTGCGGCGGTTGTACCAGTTGTTGTAACCCACGAACATCTCGTTGAACGACCCGTTCTTGAAATTCGAGAATAGCTGTACGACGGGCGCGCTCTTGACGTTCGAAAAATCGTGGAAATTGCTGGTAAACACCGCCTGGGTGCGCGATCGATTGTTCTGCTGTCGCAGACGATCGCCGGTCGCGTAGTTGTACCGCGCCACGAGGCGGTGAACGTCGTTGATTTGGTAATCAAGCCGGCCGAAGAAGTTCGTGAGCGGATTCGGGATGTTCGAATAACCCGCGGTTCCCGGATTCGCCCCGAGCGCCGTGAGAATCGTGTTGAGGCTGTCGAGCTTGTTTTGCCTGAAGGCCCAAGGCTGCGCCGAACTGGCGGGCTGACCAAAGTAGGCGCCACCGACCGGAGTATTCTCGGTCGTGAACTCCGGAGCGACGAAGAAATGCAGCTTGTCGCGCATGATCGGGCCGCCGACCGTGAAGCCCCACTGCGTGCGATCGAACTTCGTACCGCGAAGCACGTTGGTATCGGCGCCAAAGCGCTCGTTGCGGAAGTAGTAGTACGCAGATCCATGCAGATCGTTGGTGCCGCTCTTCGTCACCGCGTTGAGCAACAGCCCGCCAAAGTTGCCCTGCCGCACGTCGAAGGGCGCGAGGAGCACCTGGTACTCCTTCACCGCGTCGATCGAGATGCCTTTCGCGTTGACTTCCGCGCCTGGCGTGCCGGTCGCTCCCAAACCAAAGACGTCGCGCTCCGAGGCGCCGTCGATTTGCACGTTGTTCATGCGGTTCGATGCGCCGCCGCCGGAGAAACCAGCACCAGTCGCGGAGGCTTGCGGCGTCAGCTTGATGAAATCCGTCAGGTTGCGGCTCGTCGTGGGCAACCGCTGAATCGCCGTGTCGCTCACGACGCTTTTTGGCCCCGTGTTCGAGGGCGCGAACACTTCCGTGCGCGTCGCTTCGATGATTACGCCGCCAAGCTGAACAGGGGTGGACTTCATCTGGAAATCGACGCGAGTCGTCTGGCTCAGTCGCACCAAGACGTCACTGCGGGTCTGCTGACCCAAGCCGATACGACGCACGGTGACAGTGTAAGGGCCACCCACTTCCAGCCCCTGAACGAAGTACTGTCCATTCACTCGCGTCGTCGCGCTCGCGCGCGCGCCGGTTGCAGGATTGGAGACCGAAATCAGGGCGTCGGGGATGGGATGTCCCTGTTCGTTCGTGACCGCGCCGCCGATCGCGCCGGTCGTGACGCCTTGCGCAGAAACAGCAGTAGGTATGCCGAGTGTAAGCGCGGCGGCGAACGCGAACGCACCGCCAAGCATGCGAGAGGAGAATCTCATGAGCGACTGGTCCCGGGTGTTGGGAGGTTGGACGCCGCGGTGACAACTGCGACACGCGGAGGTCGAACTGAGGAAGATGGGGGTCTAATGTAGAGGCGAGTACGCATTGCCGCGAGCGCGATTTGTCGCGATTCCGCCACGAGACGACGGCGGATTCGCGCGTCCGCTGTGACAACTCCAGCGACACAGCGGCGGGTCACCAGACCCGCGAAAACACTTCGGCGTAATTGCAGTTTCGGGTTGAGTTTGGCTCTGCTTTCCGGCTACATTTCCCGGCTGTTTCGGGCCAGGTAGCTCAGTTGGTAGAGCAGCGGACTGAAAATCCGCGTGTCGGCAGTTCGATTCTGCCCCTGGCCACTCCTGCACTCGGCTTCGTGGCTCCCATCCTCCGCGAAGGAGAAGGGCCGCACATGGCTCGGCGATTGGCTCTCGGGGAAAACGCCGGGAGCTTTTGCCTTTTACGGAGGCAAATGGTCGTAATAGAGGCTTCCCCGCCCCCACCCGCCCCCGCGCCCCGCGCTGTGCTGATCCCACCTTCCACGTCCTGAATGCCAACGTCCGCGACGCTCGCGATGATCGCCGCTGCGCTGATCACGGCCGTGCTCATCGCCGCCGTAATCATCCGCAGTCGGCCGTCGGCGAAGCCGTCAACCGCCCGGATCCTCGCCGAGCACGTCGTGGACATGGTGTCGACACACGATCCCAACGGCGCTTTCCGCTATGTGTCCCCGGTGTTCGCGGGAATGCTCGGCGAATATCCGGGGAGTCTGGCGGGCAAACAGCCCCGCGACTTCGCGCATCCGGACGATGTGCAGGCAGTCACCGCCCTGTGGAAGCGCGCGCTCGTGTGGACGGGAGCGTCAGCGACGACGACGTGGCGCTGCCGACGGCACAACGGCGAGTTCGTGTGGATCGAGAGCACCGCGCGCGCCTCCGCCACCGAGATGGAGGAGCTGGGCGCCATCGTCTGCGTTTCGCGCGACGTCACCGAGCGCAAACAGATCGAAGACGCCCTGCGTGATTCGGAGAATCGCTTTCGTACGGCGCTCGAGACCGTCCGCCTCGTCGCCGTCGGCCTGGACTCGCAGGGGCAAGTGACGTTCTGCAACGACTCGCTCTGCATGCTTACGGGCTGGACGCGCGCGGAATTGCTCGGCGAGAACTGGTTCCAGCGCTGCGTTCCGCCCGGTGACCTCGTGCGATCGGTTTTTCACGACAACATCGCGCGCGGCGAGATCCCGGCGAAATACGAGCACGAGATCGTCTGCCGCGACGGCTCGCGGCGCATGATCGAATGGGACAATACGGTCCTTCGCACGCCGGCCGGCGACGTCCTCGGCACGGCCAGCCTCGGCGCCGACGTGACCCAGCGCCGGCAGGAAGAGGCGGCGCTGAAGCTGCTCCAGACAATCACCGTATCGATCAGCGCCGCCAAGGATCTCAACGAGGCCATGTCTGTCACGCTCGAGTCGCTCTGCAAAGCGACTGGTTGGGGAGTGGGGGAAGCGTGGCTACCGGACGCGGAAGGCGCCCACCTCGAGCGCAGCACGGTTTATGTCGCGCCGGGAGTCGAGTGCGCCCCTCTCATCGAGCTCGGCTCATTGCGAGCCTTCGGTCCAGGTGAGGGCCTTCCAGGGCGCGCGTGGCGCAACAAGGCCGTGGAGCGATTTGACGATCTCCCATCGGTTACCGCCGAGCGGTCGCTGCGTTTGTCCGTTGCGGCACAGTGCGGATTCCGCGCCGCGGTCGCCGTGCCGGTAATGTCGGGCACGGAGGTCGTGGCGGTCCTGGGATTCTTCATGGACCATCCCCGCGCGGCCGACGAGCGCTACACGCAGATGGTGTTCGTCGTGGGAAATCAGGTTGGCGCGATGATCGAGCGGCGTCGAGCGCAGAAGCTGTACGAAGCAGAGCTCATGAATGCGCGCGACGCCGCCGAGGCCGCGAGCCACGCGAAGAGCGACTTTCTGTCGCGCATGAGCCACGAGCTCCGCACGCCGCTCAACTCGGTCATCGGGTTCGCGAACGTACTGCGCAAGAACAAGTCTGGTCGAATGTCGGTCGAGGACATCGCCTTTCTCGACCGCATCACCGCGAACGGCCGCCACCTGCTCGACCTCGTGAACAACGTGCTCGACATCGCGAAGGTCGAGGCGGGACGTCTCACCGTGACCGCTGGCATCGTCGCGGTCGATCAACTGATGCGGGACGTCGCCTCGCAACTCGAGGGTCAGCCACGCGCGCCGGACGTGCAGCTCAGAGTCGACGTGCCGGACGACATGACGCCGATGGAGACGGATGGCGTACTGCTGCGCCAATTGCTGATCAACCTCGCGAGCAACGCGCTGCGATTCACCCACGTGGGCAGCGTGGTGCTTACCGCGGACATCGATCCCGCGACCGGACGGCCTCTCCGGCTTCATGTGCGAGACACGGGGATCGGCATCGCGCCCGATCGACAGGAAGCGATCTTCGAGCCCTTCGAGCAAGCTGATCCAACGACGCATCTGAGCTACGGTGGCACCGGCCTGGGTCTCTCGATCTCGAGGGCAATCTGCGATGCGTTGGGCTATCGACTCACGTTGGAGAGTGCGCCAGGGAAGGGGTCGACGTTCACCATTCATATGGGCCACGCGGAAGAGGCGGCGGACCTCACGGGTGAGCGCGGACGCGTGTCCGGTAGCGACCAAACTGTCCCGAATCCGGACAGTGCAGGGCAGTCGAAGGAACTGTCAGCGCGGGGCAAAACCCAGCGCAGATAACGAGATAGGAGTGAGCCGCGCACAGGGCACAGCATTTCCTTAAGGGAAGGTGTGACCACGGACCTGAAGGCGGACCTAAGAGCAGACCTAAGAGCGGACCTACCGGCGGACCTGACGGCGGACCTGACAGCGACTCGACAGGACTCCGCGGATACAAACGTTGAACGCGCGCTAATCGAGAAACACGTTGGCGACTCGTATCAGGTGGTCCGAGAGATCGGTCGCGGCGGGATGGGGGTCGTCTTTCTCGCGCGCGACGTGAAGTTGCACCGGCTCGTCGCCATCAAGGTGTTGCGACAGGAGCTGACGCAAATCGAAGAACAGCGGGAGCGATTCCGGCGCGAGGCGCGCGTGACCGCGCAATTGCACCACGAGGGGATCGTCGCAGTCCATGGCTTTGGCGAAGCGGACGATCTCGTCTACATCGTCATGGAATACGTACGAGGCGTGGCGCTGGGAGACCGGCTGTCTCAGGTCGGCAAGATGGAGCCGAACGAGACGCGCGCGATTCTGTCGCAGCTCGCGCGAACGCTCGAGCACGCACACGCGCACGGCATCGTCCATCGCGACCTGAAACCCGAGAACATCCTCATCGAACATCCATCGGAAGGAGGGCGAGCTCGGCTCACTGACTTCGGCGTGGCGCTGTCGCGGTCGAGCGATCCTCTTCCCTCGGACGTTGCCCGGGCATTCGGAACACCACACTTCATGTCACCAGAGCAGGCCGCCGGCGAGCTGGACCTCGATGGCAGGAGCGACGTCTATTCGCTGGGCGTGCTCGGGTATCTGATGCTAACCGGCAAACCGCCTTTCACAGGGCCACATTTCGCAGCCATCGCGTCGAAACACATCTCTGAGGCTCCGCTACCGGTCTCGTCATTGGTGCCGAGTGTCCCACGAGATCTCTCGGCAGCTATCGATCGCTGTCTCGAGAAAGCTCCGGATCGTCGCTGGAGGCGCTCCAGCGACCTTGCGACAGCGCTGGAAGGCTCCAATAACCATCCAGCACTGTCAACAACAGTTAGCAGCATCATGCGAGTGGCTGTCCTGCTGGGAGTCGCGATGGGTCTCTCTGGCGGTAGCAGTTGAAATAGGGGAGGGGGGTATATAGCTTCTCCAACGAATCATGGAGAGGCTATGACCGGCGCGCAGTGGGCGGTCCTGATTGCAGGCCTGGCAGCGATCGCCTGGATCAACTGGTACTTCTTCCTCGCCAAGCGCTCCACAGCGACAGCAGTCGCGTCGGACGGCGTTCAGCAAGTCGAGATCGAGGTCAAAGGCGGCTACGAGCCGGCCGTCATTCGCGTCAAGCGCGACACCCCGGTGCGGCTCGTCTTCAATCGCCAGGAGACCTCCAGCTGCTCTGAAGAGGTGGTCCTCTCGGCGTTCGGCATCCGTCGTTTCCTTCCGCCATTCCAGAAGACCGTCGTCGACCTGACGCCCACCCAGAGCGGGACCTTCGACATCACCTGCGGAATGTCGATGCTCCACGCGAAGCTGGTGGTTGATGGAGCTGGGAAGGACTGACATGGCGACCCGGATCACGATCCCGGTGACGGGGATGCACTGCGCGGCGTGCCAAAGTCGAGTCCAGGCCGCGCTAACGCAGACTCCTGGAGTGGCCGACGCGAACGTCAACCTGATGCTGAACAGCGCGACGGTGACTTACGACGAGGGCGCCGTGAAGCCGGAAGCGCTTATCGAGTCGATTCGCTCCACTGGATACGATGCGAAGCTGCCGAGCGCCGACGCTTCGGCATTCCAGGAGCAGGAACGCCAGGACGAAGCGCACCAACGTGAGCTCAACGAGCTCACAAGGAAGACGGCCGTGAGCCTCACGGTCGCGGCGATCACGATGGTGCTGCCCATGATCGCGATGAACGACCGTGTGGTCCCGTGGATTCTGCTGGCGCAGACGTCGATCGTGGTCGGCTGGAGCGGCCGGCATTTCTACAGTCGGGCGTGGCGCGCGTTTCGGCACCACACCGCAGAAATGAACACGCTGATCGCGGTCGGTACTGGAGCAGCCTTCGTGTATTCCGTCGTCGCGACGGTAGCGCCCGGGTTTTTCCTGACGCACGGCGTCCATCCCGAGCTGTACTACGAGGCGGTCGCGGCGATCATCGGTCTCATTCTGCTGGGCAACACGTTCGAGGCGCGCGCCAAAAAGCAGACGACTGCGGCGCTCCGAGGGCTCGCGAGCCTACAGCCAAAGACCGTCCGTGTGCTGCGCGATCTCAGGGAAGAGGAGATGCCCATCGAGCGGCTGGAGGCTGGCGACGTCTTCGTGGTGCGGCCGGGCGAGCGCATTGCCGCCGATGGAACGGTGATCTCGGGATCCACGGCGGTCGACGAATCGATGCTCACTGGCGAATCGATGCCGGTGGCGAAAGGGAAAGGCGATCGCGTCGTGGGCGGCACCGTCAATGGCACCGGCGCGATCAAGGTGCGGGCGACGACGCTAGGCGAAGACAGCGCGCTCGCGCGGATCGTGAAACTCATGCGGGACGCGCAGGGCTCGCGCGCGCCGATTCAGAATCTCGCGGATCGTGTGAGCGGGATCTTCGTGCCGGTGGTGATCTCGCTCGCGATCGCGACGTTCGTGGTCTGGTTCATCGTCGGCAGCTCGCCGGGCCATGGAAGCGGCGCAGTACGAGCGATGGTGGCGGCGATCTCAGTGTTGATCATCGCGTGTCCGTGCGCCATGGGGTTGGCGGTTCCGACCGCGCTCATGGTCGCGACGGGGAAAGGCGCGCAGCTCGGTGCGCTGATCAAAGGCGGCGAGGCGTTGCAGCGCGCTCACGAGATCGATGTCGTCGTGCTGGACAAAACCGGCACCGTCACCATTGGAAAACCGACTGTCGTTGAGGTCGTTCTGTCTGGCTTTGCGACCGCCACCCCGCAAGCTCTCGACGCGGCAGCGATACTCGCACTCGCCGCCGGCGTGGAGGCGATGTCTGAGCATCCGCTCGCAGCCGCGATAGTACGCGCTGCTGCGGAGCGCGGCGTGGACCGCGCATCGGTGCGCGACTTTGAATCACGGACGGGTCGTGGCGCTATCGCGCACACAGTTGACGGACGGCTCGTAGCGGTGGGGAATGGGACACTCATGCGAGAGATCGGGGCTGACGTTGGGGCACTCGCCGTCGAGGCTGAGCGGCTCGCGTCGCAGGCACGCACGCCGGTGTACGTCTCTATCGACACCGCTGTCGTCGCGCTGCTCGGCATCGCGGACTCCGTGCGGCCGACGTCGCGCGAAGCAGTCGAGGTGCTGCGTCGTATGGGGCTGGAGGTAGTAATGCTGACGGGCGACGCGCGCGCGACGGCCCAGGCGATCGCGCTCGAGGTTGGCATCGATCGCGTGATCGCCGAGGTGCTGGCGGATGAGAAAGTCGAGAGGATTCGGCAGTTGCAGAGCGGCGGCCGAGTAGTCGCGATGGTCGGCGACGGGATCAACGACGCGCCGGCGCTGGCGCAGGCCGACGTCGGGATCGCGATTGGCACGGGAACCGACATCGCGATCGAAGCGGCGGACATTGCGCTGATGCGCGCCGACCTGCACGCCGCGGCGGATGCGATCGCGCTCGCGCGCCGTACGATGCGCACCATGCGACAGAATCTGTTTTGGGCGTTCGTCTACAACGTGATCGGTATTCCGCTGGCGGCGCTGGGCATGTTGAGCCCCGTGATCGCGAGCGGCGCCATGGCCTTCAGCTCGGTGAGCGTGGTGGGCAACTCGCTCCGGCTGCGCGGTTTCAAAGGAGCTACCACATGAATGACGAGACTGCGACGTGCGCGTGTGGCGTCGGCACCGACGAGAAAAGGAAGGCGGTCGCCGTGCACCCGGACGTCAAAGCGCGCAATCTCACCCGATTGCGGCGCATCGAAGGGCAGGTGCGTGGACTGCAGAAAATGGTCGAGGACGATCGATACTGCGCCGACGTTCTGACGCAGATCTCATCGGTGCACGAGGCGTTGCGCTCCGTGGCGCGCGAGCTGATGCGGAACCATCTCAAGCATTGCGCAACGGCCGCGATCAAGGCTGGCGACGAAACCATTTACGACGAGCTCGCGGATCTGATGCACAAGCACATGCGCTGAACGAGCTGCGGGCACCCAGGTCCGCGTTACTAGGGGTAGGGGTCGCCGAAGCCCGACATTAGATCCCCGAGGGCGACCGCGAGGGTCACAACGGCGACGGCCGCGCCGACGCCAAGGATCAGCAGCGTGGTGCGAGCTCGATTGACGCGCTGGACTTCAGTTGAACGAATGTCGCCGAGGGAGACAGCGACGCGCGTTCTCTCCGGTCTCCACGCGTAATCGGTATAGCCAATCAAGGAATCACCAACGATTTGCGCCTCGACGAGTCTTTGGGTGACGCCGTCGGCCTTCCTCACCCTCACAGCAGGCACTTGTCTGGTGCCGAGCACTTCTCGAGGGGGTTCGGTTCGCGCGACCCACGTGTGGCACGCCTGAAGCGAGCTGATGACGAACAAAGTGGCCGCAACGGGGCGCGCCCATCTTCGAAAGTGGCCGATCACTCTCCCTCAACTGACGGAAGCGTCCCACTGAGTATGGCGTGTGGCAAATCACAAGACCATACGACGCTACGTTGGTCACTACGTGGTACGTGGAGTGTCGGAGCGGCGGCCTGGCTGTCCCTTCGGCGAACCGTGCGCAATACTGCCACGTGGTCTCCGTGGCTGTATTGCGCCCGGTTCGCGCAGAGGACACCCAGCGCCGTTGCGCCGCGGAATCTCACGCCAAGCCAAGCGCGATCGAAAGGGGGTGGACGTACGGCGACTTCGGGTCAATCATCAGGCACTCCCAATCGGGGCCGAAATGACCGACCGTCGCGCGTTCCTCGCCAGCATGGCAGCCACAGCTGCTTCGTTCTCCCTTCCCACGTTCAACCCGCGCGCGATTCGCCGATTGACCGACGCGCACGTGATCGCCGGCTCCCGGCCCGCGGGAGCGCTGGCCGACGACGAGAACTACTGGGCCACCATCCAGTCCGCGTTCGACCTCGATCGCACGATGATCAACCTGAACAACGGCGGCTGCAGCCCAGCTCCGACGCACGTGCTGGATCAGATGATCCGCGACTTGCGGTTCTCGAACGAGCTGCCGGTGGAGCACATGTGGGGGGTGTTGGAGCCGAGGATCGAGAGCGTGCGGCGCGAACTGGCGCGGGACTTCGGGTGCGACACGGAGGAGATGGCCATCGTCCGAAACGCCTCCGAGGCCAACGAGACGATGATCATGGGGGTCGACCTCAAGCGCGGCGACGAAGTGATTCTCACGACGCAGAACTATCCACGCATGATCAACGCGTGGAAGCAGCGCGAGCGGCGCGACGGCGTCGTCATCAAGTGGGTGAAGCTCGACACGCCACCCAGGAGCGCCTCCGCGTACGTCGACGCGATCGCGGGCGCGATCACGCCGCGCACGAAGATCATCGAGACGATGCACATCAGCTTCATGACGGGGTACATCGCGCCCGTGAGGCAGATCGTGGACATGGCCCGTCCCAAGGGCATTCAGGTATTCGTCGACGGCGCCCACGCCTACGCGCATTTCCCATTCACGCGCGACGATTTGGCCTGCGACTACTACGGCACCAGCCTGCACAAATGGCTCATGGCGCCGATCGGGACGGGCTTCCTGTACGTGCGTCGGGACAAGATCAAGTCACTGTGGCCGCTGATGGCCGGCGCGATCGAGCAGGAAGACAACATCCGCAAGTACGAGGAGATCGGGACGCATCCCGCGGCGAATCACAACTCGATCGCGGTCGCGCTGGCGTTTCATCGATCGATTGGCGCGGATCGCAAGATCGCGCGTCTGCGGTTCCTCCGGGATCGGTGGGCGAAGCGGGTCGTCGCCGAAAGCGGCGGCCGGGCGCGGATGCTCACTCCGATCGGTCCGAACGAAAGCGGCGCGATCGGCGTCATCGCCATCGACGGAGTGGACATCGGCAAGCTGCGGGAGTGGCTGCTCGCCAAGCACCGGATGGTCGCGACCCCGCTGATCCATCCCGAGTTCAACGGGCTGCGCGTCACGCCGAACGTCTACAACACGCTGGAAGAGATCGACCGGTTCGCGGAGACGATGCTGGAGGCGATACGAAAGGGAATCGCGTAGGCCACGGCTCATTCCCTTGGCGTCGCCTCGTTACGTAGGCGAGACGGATAGACTTTCTACGTAATCAGGAGCGCTGCCAGCGCCCCGTCTGAACACGAGATTGCGTCTGACCCTCTCGTTGGAGGACGCATGCGAAGCCGCTGGCCCTCGGCGGACCGACAGACACGCAAGGCGACGCTGATTGCCGTGATTGCCTCGGCGTGCACCAACTTCGACGCACTGGGGCCGAGTCCTGAACCGCTTCCGGCCGACAATCCGGGCCAGGTGATCCCAGGCCTTGAAAACGGCAGCGCTTTCGCCTGGAACCCTGTGAGCGGACGGCTCATCGTGCCGGTCTACTTGGGCAATCGATCGTTTTCGATCGTGTCGGTCGACCCTCAGACCCGCGCCGTCAAAGCCCTAGTCGGGCAGACCAGCGGTCTTTTTCGCCAGCTGAGCATCGCCGCATCTACGGGGACGACGTTCTATTCCTTCGACGACGCATCGGGCGCGTCGAACAGTCGCTTGCTTCGCAGGGTTCCCCTCGATGGCGGCAGCAGCGAGAGCGTGAGCACGCCGCGACCCGTGACCGGCAGTTTTCTCGTCTCGCCAGAGGGCACGCATCTGCTCTTTGCGTCGAGCACTACTGAATGGACGCTCACCGACCTGGTGAGCGGCGAGGAAGTCGGGACGCGCGAGGTGAGCGTCCCACGAGCGGTGGGCCCCGGCGGCAACGAAGTGATCGTGCAGTATCCAACTGCACGCGCGGTCAATTTCTCGACCGGCGTGGTCCGCGAGCTCGCGCCCCTCGGCTACCTAGCGCATGCGGCGTGGGTGGACGGAGGTTGGCGTGCCCTTTGGGTCTTACCGCCGTTCGGAGAACGACAGGCCTTTACGGCGTACGAATGGGATGAGGCGGCGGGAACAACGAGAACACTCGGCTCAGTCACGGCGAGGCCGAGTGGATCGACGTTCTGCGCAGGGTGGTCGCCGTCCACTCATTCGGCGGTGATCATGGCGGACAGCATCAGCAGCGGGGGTTTCATAGGCGCGTACTATGTGCACCATACCATCGCGACGGTATCGGGCGGGGTTGCTAAGACGATCGGGTCGGCGAACCTCGAAGGGGAAGGGGCACCGCCCTGCGCCCTTTCGCCGGACGGCAAGCACTTCGCCTATTCTGGCGCGCGCGAATTCCTTGGCGGCTCGGCGGTTTTCTTGAAGGAAACGAAATAAAACGAGGATTGTCGGCACACAGCTCATTCGGGTGCTGTGAGCACTCCAATAGTCCCACACGATCACTCCACTGGTCCGAGGCGATTGCTCCGCTGGTCCGAGGCGATTGCTCCACTGGTCCGACGCGACCGCTCAAGTGGTCTCACGCGACCGCTCCAATGGTCTGACGTGATTACTGCAATGGTCTGACGCGATCGCTCCAGGCGGTTGACGCGGTAACTCCATTGGTATCACGCGATTGCTGGAATGGTCCGACGCAAACAGTCGAATGGTCTTACGCGATCGCTCCAGTAGTCCGACGCGACCGCTCCGGTGGTCTCACGCGATCGCTCCAGTGGTCTCACGCGATCGCTCCAGTGGTCCGACGCGATCACTGCAGTAGTCGGACGCGATTACTCCAGTAGTCGGACGCGATCACTCCAGTAGTCGGACGCGATTGCTCCAATGGTCGGACGCGATCACTCCAATGGTCGGACGCGATCACTCCAATGGTCGGACGCGATTGCTCCAATGGTCGGACGCGATCACTCCAATGGTCGGACGCGATTGCTCCAATGGTCGGACGCGATTGCTCCAATGGTCGGACGCGATTGCTCCAATGGTCGGACGCGATTGCTCCAGTAGTCGGACGCGATCACTTCAGTGGTCCAACGCGACCACTCCAGCACTCCAACACGACCGCTCCACCTGTCCGAAGCGACTGCATCATTTGCCAAGCATTTTCTCGCAAGAGAAGACATGCAACGGCGAAACGACGTCATCCAAATGCAGTTGTGGCCGCCAAACGTGAGGGTTTCTGAATGATCAACTGACACAGTTCGTGCAGTTAGGGTCGGCCTCTCAACCGAACGCCGATGACTACCAGCGAAGGCAACCAGGCTAATCCGCATCCGAGCGGAGCGACCACTTCCATCTGGCAAGGGACGTTCGAAGTCCCGCAATTCCCCAAGCTCGAGAAGAGCGCCAGCACAGATGTGTGCGTCATCGGCGCAGGCATCGCCGGACTCTCGGTAGCCTATCATCTCGCGCGCGAAGGCAAGAAAGTCATCGTCGTCGATGACGGTCCCATCGGTGGCGGCGAATCGGGGCGCACGACCGCCCACCTCGCCGACGCCATGGACGATCGCATCTACCGGCTCGAGCACGTTCACGGAGCGCGAGGCGCTCGGCTCATCGTCGAGAGTCACGGAGCGGCGATCAATCGCATTCAGCAGATCGTCCAGCTGGAAAGCATCGACTGCGATTTCGAGCGCCTCGACGGCTATCTGATGTCCGGTCGGCCGGGCGAGTCCGATGAGTTAAAGCGTGAAGCCGAGGCGGCGGAGCGCGCTGGCATCAGCGACATCGCCCTGGTCGACCGGGCGCCCATTGCCGGGTTCGAGAGCGGGACGGCGCTGCGCTTCCCGAGTCAGGGGCAGTTTCACGTGCTCAAGTATCTCGTCGGCGTGGCCAACTCGATCGTCGAGAAATACGGCGGCAAGATCTACTGCGACACGCACGTCGAAGGGGTCGAGGGCGGCGATTCGTGCAAGATCAAGATCCAGGGCGGCGAGCAGATCACGGCGCAGTGCGTCGCCGTCTGCACCAACGCGTCGATCAGCGATTACGTGCAGACGCACATGAAGATGGAAGCGATGCGAACGTACGTGATCGCCGCCGCGGTGCCACGCGGCTCGGTGGACAAAGCGCTGTACTGGGACACCGAAGACCCGTACCACTATGTGCGGCTCCAGGGGCTCGACGAGCCGTATCCCGGCGTGCTCAAGGGGGACACGCTTTGGGACGCGCTCATCGTCGGCGGCGAAGACCACAAGACGGGGCACGAAGGTCATGCGCAAGACCGCTGGGACAAGCTCGAGCGCTGGATGCGCCAGCGATGGCCGCAGACGCGCGAGGTGGTCTATCGCTGGAGCGGGCAGGTGCTGGAGCCGAGCGACGGACTCGCGTTCATCGGCAAGAACCCCGACGGCGCCGAGAACGTGTTCATGGCGAGCGGCGACTCGGGGCAGGGGATGACGCACGGGACGATCGCGGGGATCCTGCTGAGCGACATGATCCTCGGCCGGCACAATCCATGGGAGACGATCTACGATCCAAAGCGGGTCTCGCTGCGCGCGTCATCGGTCAAGGAGCTGGCCAAGCACAACCTCGACGTCGCCGTGCAGTTCGCGAAGGGCTATCTGGCGCCGGACGTCGAATCAGTCGACGAGATCCCGGCGGGAGAAGGGCGCGTCGTGCGCCGCGGCGCGAAGAAAATCGCCGTGTACCGTGACGCGGAAGGGAAGGTGCACGAGAAGTCGGCGGCGTGCACGCATCTCAAGTGCATCGTCGAGTGGAACAACGCGGAGAAGAGCTGGGACTGTCCGTGTCACGGCTCGCGGTTCGACCCGTATGGCGAGGTGCTGAACGGGCCGGCGATCTCGGCGCTCGAGGACGTCGAGCCCGCAGAGGGCAGGCGGTCCGACGCTCACAAGCGCACGCGCAAGGTCAAAGCCTAGCGCGGTCGGGCTCGAGAACGGGCGTGTGGCGTCGGGGGAAAACTGACAGGCCTGTAGGTGTAAACCCTTCTGTCAAATGTTTGTATGACGTGCAGATTATATAAACATCCGGTATGTCATCAGATCGTGTTGCGGGACGGCGCCGTCGCCGGCTTCCGACGGGCGCCGCGGTATTTGCGGAAGGCCCAGCATGATCACCGTCGCGATCATCGAGGACAATCGCCTCGTTCGCGAAGGCATGGTGGACATGCTCAGCGAGCTGCCCGATGTGAAGGTGGTGCTCGCCGCTAACAGCCTCGAGGCGGGGATGTTGAAGGGGACGAAACCCCACGTGGTCCTTCTCGATGTTGGCCTCCAGGACAAGAACTCCCTACGGCTGGCCGAGACCGTACAGAAGGAGATGGCGGATTCCCGGGTCATCGTCATGGACCTCCTTCCGGTGCACGAGGAAATCGCCGAGTTCGTGAATGCCGGTGTCGCCGGGTTCATCCTGAAGGATGCCACGTTCGAGGATTTCGTCGGGACCATCCGATCCGTGGCGGACGGAACGCGCGTGCTGCCACCCCCGATGACCGGCACGCTCTTCTCCCAGATCGCACGCGTCGCCGTCCGGCGAGGCGGCGCCGCGGCTCTCGAAGCGGTGCGCATGACGCAGCGAGAGAACGAGGTGATCGCGCTCATCGCGGACGGGATGAGCAACAAGGAAATCGCGCAGCGTCTCAACATCGCCACCGACACCGTGAAGAGTCACGTGCGCAACGTGATGGAGAAGCTGGCTCTGCACACGCGCCTGCAGATCGCCGCCTACGCGCACCGCCAGGACGACTAGCGCTCCAGGTCGGTCCGGCGGGCAAACGCCAATCCAATAGTTAGCGCACTAGTTGGTCCGCATTCCGGTTGAGACGCGCGCCTCCCCCCCAAAAGAAGTACGTCCTCTTTCACCCATTCAGGCGATAAGTGCGGGAAATGGCGTGCACTAACGTCAAAAACATCTTCCCACGGCGGGATCGTCAGGCTGGGAAAATCACGTTTCACGCAACCAAAGATTCTCCGCGAGCAATGGCGCGTAGGCGGCCATTCGCGTTCACACATGCATCAGGTCCAGGAGGAGTTTCAATGATGAGGTTCATGGTAGGGCGCACCCTGCGAACGCTGGCCCCTCGAGCGCGTATGGCACGAGTCATAGCGGCCGTCGCGATTGCCGGATTGTTCGCGGCATCGTGTGACGTGCACGGAATCAGTGCCCCGGGAACGCTGGCGTCGCTCTCCGTCTCGCCGGATCCGTCGACCCTCGCGATCAACGGCGCGCAGACGTTCGTGGCGGTCGGCAGGGACGCCGCCGGCGTCATTGTGCCGGTCACGCCCACCTGGTCTGTTGTGGCCGGCGGCGGCGCGATCACTGCCGGTGGCGTGTTCACGGCGGGCACGACAACCGGGCAGTTCAACAACACGGTCGTGGCATCCGCCGGCGGTCTCTCGGATAACGCAACGGTCATCGTGATCACCGGACCATTGGCCTCCATCACCGTGACGCCAAATCCCGCGACCGTTCCGACGAGCGGCACGCAGCAGTTCACCGCGATCGGCAGGGATGCAGCTGGCAACCCCGTCCCGATCACGCCCGCTTGGTCGGTCGTGAATGGTGGCGGCACCATCAGCGCAGCCAGCGGACTCTTCACCGCGGGTGGTACGACCGGGACCTTTGCCAACACCGTCAGGGCAACGAGCGGTACGCTCTCGGGCACCGCGACCGTCAACGTGACCCCGGTTCTGGCGACCATCACCGTCACGCCGAACCCGGCCTCCGTCCTGACTTTTGCCACGCAGCAATTCGCGGCGACGGGCCGCGACGCGAGCGGCAACGTCGTCCCGATCACGCCCGTCTGGTCGGTCGTGAATGGTGGCGGCACCATCGATCCCAACTCGGGTCTCTTCACCGCGGGTGGCACGACCGGGACATTTACCAATACCGTCCGGGCGACGAGTGGCACGATCTCCGGAAACGCGACGGTGAACGTGACATCGGGTAGCCCCAACCCAATCATCAATCTTGGCACGGCGGCACCCAACGGCGTCATGGCCGGCACCGCCTTCACCTGCGTCACTGGCGGCACGATCAACGCCGACATTGCCATCAGCCCGGGCAGCACCGTCACCGGCTTCCCGCCGTGTGTGATCACGGGCACCCAGCATCTGAACGACGCGACGGCGGTTCAGGCGCAGATCGACCTCACCAACGCCTACAACCAGGCGGCCGGTCTGCCCTGCCCAGCCGCGAATAACATCGGGACCGCCGACATTGGTGGAACCACCAAGGCGCCCGGTGTCTACTGCAGCGCCAGCACAATCGGCGTGACAGGAACACTGACGCTGGATGCCCAGGGCGATCCGAACGCGTACTGGGTCTTCCAGGCTGGCAGCTCGCTCACCACGGCCGGAAGCATCGTCCTGATCAATGGTGCGCAGGCGAAGAACGTGTACTGGCAGGTGGGCAGTTCGGCCACGATCGGCACGGGGTCGCAATGGAAGGGCAACATCCTCGCCTTGTCGAGCATCTCGCTGCTGGACAACGCCAACCTGATCGGACGCTCCCTGGCGCGAAACGCCGCTGTTTCGCTTACCACCGGTAACACCATCACGCTGCCGTAACGCTGGCGAGAGCTGGGGCCGGACGATTGTCCGGTTCCAGCATCGCTCCGGCCACGAAGCCTTACAGGAGATTCATCAATGTCAGTCAGAGCATTTGCTACGGTTGGAATCGCGGCGCTGGTGTGGGCCGTGCCGGCCGCGGCGCAGCAGCGGGGGACCCTGGAGCTCGGCGCCTTCGGGAGCTTCGCTTCCTTCGATAACGACCTCACCCTCAAGACTGCGATTGGCGGAGGTGGGCGTGCAGGAATGTTCCTCTCTCCCAGCTGGTCCATCGAGTTCGAGAAGGGAGAGATGCGGGCGAAACGAACGAGCGGGCTGAAGGACGTCAACGTGGGGATTCTCTCCTCGCGATTGGTGGGTGCCATGGGATCGGGTCGGCTGAAATTCCTCGCCGGCTTTGGTGCCGGTGTTTCTACAGAAACGAACTTCCTCCACTCCTATGGGTTGGACGCCCTGGTCGGTGTGAAGATCGGCATGGGTGAAAGCGCCGCGCTGCGGCTGGATGGCGTGTGGGATTGGCTCGCGAATGAAGAAGGGATTCCGCCAAAGAAGTGGAGGCAGTACAAGACCGTTCGCGCGGGAATCAGTTTGTACCGCAATCCATTCCGTCAAGTTGAAGTTCGCACCGTGAACGTTGTCACGCCGGCACCTCCCCCGACGATCATTGTCCGCGAAGACACAGCGAACGCGATTGCCCTTCGGGCCCTGCGCGATTCGTTGAACGCTGCGCCCGTGTGCGTTCAGGCGCGGGTGTCGTCGGATCAAGTCATCCCGATCAGGAAGGACGCGCCAGACGTGATGGAAGCCCGGCTCGGCTTCGCGTGCGGCCGCACGGAACTCGACCAATCCGCGATGACGCTGCTCGACTCGAAAATCGCTGCGGTCCGCGCCAACCCGGCCATGACCGTGATCGTGCAGGGATACACGGACGGCAGCGACACCTACAACATGACGCTTGGCACCCGGCGCGCGCAGGCCGCGAAAGACTACATCGTGTCGCACGGCATCGCGGCGAACCGCGTCACGGTCCAATCCGGAGGTGAGTCGCCAAGAGGCCGGACGACCTACTGGCTAGTGATCACTCCCGACGTTCTCAGGAGACCGTAGCGGATACAGCTCGGGCTGAAAATCAGCCGGCGGGGATCTGTCGGGAGCCGAGGATCGCGCCCGACAGGTCTCCGACCATGTAGCGCATACGGGAGGGAAGAATCAACCGATGCGACCCAGCAAATTCACTGAAGACCAGATCGTGCAGGCGCTCCGGCAAGTCAAGTCTGGAACGCCCGCCGTGGACGTATGCCGGCAGTTGGCCATCACGCAGACCACGTTCTACCGCTGGCGCAATAAGTACGATGCCGTAGCGATGAGCGGTCTGCGCGAAGTCCGCGAGCTCAGGGACGAGAACCAGAAGCTCAGGCAGATCGTGGCCAATCTTCTCCTCGACCAGCACGCGTCGACGGACTTTCGCGGAAACAAGTCGACGGACTTCCAAGGAAAGAAGTAGTACCGCTCGCGTGGGCAGGGGGGAGAGAGCGGGGGGACCTCTTTGCGCGAACCATGCGCAAAACTGCCGAAGGAGGGCGCTGGGGCAGTTTTGCTAGTGCTTAACGGCCGGTATCTCGGAGGGAGTCGGGAGCCGTTTCAACGCGCCGCCGGAGCGGCGGCCGAGCACCGCGCGCACTTCGCTAGTCTGCACGGGGGGGCAGCAGAGATATCCCTGCCACATCTCGCAGCCCTGGGCGCGGAGGAAGTCCAGCTGCGCCGGATTTTCCACGCCTTCCGCAATGACCGTCAGCCCCATCGACTTCGCGAGAGCGACGACGGCCGCGGCGATAGCGGCGTCATTCGGGTCGAGCACGAGGTCGCGGACGAACGACGTATCGATCTTCAGGGCGTCCACGGGAAAGACCCGCAGCAGCGACACAGATGAGAACCCCGTACCGAAGTCGTCGATCGAAATGCGGACGCCCATGGCCCGGAGCGCGCGAAGACGGTCCACGATGGCGGACTCGGACTGCGTCGCGCTCATCTCGGTGATCTCGAACTCGACCGCGGACGCGGGAACGTTCGCCTCGGCGAGCGTGAGCTTCACCATGTCGACGAAGTCGGGCTGCTTGAGCTGCCGTCCCGAGATGTTCACGGCGAGACGGAGGTCGCGGTAGCCGGAGGTGCGCCATTCGGCGAGCTGCTTGAACGCCGTACGCAGCGTCCACTCGCCGATCGGAACGATGAGTCCCGTCGATTCGGCAAGACGAAGGAACTGCTCCGGGCGGACGAGCCCGAGCACCGGATGGCGCCAGCGGAGCATCGTCTCCATCGAGCAGATGCGATTGTCCGACGTCTGCACGATCGGCTGATAGTGGAGCTCGAACTCGAAGGTCTCCACGGCACGACGCAGCGCGCTCTCGAGCGCAAGCTGCTCGGTGGCGTGGGCGTTCATCTCAGGGGTGTACAGCTGCAGCAGGTCGTTGCCCTGCGACTTGGCGCGGTACATCGCGGTGTCCGCGTTCTTCAGGAGCGTTTCGGCGATCTCACCGTCGGCCGGATAGACGGCGACGCCCATGCTCGCCGAGACGAAGAGCTCGCGTCCCTCGATCTGGATCGGCTCGCGAATGGCGTCGCGGACTTTCTGAGCGATGTGGACCGCGTCCTCGACGCCGTGAATGTCGGGGGTCAGGGCGACGAACTCGTCGCCGCCCATGCGGGCCACCGTGTCCGCTTCACGCAGCGCCGCGGTGACGCGCGACGACACGGCCTGCAGCACCTTGTCGCCGGCGGCGTGTCCGAGCGAGTCGTTGATGACCTTGAAGCGATCGAGATCGATGAAGTAGACCGCGAGGTTGCACTTGTCGCGGCGCGCCTGATAGATGGCACGCGTCAGATGATCGACGAGCAGCTTGCGGTTGGGCAGCCCGGTGAGAGGATCGTGGAAGGCGAGCGACGCGATCTCCTGCGTCGTGCTCTGGGCCTTGGTGTGCTCTTCCTCGAGCAGCCAGATGACGACGCCGAGTCCCATGGTAAAGACGAGGACGAAGTCGATGAAGCCGCTGTAGAGTGGGTAGTAGCCATCGCTGATAACCGTCCGCTGGCGCATGGAGACCCAGAAGAAATGCAGCTGGGTCGCGGCGAAGAGCGCGAACGATCCGCCAACGAATCCCCGGCCCAGGCGACGGCTGGGTCGCTCGGAGCGGGTGAGGATGACGCCAACGGCGGCGACGAGGAAAGCGACACCAATGATGAGGCTTCGGACCGCGATTCGTACTGTGAACCTGGGTCCGAAGGGGTTGAGGTCGCGATAGTAGAGAGAGATGGACACGACGGCTCCGACCACCGCGAGCGCGAGCACCCAATTGCGCCATCGCAGGAATCGGCCAGCCCATGGCGTGCTCCAGAGCTCGGCGGTGCCGAGCAGGAGCCAGGTCACGTGGGTATAGGCGGCGATCAAGGTGACCGTCGAGACCAACACCCGTGTGGGGGTGGTCGGCGAGGCGATGCTCGAGAGCGAGATCGTGAGCCCCGCGCCGAACAGCATGACGCACAACGCGGAGAAGCCGCGAGCCCAGTGGAGGAGGAAGGGCTTGCGGTAAGTTCGCGAGAAGATGCCAAAGAGGACGGCGGTAAAGAACGCGCCGGCGGCTTGGACTATGTAGGAGGCGAGGAGGGGGGACATGACTGGCGTCTAAAGACGACCCAAAGTGGCTCCAGGTAAGATGTTGCTGGACGCGCTGGTCACGAGTAACCTCGACTTATGCGCTTTCTGATCGTGCGAATAGCCGCGCTCGGCGACATCGCGATGAGCACGACACTGCTCAATCGCATCCGGGCGGAGCATCCGGACGCCCACATCGCGTGGCTGTGCGGGCTTCAAGCACGTGAGTTCGTCGAGCTTCTTCCGGGGCTCGACGAAGTGGTCTCGGTCGACGAGCGCGCGCTCCTGGG
>Ga0070696_100000759_pt1 | contig 20696 bp, 15 predicted proteins | sample KBSK1253metaG_FD_65474 | JGI IMG/M metagenome (GOLD analysis project Ga0070696, IMG submission 65474) | Corn, switchgrass and miscanthus rhizosphere microbial communities from Kellogg Biological Station, Michigan, USA - KBS K1-25-3 metaG | ecosystem: Host-associated > Plants > Roots >... | reverse complement strand
CCCGAGATCTTCACCGCGCGCAGCGTGTTCTCGTAGGGGTACACGCCGGCGACGTCGCGCAGCAGCACGTCGCCGTCCGGGAATCCCGATTGCGGGTCGAACACCGCCGCCGCCGAGAGCTGCGCCCCGGTCTTGCGGCGCTGCACTTCATTAATGAAGTCGAGCAGCGCGCCGTCCTGGACGCGGGCGTAGCGCGCGTCAAACCCGGGCGTCGCCGTCCCGAGCGGCGTCGCGGCCCAGAGTCGCGCGGCCTCGTGGGCGGCGTCGAGGCGCCGGGTGATGCGCGCCAGCTCGGGCGTCGTCGTCCTCAGGGGGACAATCTCGGCGCGCACCAGGGCGACCTTCCCCTGGACCACGAAGACGTGCACGACCGACAGGCTCTGCGCAAAATTGCGCGGCTGCACGAAGTGCACGCCGTTGATCACGGTGTCGCGAATCTCGCGGTGGCTGTGCCCAACGATCACCACGTCGGGTTTCGGCGTCATGGACGCGAGCACTGCCGCGTCGTTCTCGGGCCCGACGCCCGTCGTGTCGTAGCTCGAGCCCCCGCCCAATCCCGCGTGGATCAGGACGATTTTGACATTCGCGCCCTCGCGCTCGAGCTGCGCCAGGGCCGCGGGGGCTGCCTCGGCGATCCGGCGCACGCGCACCTGTCCCGCGAGTTGGGCGCGGTCCCACACCATCACGCCGGGAGTCGTGAACCCCGTGATTCCGACCCGCACGCCGGCGCGCGGCAACACCACCGTCGCGGGAAACAAAGGCCCACCGGCTGTCTGATCGACGTTGGCGACGACGTAGTGGTAGGTCGCCTCGACGCCGGCGCGGCGCAGCAGCGGGAGCCCGAAATCAAAATCGTGGTTGCCCGGCGTCGCGGCGTCGTATTGGAGCGCATTGAGCGCATCGACGATCGGTTGCGGCTGCCGCTGGTCCTGTTTCCCGAAGAAGGTCGCGAACGGGTTCCCCTGGAGCAGGTCACCGGCGTCGACCAGCACGACGCGGCCCGGATACTGCGTGCGCAGGGTCTCGAGAATCGTCCCGGCGCGCGCCAACCCGCCCTGGGTTTCGACGTCGCGGACGTAGTCCCACCCGCGCACGCGGCCGTGCACGTCGGTGGTGGCGACGATGACGAGGTGGGTGGTATCGGAAGCTTGGGATGGAGCCTGCGCAGCGAGTAGCAGCGCGAACAGGAGATGCATAGTGCGCCGTAATCTGATGAAGGCCAGGCGTTTGCGCTACACGTCGTCCGTCTTTCTGGCGCCGCGCGTCTTGAGCGTACGGCGCGGCGGGCGGGTCGACGGCCCGGTTTTCTTCGCATCGCCCTTTCCATTCTTGCCCGAGCGGCGCAGGATCGGCACGAAGGGCCGGCGTCCGACTTTGCCCATCTCCCGCGCCGACTCGCGCGCCGATTCGCGCGCCAAACCTTGCAGCGCTGCCTGCGAACGTAGCTGTTCCTGGCCGTCCACGGCCGCAACGCGCGCGTACGCACCGTCCGGGCATTGGGTCCGAGCCTTCACGTTGTCCCCCAGGACCGTCGGCAGGATCTCCTCGACCACCCGCGCTTTGAGTCTGGGCTCTTCCACTGGGAACATCACTTCGACGCGGCGAATGAAGTTGCGCGGCATCCAATCGGCGCTCGCCAGGAAGACCTCGGGGCTACCGGCGTTCTCGAAGTAGAACACGCGGCTGTGCTCGAGGAACCGGTCGACGATGCTGGTGACGCGGATGCGCTCGGAGACACCGGGGACTCCGGCCCGCAGGCAACAGATGCCGCGGATCAACAGGTCGATCTGCACGCCCGCCTGCGACGCGCGATACAGGGCATCGATGACGGAGATCTCGACCAGCGCATTCATCTTTACGACAATGCGTGCCGCCTTCCCCGCCTCGGCGTTGGCCCGCTCGCGATCGATGAGCGCGATGACCCGCTCGCGCAGATCGACCGGTGCCACGACGAGCTTCCGCCACTGGCGCCGCTGCGAGTAGCCGGTCAGCAGGTTGAACATCTCGCTGACATCTTCGCCGAACTCCGGGCTCGCCGTGAACAGGCCGAGGTCGGTGTAGATCCGGGCCGTCGTGGGATTGTAGTTGCCGGTGGACAGATGGACGTAGCGCCGGAGGCCATCGGGCTCACGCCGCACGACGAGCGCCGCCTTGCAATGGGTCTTCAGCCCCACGACGCCGTACACGACGTGGACCCCCGCCTGCTCCAGCTCGCGTGCCCACACGATGTTGCTCTCTTCGTCGAAACGCGCCTTCAGCTCGACCAGGGCGGTGACCTGCTTGCCGTTCTGAGCGGCTCGCGCGAGCGCTGAAATGATCGGCGTCGCGCCGCTGGTGCGATACAGCGTCTGCTTGATGGCGAGCACCTGCGGATCGTCGGCCGCCCGGTCGATGAAATCGACGACCGCGCCGAACGATTCATACGGGTGGTGGACGATCACGTCCTGCGCCCGGATCACGTCGAACGGACTCTCACCCTTGGCGAACGCCGGAGGCACGCGCGGGACGAGCGGTTCGTCGCGCAGCTCGCGGAAGCCTTCGATGCGCTGAAGCGCCAGGAGCGCCGTCAGGTCGACGGGGCCGTCCACGCGGTACACGTCGCGCTCCTGCAAGTCGAGGGCGCCCACCAGCATGTCGCGGAAGCGCTCGTGACTCGACGCGAGGATCTCGAGTCGCACCGCCTCTCCGCGAATGCGCTGCCGCAGCGTCTCCTCGATCGTCTCGAGCAGGTCCTCCGCGTCGTCCTCGTTGATCGCCAGGTCGGTGTTGCGCGTGACCCGGAAGAACGTGTGATCGAGCACCTGGAACCCGCCGAACAGATCGCCCAGGTGCGCCGCGATGATCTCCTCGAGCAACACGAAGCGGAGCCGGTCGCGGGCACCGGGCAGCTGCACGACGCGATCGAGGACGGCGGGGACCTGCACCACCGCGAAGAGCTGTTGGTGGGTTTCGAGACTCTCCACGAGGAGCGCCACGTTGAGGCTCTTGTTGTGCACGTGCGGGAACGGATGCCCCGGGTCGATCGCGAGCGGCGTGAGAACGGGATAGACGCTCGTGGCGAACAGGTCATCGATGTAAGCGCGCTCGGCGGCGGTGAGCCCCGCAAAGCGGATCCATTCGATGCCGGCCTCGGCCAGGGCCTCCGTCGTCGCGCGCAGAACCCGATCCTGCTCGGCGACGAGCGCGTGCACGCGGGACTCGATGCGCGACAGTTGCTGCCCCGGATCGGTGCCGTCGGCCGCGTAGTCCTGCGGCTCGATGCCGGCGTACAGCTGTTGCTGGAGTCCCGCCACGCGCACCTCGAAAAACTCATCGAGGTTGGAGCTGAAGATCGCGAGGAACTTGAGCCGCTCGAGCAGCGGATTGCTGCCGTCCCCGGCCTCTTCGAGGACGCGCGCATTGAACTCGAGCCAGCTGAGCTCGCGATTCAGGTAATGATCGGGCGGGAACGCGGGAACGTAGGCTTGCGCCATGGTCATCCCGCCGCCGAGAGCCGCAAGGTGGGCGCGCGGCGCCGCTCGGGCGCCTGCCACGTGAAGCGCAGCGGCCTGGGCACACCGTCGAACGCCTCCGCCAGGAGCCCCGCTTTGCGCTCCGCGTCCCAGATCTCGACGCGCGGGTCGGACGCCGCCTTGAGCGACAGCCGCATCTGGCCACGCCGCACCTCGCACGACACGCCGGTCACCCGCTGCGTGTGGGTGCGGTCGAGCCCGTCGGCGACGCGCAGCATGCCCGCCAGGATCCGAACCAGGCGACGGTCGCCGCGATCGAGGCGTCCGAAGTTCTCGTGACGTTTGCGCGGATGCGCCTTGCGATGGTAGCGCGCCACATTGGCGATGACCTCGATCTCCCGTTGCGTGAAGCCCTGGAGATCGCCGTGGAGAATCAGATGGTAGGCGTGCTTGTGGTGCTTGGCGTGGTTGATCACGTAGCCTACGTCGTGCAGCAGGGCCGCCGCGGTGAGCAGCTCCCGCGCCTCGGCGGGGAGGTCGAAGCGCTCGTGCATGCCGTCGAAGATCTCACCCGCGAGCAAGGCCACTTGCTCGCAATGGCGCTCGCTCGAGCGGCACTTGCGCGCGAATGCGCGCACCGACTCCAACCGGTTCACCGGTCGCGACACCTCGGCGGCGGGCAGGCGCTCGGCGATCATCGCGAGCAGGAGCCCATCCCGCAGGCCACCGGTGTTCACGAGGATTTGCTGCGTGCCAAGCCGCTTGGCGAGGCGCGATACGGCGGCGGTCCCGGCGACGATGATGTCGGCCCGCCGCGGATTGAGGCCCGGCATCTGGCGCCGGACTTCCAGCGGCGTCGCGCGCAGCCGGTGCAGCAGATGCACCACCTCGGCGCGCGACAGCGCGTAGCCCTGCACGTTCTTGGTGGTGCCCTCGCGCTCCGCCTTGGCCATCTCGGCAAGGTTGGTGAAGGTCCCGCCGCTGCCGATCATCACCTCCGGATGGAACGGCGGCCGGCCGAGACCGTCCGCCAACACGCCGTCGATGGCGCGCCGCAGACGGCGCCAGCGTTTGGGGGAGAGTTGATCGTCGCCGCCGTACGCTTCGGTCAAGCGCACCGCGCCCAGGGGCAGGGTGTAGACCTCGTCGATCACCGCGCCGGCAGCGAGGGTCACTTCCATGCTCCCGCCCCCGATGTCCACCACGGCGACCGAGCGGCCGGCGAGATCGAAATGGTGCACGGCGCTGCGCAGCGTCAGGTTCGCTTCTTCCTCGCCCGAGATGACTTCCACGCGCAGACCACAGCGGCGGCGCACCTCCTGACAGAACGCGCGACCGTTCGTCGCCTCGCGCACGGCGCTGGTCGCGACCGCGCGCAGCTCGGCGACGACGAAACCGTCCGCGATGGCTTTCATCTTGGTGAGCGCCGCGAGCGATCGTTCCATCGACTCACTCGACAGGCGGCCGCGGTCGAACAGCCCGTGCCCGAGCCGCGTCATCTCGCGCTCCTCCTCGAGCACGCGATACGAGCCGTCGGCGTCGACTTCGGCGACGGCGAGGCGGATGGAGTTGGTGCCGATGTCGATGGCGCCGAGACGGAGGGAGGGCATGGGCGCAGAACATACCGCCGCAACCGGCGGGGCCGCGCCCCCGCCCCGCGTCACGACACGGCTACAATTGTGTAACGCGTCTAAATCATTTTGCGTGTGCAGCTTGCCACACGTGGCGCGGGCGCTGGCGAGTCGCCCCCCGCGCGATTACCATCCCGCCTGCCTCGCGAGGAGCGGCGACATGGCGGAACCACATGCGGAGTGACCCGGAGACAAAGGCCGGCCACCGAGTCCTCGTGGTGGACGACGAGCCCGACATCACGGCGCTCGTCGCCTACCATCTGGCGAAAGAGGGCTATCGCGTCACAACGGCGGCCAACGGCACCGAGGCGCTGCGGTCGGCGCGCGAAGAACGGCCCGACCTCGTCGTGCTCGACCTGATGCTGCCCGGACTGTCCGGGTACGACATCCTCGCCGAGCTGCGCCGCCGCGAGGAGACGCGCGAGGTGGGCGTCATTTTGCTCACCGCGCGCAAGGAAGAACCCGATCGCATCAAGGGTCTCTCGTTGGGCGCCGACGATTACCTCGCGAAACCATTCTCCCCGAAAGAGCTCGTGTTGCGCGTCGCCGCGATCCTGCGGCGTCTCTCGTCGCCCGCCGTCGCGTCGGGAGGCCGGCTGGCCGCTGGTCCGATCGCGCTCGACCGCGGCGCGCATCGCGTCACCGTCGGCGGCAAAGAGATAGACCTCACCGCGACCGAGTTCCGCCTTCTCGACAAACTCATCGAGCGTCGTGACCGCGTCCTCAGCCGCACCCAATTGCTCGAGTCGGTGTGGCAAGCGCAACCCGACATTCAGACGCGTACGGTCGACATGCACGTTCAGCGCCTGCGCGCGAAACTGGGCGACGCCGGCGAGTGGGTGGAGACAGTGCGTGGCGTGGGCTACCGCCTGCGCGAGCCGGCGCCGCTCCCCACGCATCGCCGCGGACGTGGATGAAGCTGGCCACGCGGCTGTTCCTGAGCATGAGCCTGCTCGTTGCCGCCGCGGTGACGGGTTCGATCATCGCCGCCGACGCCGTATTACGTCGCGATCTGGAGGCCGAGACGGCCACTACGCTCGAAGCCGAGGCGCGCCTCCTCGCGGGATCCCTGCCCGCCGACTCCACCCGCTGGCCTGAGGTCGCGCGCAGCGCCGGTGCGCAGCTGGGCCGGCGCGTCACCCTGATCGATGAAACGGGCCGCGTACGCGGCGACGCGGAGTTCGATCGGGCGGCGCTCGCGGGCCTCGAGAACCACGCTTCTCGCCCCGAAGTGCGCGGCGCCATGGAGACGGGCCTGGGGCGCGCCGAGCGCCTGAGCGCCTCCACGAACGCGCGCCAGCTCTACGTCGCCGTGCGGGGCGGCCCCCCCGGCATCGCCGTCGTCCGCGTATCGGCATCGCTCGCTGGGATAGACGCGCGGATCCACGCCGTGCAACGGGCGGCCCTCGGGGCGGGCTTCCTGATGCTGATCGCGGCGGGCATCGTCGCGTGGTGGCTGGCCGGGGCGTTCGCCCGGCCCCTCATCGAGATCTCGGCGGCCGCGCGCGACTTTGCCGCGGGACGCCCCGCCGTGTTGCCGGACTCACACATCCCGGAATTGGCCCGCCACGTCGACGCACTGCGCGCCATGCACGAGGAGCTCGATGATCGGTTCGCGGAGCTGCGCCGCGAACGGGAGGAATCGCGCACGCTGCTCGAGGCGCTGTCGGACGGCGTGATCGCCGCGGATGCGCGGGGCGCGATCGTCTCGGCTAACTCGGCGGCGCGCCGGCTGCTCGACTTCCGCCCCGGCGATCCCCTGCCCCCGCTCACCGAGCTATTCCACGATCAGGCGCACCGCGCCCTGATTCGCGAAGTGCTCGAGGGACGCGCGGTCCAGCGGCGCGAGATCGACATGGGCGATCGCACGGTGCTCGTCTCCGGCCGGACCCTCCCCGACGGCGGTGCGCTCCTCGTCATGAGCGACGTCACCGACATGCGGCGCTTGGAGACGATGCGGCGCGACTTCGTCGCCAATGTCTCGCACGAGCTGAAGACACCGCTCACGGCGATCGCCGGATATGCCGAGACGCTGGCCGCCGAGGCGGAGCCGTCGTCCCAGACGGCCGGCTTCGCGGCGACGATCGGCCAGAACGCCCGGCGCATGCAGCTCCTGGTGGACGGGCTGCTCGACTTGTCGCGCATCGAGTCGGGGCACTGGCAGCCGCAGCGCAGCATCGTGGAGATCGACGCCGCGGCGCGCGACGCCTGGGCGCCCTTCACCGAGCGCGCCGCCACGGCGCACATCCGCTTCGACACGACGGTCCCGCGGGACGCGCACGCCCTCTCGGCGGATCCCGATGCCCTGCGACAGATCTTCACGAACCTGTTCGACAACGCACTCCGCCACACACCCGCCGGCGGCGCGATCCGGGTGTCGGCGGAGGTGACGAGCGACGGCATCGGCGTCGGGGTCACCGATTCCGGCCACGGCATCCCGCCGGAGCACCTGCCGCGCATCTTCGAGCGGTTCTACCGTGTGGATCAGGGCCGCGCCCGCCATCAGGGCGGGACTGGTCTCGGCCTGGCGATCGTGAAACACCTCGTCGAGGCCCATGGTGGGCGCGTCGAAGCCGAAAGCGTCCTGGCACGCGGGACCACGATCCGCCTGCATTTCCCCGCCGTTACCAAGCCGTAACGCCCCCGTCACCACTCGTTTACGCCGGCGCGCGATCCTTGCCGACGTGAGAATCGCCTTGTTGTCCGACACGTACACCCCGCAGGTGAACGGCGTCACGACCGTCGTCGCCCGGATCGCCCGCGTGCTGCGCGAGTTCGGCCACGAGGCCGTCGTCGTCGCGCCGCGTTACCCGGGACACGACCCCAGTCCCCCGCCTGGGGATGCGGAGCTCCGCATCCCTTCCGCGCCGTTCCCCCCGTACCCAGCCATCCGCCTCTCGCTCCCGCAGTTCCGGACCGTCGCCCGTTACCTGGACGGATTTCGCCCCGACCTCGTGCACGTCGCGACCGAAGGGACGATCGGCCTCACGGGGCGGCGTTACGCCGTACGCGCGGGCGTGCCGCTCGTGACTTCGTATCACACGAACTTTCCGCAGTACGCCCGGCACTACGGCGCCGGGGTGCTCGAGCCGCTGGTCTGGAGCTGGTTGCGTTGGTTCCACAGATCCGCCCGGCTGACGCAGACGCCCGGCGAGGCCGTGTGCAACACGCTCGTCCAACGCGGAGTCGGGAAACCCGTCGTGTGGGGTCGCGGCGTCGACACCACGCACTTTCACCCCGCCCGCCGGCACGCGGGGTGGCGCCGCTGGCTGGCCGGCGGGGACGACACCGCGATCGTGCTCCACGTAGGCCGTCTCGCGCCGGAAAAGAACCTCGACGTGCTCGCGGATGCGTGGACGCTGGCGCGGCGCGATCTGGGATCGCGCGCGACGTTCGTGCTCGCTGGGGAAGGGCCCGGTGCCCGCAAGCTCGTCGCGCGGATGCCGTGGGTGCGCCACCTCGGGTTCCTGGACCGCGACCGGCTGGCCACGCTGTACGCCAGCGCCGACGTCTGCGTCCTGCCGTCTGACACAGAGACCTGCGGCCTCGTCGCGCTCGAAGCCATGGCCTCGGGGCTCGCGGTCATCGCCGCGGACGCCGGCGGCTTCCGCGAGAGCATCACCGACAACGTCACCGGACTGCTCGCGGCCCCACGCGACGCCTCTGAGTTCGCCGCTGAGATCTCGGCGCTGGTCCGCCACGGGATGTGGCGGCGGGAGCTGGCGGCGGCCGCCCGCGACGCCGCTACGCGACGCGACGTGGTGCCCGAGAACCTCGCATTGCTGGACCAGTACGCCGCTGCCGCCGACCTCACTCAGCCAGGAGCCGCTCCATGCGCCGCATAGTCATCGTCCTCGCCGACGGGCTGCGGCCCGACGCGATTTCGCCGACGCACATGCCGTCGCTCGACGCGTTGAGTCGCGCGTACACGGTGGCCCTGCATGCGAAGACGGTGCGCCCCAGCCGCACCGCGGCGGCGCTGACGTCGCTCGCGACGGGCATCGCGCCCAGCTCGCACGGGTTGATCGAGCCGGGACTCGCCTTCCTCGGCAAGCTCTTGACCTTGCGGCCCCTCGGCCGGGAGCTGGAGCGCGCCGGTCTGCCGAGCCACATCGTCACCGGCGCCATGAACCCCGCCGAGCGCGCCGTCGTGTGGGCGCTGGTGTCGGCGGCTGGGATCGGGAAGTTCACGGCGCGGGGCCGCGGCGCCCGGGAGGTCGCGGCCGCGGCGCTGGCGGTTGCGCAGGAGCAAACGACCGGCGTCCTCTTCATCTATCTGAACGACGCCGACGTCGTGGGCCACGCGCACGGCTGGATGTCGCCCCAGTACCTATCCGCCGCGGCCGAGCTCGACGTCGCGATCGGCGCCCTGTCGGGACTCGCCGACGATTCGCTCATGATCGTCCTCGCCGACCACGGCGGCGGCGGCGTGACGGAGCACGATCACGCCGAACCGCATCCCGTCAACGATCGCATCCCGTTGATTCTCGCGGGACCCGACGTAACGCGCCGGCATCAGCTCACGCGTGGCGTGTCGTTGCTCGACGTCCCGGCTACGATCCTGTGGTGGTCGGGGGTGGACGTGCCCGCGAGCTACGAGGGACGCGTGTTGTCGCAGGCGTTCACGCGCGTGCCCCGCGCTGCGGGGGCAGCCGTTTGAAGCGCTGGATCACCCACGTCGGCGGGGCCCGCGCCACGATCGGGACCGGGCTGCTCCTCGTCGCGGCGGGCGAGAAGCAGCTCGGCCTCGCTGTGCTCGTCGCGTTGACCCTGTCGCACGTGGCTGTCCAGGTGCTGAAGCGCGCGGTCGCCCGGCCCCGACCGTGCGACGCCAACGGACATCCCCTCGCCCTCATCGACCTTCCCGACCCGTACTCGTTTCCCTCGGGTCACGCGGCCGCCGTCAGCGCGATCGCGACGACCGTCACCTTGAGCCAGCCGGTCCTCGCGCTCCTCGTCGTCCCGCTCGCCGTCGTCGTTTCGGCGTCGCGCGTCGCCCTTCGCGTGCACCACGTCAGCGACGTCGTTGCCGGCGTGGCGCTCGGCGTCGCCGGGGGAATCGCCGGCACCGCCCTGCTGCTCGCCTAATCGTTACGCGCGCGGCTCGGCGATGTAGCCGATCCGTGACATGCGGGGGAGAGGATGGGTCATCTCCAACCGTGCAGGACCGCCGATGTCTTCCGTGCTCCGCAGTTCGCTGATCGCAGTCGCGCTGACCCTCAGCACCGCCGTCGCCTCCGCGCAAGACACGCGGCCCGGACGCATCGTCGGCCGAGTGGTCGATGCGTCGAACGGCGAGCCGGTGCCCGGCGCGCAGGTCACCGTCGTGGGCCGCGTCATCACTGCGATCACCGATTGGTCGGGCCGCTATGCGCTCGACGGCGTCCCGGCGGGCTCCTGCACCGTGACCGTGCGGGCCATCGGGTATGCGCAGAAGACCGTGACCGACATCGCCGTTCCGGGCGGCGGGGCGGTGCCGCTCACCGTCACGCTTGCGGCGTCAGCCGTGCAGATCGAGGCCGTGGAAGTGACGGCCGAAATGGAGCGCGGCTCCGTGACGCAGGCCCTGAGCGAGCAGCGCAACGCGACCGGCATCGTGAACGCGGTGACCGCGGAGCAAATCAAGAAGAGCCCGGACTCGGACGCCGGCCAGGCGGTGCAGCGCGTGAGCGGGGTGACGGTCCAGGACGGGCGCTACGTGTTCGTGCGCGGCCTCGGCGAGCGGTACACGACGACCTCCCTCAACAGCGCGCGCATTCCCAGCCCCGAGCCGGAGCGCAAGGTCGTGCCGCTCGACATGTTCCCCTCGGGCGTCCTCGAAGCGATCACGACCGCCAAGACGTTCATGCCCGATCAGCCCGGCGATTTCAGCGGCGCCCAGGTCAATCTGCGGACGCGCGAATTCGACCTCGGCCACGTCCTGAGTTTCTCGACATCCGGGAGCTATAACGGCTCGGTTGGTGACGCCAATCTGCCCGTGGCGCCGACGGTGGGTCCCGAATGGCTGGGGTTCGCGGGCGCCGCGCGTACCCTCCCGGCGAACGTCGCGGCCGCCGGCGACCTGTCCGCACTCTCGTTGTCCGAGGCGCAGAGCCTGATCGGGAGTTTCCGGAACGCGTGGAGCGCCGGGCGCGGATCGGGCGGCACGGGGGGCGGATTCAGCGCGTCCGTCGGTGGCGAAGACCCGGTGTTCGGCCGGCGTATGGGGTACCTCGCATCGCTCAGTTACAACACCGGGTCCGAGGTACACCAGGACGAGGAACGGTCTGTCGCAATCGCGAGCGGGACGCCCGGCGTCGCGCTGCCGTACAACAGCGTGCGCGGCGCGACGGGCACCGCGGCAGTGCTGTGGGGCGGCATTCTCAATCTCACGACGCGGCTGGGCCAGGTCTCCCGCTTGAGCCTCAACAACACGTACACGCGCAGCGCCGAGAACCAGGCGACGCGGCTCGCCGGCTTCAACGAGCAGGCGAATAAGGATCTCGCCGTCACGCGCCTCACGTTCACCGAGCGGTCCGTGGCGTCGAGCCAGCTGCTCGGCCAACATCTCATCGCGAGCCGGCACCTGCTCGATTGGACGCTCAGCGGCTCGCGGGTCACGCGCGCCGAGCCGGACCGCTCCGATCTCGTCTACGAAGCGATCATCGACACGGTGAGCGGCGCGGTGCAGCCGACGAGCTGGCTGGGCCTCCCGGACCCGGCGACGCGCCGCACCTTCAGCGCCCTGCGCGAGGCCGGCTTCGAGGGTGCCATGAATTTCCGGCTGAACCTCGGCATGCCGAGTCGCCAGTCGTACGTCAAGGCGGGCATCAGCTACCGCTCTACCGACCGGGACGCCGACACCCGCGAGTACGACATCTCGAATTACGACCTGTCCGACGCGGAGCGCGCGGCTCCGCCCGAGCAGATCTTCACGCAGACCTCGCGGCTCTTCCTCATCGCGGACCCCAACGCGGGTCGGTATAGCGCGTCCGACGCGCTCCTCGCCGGCTACCTGCAGTTCGAATGGGCGCTCTCGGATCGGGCGCGGCTCGTGGGCGGGGCCCGCGTGGAGCGCTCGCGCGTAGACGTCCGCACGCGGCGTCCCGATGGGAGCGACGCGCCGCCCGGACGCCTGCGCGACACCGACGTCCTCCCATCGCTGGCGCTGAACGTCCGCCTGACCGAGACGCAGAACCTCCGCTTCTCGGCGAGCCAGACGCTCTCGCGTCCCGAGTACCGCGAGCTCTCGCCCGTCGCCTATCGCGACGTGCTGGGTGGCCTCGACGTGCAAGGGAATCCGTCACTGCGGCGCGCCCTGATTCGGAATGTCGATGCGCGTTGGGAGTGGTACCCCCGCCCGGGAGAGGTCGTGAGCGTCGCGGCGTTCGTGAAGCGCTTTCACGATCCCATCGAGCGCGTCATCGTCGCGACGACCGGCTTCCCCACCGTCAGTTTCGTCAACGCCGAGGCGGCGAATAACTACGGCGTCGAGCTCGAGGTGCGGAAGCAGTGGGCACCGTTCACGGCGTTCGCCAACGCCACCTTCATGCGCAGCCGCATTCGCCCGGGCAACGACAGCATCGCCAGCGTGTCGAGCAGCAACCGCCCGATGGCCGGTCAGGCCGGCCACGTGATCAACCTCGGCGTCGCGTACGGCTCTCCCGGAGGCGCCACGTCCGCCACCCTGCTTTACAACGTGGTCGGCGCGCGGATCACCGAAGCCGGCATGACCAACGTGCCCGACGCCTACGAGCAGGCGCGCCCGCTGCTCGATCTCGCCGTGCGCACCCCGCTCTACGGCAACGCCGCGCTCAAGCTCGACTTCAAGAATCTGCTCGACGCCCCCGTTCACGTGACGCAGGGGGGCGTCACGCGACTGCGCTACCGCACAGGCCGCACGCTGTCGGTCGGCGTGACCTGGGAGCCGTGACCGTGCCTCGGCTCCCGTTCCGTTCGTCCACCATTCCTCGAGTGAGGTTCGTAATGACACGCAAGTCCCTCGTCCTGGCGGCCCTGTTGGCGGCCGCCGGCACCGCCTGCAGCAAGGACAGCACGGGGCCGGCGCCCCTCGCGGCGCCGACCGGCCTGACCGCGCAGCAGCAATCGCTCACCAGCATCCGGCTCACCTGGAACGCGGTCACCGGGGCGAGCTACTACCTGCTCGAGCGCACCTCGGCCGCGACGCCGGGCGTCTTCAGTCCCGTCGGCGGCAACATTGCCGTGACGCAGTATGACGACGCCAGTGCGAGCGCCGGGGTCACGTACGGCTACCGCATCCGCGCCGCATCGGCCAATGACACCAGCAGCTTTACCGGCATCGTCAACGTCACCACCGGGCTGCAGCAGGCGACGATCAACGCCAACATCGCCGCGAGCCGCACGCTGTTCTCGGACACCGTCTACGTGCTGAGTGGCTACATCAAGGTCACGAACGGCGCCACGCTCACCGTTCAGCCCGGCACCAAGGTGGTCGGCGACACGAACGTCGTCGGCAGCTCGCTCTGGATCCTGCGCGGCTCGAAGATCGTGGCGAACGGGACCTCGGCGCAGCCGATTGTGTTCACGTCGCAGCGCTCGGCACCGAACCGGAAGCCTGGCGACTGGGGCGGCATCATCATCATCGGCAACGGCATCATCAACCGCACCGGCGCGACGATCCTCACCGAGGGCGGCGCGGCGGGTCAGGCGGAGAACTATGCGGGAGGCAACGACAACAACGACTCGAGCGGCGTGCTCCGCTACGTCCGGATCGAGTTTGCAGGATACGATGTCTCGAGTGGCGCCGGGCAGGAGCTCAACTCCCTGTCGTCGTACGCCGTGGGACGCCGCACCGTGTACGAGTACGTCCAAACGATGGCGGGCCTCGATGACTCGTTCGAGTGGTGGGGCGGCGCCGTCGACGGTCGCTACCTCGTCTCCTATGAGTCGGGTGACGACCACTTCGATTGGACCGAGGGCTACCAGGGGCGCAACCAGTTCCTGATCGCGTTCCAGTCGCAGCGTCTCGTGCCCCGCGCGGGCGCCGGCGTCTTCTCGAGCGATCCGCGAGGCTTCGAGGGCGACGGCTGCGACCCGGCCGTGAGCGGGTGCACCCTGACGGCGACCGGCGCGAGCACCCCCTACTCGAATCCCGTCTTTGCCAACTTCACGATGATCGGGCCCGGACAGCTCGCCGGCATTCCGAACGACGGCAACGGCGCCGTATGGCGGCGCGGCACCGGCGGCTATTTCGCCAACGGCGTGCTTGCCCGCTGGAAGGGCATCGCGATCAACATCCGCGACGCCTGGACCGACAGCCTGCTCGTGAACTACGACTCGCTGCGGATCGAGAACGTCCTGCTGACGCAGAACGGCTTCAACTACGACACGGCCGGCGCGGGCTTCGGTCAGGCGCCAGCGTTCGCGGGCGACAACCATCTGACGTTCGCGGCGACCGTCGCCGCCGACACGCTGCTGGGCATTAGTCTCAACCCCGCGGGGCTCGATTGGACGCCCAAGGGGACGGCGCCCGCTGCGAGCGGCGCGGGCACCGTGCCCGCCGCCAAGGTCGCCGCGTTCTTCGGCGGCTCGTGGGCCAACACCACGTATCTCGGTGCGGCTGATCCCGCGGGCACAAAATGGTGGCAGGGATGGACCAGCTACGCGATCAACTAGTGCTGGTGCTGGCCTGCCTCGCCCCCGCCGCGTGCGGGGGCGAAGGTCAGGCGGCGAGCCGCGCCCCCGCGCATGTCGACAGCATCGTGCCGCGGGCGGTGGAGCTGTCGCGGTTCCGAGATGGGCTGCTCGAGCCGACGGAGCTGGCAGGAGGCGCGGCGAGCCGCGACGCGCTGGTGGGGCGCTACGTCACCGCGCTGGAGCGAGCAGACACGGCGGGCCTCGCGGCGCTCGCGCTCACGCGCGCCGAGTTCGCGTACCTCTACTATCCGACGAACCGGGAGGCGTTGCCGCCGTACGATCTGGGTCCCGGTCTGATGTGGTTCATGTTGGAGCAGAACAGTCAGAAAGGATTGGCGCACGCGCTGGAAGATCGCGGCGGCCATCCCCTCGGATACGTGGGCTATCGCTGCGACGCAACACCCAGCCGTCAGGGAGCGAACACCGTGTGGGGTCCGTGCCTCGTGCGGCATCGTCAGCCCGGAGGAGACGTGATCGAGGAGCGGCTCTTCGCGCTGATTCTCGAGCGGCAGGGACGTTTCAAGTTCGTGAGCCTGGCCAACAAGCTCTAGGTACACTCGCATTCTGCACGACGCCCGGCGGCGGATGCACGGCCGACGTCCGGGTGCCAGGTAGCGGAGGCCGACACGGCTCCGCTATCTGCTTTTTTCCGGCCGTTTGTTACCATTCCGTGACAGGGTCGAATCCCCCCGGTGACCGCGCCGGGCGAGCTTATCCGCGTGGTCGATGGTATATCGCTCACTTTCCTTGAGGAGATCACCGTGCACGCAAGACTCGCCTTTCGAGCGCTCGCGGCCGTCGCGCTGAGCGCGCTCACTGCGTCCGCTGTCCAGGCGCAGGCCTCCGCCCAGCAGGCGCCGCAGGTGTCCGTCACGGGCGTGGTTTACACCCAGTACCGGTACACGGATATCCCGACGCTGGCCGCGAAGAGCAATTTCGAGATGAGCCGAGCGTACGTGAACGTGCTCGGCCGATTCGCGAACGGCATCACCACCCGCGTCACGACCGACATCCTTCCCAACGCCGCCGGGAACCAGACCATCCGCCTCAAGTACGCGTTTGCGGCGTGGACCCCGACCGGCAGCAGCCTCACCTACAAGCTCGGCATGATCCACACACCCTTCGTTGATTACGAAAAGACGTTGTGGGACTACCGCATGCAGGGCAGCATCGCGGTCGACCGCAATGGCGTCATGACGTCGTCAGACGTCGGGTTTGGCGTCGACGGCCATTGGAACGGCGAGCAGGTCAACGCCCAGTTCGCGCTCGTGAACGGCGAAGGGTACTCGGGCGGCACGGGCGACTTCCGCAAGGATGTCGAGGCTCGCGTTTCCGTTCGGCTGCAGCCGACCAACGACAACAGCCGGGTGGGTGGCTTCCGGGCCACCGGATACGTCGGTATCGGCAAGTTCGACGGCGGCGCCGACCGCAACCGATTCCTCGGGCAGCTGTCATACCGGACCACGCAATACACCATCGCGGGCGATTACGTCTCCGTGAAGAACGGCGCCGTCACCGGGAGCATCATCAGTGCCTTCGGTGTCTATCATCTGTCCCCGCCCAGCAAGATCGCCGTCGTCGCACGCGTGGACATCGCCGATCCAGATAACAACACCGCCAACGATGGGAATACGCGGATCATCGGCGGCGTGTCGTATCAGCTGTCGCCGAACGTCCGGATGCTCGCCGACCTCGATCGTGTGAAGCCTCAGGGCGGCGGGACGGCGACTAACAATTTCCTGATCCAAGCGCAGTTCGTGTTCTAAAACGACCCAGACCGAGGACGACCCTGTGAAGACGACACGTACCATCGCCCTCGTTGCGCTGCTCTGCGCCGCCGCTCCCGCGGCGGCGCAGGTGCAGCTCAACGGCGCCGGCGCGACGTTTCCGAACATCATCTATCAGAAGTGGGCTCTCACGTTCAACCAGGCAAACCCCACCATCCAGCTGAACTACCAGTCGATCGGCTCGGGCGGCGGCATCCGGCAGTTCTCCGACGGCACCGTCGACTTCGGCGGGACCGACGCCCCGATGACCGACTCGGCCATCGCGGCGATCCAGGGCAACGTGCTGCACATCCCGACGGTGCTGGGTGCCATCGTGGCAATCTACAACCTGCCGGGCGTCACCCAGCAGCTGAAGTTCACCCCCGACGTACTCGCCGACATCTTCCTCGGCAAGATCACCAAGTGGAACGATGCGCGGATCGCCAGTGTCAATCAGGGCGTCACGCTGCCGGCGACCGACATCGTCGTCGTGCACCGCGCCGACGGCTCCGGCACGTCGTTCGGCTTCACGGACTACCTCACGAAAGTCAGTCCGGAGTGGGCCTCGCAGGTCGGCAAGGGCGCGTCGGTCAACTGGCCCGTCGGCCTCGGCGGGCGCGGCAACGAAGGCGTTTCGGCGACCGTCAACCAGACGCCGGGTGCCATCGGCTACACCGAGCTGGGCTATGCGACGATCAACAAGATGACCTTCGGCCAGGTGCGGAATAGCGCGGGCAAGTTCGTTTCCCCGACGCTCGAGGCGGTCACCGCGGCGTTGGCGGGCGCCCTGTCCAAGATGGGACCGAACACCGACTTTCGCGTTTCGCTCACGAATCCCGACGGTGCGGCGGCCTACCCGATCGCGACGATGACGTGGCTGCTGCTGCACAAGGACTACGCCGACGCCGCCAAAGCCAAAGCGCTGGTGCAGTACGTGTGGTGGGCGGAGACCGACGGCCAGGCCATGGCGTCCGATCTCGGCTATGCGCCCCTCCCGCCGCAGCTGCGGCCGTGGATCCAGGCGCGGCTCAAGAGCATCACGGCGGGCGGTCGTCCCGTCTGGACGGCGTCGGCGGCGCAATAGTTCGCCCACTGTCCACGTAGGCCCCCACCCCGGACCCCGGCCCAGGCTGGCGTCCGGGGTGGTGCGTTCCAGGTCCGTAGTGACAATTCCGTTACATCGTTGTGACGGACACCCCACCCCCCACCGGTAGGTTTTCCCCGGCAATGACGACCCTGCCGATCGAGCCGGTCCCGGCCCCGCCGCCGAGTATCGAGACGCCGAGCGCCGAGCCCCGGTGGTCGTCGCTGCGTGGGGTCAATGCCAGCGACCGCATCTACAAGGGCGTGCTGACCGCGCTGGCGATGACCCTGCCCCTGCTGATCATCGCACTGTTCGCACAGCTGTTCTTCAGTGCCCTGCCGGCGATCAAACGGTTCGGATTCTCGTTCCTGTGGACGTCGACGTGGGATCCCGTGGCGGAGATTTACGGCGCCGCCCCGATGATCTTCGGGACGCTGGCATCGTCGCTGATCGCGCTCCTCATCGCGGTACCCCTCGCGCTCGGTGTTGCGATCTTCCTCACGGAGTTTGCTCCCCGGTGGGTCAGACAACCGGTGGCGTTCCTCGTCGAGATGCTCGCGGCGATTCCCAGTGTCGTGTATGGGCTGTGGGGCGTGTTCGTGCTGATTCCGTTCCTGCGCAGCTACATCGTTCCACCCCTCAAAGCCCTGCTCGGGTGGACGCCATTCTTCCAGGGCGTGTTCTACGGCAACTCGCTGCTCGCGGGCGGGATCATTCTGGCGATCATGATCGTGCCGTACATCGCCGCCGTGTCGCGCGAAGTGTTGCTGGCGGTGCCGTCCAGCCAGCGCGAAGCGGCGCTCGGCATGGGCGCCACCCGGTGGGAGGCGGTATGGACGGCCGTCCTTCCCTACGGCCGGGCCGGTCTGATCGGCGCGATCATCTTGGGCCTCGGTCGGGCCCTGGGTGAGACGATGGCCGTCACGATGGTCATCGGCAACCGTCATGACATCAGCCTCTCGGCCCTGCAGCCCGCGTATACGATGGCCGCGGCGATCGCGAACGAATTCAGCGAGGCGACGACTGCGACGTACCAGTCGGCCCTCGCCGAAGTCGGGTTCATCCTCTTCGTGATCACGATTCTCGTGAACGCGTTCGCGCGCGTGCTGATTTGGCGCGTGGCGCGCGGCGCCGCCGTGGGGAGCAAAGCGCTGTGAGCGCCCGCACTATCCGCCGCCGCATCGCCAGCGGCGTCATGACCGGCGTCGTAGCCGTGCTGTCGTTCACGGCCGTCCTGGCGCTGATCCTCATCCTGGTCGACCTCATCGCCAAGGGCGCGTCCTCGATCGACTGGGCGTTCTTCACCAAGAGTCCGGTCGCCCCGGGGGAGACGGGCGGCGGCGTGGCCAATGCCATCGTCGGGACCGGGATCGTCGTCGGGATGGCAGCCCTGATCGGACTGCCGATCGGCATCGGCGTAGGACTCTTCCTGGCCGAGTACGGCTCCGGCCGCGTGGGCTTCCTCGTGCGCTTCATCGCCGACGTGCTGAACGGGACACCGTCGATCGTCATCGGCATCTTCGCGTGGACCTGGATGGTGAAACCGGTGGGGAGGTTCTCGGCGCTCGCGGGGAGCCTCGCCCTCGCCATCCTGATGATCCCGATGATCTCGCGGACCACCGAAGAGATGGTGCGTCTCGTGCCCCATTCATTGCGCGAAGCCGCGCTGGCGCTCGGCTACCCGCGCTGGCGCACGTCGCTGCGCGTCGTGGCACGCACGGCCCTCGGCGGCATCGTCACCGGGTGCCTCGTCGGAGTCGCCCGCGTCGCCGGCGAGACCGCGCCGCTGCTCTTCACGGCCTTGGGCAATCTCAATTTCACGACCAAGGTCACACAGCCGATGCAGACCTTGTCGCTGCAGATTTACGTGTACGCGACGGGTCCCTTTGAGGAGTGGCACCGCGTCGCCTGGGCGGCGGCGCTCGTGCTGATGGGGTTCGTGCTCATTCTCGCGATGGTCGCCCGTTGGGTGACGAGGCAACGCTATGGCCGCGTCCGCTAACGTCCGGCTCCGCCTCGAGACGTTGCGCCTGACGGCGCTCTTCGGCCGCACCGCCGCGGTGCGGGAAGTGTCGATTCTCTTCCCCGCCCACACCGTCACGGCGATCATCGGACCGTCGGGGTGCGGCAAGAGCACGTTCCTGCGTTGCCTGAACCGCATGCATGAGCTGTCGGAGGGCGGGTGGGTGACCGGGAAAGTGCTCCTCGACGAAGTCGACATTTACGCCAGCGATGTCAACCCGATTCAGCTGCGGCGCCGCATCGGCATGGTATTCCAGCGGCCCACGCCGTTCCCGACGATGTCGATCTACGACAACGTGGCGGCCGGGCTGCGCGTCAACGGCACGCGCCCGCGCAAAGAGCTGGACGAGTCGGTAGAGCGCGCGCTGCGCCAGTCGGCGCTCTGGGATGAAGTGAAGGACCGGCTGCACGCCAGCGCCCTCGACCTGTCGGGCGGGCAGCAGCAGCGCCTCTGCATCGCGCGGGCCATCGCCCCGCAGCCCGAGATCCTGCTGCTCGACGAGCCCACCGCGTCGCTCGACCCGGCCGGCACGCAGCGCATCGAGGAGCTGTGCCGCGAGCTGAAGCGGCTGTACACGATCGTGATCGTCACGCACAATCTCCAGCAGGCCGCGCGCGTGTCGGACTACACCGCCTTCTTCTACATGGGCGGCCTCGTCGAGGTGGGTCGCACGAGCGAGCTGTTCACGAAGCCCACGGTGGAGCAGACCGAGCAATACATCACGGGGAGGTTTGGTTGAGCGGCCGGCCCCGGCCCGTCCTCGACGCCCGCGGCTACAACTTCTGGTACGGGCCGACGCAGGCGTTGCACGACGTCACGGCGCTCATTCCCCGGCGCGCGGTGACGGCGCTGATCGGCCCGTCGGGGTGCGGGAAGACGACATTCCTGCGCTCCATCAACCGGCTCCACGACCAGACGCCCGGGACTCGCCACACGGGGGACATCCTGCTCGAGGGAGCGTCGGTGTTCGCCCCGGGGACCGATACGGTCGCGCTGCGGAGACGCGTGGGGATGGTGTTCCAGCGGCCCAATCCCTTCCCCAAGCCCGTGTACGACAACGTTGCGTACGGCCCGCGGCTCAAC
>Ga0070696_100000757_pt1 | contig 20721 bp, 20 predicted proteins | sample KBSK1253metaG_FD_65474 | JGI IMG/M metagenome (GOLD analysis project Ga0070696, IMG submission 65474) | Corn, switchgrass and miscanthus rhizosphere microbial communities from Kellogg Biological Station, Michigan, USA - KBS K1-25-3 metaG | ecosystem: Host-associated > Plants > Roots >... | reverse complement strand
CTCGTCACGATGGACGCGGGGGCGCGCTGGAGCGCCGCGAACCATGTCGCCACGTATCCGGCCAGGACGAGGCCCGTCAGCAGGACCCAGCCCCACTGCATCGGTCCGAGCTCCGCCACGACGCGGACCTTGCCGGAGACCGCGAGATACCCAACCAGGACGACCAGTCCGATGCCCATCCGGAGCGCGGCCATCACCCTCGACGGAATCGAGCCAAGGAGTCGTTTCACGATCACGGTCTCGGCGGCCCAGAGCAGGGTCGCGGCAAGGATCAGCGTCTCACCGGATCCCCACTCGATCCGCTCGGGTGGCAGGACGAGGGCCTGTCCGACGAGCAGGATCAGAAGGCCGAGGACGGAAGCAGTACCCAGCCGCTCGCCGAGGAACGGGACGGCAAGCAGGGCGACCCACAGGAACAGGGTCTTCTGGATGAACGCGGCACTCGGAGCGCTGGCCTGGGCGAGGCCGGTGAAGAAGAGGATGAACGGGACGCTTCCGCCAACGACGCCCACCCCGAGCACGGCCGGCCAGTGGCGGCGTTCGATGGTCACGATGTCGCGGGCAGCCCCGAGCCCGATCGCGGCAACGATGAGGATCAAGGCCGCGACCGCGTTCTTGAGGGTCGTGTAGACGGCCGCGTCCGGGAGCTGCTTGACGGCGAATCCGTTCAGATAGACGGACAGGCCACTGATCAGCGCCGCTCCCAAGGCGAGGCCGAGGCCCCAACCGACTTCGTCGGGGATCTGGATCGCGGCGGCCTTCAGTCGCCGATTACGGCGCGTGAACATCGGTTGCTCCTTCCGAGGTGGGCTCCAGCGCCGCGGTCATCGCGGCGCGCAGCATCTCCTGGATGTCGGCGGCGTGATCTGGCTCGAGGCGTTCGACGACGGCCCCGGCCGCGACCGTTACCCAGTCGCCGATCGCGATCTCGGGCAGGAACAGCGTCGATGCCCGGCGGCGACGGCCCTCCGTCTCGACGATCGCGCCGTCCGAATCGACGGCAATGACGACTCCTGGAAATGCGATGCACATCTCGATCAGTCCCGAAGACGCCCGATGGCATCACGCACCGCCGTGGCGAGAGCAGGGATCGCTCTCGCGACGGTTGGACTGAAGGCCGCTCCAAGGCCGAAGCTCCTGCCGCCGATGGCGACGATCAAGCCCCGCATGGGCCGACCGCGCATGACTTCGGCCAGTCCGATCACCTCTGGAAACGCCAGGGCATGCGACGACCGCGGGCGCAGACGATCCTCACGACCGACGAGTCCGGTCAGGGGAAGCTCGACGATCTGACCGGCGCGAATGCCGACGGCGGCATCGACGATGACGACGCGCGCGTCGGCCGAGACGGCCAAGAGGTCGTCGATGTCCAGCTGGCCGACGATCCGCACGCGGACGTCGCCCGCCATGTCCTGGCGGAGCACGGCGGCGGCGGCGATCGGGGCGCCGTCGTCGCCACGGTCGGGCGAGCCGCAGACGAGCACCTCGACGGCGACGCTTTGCGTCGCACGGGCCGACCGATCGGTTCGGGAACGCCAGGGGGCGCGGCCCACAGGGAGTCGGAGTGTCATGGCACGGTCTCCACGCTCAGGTCGAGGAAGTGGGTGGCGCAGCTGATGCAGGGGTCGTAGCTCCGGATGAGCTGCTCGATTCGGAGCGTCGCCTCGTCGCGGGGCAGGTCGAGGACTCGGGGGGCGAAGGCGGCGAGGTCGGACTCGATGGCGGCCTGGTTCTGGCTCGTCGGCGGCACGATCTGGGCGTGGGCGACCAGACCCCGGTCGTCCAGCTCGTAGGCATGGAAGATCAGGCCGCGCGGCGCCTCGGTCGCCCAGGCAGCGTTCGCCGGTCCGGGCCTCCAGGACGTGGCGGCTGCGTCCGGCGGCTCGTACGCTTCGACGAGGTCCAGCGCCTCGGCGGTCGCGTCGACGAGCTCGACTGCCCTGGCGACGATGCTTCGATACGGATTGACCGCGATCTCCTCAGCCAGGCCCGTCCTCCGCAGGGCCGCTGCGGCCGTGGGGTGAAGCTGATCGCCGGCGAGGGTGATCCTGGCGCTCGGGCCCAGCAGATAGGGGCGTCCATCGCGACCGCGCGCCTGGAGAGCGTGCGACCAGGCGACCTGGTCCTCGCGGAACGCGGACCGCCAATCGGTCGCCGCGAGATCGAGTCCGTCGGTGGAGACGATGCGGCCCTCGTTCATCGGGTATTCGGTGGGGTGGCGCAGCGCGACGAGGCGTCCGTCGCGAACGAACTCCGGCGTGTCGAGGCCCGCGACCAGGTCGACGGTCTCAAGCGCAATGTCGAGCGCTGTCTCGAGGGTCTCCCTGAGCGCGACGATCTCGGCCCGGCGGAACGACCGCGAGAAGCCGCCGACCCGGACGGATACCGGGTGGATCGCGCGGCCCCCGACCAGCTCCACGACCCGGTTGCCGGCCTTCTTCAACGCGAGCCCGGATTCGACGGTGGCGCGGTGGTCGCGGGCCATCTCGATGGCGCTCGCGTACCTGAGGAAGTCCGGCAGGTGGAGGAGGTAGACATGCAGAGCATGGCTCTCGATCCATTCGCCGCAGTACAGCAGGCGGCGGAGCGCCCGGACTGCGGGGTCGATCTCGATCCTCAGCGCGTGCTCGAAGGCGTGGACTGCGGTCATCTGGTAGGCGACCGGACAGATGCCGCAGATGCGGGCAACGATGTCGATCACCTCGTCCGGCGTGCGGCCAATGACGAGCTGTTCGAAGTACCGCGGTGCCTCGAAGATCTCGAGGTGCGCTTGTTCTATGACGCCGTTCCGCACCTGGAGGCGGAGTGACCCCTCGCCCTCGACGCGGGTGAGTCCGGCGATGTCGATCGCGAGATCCCCGGTCGGCTCGAGGAGCTTGTTCACGTCATGCATCGGTCGCCTCCGGGGACGCGGGGTTTGCCGATCGCCGGCCGACCGGACCCGGTGGCCCGCCGCCGGCATCGATGACCGAGCGGAACGGCGGTGACCAGGCGGTGAATCCGGCGAACAACCGACCGACGTCGGCAGCCGAGCGTCGGTCTCCCAGCCAGGTCGCCAGGGACGTGGTGTTCGCGGCTTCCCGTGGGCCGAAGCAGCCGTAGCAGCCGCGGCCGTACGCCGGACAGATGGCGCCGCAGCCGGTCCGGGTCACGGGCCCCAGGCACGCGATCCCCTGGGCGACCGCAACGCACACGACCCCTCGCCGCTTGCACTCGATGCAGACGGCCTCGTCGGGGAGCTGCGGCCGCCGGCCGGTGGTCAGCGCGACGAGGAACTCGCGGAGCTGGCCGGGCGAGATCGGACAGCCGCGGAGCTCGGCATCGACGGCGACGAAGTCGGCGACAGGCCTGGCCTGAGCGAGCGACTCGACGTACCCGGGTTGCGGATAGACGGCGGCCCGGATGTCGTCGTGATCGAACCAGTTGCGGATCGCCTGGATCCCGCCGGCGGTCGCACACGCTCCGATCGTCACCAGGATCTGTGAGACGGCTCGCAGGCGGGCGATCTCCTCGGCCTGCTCTGGCGTGCTGACCGAACCTTCGACGAACAGCACGTCGAACGGTCCGGCCGACCGCCGGGATGTCGCCTCTGCGAACTCCACGATGTCGACCCGCTGGGAGATCGCGAGCAACTCGTCCTCGAGATCCAGCAGGGTCAGCTGGCAGCCGTCGCACGACGCGAGCTTGACGATCCCGATCCGGGGCCGCTTCGGCGAGGTGGCTCGCGGGCTGCGATGGGCGCGTGCGCCAGCGACCTGGGCCGCCATCACAGCCCCTCCCGCCCGAAGGCTGTGCCGAGCTCGGCGACGGAGAACACGGGTCCGTCGCGGCACACGAAGAACGGCCCCAGCTGGCAGTGCCCGCATGTCCCGACGCCACAGGCCATGTTTCGCTCGAGGGTCAGCCAGGTTGCAGCCGAGTCGACTCCCAGTCGCTCGAGCGTCGCGGCGGTGGCCCGCATCATCCGTTCGGGGCCGCAGACGAAGGCGGTAACACGCGAGCCGTCCCAGGTGGCCTGGTCGAACAGCTGGGTCACGATGCCGACGCGACCGAGCCACTCGGGGCCTGCCCGATCGACGATCTCGGCTACCTCGAGGTCGGCCCGGCCGGCGAGGGCATTGATCTCGGCGACAAACAGCCGATCCCGAGGGCTCCGGGCCCCCAGGTACAGGCGCACCGCACCGAACCGAGGGCGGTCGGCCAGCACCGCGTCGAGGAGGGGACGGAGCGGCGCGAGGCCGATGCCGCCGGCGACGATGACGATGTCCTGGCAGGACGCGGCTTCGATCGGCCAGCCTCGTCCGAGCGGGCCGCGCAAGGCGATCTGAGCACCCGGCTGGAGACCGGTCATCGCGGCTGTTGCGGCGCCGGCTGAGCGGATCGTCAGATCGAGGCCATCCGGTCGGATCCGCGAGATCGAGATCGGCGGAGCGGCGAAGGCGGGGAGCTCGACCATGACGAACTGTCCTGGTCGAGCCGCGAGCAGGGCCGCGTCGTTCGTGGCGAGCCGGAGCGTGACGGTGTCCGCGGTCTCCGGCTCGGTCGACTGCAGTGTCGCGGTGACGTGTCGCGCGGGTGCCACGATCGGACGGGCTTCGGGTGCTCGCCCTCCGGCCGGCGACGCCGGCCAGGGGATCGGACCGACGGGCGCCGTCGCCGGCGCGATTGCGGCCAGCTCCTCCCGGACGTCGATGCCGACCGGACACCAGGCGATGCACCGACCGCAGCCGACGCAGCCACTCGAACCGAACTGGTCCCACCAGGTCGAGAACTTGTGGGTCAGCCACTGGCGATACCGGTCCGCGACCTTCGGCCGGAAGTTGGCATCGCCGGCGACGCGTCCGAAGCCGAGGCTGAAGCAGCTGTCCCATCGGCGCTCCGTGGTCCCCTCGATTCCATCGAGATCCGACGCGACCCCGACACTCGTGCAGAAGCACGTCGGACAGACGAGCGTGCAGTTGGCGCAGGCAAGGCAGCGGTCGGCGACCTCGGCCCAGCGTGGATGATCGAGCGCGGCGCGGAGTCGCTCCGGCAATCCGTCGGCCGGCACCGGGTCGCCCATCGACGCGCGGACCGCGGCGACCTGTTCTCCGGCGCGGTCGATCTCGCTCGGCAGCGCCGGCCTGAGCGCGAGTGGCTCGACGATCGCCCCGCCGGCCGGGCTTCCAACCGTGACGACGTATCCCTCGTCGAGCTCCGCGAGGACGAGATCGGCCCCGTCACCGACCTCCGGGCCTGTGCCCATCGAGGTGCAGAAGCAAGTGCTCATCGCCTGCGCGCACTCGACCGCGACCACGAGCGAGGCGTCTCTCCGCGCCACATGGTCGGGGTCGCCGGCCGGTCCGGCCCGCATCGCCCGCTCCTGGATCCGGAGGGCGGCCAGCTCGCACCCTCGAACCCCGACGAATGCCAGCTTCGGCGGGGCTTCGATGACCGGCTCGATCGTTACGAGATCGCCGTCGCGGCGACTTCGCGTCAAGGGCACCAGCGGCGGGTGGGTGAATCGCTTCCATGCCGTCAGCGCCACGCCGTAGTCGAATGCGCGCGAAGCCCCTGTCTCGCTGAGTCGATACCTGCCCGGCGCCGTCTGCGCGGTCCGGCCCATCGGCAGGTCCTGGGGCCCGCGAAGCTCGTCGTAGACGACTGCTCCATCGGCGATCGTCGGACCGATGATCCGCCGCCCGTCGGCGGCCAATGCCCCGAAGAGTCGATCCATCTCGGCCCGCGGCAGGAACCAGCGGCCCGGCATCACCATGGCTCGGTTGCCGGGCGATACAGGTCGAGCAGCTGGATGCGCGTGGCGGTCAGGCGGCGGGCCACGCTGACCAGGAGTCGCTCGTAGACGGCGGCGGCCAGCTCGCAGTCGACGACCAACGCCGCCCGAAGCGCCTCCCCGTCGAACAGGATTGCCCTGGACGGTGCGACGGCGATGCCCGTCGACGTGGAGATGGCCGGCGGCAGGACCGCCGACCAACCGAAGACATCGCCGGCCTCGACGGTCAGGATCGTTCGATCCTGTCCGCCCGGGAGCCCGAGTCGGAGCGCGACTCGCCCGCTGACCACGAGGCCGAGCGCCCGGCAGGGCAGGCCTTCGCGAACGACGACTGAACCTTCCGGGAGGTCGACGAGCCGACCGAGCGCGGCAACGCGGGCACGGGTGCCCGCGGGCAGGTCGGCACCGAACCAGGTGTCGCCGAGGAGCGCGGTCAGCGCGGACGTCTCCATGGACCCATCGTCGGCTCGGGTCCGGTCGGACGGCAGGGCCATAGGTCCCGCTCCCGTATGACCGACGGTCCTCGAACCCCGCGTCAGGCGTCGGCGTAGAGCGCGACGAAGTCCGTTGCCGACAGGACGCCCACGGGATGGCCGGCCTCGTCCGTCGCGACCAGCCGATGGACGCGTGTGGCGAGCATCGCTCGCGCGGCTTCGGCAAGGGAGCTCGTCATCGGAATGGTCACGGCCGGGGAGCTCATCAGCTCTCCGACGCGGAGTCCGCTAGGCCTCGTCCGGACGACGCGGCCGACCGCTGAGTCCATGATGTCGACGAGATCGCTCTGGCTGATCACGCCGACCAGCGCTCCGGCATCGTCGACCACCGGCAGGCCGCTGATGGCGTTGGCGTGGAGGAGGCCGGCCGCCTCCTCGATGGATGCGCCGGATCCGACGACGACCGGATCGAGCGTCATGACGTCTGCGACCAGGAGCTGCCTCGGATCCATCATTCAGGCCCTCTGCGTGCCGTGACGATCCGCGCCGACCACGGGCCAGCGACAGGGCCAAAGCGACCGAACCGCCGGTCCGCCCGGACCTCCAGGCCCCAGAACGCGGGCAGCCCTCGATCAGAAGGACCAGCGGCCCGGGACGACGGGCCATTCAGCCCTCCTCTCGTCGCGGGTCGGGCCTCAGCATCCAGACATGCCGAACCGTGCCCTCTCCGACGCCCCATACCCGGGAACGCCGGCCGTCGTCGACGGCTCCGAGGCGATCGCCTCGGTCGAGACGCGGATCAGCGAGATCGCGTGTGCCTACCCGATCACGCCGTCGACCACGATGGCGGCGATCTTCCAGGCCGCGGTCGCCGACGGGCGCCCGAACCTGTGGGGCACCCCGTTGCGGTTCATCGAGCTCGAGTCGGAGCATTCGTCGGCCTCTTCGGCCGAAGGGGCCGCTCTGGCCGGAGCCCGTGCGACGAACTTCACGGCCGGTCAGGGCCTGATCCTCATGAAGGAGGTCCTGTACGTCATCGCGGGCAAGCGCCTGCCGCTGGTCTTTCACGTCGGCGCTCGGGCGTTGACGAGTCAGGCCCTCAACATCCATGCCGGCCACGACGACGTGATGGGTGTCGCCGACACCGGCTGGGGGATCCTCTTCGCTCGCAACGCCCAGGAGGCAGCTGACTTCACCGCGATCGCGCGGCGCGTGGCGGAGGCGACGGAGACGCCCTTCTTCGTCGTCCAGGACGGCTTCCTGACGACCCACACGATGGAGTCCATCCATCTCCCCGAAGACGAGCTCCTCCGGGCCTTTGTCGGCGACCCGCGCGACAGGATCCGACGGTGGTTCGATCCGGCCGAGCCGCTCATGACCGGCGTCGTGCAGAACCAGGACAGCTACATGAAGGGCCGGATCGGCCAGCGGACCTTCTACGACCGGCTCCCGCGCGAGCTCGAGTCGGCCTTCGCGGAGTGGGCCGCCCTGACCGGACGGCGATACGGCGGCATCGAACCGTATCGAACGGAGGATGCCGCCGAAGTCGTCGTCGCGATGGGGACGATGGCCGATACCGCGACCGCCGTCGTGGACCACCTGCGGAGCCAAGGACGACCGGTCGGCTGCGTCGCGGTGACCAGCTTCCGGCCGTTCCCGGCCGAGGCCCTGTGGGCCGCCCTGGGCAACGCGCGGGCGGTCGCCGTGATCGAGCGAACTGATGAGCCGGCGGCGCATGACAATCCACTGACCCGAGAGGTCAAGGCCGCGCTGTTCGACCATGCCGCCGAGGGCGTGATGGTTCCGCGCGTCCGATCCGTCTCCGCGGGCCTCGGATCACGCGACGTGGGCTCGGGCGACCTCGCCGCGGTCTTTGACTGGATTGGCGATCATCGAGCGCCGCCGGAGCGCCGATACGCGACGCTTGGCGTCCGCCATCCGCTCGCGCTCAAGGCGCAACCTCTCGACCTTCGTCCGGACGGATCGTTCAGCCTTCGCGGCCACTCGATCGGCGGCTTCGGATCGGTCACGACCAACAAGCTCGTGGCGTCGCTGGTCGGCGCCGTGTTCGGCCTGCAGGTGCAGGCCTATCCGCGCTATGGGTCCGAGAAGAAGGGCCTCCCGACCGCCTACTACCTGAGCGTGGCCCGCGAGCGCATCCGCGAGCACGGCGAGCTCGAGCACATCGACTTCGTCGCGCTCCACGACGTCGCGGCATTCCGCCAGGGCAGCCCGCTTCGCGGCCTGGTCGATGGCGGCATGGTCTTCGTTGCATCTGACCAATCCGACCCCGAAGCGATCTGGAGCTCGATCCCGGTCGAAGCGCGAACCGAGATCCTGGCGCGCGACCTGCGTCTTGCCGCGCTCGACACGGCCGGCCTCGCCCGAGCCCGAGCGCCGCGACCAGACCTCGTGGTTCGCATGCAGGGGGTCGCCCTTCTCGGCGTGTTCCTGCGCCTGACGCCGTTCGCCGGACGCGCGGGTCTCGGACGCGACCAGCTCCTGGCGGCGGTTCGGCCGCAACTCGAACGGTTCTTCGGCAAGCGCGGTGGTCGGGTCGTGGAGGCCAACCTCGACCTTGTTGCGGCTGCCTACGACGGCGTCAGCGACGTGACCGCCGCCCTCAAGGCGATCGTCCCGGCCCCGCGTCACGAATTGGCTGTCCTGGAGGTGGCGAGATGACCGCGCTCGTTCGAGAACCCCTGACTGTCGGCGAGCTGATGACCGGCGACCCGATCGTCGCAACGGTGGACATGCCGCTGACCGAAGCGGCCGACCTGATGGACTTCTACCGAATCAGCGGGCTCCCGGTGGTCGACTGGGGAGGCTTCCTCGTCGGAGTCATCAGCCAGACGGACCTGCTGCACGCGCGAACGACGGAACCGTTATGGCACGCCTGGCCCGGCCTGGCCGTCCGCCACCTGATGACCCAACCTGCCGTGACGGTCGCGGCGGGGACGACCGTCGAGGATGCTGCCAGGCTCATGGAGCGGAATCACATCCACCGGCTGGTCGTGGTCGACAGCGGCGGCGAGACGCCGATCGGCGTGTTGTCCGTCACGGACCTGGTCCGCTCGATGATCGAGGAAGGCCCGTCGTGAGCGAGCTCATGCTCACCGACCTGGATGATCCGGGCCGCAAGCAGCCGGGCGAGGCGAAGGAACTTCACGACGCCCGGCTCGGCATGACCGCCACTGTCCTCGACGTCGGAGCCTATGTCGACGACTTCAACGGGTCGATCATCGACGCCTACCGGCGTGGAGTCGCCGACCGTGAGCTCCCGAGCGAGAGCGGCGTCGCCAGGAGCGTCATCCCGCCGGGCACGGCGGCGACTCGCGACTTCAGCGGCCTGGCGCCGACGATCCCGGAATTGCTCTTCGAGGCCTGCGTCGGCTGCATGAGCTGCGTCAGCGCCTGTCCGGATAGCGCGATCCTGGGCATCGCCCAGCCGGAGTCGGTCGTCGACCGCGTCATCGGCGACTTCGCTTCCGTCCAGTCCGATCCCGCGCTCGCCGCGGACACCGCGCGTTCTCACTTCGCCCACACGACGAAGTACGCGGACGTCCCGGCGCGCCGCGGGCTGGAGCCGGCCGCATTCGGGATCTTCGTGGACCCCGTTCACTGCAAGGGCTGTGCGGAGTGCGTGGAGGTCTGCCACGCCCTCGGGTACGACGCGTTGCGAATGGTCGCGAAGGAGCCGATCGAGGCAAGTGGGGAGAGCACCCTCGACCGGTATGCCCGCGACATGCGTCTCTTCCGATCGCTGCCGCCAACGCCGCCGGAATACCGGAACGAGCGCGCCCTGGCCGATCTCATGCTCGGCGAGCATGCCTTCGGCTACGTCGGCGGCGCCGGTTCGTGCTCCGGGTGCGGTGAGGCGACGGCGGTCCGGATGGCGGTCGCGGCGACCAGACAGGTCCACGGACCCGAGTCGATGGGCATCGTCGCCGCCACGGGCTGCAACACGGTCTTCGGGAGCACGTATCCGTACAACCCCTTCCTGATGCCCTGGACGAACTCCCTGTTCGAGAACGCGCCGGCCGTCGCCCTCGGGATCCGCGCCCGCTGGGACCAGGACGGGCATCAGGACCGCCGGCTCTGGGTCCTGGGCGGCGACGGAGCGATGTACGACATCGGCTTCCAGGCGCTGTCGCGGATGGTCGCGTCGGGCGCCGACATCAAGGTGCTGGTCCTCGATACCCAGGTCTACTCGAACACGGGTGGGCAGGCCTCGACGGCGTCGTTCGGCGGCCAGGTGACGAAGCTGTCGGCGTACGGTCGAGAGCTCCATGGCCGTCCCGAGTCGCGCAAGGAGCTTGGCCGGATCCTCATGGCGCACGGCAACGCCTATGTCGCCCAGACGACGCCGGCCCACGTCAATCACTTCTATCGAGCGGTCATGGAGGCCAATGCCTATCCAGGCCCGGCGGTCATCATCGCCTATTCGGCCTGCATGCCCGAGCACGGGATCGCCGACGACGCCGCGACGCGCCAGGCAAAGCTGGCCGTGGACTCCCGCGCGTTCCCCCTGTTCACCTACGACCCGCGCCGGGGAGAGTCGGTTGCGGAGCGCCTATCCCTCACCGGCAATCCTGCCTTGAAGGCCGACTGGGACGCGCTGCCGGACAGAACGCCGGTCGACTTTCTGGCATTCGCCCGGTCCGAGGGTCGATTTTCCGCCCACTTCGCCGCGGACGGCACGGCGTCACCGGAGATCCTCGCAACACAAGCGGACCGCCTGACCAACTGGCGGACGCTCAAGGAACTGGCTGGGCTGACTTGACTCGGACGAGGGTCGAGCTGCCGGAACGAGGAGGCTGTCATGATCGCGAGCTCGAGTCAGGATCGCTGTCGGATCATCGCGCGGCACGTGGTGAGCGATCACGCGCGCGATCAGGTCACGAAGGCGCTCTACGGCGCCGTCGTCGAGGGTTTGGAATTCGGGCCGCGCGATCTGGCGCGGGCGGAGGATCGCGACTGGATCCGCGGCAGCGTTGCGATCCCGCTCCAGGAAGCGACCGACGCGGCGCTCGAGGTACTTGCGTGGTCCGTGAGCCGCGCCCTGGAGCGAGCCCCGAATGGCCTGCTCGACCGGTACGTCGCAAGCCACCACCTTGAGGAGCTGGGCATCGATTGAGCCAGCACCACGAAGTCAGCATGATTCGTCGACGCCTGGCGCGCAATTCGGGCGCCGATCATGCCGTAACGCCCACCCCGATCAGGCGCCTCGGCTCTGTCGCAGGCGAGCGTCTCGCCTGACGATGGGGCAAGCGGACGTCATGTGCCGACGCCCACGGAAAGGAGGCAGACGATGGAGTTTGCCATTGGTCTTGGGCTTGGCGGTTGGATCGTTCTGATCGTGGGAGCTCTGGTATTCGGAGTTGTCGCCCAGTTCGTGGGCGAGACCCGAACGGGCTTTGAGTGGCTCGGCGATGCGATCGCGGCCGGGATTGGAGCGCTCTTTGCGAGCGAGTTCGTCCTCGCGTGGCGGACATTCGAGCCCACGTGGGACGGCCTTGCGCTCGTGCCCGCGCTGCTCGGCGGCATCGTCGTGGGGCTGGTCGTGGAAGTCGCGACCCGCTACCTGACGGGCGGGACGTATACGGGTCGGCCGGTCTCAGCTTGACCGGGTGACGCGGATCCGTCCGCAGGAATCGGCCCGCCGGTGGCACAGCCGGCGGGCCCCTCGTACGTCCAGCGACGCGCTCGGTCCGGAGCTCGACGGTCCATTTCAGGAGGAAACCAATGACAACGACAATGGCGAGCGCCATGACGGGCATGCCGCTTCCGGCACCGTTTCTGAATGCCTTCCGGGACGCGATGGAGCGGTTGGGCGAAGGGGCCCTTGCGCCCGGACTTGATCTCTACACGACACGCGAGGCGATCGTGGCGGAAGTGGCGCTCCCAGGCGTGAAGCGGGAGAACGTCGACATCAGCGTCGGCGACGATCTCGTCACGATCAGCGGGTCGGCGCGAGGGGAGACGAAGACGGACGAGGCTGATTACGTCCACAGGGAATTGAACCGCGGGTCGTTCAGCAGGAGCTTCTGGCTCCCGATTGCCGTCCGGGCCGAAGCTGCCACGGCGTCCCTCAAGGACGGGCTGCTCACGCTGACCCTCCCGAAGACCGACCGTCCGATGCCGACGCAGGTCAAGGTCGCGGTCGGCTGACATCCCGACCTGCCCGCAGCCTGTCGCAAATCGAACGACCCGCGTCATGTCGCCCGCAGGTCGGGCGGCCCCTGGACTGATCGTGCTCCTTGCGGCGTTACCCAGTTTCGAGGACGTCGCGGACAGCCAGGGCAATCACCACGTCCTCACGAGCGGCGACGCGAAGGACCGCGGGACGGAGCTGCGGCCCGCTCAGAATCGCGTCATCGCGGACGTCGTCGTCGACGATCTCGTGGATGCCGAGGACCGTCAGGCGGTCGACGATCCGCGCCCGCATGGGACCGGAGTGCTCGCCGATCCCGCCAGTGAAGACGATGGCATCGAGAGCCGGGAGAGCGGTTGCGCTCGAGGCGATTCCGGCGGCCGCCCGCCGGACGAATAGTTCGAGCGCGAGCTCCGCCGCATCGTCGCCGCCCGCTTCCGCGATGAGAAGGTCGCGGACATCGGCCGACGTGCCTGATACCCCGAGCAGGCCGGACTGGTGATCGAGGGTGTCGGTGAGCTCGGACAGCGTCAGGCGGCCATGTCGCAGCAGGTCGAGGAGGACGCCAGGGTCGACGGAGCCGGCGCGGCTCCCCATCATCAGACCTTCCAAGGGCGTCATCCCCATCGACGTATCGACCGAGAGTCCGGAATCGACGGCCGTGACGGAGCAGCCGCTGCCCAGATGTGCCACGACCAATCTGAGGTCGTCAATCGGCCGGTCAAGGAGCTCCGTTGCGCGCTGGACCGACCAGGCCACCGACAGGCCGTGGAACCCGAACCGCCGGACTCCCCAGGACTGGAACCACTCGCCCGGCACCGGATAGCGATAGCCGGCTGGTGGCAGGCTCGTATGGAAGGCGGTATCGAACGTGGCAACGTGGGGGATCGACGGTAGCCTCTGCGCGAACGCCCGGATCGTCTGAGCGGCGATTCGGTTGTGGAGGGGCGCAAGGGTCGCGAGCTCCTCGATCGCGCCGATCACGGATTCGCGGATGACCGTCGGCTTCGTGAATTTGGTCCCGCCGTGGACGACTCGATACCCGACCGCGTCGATCGAGGCCATCGACACTCCAGCCGCGCCGAGCGCGGCATCCACCGCGTGGACTGCGGACGCAGGGCCGGATGACCGTGTGGCATCGGCGCCCCAGTCGACAACCACAGACACGAGGGCGTCGCGCCCCGGCGGCTCGAGGACCGAGACCTTGAGGGAGCTCGAGCCGGGATTGAGGACGAGAACGCGCATGCCGACGTCGCTACCGAGACCAGGTCCAGTCGCGGATCTCGGGCGGATCCTCGCCATGCTCCCGTGCGTAGGCCCTCGCCTCGATTCGCGCATCCACCATCTCCTGCCGGAGGGTCGCCGCTCGTGAGCCGAGACCCGGCACGCGGTCGATGACGTCCATGACGAGATGGAAGCGATCGAGATCGTTCCGCATGACCATGTCGAACGGCGTCGTCACGGTGCCTTCTTCCTTGTACCCACGAACGTGGAGGTTGGCGTGGTTCGTCCGGCGGTAGGCCAGGCGGTGGATGAGCCAGGGATACCCGTGGTGGGCGAAGATGATTGGGCGGTCGGCCGTGAACAACGCGTCGAACTCCGAGTCAGGCAGTCCGTGCGGATGCTCCGTGTCCGGCTGAAGGCGCATCAAGTCGACGACGTTGACGACGCGGACCCGGAGATCCGGGAGATGCCGGCGGAGAAGGTCGACCGCGGCGAGTGTCTCCAGGGTCGGGGTGTCGCCGCAGCAGGCGAGGACGACATCGGGATCGTCGTTGTCGTTGCCAGCCCAGTCCCAGATCCCAATGCCGCGGGTGCAATGGAGCACCGCGTCGTCCATCGACAGGTAGTTCAACGCCGGCTGCTTGCCGGCGACGATGACGTTGACGTAGTTCCGGGAACGGAGGCAGTGATCGGCAACGGACAGGAGCGTGTTCGCGTCCGGCGGAAGGTAGACCCTGATGACCTCTGCCTTCTTGTTGACGACGTGGTCGATGAAGCCCGGGTCCTGATGGCTGAATCCGTTGTGATCCTGGCGCCAGACGTGGCTGGTCAGGAGGTAGTTGAACGAGGCAATGGGGCGACGCCAGGGAATCTCCCGGGTCATCTTCAGCCACTTCGCGTGCTGGTTGAACATCGAGTCGACGATGTGGATGAACGCCTCGTAGCAGTTGAACAGGCCATGCCGGCCCGTGAGGAGGTAGCCCTCGAGCCAGCCCTGGCAGAGGTGCTCCGAGAGGACCTCCATGACCCGCCCGCGGGGCGCGAGGTGATCGTCGGTTGTCAGGCGCTCCGCCATCCACGCGCGGTCCGTGACCTCGAATACCGGAGTGAGGCGATTCGACGCCGTCTCGTCCGGGCCGAAGACCCGGAACGTCTGGGGGTTGTCCCGGATCACGTCTCGGAGGAACGTCCCGAGGACCTTCGTGGCTTCGCTCGAGGTCGTCCCCGGCTCCGGTACATCGACCGCGTAGTCGCGGAAGTCGGGTAGCGCCAGATCACGCAGCAGCAGGCCGCCATTTGCCTGGGGGTTGGCACTCATCCGCCGTTCGGCGCGTGGCGCCAGGCTCGCAATCTCCGGACGCAGGCGGCCGTCTTCGTCGAACAGCTCGTCCGCCCGGTAGCTGCGCAACCATTCGTCCAGCAACGCCAGATGCTGCGGGTTGCCCCGGACGTCCGAGAAGGGAACCTGGTGTGATCGGAAGCTCCCCTCGGCCGGAAGGTCGTCGACCTCCTTCGGCCCGGTCCAGCCTTTTGGCGTGCGGAGAACGATCATCGGCCACGCCGGCCGTCCTTCGTCGGCGCCCTCTCGCGCGGCGCGCTGGATCGCGGCGATCTCGTCGAGGGCGTCGTCGAGGACAGCCGCCAGGCGTTGATGGACGAGCTCAGGATCGTCGCCGGCAACGATGGATGGGCGATAGCCGTAGCCCTCGAAAAGGGCGACCAGCTCCGGCTCCGGGATCCTGGCGAGGACCGTCGGGTTGGCGATCTTGTAGCCGTTCAGGTGGAGGATCGGGAGGACGGCTCCGTCCGTCGCCGGGTTGAGGAACTTGTTGGAATGCCAGCTCGCGGCAAGTGGGCCCGTCTCCGCCTCGCCGTCGCCAACGACGCAGAAGACCGTGAGGCCCGGGTTGTCGAACGCCGCACCGAAGGCATGCGTCAGCGCATAGCCGAGCTCACCGCCCTCGTGGATGGAGCCCGGCGTCTCCGGCGTCACGTGGCTGCCGATGCCGCCCGGGAACGAGAACTGCCGGAACAGGTGCCGCATTCCGGTCTCGTCCTGGGCGACGTCCGGGTACACCTCCGAATACGTCCCCTCGAGGTACGCGTTGGCGACCGTTGCCGGCCCGCCGTGACCCGGCCCGATGATGTAGATGGCGTCGAGGTTGCGGGCCCTGATCACGCGATTGAAGTGGGCGTAGAGGAAGTTGAGGCCCGGCGTCGTCCCCCAATGGCCGAGCAGGCGCGGCTTGACGTGCTCCCGTCGGAGCGGCTCGCGAAGGAGGGGATTGTCGAGCAGGTAGATCTGGCCCACCGACAGGTAGTTCGCGGCACGCCAGTAGGCGTCGATCTGGGACAGCTCATCGCGATCGAGTGGCCCGGTGGCATCGGCGACGGTGCTTGATGCGCGATCAACCATGGTTCCACCCCACCTCTCTGAACGCCTCGGCCAGTCGAGCCTACCAGCGTCGCGAATCAGTGAGCGGCGAGAGCCCGAAGGCTCTCGCCGCTCTGCTCGACGCGGATCGACGGACCCGCGAAGGTTGGCGTTACGCGGGAACCGGTGCCTGCCGAAGCGCGCGCACCTTCTCGGTCTCCGGGCGAGTCGCCCAGACCAGGCCGACGCCCGCGACGATGAGGGTCAGGCCGAGGGCGGCGAAGAGGCCGGCCAGCCCGAGACCCATCTGGAGGGTGGAGGCGGTGACGCTGCCGACACCCAGCTCCGCGATCAGCGCATGGGCCGTGCCGGTCCAGGCCTGCTCGCGGGCCGCAGCCTCGATCGGGTTGGCCCGATTGAACTGCGCCCAGTAGCGACCGTCGACGTTGAACTCGTAGGTGCCGGCCTTGTAGACCGTCCCGTCAGCCGCGGTGACGTCCTTGTCGAGGACGACCGTCTGCGTGCTGTCGAGCGTGTGATGGGCGATGGTGGCCATCTGGTACATGTACTCGCTGGCCGTGTTGACGAGCGGGTCATTCGGGTTGAGCTCGCTCGCGTCGACCTTGAAGCCCCAGTCGTTCGTCAGGAGCGACATGATCGCCTGGGCGCCCGCGACCTCGCCACGGTCGGTGAGCTGGCCCTGGTCGTTGTAGGTGAGCTTGACGCCCTGGGCGGCGCTGAACGCCTGCAGGGACTTTGCGCCGTCCTGCGTCCGGATGAACGCGTATGCGCCGCCCGCCATGAACGCGAGCCCGAAGATCGTGAGCACGATACCGAGAACCTTCAATCGACCGTTCATGATCCCAACCTCTTTCTCTGTGATTACTCGATCTGATGTGCTCACCTTCGCGGTCGGGGACACGCACGGCCAGAGGACGCCCGGACCGTTCTGACGGTCCTCCGGCCCGGGTCAGTCCGGGCCGGAAGTCACGCCGGGCCCGGGACCCGACAGGTCGTGACCTTCGGCCCCTGATCGACGACGGCCCGCCACCTAGACTCCGGCCATGAAGATCGTCAGCGCCGCCCAGGCGGTCGCGGGCATCCGATCAGGCGACCAGGTCTACGTGCAGTGCGCAGCGGCGGCGCCCTCGGTGCTCCTCGATGCCCTCGTCGCTCGCGCCTCGGAGCTCGAGGACGTGGGCGTCATCCACCTCCACATCGAGGGCCCGGGTCCGCATCTGGCCCCGGACATGGCCGCGCACTTCCGCCATCGAGCACTGTTCATCGGCCCGAACGCTCGGGCCGCGGTGAACGACGGCCGGGCCGATTACGTTCCGGTGTTCCTGTCCGACGTGCCGCACCTCTTCGAGTCCGGCGCCCTGCCGCTGGATGCCGTCTTCGTCAACGCCACGCCACCTGACAGCCACGGCTTCTGCTCGCTCGGGACCAGCGTCGAAGCGATGCACGCCGCGATCCGGGCGGCAACGACGGTCATCGTCCAGTTCAATCCGTCGATGCCGCGGACGCTCGGTGAGAGCTTCGTCCACGTGAGCGACATCGATCTTGCGGTCGAGGCCGACGTCCCGCCATACGAGCACGCCGTTGGGGAGATCGGCGAGGTCGAACGCAAGATCGGCGCGTACATCGCCGACCTCGTCCCCGACGGGGCAACCCTTCAGCTCGGGATCGGGGCGATTCCGGCGGCAACCGCGCTGGGGTTGCGGGACAAGCGGGATCTCGGGATCCACACGGAGATGTTCACCGACCCGGTCGTCGACCTTGTCGAGGCCGGAGTGATCACGGGCGCCCGGAAGGAGCGCAATCGGGGCAAGATCGTGACCGCCTTCGTCATGGGCTCGCAGCGCCTCTACGAGTTCGTCCACGACAACCCGATGGTCGAGATGCGGCCGGTCGATTTCACGAATGACACCCACGTCATCCGGTCATTCAGTCGCATGATCGCGATCAACTCGGCGATCGAGGTCGACCTGACCGGCCAGATCGTTGCCGACTCGATCGGCCACCGGCTCTACTCGGGCGTCGGCGGACAGATGGATTTCGTCCGTGGTGCCGCGCTGGCGCCCGGAGGGCGCGCGATCATCGCCCTCCCGTCGACTGCGGCCGGCGGGTCGGTGTCGAGGATCACGACCTCGCTGCGGGAAGGTGCCGGCATCGTCACGACCCGGGCGCATGTCCGGACGGTGGTCACCGAGTGGGGCGTCGCCGAGTTGTTCGGGAAGAGCATTCGGGAGCGCGCCGAAGCGCTGATCTCCATCGCCCATCCGGATTTCCGCGACGAGCTTGCCGAGGGAGCACGACGGTCGCACGTCGCGTAGCGCTCTCACGCGATCGGCAGATGGGCCGAATGGCCCCCGATTGATCGACCACCGGCGCTGGCCGGGCCGGTCACGCGGGCCGACGATCTCCTCGAGACCGAGAGGAGATCATCATGCTTCCGCGCCTGGTCATCGCCGCGTTGCTGCTCGCCCACGGCGCCATCCACGCGAGCTTCCTGTCCCCTCGTCCGCCGGCCACCGCCGGCGGACCGCCCTGGCCGTTCGAACTTGCGCGGTCGTGGGTGCTCACGCCGCTGGGCATCCAGCCGGCCACGATCCGCCTGCTCGGGATCGCCCTCGTGGTCGCGACGATCGCGGCGTTCGCGCTGGCGTCCCTCGCAACCATCGGATGGCTTCCGGCCGACCTATGGGGACCGGTGTCAGCCGCCGCTGCCATCGCATCCCTCGCGCTGCTCGTGCTGTTCTTCCATCCGTGGCTGGTGCTCGGCCTCGCCATCGATCTCGGCCTGCTCTGGGCCGTGCTCGTCGCCGGTTGGACTCCCCAGGCCCCCCCGATTCCGTGACCCAACACATGTCCGCAAGGAGGTCTATGCCGTGAAACGTCTGCTCGTCATGGCGGCAACGATGCTGCTCGCCTTCCTCATCTTCAGTCCGGTCGCGGTTGCGGCCGATCCAACGCTGCCGCACACCGGCCGCGTCCTGATCTCGGCAGGCGGCGACGTCTCCGTCCCCGCCGGTGAGCATGCCGATGCCGTCATCGTCGTGAATGGAACGGCCACGATCGCCGGCGAGGTGAACACCATCGTCGTCGTCGACGGCGCGGCCACCCTGACCGGCGCCCGGACCGAGAGCGTCGTCGCGGTCCGGAGCCCCGTGACGATCGGTGCCGGGACCGTCGTCCTCGGCGATGTCATGAAATTCGACTCGCTGGTCACTCGTGTGGGTGACGGAGCGATTGCGGGTTCGATTCGCGACATGGGCGCGGATCTCGCCGGGATCGGCTGGTTCGTGGGCCCCGTCCTGGTCATGGCCTATCTCGGGTTCGCCCTGGCGGCGATCGTCGCCGGTCTGCTCCTTGCAGGCCTGGCCGCACGACAGGTGCGGGCCGCCGAGGCGCTGATCAGCCATCAACCCGTGCAGACCCTGATTGCCGCATTCGCCGGCATCGTCCTGCCGATCATCGTCGTGACGATGCTCTTCGTGACGATCGTCGGGGCGCCGCTCGCCCTCGGGATCCTGCTGGGGTTGTGGCCGCTGGCAGCATTCATCGGGTACCTCGTCGCCGGGATCTGGATCGGCGACTGGGTCCTCGCCCAGACCTCTCCGGCAACGACCCGGGAGCGCCCCTATCTGGCGGCGGTCGTCGGGATTCTCATCCTCGAGGTGCTGGGACTCCTGCCCTTCATCCCGATGATCGCGTCGCTGTTCGGCTTCGGAGCGGTCCTGCTGCTCGCATGGCGGACCCTTCGAGGCGGTTCGTTGTTGGCGGCTGCCGTCCAGCAGCCGCTAGGTGCGCCCATGGCGAGCTAGCTCCACCGTAGTGCGCAATTCGGCACCGGCGGTCTCCGATCGTCGGTGCCGACTCATGTCCCGGTCGGAAACGGTTCGGGCCGAAGCGCCCACAGGGGTGGGCCATCCGACCCTGCAATCCGGCGGAACGCCGGCCTACGGTGGATGCGATGAGAACGAGACACCTGACCAGGGCTTCGTTGAATTCGGACGCGCGCGGACCGGGCGCCGTTCGCATTCGTGCGATCCGCCAGACGGACGAGACCGAGCTCCAGCGTTTCTACGCCGGCCTTTCGCCCGAGAGCCGCAGGACGCGCTTCTTTGCCATCAGCCCAGGCCTCAGCGAGGCCCAGGCCCACGCGTTCTGCACGACCGATCACGATCACCGCGAGGGGTTCGTGGCGCTGGCGCGGACCGGGACCGACCGAGACGAACGAATCGTCGGCCACCTGTGCCTGGAGCCCGATGGTGCAGGGTCCGCTGAGGTCGCGATCGCGGTCGCGGAGGCATTCCAGCATCACGGCATCGGCCGCCGACTCCTGATGGCCGGCGTGGCCTGGGCTCGGCGCGAGCACATGACCCGACTCACGGCCGCAATGCTTGCGGGGAATGCCCCGATTCATCGGCTCCTCGCGGGCCTGGGCTTGCCCACACGAGCGGCGTACGCGGGCGCCGGAGTGTCGGAAGTCTCGATTGACCTGGCCCCGCAGAGCGTCGCCGCCTAGGGTCGGAGATCGAGCGGAGACGCCCGGCCATCGTTCGATCGATCGGGCCGGTTGGCGGATGCGTTGGGCCCAATCGGCACTACAGCGGGCGACGGCCGATGGCGTTTCCTGAACGTGAACACTCAGCAAGGAAGGTGCCGCCCATGAACGCCGTCGTCGTCTATGAATCCCACTGGGGCAACACCGCAGCCGTGGCCAAGGCCATTGCCGAGGGTCTCGGGTCGGAGGTCC